>Ga0315912_10004052_pt1 | contig 14096 bp, 10 predicted proteins | sample VfabasoilMG_FD_204469 | JGI IMG/M metagenome (GOLD analysis project Ga0315912, IMG submission 204469) | Garden soil microbial communities collected in Santa Monica, California, United States - V. faba soil | ecosystem: Environmental > Terrestrial > Soil > Garden | place: USA: California... | reverse complement strand
TCGACTCGCTCCACATCGCCACTCTGGGCACGGTGCTCGCGGTGCTGATGGCGGTGCCGATAGCATTCCTTGCAGCGAAGAACGTGACGCCGTTCCCCGCGGTCAACTACATCGCCAAGCTGGTCCTGGTGTCGGCGCGCTCGGTGAATACGCTGGTCTGGGCGCTGTTCTTCGTCGCGGTATTCGGTCCGGGAGCCCTCGCCGGCACGCTGGCCATCGCCTTCCACTCGATCGGTTTCACCGGAAAGCTGCTGGGCGAAGCCCTCGAGGAAGCCCACCGCGGGCCCATCGAGGCGCTCGAATCGAGCGGCGCGCCGTGGCTGTCGATCGCGCTCAAGGGCTACTGGCCGCAGGTTCGCCCCTCGTTCTGGGGAATCGTGCTGTTCCGCTGGGACATCAACGTGCGCGAGTCGGCGGTGCTCGGCCTGGTGGGCGCCGGCGGCGTGGGCATGGCGCTCGACACCGCGCTCAACCTGTTCCAGTGGGACCGTGCCGCGATGATCCTCGTGGCTATTTTCGCCGTGGTGATCGTCGCCGAGATCGGCACCACGCAGCTGCGCAAGCGCATCCTCTGACATGTTGACGCCTGAACTCGCGAGCGCATTCGCCCGCGTGGCGCTCGCCAACATCGGGCGCGAATTCCCCCACAGGGAGGATCACGTCGCTCTCGCCGGCGGCGACAATCCCGGCCACCGGGCGTTGCATCCGGCGTTCTACGGCAGCTTCGATTGGCATTCGGCGGTACACATGCACTGGCTGCTGGTCCGGGTGCTGCGCCTTCATCCCCTGCTGCCCGAGAACGGGCGCATCGTCGCCGCGCTGGACGCGCACCTTTCGGAACAGGCGCTCGGGGCCGAGCTGCGTTATTTCGAATCCTCGAAGACTTTCGAGCGCCCCTACGGCTGGGCCTGGCTGCTGGAGCTGCAGGCTGAATCCCTGCGCGGCAAGACGCGCTGGTCGCGGGCGCTTCGGCCGCTCGCCGCCGAGCTCGCGGCGCGCATGGGCAGCTTCTTCGCGATGTCGCCGTATCCGATTCGCGCCGGCAGCCATGGCAACACGGCTTTTGCCTGCCTGCTTGCGCTGGATTACGCCCGCAACGCCGCCGATACCGCGTTGGAGTTCGAGATCAGAAAAGCGGCGCGGCGCTGGTACGCCGCAGACCGGGACGCGCCGATCGCCTACGAGCCTTCGCTTGACGATTTTCTTTCGCCGAGCCTGGTCGAAGCGCTGCTGATGATGCAGCTGCTCGAGCCGGCGGAGTTCAGCCCGTGGCTGAACCGCTTCCTGCCCTCGGGATTCGGCAAGCTTGCCGAGCCGCCGGTGGTCGCCGATCACGCAGACCCCAAGCAGAGCCATCTCGACGGCTTGTGCCTGTCGCGCGCCTGGTGCTTTCGCCGCCTGGGTGACGCGGATTGCGCCGACCGGCACCTGGCCGCAGCACTTGCGCACGTCGTCGGCGGCGACTTTGCCGGCGAGCATTGGCTCGCGTCCTTCGCGGCCCTCGCGCTCGGCGAAAAGCCATAATTCCGCGCGATGAGTCCTTCCACCTCTCCCCAGGCGCTGACCGCCGAGGCTGAAGCGGCGAGCCGGGACGGCGAGCGCGATCGCGCGGCCATCCTTTGCGAGCAGGCGCTGCAGTTCGATCCGCTGTACCGGCCGGCGCACGAGCTGCTCTACGGGCTGTTCCTGCACGGCGAGAAATATTCGCAGGTGCTGCGAAGGATCCACGAGCACCTGCGCCCGCGCACCTATGTCGAGATCGGCGTCGAGACCGGCGCTTCGATCCGCTTCGTGCAGCCGGGAACGCGGGCGCTCGGCGTCGACCCGGAGCCGAAGATCAAGTTCGAACTGCCGCCGAACGTGCGCATCTTCGCCCAGACCAGCGACGACTTCTTCGCCCGGCCGGGCCTCGGCGCCGAACTCGACGGCCTGCCGGTCGACCTCGCGCTGATCGACGGCATGCACCATTTTGAATTCGCGCTGCGCGACTTCATCAACCTGGAGCGCCTGTGCGCGAGAAGCTCCACCATCCTGATCCACGACTGCTTCCCGCATGACCGCACCACCGCCAAGCGCGAACGCGTGATGCATTTCTGGAGCGGCGACATCTGGCGGCTGGTGGTGCTGCTGAAGAAGTACCGTCCGGACCTCGCGATCCACACCATCGCGGCGCCGCCGACCGGCCTGACGATGGTGCGCAACCTGGACCCGGGCTCGCGCTTCCTCGCCGAGAACCTCGAGCGGCTGTGCGCGGAATTCCTCGCGCTCGACTACGCGTTCCTCGACGGGGACCGCGGCGGCAAGCTCAACCTGTTTCCCAACGACTGGGAGCGGATCCGCCCCCTGCTCGGATAAGCGCGCCGCTCAGCGCGGCAGCTCGGAGGATCCCATGAGGAATTCGTCGACCGCGCGGGCGCACTGCCGCCCTTCGCGGATCGCCCACACCACGAGCGACTGGCCGCGCCGCATGTCGCCGGCAGCGAAAACCTTAGGCACTGAGGTGGCGTAGCACCCCTCGCCGTCGGTGGCCGCTCTTGCGTTGCCCCGCGCGTCCTTCGCCACGCCGAACGCCTCGAGCACCGGTTGCACCGGCGAGACGAAACCCATCGCCAGCAGCACCAGGTCGGCGGGCATCTCGAATTCCGAGCCCGGCACTTCGACCGGCTTGCCGTCCTTCCACTCGAGCTTGACCGCCTTGAGCGCCTTCACCTTGCCGTTCTCGCCGACGAACTGCTTGGTCGCGATCGACCAGTCGCGCACCGCGCCTTCCTCGTGCGACGACGAGGTGCGCAGGCGGGTCGGCCAATAGGGCCACACCGGATTGAGCTCCGGGTCGGGCGGCATCGGCAGCAACTCGAATTGCGAGACCGACGCGGCGCCATGCCGGTTCGAGGTGCCGACGCAATCGGAGCCGGTATCGCCGCCGCCGATGATCACCACGTGCTTGCCGCGCGCCCACAGCTCCTTCACGTTCCGGTCCCCGGCCACGCGGCGGTTCTGTAGCGGCAGGAAGTCCATCGCGAAGTGCACGCCGTCCAGATCGCGCCCCGGCACCGGCAGATCGCGCGGCAGTTCCGCGCCGCCCGCCAGCACCACTGCGTCGAAGTCGGCGAGCAGCTTCTTCGGCTCCACCGGGCGCGCCTGCGCGTTGCCGACGCCGACCGGTGCCGCGCCCACCACATGGTTGACGCGGAACTCGACGCCTTCGGCCTTCATCTGCTCGACGCGGCGGTCGATCAGCCACTTTTCCATCTTGAAGTCGGGAATGCCGTAGCGCAGCAGGCCGCCGGGCCGGTCGTTCTTCTCGAACAGCGTGACCGCGTGGCCGGCGCGCGCCAGCTGCTGCGCACAGGCCATGCCGGCGGGGCCGGAGCCGATCACGGCGACCTTCTTGCCGGTTTTCTGCGGCGCAAGCTGGGGAACGACCCAGCCTGCCTCCCAGGCGCGGTCGATGATCGCGTGTTCGATCGACTTGATGCCCACCGGGTCGTCGTTGATGCGCAGCACGCAGGCTTCCTCGCAGGGCGCCGGGCAGACGCGGCCGGTGAACTCCGGGAAATTGTTGGTGGAGTGCAGCGTATCGATCGCCGCCTTCCAGTCCTGGCGGTACACCAGGTCGTTCCAGTCCGGGATGATGTTGTTCACCGGGCAGCCGGACATGCAGAACGGCGTGCCGCAATCCATGCAGCGCGCGCCCTGCACCTTCGCCTCTTCGTCGCTGAGGTGCAGGACGAATTCGCGGTAGTGCTTCTTGCGCGCGTCGGGCGCCTCGGCGGCTTCGGCCAGGCGCTCGTATTCCAGGAATCCCGTGATCTTGCCCATTTACGCGGCCTTGTTCCGCGCGGCCGCCAATTCGGCCAGGGCGCGCCGGTATTCCTTGGGGAAGACCTTGACGAAGCGCCCGCGATATTCGGTCCACTTCGCCAGGACCTCCTGCGCGCGCTTCGAACCGGTGTAGCGCGCATGGGCCTCGATCAGGCGCTTCACGGTCGCTTCGTCTTCCGACTCGGGCGCGAGCGGCTCAAGATCCACCATCGAGACGTTGCAGCGCTTCGCAAAATCGCGCTCGAGGTCGAGCACGTATGCCAGCCCGCCCGACATGCCGGCGGCGAAGTTGCGCCCGGTCGTGCCGAGCACCACGACGGCCCCGCCGGTCATGTACTCGCAGCCGTGGTCGCCGACGCCTTCGACGACAGCACTCGCGCCGGAATTGCGCACCGCGAAACGCTCGCCAGCCACGCCACGGAAATAGGCCTCGCCGGCGATCGCGCCGTAGAGCACCACGTTGCCGGTGATGATGTTCTCGGTCGGCTCGCCGCGGAACTTGGGCGACGGCTGCACCGAGATGCGCCCGCCCGACAGTCCCTTGCCGCAGTAGTCGTTGGTGTCGCCGATCAGGTCGAGGGTCACGCCGCGCGCGAGGAAGGCGCCGAAACTCTGACCGGCGGAGCCGGCGAAGCGCGCGTGGATGGTGTCCTCGGCCAGGCCGTCGTGGCCGTAGCGGCGCGCGATCTCGTGCGACAGCATGGTGCCGACGGTGCGATTGACGTTGCGGATCGGCATGTCGATCGCCACCTTCTCGCGGCGCTCGAGCGCGGGTGCGGCGAGCTCGATGAGCCGGTTGTCGAGCGCCTTGTCCAGGCCGTGGTCCTGCGTCTCGCGGTGGAAGCGGGCGACCTCGGTCGGCATCTTCGGCATGTGGAAGACGCGCCCAAAGTCGAGGCCCTTCGCCTTCCAGTGCTCGATGCCCTTCCTCATGTCGAGCAGGTCGGCGCGGCCGATCAGGTCGTCGAACTTGCGGATGCCGAGCTTCGCCATCAGCTCGCGCGCTTCCTCGGCGACGTAGAACATGTAGTTGACCACGTACTCCGGCTTGCCCGTGAACTTGCGGCGCAGCACCGGGTCCTGCGTCGCCACGCCCACCGGGCAGGTGTTGAGGTGGCACTTGCGCATCATGATGCAGCCCTGCACCACCAGCGGCGCGCTGGCAAAGCCGAATTCGTCCGCGCCGAGCAGCGCGCCCACTACCACGTCGCGGCCCGTTTTCAGCTGGCCGTCGACTTGCACCGCAATCCTGCCCCTCAACCGGTTCAGGACCAATGTCTGCTGCGTCTCCGCAAGGCCGAGCTCCCAGGGGGTGCCGGCGTGCTTGATCGAGCTCCAAGGCGAGGCGCCGGTGCCGCCATCGTGGCCCGAGATGGTGACGTGGTCGGACTTCGCCTTGGAGACGCCCGCGGCTACCGTGCCGACGCCGACTTCGGAGACGAGCTTTACCGAAATCGAAGCCTTCGGATTGGCGTTCTTCAGGTCGTGGATGAGCTGCGCCAGGTCCTCGATCGAGTAGATGTCGTGGTGCGGCGGCGGGCTGATCAGCTCGACGCCCGGGGTCGAGTAGCGCAGCTCGGCGATGTACTCGGACACCTTCTTGCCCGGCAACTGGCCGCCCTCGCCGGGCTTCGCGCCCTGCGCCATCTTGATCTGGATCTGCTCCGCGCTTGCGAGGTACTCGGCCGTGACGCCGAAGCGTCCCGAGGCGACCTGCTTGATCTTCGACTTCAGGACGTCGCCCTCCCGCACCGGGTAGTCGGCTTCGACCCTTCCGGCGCCGAGGCGCGAGCGCAGCGTCTCGCCCGCCTTCACGACGCCGTAGCGCCGGCGGTCCTCGCCGCCTTCGCCGGTGTTCGACTTGCCGCCGATGCGGTTCATCGCCACGGCGAGCGAGGTGTGCGCCTCGGTCGAGATCGAGCCGAGCGACATCGCGCCGGTGGCGAAGCGCTTCACGATGTCGGCGGCCGGCTCCACTTCCTCGAGCGGCACCGGCTTCACGGCGTCGAAACGGAAGTCGAACAGGCCGCGGAACGTCATGTGCCGCGCGGACTGGTCGTTGATGAGCTGCGCGTACTCCTTGTAGGTCGAATACGACTGCTGGCGCGTCGCCTGCTGCAGCTTGGCAATGGCGTCGGGCGTCCACATGTGCTCTTCGCCGCGCACGCGCCAGGCGTACTCCCCGCCGGCGTCGAGCGCGCCCGCCAGCACCGGATCGCGCTCGCCGAACGCCGCGCGGTGCACGCGCATCGCCTCTTCGGCCACTTCGAGCACGCCGATGCCGCTGACGTTCGCCGTGGTGCCGGTGAAGTACTTGTTGACCAGCGTGCGCGACAAGCCGACCGCCTCGAAGATCTGCGCACCGGTGTAGGACATGTAGGTCGAGATGCCCATCTTGGACATCACCTTCTTCAGCCCCTTGCCGATCGCCTTGACGAAATTCTTGATCGCCTTCTTGCCGTCGACCGCGCCGAGCTTGCCTTGCGCCGCCAGGTCGAGCAGCGACTCGAGCGCGAGGTAGGGGTGCACGGCCTCGGCGCCGTAGCCGCCGAGCAGCGCGAAGTGATGCACCTCGCGCGCCGAGCCGGTTTCCACGACCAGGCCCGTCGAAGTACGCAGCCCCTTCGCCACCAGGTGCTGGTGGATGGCGGAAAGCGCGAGCAGCGCCGGGATGGCGACACGCTCGCGGTCGACCTTGCGGTCGGAAATGATGATGATCGAGGTACCGGCGCGTACTGCGTCTTCCGCCTGCGCGGCGAGCGAGGCGAGGCGCGCCTCGACCGCCTCGGCGCCCCAGGCAAGCGGATAGGTAATGTCGAGCTCGGTCGCCTGGAACTTGCCCTGCGTATAGCGCTCGATGTGGCGCACCTTCTCCATCTCGTAGAAGTCGAGCACCGGCTGGCTCACCTCCAGGCGCAGCGGCGGGTTCATCTCGTCGATGCCGAGCAGGTTCGGCTTCGGGCCGATGAAGGACACGAGCGAGGTGACGAGCTCCTCGCGGATCGGGTCGATCGGCGGGTTGGTGACCTGCGCGAAGAGCTGCTTGAAGTAGTGGTACAGCGTCTTGTTCTTGGCCGAGAGCACGGCGAGCGGCGAGTCGTTGCCCATGGAGCCGATCGGCTCCTCGCCCGCCTGCGCCATCGGGCTCATCAGGAACTTGACGTCCTCCTGCGTGTAGGCGAAAGCCTGCTGGCGGTCGAGCAGCGGCACCTCCGAACGCGCGGGCTGCTGCCGGTCGGACTCGACGTCGTCGAGCTTGACGCGGATGCGGTCGATCCACTCGGCGTAGGGCCGCACGCTGGCGAGCGTGTCCTTCAGCTCCTTGTCGTCGACGATGCGGCCCTTCTCCAGGTCGACGAGGAACATCTTGCCCGGCTGCAAGCGCCACTTCTTGACGATGCGCTCCTCGGGCACCGGCAGGCAGCCGCATTCCGAGCCCATGATGACGAGGTCGTCCTCCGTGACGATGTAGCGCGAGGGACGCAGACCGTTCCGGTCGAGCGTGGCGCCGATCAGGCGGCCGTCGGTGAAGGCGATCGACGCCGGGCCGTCCCAGGGTTCCATCATCGCGGCGTGGTACTCGTAGAACGCGCGCCGCGCCGGATCCATCAGCGTGTGGTTCTCCCACGCCTCCGGGATCATCATCATCATCGCGTGCGCCACCGAGTAGCCGCCCATCACCAGCAACTCGAGCGCATTGTCGAAGGACGCGGAATCGGACTGGCCGTCGTAGATCAGCGGCCAGATCTTGGCGAGGTCCTCGCCCAGGACCGGGCTGGAAATCGCCCCCTGGCGCGCGCGGATCCAGTTGACGTTGCCGCGCACCGTGTTGATCTCGCCGTTGTGCGCGATCATGCGGAAGGGATGCGCCAGATCCCAGGAAGGGAAGGTGTTGGTGGAGAAGCGCTGGTGGATCATGGCGAGCGCCGAATCGACGCGCTCGTCCTTCAGGTCGAGGTAGTACTCGCCGACCTGGTTGGCGAGCAGCATCCCCTTGTAGATCACGGTGCGTGCCGACATCGAGGGCACGTAGAAGCCCTTGCCATGCGCGAGCTTCAGCGCCTGGATGGCATGGCCGGCGCTCTTGCGGATGATGTAGAGCTTGCGCTCGAGCGCGTCGGTGACCGTCACGCCGCGGCCGCGGCCGACGAACACCTGCCGGATCACCGGCTCGAGCTGCTTCGCCGGCTCGGCGAGGTCAGCGTTGTCCACCGGGACGTCGCGCCAGCCGAGCAGCACCTGGCCTTCGTCCTTGATGGCGCGCTCGATCTCGTATTCGCAGGCGATGCGCGACGCCGGATCGCGCGGCAGGAAAACCATGCCGACGCCGTATTGGCCCACCGGCGGCAGCTTCACGCCCTGGCGCGACATTTCCTCGCGCAGGAAACGATCCGGGATCTGGATCAGGATGCCGGCGCCGTCGGAAAGCTTCGGATCCCAGCCCACCGCGCCGCGGTGGGTGAGGTTGCGCAGGACCGTCAGGCCCTGTTCGACGATCGAGTGGGACTTCTTGCCCTTGATGTTCGCGACAAAGCCAACGCCGCACGAATCGTGCTCATTCGAAGGGTGATAAAGGCCTTGCGCTTCCAAGCCCATGTCGGCAAGAGCGTTTTCGGTATCTTGGGATTTACGAATATACCGTTATTGCAGTGCAGCGACAATGGCCTCGCGGACTGCATCGGCGCCAGGATCAGCGCGCAGCGCCGCCCGGCCAATTCCTTCCAGCAGAATGAACCGGACCTTCCCCTTAGCCGCCTTCTTGTCCACCGCCATCAGCTCCAGCATCCGCTCGGGAGTCAGGGCAGGACCGGCTACCGGCAGCCCCGCGCGCCGCACCAGATCGCGGATGCGCGCCACGTCCCCCTTCTGCAGGATTCCCAGGCGCAGGGACAGCTCGCTGGCCATGATCATGCCGGCGGCAACGGCCTCGCCGTGCAGCCAGGCGCCATAGCCCGCGCCGGACTCGATGGCATGGCCGAAGGTGTGCCCGAAATTGAGCAGCGCGCGGGCGCCCGACTCGCGCTCGTCGGCACCGACGATGGCCGCTTTCAGCTCGCAGCTGCGGCGCACCGCGTAGGTCAATGCCGTGCGGTCGCGCGCCAGAAGCTTCTCGATGTTGCCTTCCAGCCAATGGGTGAACGGTTCATCCAGCGCCACGCCGTGCTTGATCACCTCGGCCAGCCCCGCGCGCAACTCGCGGTCGGGCAGACTGTCGAGCGCCGCCACGTCCGCGATCACCGCGCGCGGCTGATGGAAAGCGCCGATCATGTTCTTGCCCAGGGCATGGTTGATGGCGGTCTTGCCGCCCACCGAGGAATCCACCTGAGCGAGCAGCGTCGTCGGCACCTGGATGAAATCGACACCGCGCTGGTAGATGGCAGCGGCGAACCCGGCAAGATCGCCAACCACCCCGCCGCCAAGCGCGACGACCAGGCTGTCGCGGCCGAGCCTGGCGGCGAACATGTCGTCGAGTATCTTTTCCAGCGTCGGCCAGCCCTTGGCCTGCTCTCCGTCCGCAACGATGATTTCCGTTATCCGTGCACCCTGCAGACCCCTCTTCACTTTCGAAAGCAATAGCGGCGCGACAATTTCGTTGGTCACTATCGCCGCGCTGCCGCCGTCCAGATGGGGCTTGTAAAGGTCCGCGCGTGCGAGCAGGTCCACGCCAATGTGGATCGGATAGGCCCGGCTGCCGAGTTCTACGCGGAGGCTTTCCATCGCTCCTCCAGCTTGAACAGCAGTTGGCGCGCCAGCGCGTTTACCCCCTGCCGGCCCGTGTCCACGGTGAGGTCCGCAATCGAGCGGTACAGCGGGTCGCGCTCGACAAAGAGTTCACGCAGCCTGCCGAGCGGGTCGCCGGTGGCGAGCAGCGGCCGGTTGCGGTCATGACGCACGCGCTCGTAGAGATCCTCGGGCCTTGCGCGCAGGTAGATCACCGTGCCGGTGGCCGCAAGACGGCTGCGGTTATCTTCCAGCAGCGCGGCACCGCCACCGGTGCCGAGGACGACGCCCTCCAGCGCGGTCAGTTCGGCCAGCACCTGGGCCTCGCGCGAGCGGAACCCACCCTCGCCCTCGATCTCGAAGATCAGCGGGATCTTCACGCCACAGCGGGACTCGATTTCCTTGTCCGAATCGATGAACGGCAGCTTGAGCCGCCGCGCGAGCAGGCGCCCGACGGTGGTCTTGCCCGCCCCCATCATGCCGACCAGGTAGATGTTGTTCGCGCGCTTCATTTTCGACATTGTAGAAATAAAAACGGCCGGGAGGTCCCGGCCGTTGTACCGCCCTGAGCCGCGGCGGCAGGAGACGCAGCGATCAGCGAACCGTGAGCCGCTCGGTAACGATGCGCGGGGTGATGAACACCAGCAGCTCGGTCTTGGAAGAATTGGTCGTCGTATTCCGGAAGAAGAACCCGATGATCGGCAGGTCGCCGAAGAACGGGATCTTGGTGACATCCGTGCGGTCGTTCTGCTCGTAGATGCCGCCGATGACTACGGTGCCGCCGTTCTCGACCAGGACCTCGGTCTTGACGTGCTTGGTGCTGATCTCCACGCCGGTGATCACTCTCGCGCCCACCGCGTCCTTGGTCACATCGAGCGCCATGATGATGTTGCCGTCCGGCGTGATCTGCGGCTTGACCTTGAGCGACAGCACCGCCTTGCGGAACGAAATCGACGTGGCGCCCGAGGACGTCGCCTGCTGGAACGGAATTTCCGTGCCCTGTTCGATCAGCGCCTCGACGTTGTCCGCGGTGAGCACCCGCGGGCTGGAGATGATCTTGCCCTTGCCGTCGGCCTCGAGCGCCGACAGTTCCACGTTGAGCACCCGGCTCAGGCTGTTGTTGAACAGGATGAAGGAGAACCGGCCGGTGGGCAGGTTGTTCAGGCCCGACGCGGGCAGGTCCGAATTCAGGCCGCCGAGGTTGGTGGTGGGCGTACCTTGCGTCACCCCCATCGCCTGACTGGTGTTGACGATTTCCGCGCCCATGTTCATGCCGACGCCGGCGGTCGAACCGAACGGCTTGCGCTGCTGCGGGCCGAATTCCATCAGGCCGATGCGCGCGCCGAGATTCTTGGCGAACGAATCGCTCGCTTCCACGATGCGCGCTTCGATCATCACCTGGCGCACCGGCACGTCGACGCCGAGGATCACGCGACGAATCTCCTCGAGCCGCGCCGGCGTGTCGTTGATGAACAGCTTGTTGGAGCGCGGATCGACCACCGCGCTGCCGCGCTTGGAAAGAATGCGCTGCTTGTCGTCGGTGAGCACCTTCACGAAGGCCTCGGCCTTGTGGTAGTTCAGCTGGAAAATCTCGGTACGCAGCGGCTCGAGGTCGGTGATCTGGTTGGCCGCCTCGAGCGCCAGCTTCTCGCGCGTGGCGAGTTCGTCGCGCGGCGCGATCCAGATGACGTTGCCGGTGCGCCGGCTGTCCAGGCCGCGCGTCTGCAGGATGATCTCGAGCGCCTGGTCCCAGGGCACGTCCTTCAGCCGCAGCGTGATGTTGCCGGTGACGGTGTCGCTGGTGATGATGTTGAGATCGGTGAAGTCGGCGATCACGTTGAGGACCGCGCGCACTTCCACGTTCTGGAAGTTGAGCGACAGCTTGTCGCCGGTATAGCGCCCGCGCTGCGCGACGCGGTTCGGGTCGACCGCCACCGGCTTGACCTCGACCACGAATTGCGTGTCCGACTGGTAGGCGTTGTGCTCCCAGTTGCCCTTCGGCTCGATCACCATGCGCACGTTCTCGCCCTGCGTGAAGGTGCTCACGGTGTTGACCGGCGTGCCGAAATCCACCACGTCCAGGCGGCGGCGCAGGCTGTCGGGCAAGGCGGTCTTCAGGAACTCGACGACGATGTTCTGGCCCTGCTGGCGGATGTCGATCCCGGTACTCGCGTCCGAAAGATCGATGATGACGCGGCCCTCGCCCGCGGTACCGCGGCGGAAGTCGACGTCGCGGATCGAGTGCTTGGTATCGCCCTTGCCTTCGGCAAAATGAGCGACGGCGCCCCCCGGCGCGGTCTGTGCCACGGCCGGCGCGGCCAGCGTGATCAGGACCGTGCGCCCATCGACCGTGGCTTCGTGGGCCACCGCACGGCGCAGGTTGAGGACCAGGCGCGTGCGCTCGGCGCCTTGCACCACGTTCATGCTGCGCAGCTCGCCCTGGCCGATCTCCTGGGTCGTACGGCCCAGGCCGTTGGCGGTATTGGCGAAGTCGAGCGCGATGCGCGCCGGGTTGGCCACGGCGAAATTGGGCGGCACGCCCTTGAGCGGCTCCTTGGTGGTGATGCGTACCACCACCTTGCCGCCCTGCTCGGCGACCTCGAAGTTCTCGATGCTGTTGGCCTGTGCCAGCGCGAGCCCGATGCCTGCAAGCCACAGCGCCAACCCGTAGAGAATTCTCGTTGCGTTCATTTTTTTGTCTCCACTAACGACAGCGCGCTATTGCGCTCCACCCACTCCCCGCCGCTGTCCTGGACCAGCTCCCTGAGGTTGATCGCCGCGTCGTCGATCGAAGTGATGACGCCGAAGTTCTGCCCCAGGTAATTGCCGCGCTTGACCCGGTAAAGATTGGCCCCGGCCCTGACCAGCCCGAAGGTTTCCTTGTCCTGCGTGATGGTGCCGAGCATCTGGATGGCGTCGAGCGGGAAAGCCTCGAGCGGCTCCTTGATGCGCTTCTCGTGCTCGGCGATCTTGTTGGCGTTGGGTGAAGGCCGGCCCGCCTGCGCTACCTCGATGCGTTCCGGCCGGAACGGGTCGATCTGGCTCTCGCCCGTGTAGGGCACCGGCTCATAGGGCTTCACCTGCGGCAGCGGGTCGACACGGCCGCGGAAATCCTTGGTGGCGGCGGCGAGTTCCTGCTTCAGGTCGCCGTACTCATCACCGGCGCAAGCCGCGAGCAGCATGCCTGCGGCGAGCGCGGCGAACGCTCCGGAAAGGTGCTTGTTCATCGCTTCGCCGGTCCCTTCTTCGACGCCGCGGCGGACTTGCGCTGCGCCTGGAGTTCTTCGTCGTCCAGGTAGCGGAACGTCCGCGCGGTTGCGTCCATCGTCAGGTTGCCGTCCTTGCCCGCCTGGATGGTGACGTCGTTCAACGTGACGATGCGCGAGAGCTGGCCGACGTCGCTCGCGAATGCGCCCATGTCGTGATACGTGCCGAGCACGCGGACCTGGATCGGCCGCTCGGCGTAGAAGTCGCGCGTGATCTCGCCCGCCGAAGGCTTGAACAGTTCGAACTGCAGGCCGCGGCCGAGGCCCGCCTGGTTGATGTCGACCAGCAGGGCATCCATCTGCGAGCGGTTCGGCAGCTGGCGCAGCAGCGCGCCGAACTGCGTGTCGATTTCACGCAGCTGCTGGCGATGCAGGTCGAGGTTGACCGCCTGCTTCTTCTTGCCGAGGAACTGGTCCTTCAGCTTGACCTCGGCAGCGCGGCCGACCTCGAGTTCCTCGAGCTGGATCTTGGTATCGGCGAAAAACCCGCCGACCGGAATGCCCACCAGGATCGCGAGCAGCACCAGCAGTTTCGGCGCCACATGCCAGGTGCCGGCGTCCTTCCAGTTGGTGCGCTTGAACTCGTCGACCAGCGCGTTGACGTTGAGATTGATCGCCATCGCTCAGCCCTTCTTCGCCGCGTCTTTGGCGGGCGCCTGGCCGGCGGGCTTCGCCGCCTGCGTGGTCTGGGCGCGCTTCAACGCCATGAACATGTTGAATTCCGACACGCGCCGCTTGTCGACGTTGACCGCCTTCACTTCGATCAGCTCGGCCTTCTCGAGCAGCGACGAGGAATCGATGTTGCGCATCAGCGTCGAGACGCGCGCGTTCGACTGCGCGTAGCCGACCAGGTTGACGCGCAGGCCGCGCTGCTGGATCTGCTTCAGATAGACGCCCTCGGGCGTCTGCTTGACCAGCTGGTCCAGCAGGTTCACGGTCTGCGCCCGCTCGGCCTGGAGGGTCTCGATGATGTTCTTGCGCGCGAGCAGCGCCTGGATCTGGTCGCGCAGGCTGTTGATCTCGGCGATCTCCTTCTCCAGCTTGGCGATCTCGCCCTTGAGGAAGCGGTTGCGGTCTTCCTGCCCTTCGATCAGGCGGGCGACATAGGTGTGCATCGCCGCCACCACCAGGATGCCGACGATGGCCGTGCCGCCGGCAAGCACGTAGAAATGCTGGCGGCCGCGCTTGCGCCGCTCCTCGCGGTGCGGCAGCAGGTTTACTCTGACGCTCATGACGTTTGCAATCTCTTCATACCGGGTCGAACCTTCTCATCGCCAGGCCGCA
>Ga0315912_10004051_pt1 | contig 14097 bp, 8 predicted proteins | sample VfabasoilMG_FD_204469 | JGI IMG/M metagenome (GOLD analysis project Ga0315912, IMG submission 204469) | Garden soil microbial communities collected in Santa Monica, California, United States - V. faba soil | ecosystem: Environmental > Terrestrial > Soil > Garden | place: USA: California... | reverse complement strand
GCGGGTACGCGGCCGCATTGGGCGCATTCGGCATCTGGGGCCTGTTTCCGCTCTATCTCATCGGGCTCAGACACGTTGGCGCGATGGAGATCACCGCGCATCGCATCGTGTGGTCCTGCGTTTTCGTTCTCGGCTGGCTCGCGCTGGCGGGCGACCTCGGAAAATTGCGCGAGGCGGCGATGCGTCCGGGGGTGCTGAAGCGACTGGTCGCCAGCGCCTTCCTGATCGCCGTGAACTGGGTTGGCTTCGCCTGGGCCGTCAATCACGGTCACGTGCTCGAAGTCAGCCTCGCGTATTTCATCGGTCCGTTGCTCAACATCCTGCTGGGCATCTTCGTGCTGTCGGAGCGGCTGAACCGGCCCCAGTGGTTAGCCGTCGCGTTCGCCGCTGCCGGCGTGGCCTACCTCACGTTCATCACCGGTCGCGCTCCGTGGATTGCGCTCATGGTCGGGTCTTCGTTCGCGCTGTACGGATTGATTCGCAAGACGGTGCGCATCGACGCCCTGCCCGGCCTCGCGGTGGAAACCATCCTGCTCATGCCGCTGTCGGTTGGCTATCTCGTGTGGTGCGAGTTGAATGGCACGGCTGCATTCACCCACTCCGGCGGTCTCGTCGATGTCCTGCTCCTCTGCGGTGGAATCGTCACTTCGGTTCCGCTGGTGCTGTTTGCCTTCGGAGCGCGCCAGGTTCCGTATTCGGCCATCGGAGTCATCCAGTTCATCGCGCCGAGCATGCAGCTGGTGTGCGGACTGGTGGTCTTCGGAGAGACGCTGGAAGCCTCGCGCGCCACCGGATTCGTGCTCATCTGGATCGGGCTGTTCATCTACATCGCCAACGCTGTAATCAGCCGCCGACAGCAGATTCCGGCCTGATCGTTCAGGGTCGGTTCAGAGGCCGCCCCTATCATGGGCAGCATGGCCAAATCCCTGTCACGCAAGGTACTTCGGACGCTGGCGACGCTGGCGTTCTGTCTCACGCTGGGCCAGGCATGGGCCCAGGACGGCGAGACTTACGAAACCGATCCCCCGGACCGCGCGGCGCGCCTCAGTTATCTCGAGGGCGACGTGTCTTTGCAGCCAGCGGGTGAGGAAGCCTGGGCGCCGGCGATCCTGAATCGTCCGCTGACCACCGGTGACGAGTTGTGGACCGAATCCGGCGCGCGCGCCGAGATCCAGGTCGGCCCGGCCACCGTACGCCTGAATGGCGGCACGGGATTTTCCTTCCTGAACGTCGACGACGACACCATCCAGATGCGCATGGCCGAGGGCGTCATCAATGTGCGGGTTCGCGAGCTCGCTGAAAACGATCACATTGAAATCGATACCCCAAACGTGGCGTTGTCTTTGCTGCGTCCGGGCAGTTATCGCGTCGAAGTGAACGGCGCGGGCGATACCACCGTGCTCAAGGTGCTCGAAGGTGAAGCCGAGGCCAGTGGCCCTTCGCACGAAGTGCTGGTGCGCAACCAGCAGGTGGCCACCTTCCGCGGCGACAATCCGCTCGATGCGCAATACAGCAGGCTGGGCGGTCCGGACGAATTCGACTCGTGGAGCCTCGAGCGCGACCGGCGTGACGATCGACTGGCGTCGTCGCAGACCTCCGAGTACGTGTCGCCCGACGTCACGGGCTACCAGGACCTGGACGACAACGGCAGCTGGAGCTCGGAACCGGAATACGGATATGTATGGACGCCACGCCATGTCGTGGCTGGCTGGGCGCCCTACCAATACGGCCGCTGGGCCTGGATTTCACCTTGGGGCTGGACCTGGATCGACGATGCGCCGTGGGGTTATGCGCCGTTTCATTACGGCCGCTGGGCGAACGTGCGCAATCGCTGGTGCTGGGTGCCGGGACCGCGGCACGCGGTGCGCGCCGTTTACGCACCGGCACTGGTGGGCTGGGTGGGCTCACCGGGCAGATTGAATGCGCCGCACGGTGACCATGGCGTGGGCTGGTTCCCGCTGGCGCCACGCGAAGTCTATGTGCCGGCGCGTCGCTACAGCCCGCGGTACGTGGAACGCGTGAACATCACCAACACGGTGGTGCGAGGCAGCTTCAACGATTTCTATCGTACCTATGCGAGCGTGAACTATCGCAACCGTGCTGTGCCGGGCGCCGTGACGGCGGTTCCGCGCAGCGCGTTCACCTCGTCGGAGCGCGTCGGGAACCGCCGCGTCACAATCAATCAGTGGGACGCTACGCGCGCACAAGTCACTGCGACGCCGCAGGTCGAACCGGTGCGCGAAAGCCGCCTCGGTGGCGCGTCGCGCACCTACGTGCGGCCGCCGCCGCGGCCGGTCGCCGAGCGACAGGTGATCGTGAAGCGTGAGCCGCCACGAGCGGACGCGCACTATGTCCGCACTCCGCGCGTCGCGGTCGAGCGGCCCACGCCGCCGCAGGTGCCCGCGGAGACTTCGCGCGGCAACCACCCGGCAGTGGAAATCGAGCGCCGCCTGCGCCAGAAAGAGGAACAGGAGCAACAGGCGCGCAATCAGCAGGCGTGGCGCGAAACGCAGCTTCAGCAGCGCCGCCAGCAGGAAGATGCGCAGCGTGACTCACGGCGGCAACAGGAAGAATCGCAGCGCCAGCAGTGGCAGCAGCAGCAGGCGGCGCGCGATCAGCAGCGCGAGATGCAGGAACGCGTGCACCAGCAGGTGGAGCGGCACCAGCGCCAGGAAGTCGAGCGACGTGCTGCCCCTCAGCAGCCCCCAAGGCAGGAGCAGCGGCAGGAGCACAAGCCGGATCCGCCGCGAACCGAACAACGGTCGTCAGAACCGAAGTCCCAGGCCGTGAAGGAATATCTCGAGCGCGGCAAGCGCAAGAACGACTGAACGACGGGGTCAGTCCGCCTTGGCGACGGCAGCCGGTGCGGTGCGGGGAATCCGTTTCGTCGTGACACCTTTGAGCGAAGGCGACAGCGAGCGCCAGCTGCTCCAGCGTTGAGTGAGGCTTCTCTCGACCGGCCCGAGATGCGCGTAGACGCGATCCTGCACGAGCGACACGATGACGTCGTAGCGATCCAGCGCCGCGTGCACATCCGCCGCGTAGGCCGGTGAATTGACCGGCTCGAATTGCGCGCTCTTGAAGTGCGCCATCATGGGTTCGTACTGTGCCTGCAACTCGTCGGTCGAGGCCTCGGCCGATCGTTGCACGGACTTGGTCTGCGGAGCGGTCGCCATGTGCAGCACGATATCGTTGACGTCCTTGTAGGCCTCGATCGCCGCGCGCACGCGCGTGTACGAAGCGAGCACACCGCTCGCGCTCTCCATCTCCTGGAGATCCCGCCTCAGCGCAACGAGATTGGCCTCGGCGGAGGCGTCGTGATGATCGTGTTTGCCCTCGATGCCGAACGAGCCGACATTGTTCTGCTTGTCGGGCATGTAGTTGGTGAGCACGGTGAGCTCATCATCCAGCCACGAGAGCTGGTGCTGCTTCTGATTGAGTATCGACTGATAGAGCACGCGGTATTCGGCGCTTTCCTCCGCGGTGAGCTGCTGGCCGCTCTCCACCTTCTCGAAGAGCGCAAGATGGGCCGCGCGGATCTTCTTGCCGAGCGTATGGTGCGGCGTTTCGATGGCGGCCTTCTCGTTGAGAAGGTCGACCCGGGCGGCGATCTCGTTTGCCGTCCACTTGGGCGGATCGAACGGGAACAGAAGTGCGACAAAGGCAACGGCGAGAACCGCCGCTAACCACCCCAGGAACCGCCGGAGCTTGGTTTTCATTGGCCGATAAGGTACCGCTCCTGCCCGTGCGTTGTCTGTTTTTTTGTTAGCCGGAGGGCCGGGGAACGCCGGCGAAGTGGCTCAGCTTGAGCCAGGTCGGGAACGCCTTCACCAGCATTTTCTTCCCGACGAGTTGGACCGCCTGCGTGCGCAGGACCGAATGAAAGGGCTCGTCTCCCAGCCAGACCCGGACCATCGCGGCGAGATCGGCTTCGACGTACAGGTCGACTTCGTGTCCGGGATCTTCGACGCACAGGTCGACTTGCGGGTTCTCGAGCATCAGCCAGAACATCCGGTGGCCGCGGTAGGTTGCGGGGCAGCCGCAGAACTTGAAACGGACGATGACTCTCTCCTGGGGCAGGAGATCCAGGGCAATGCGCCGGCGCACGTTCCACATCAGCAGGTCCGCGTCCAGGTTGTGTCGCTCGACGCGTTGCGTCCAGCGCTGACCCCACGTACCGAGTAGTTCGATCACCGGCGCGAATTCCCGGCCGGCGTCGGTCAGGGAATAGCGGTGGCCTCGTCCGCTGGGCAGCGCTTCGCGCGCGATCACGTTCGCCGACTCCAATTCCCGCAGTCGCCGCGCGAGCAGGGCCCGCGATATCAGCGGCATGCCGCGGTGAATCTCGTTGAAGTGCTGGGAGCCGTTCAGCAGTTCGCGCAGGATGATGGGAGTCCAGCGCTCCGCAAAGACTTCGGACGCGACGGCTACCGGACAAAACTGGCCGAATCCGGTTTTCATGGCAAAAACTTAGCGCGGCTCCGGCACACGAACAAGTTCACTTTCGGAACTGGAGCCCTCTGCTCTTCCAGGGGCACGCTGCTTCACACATGGGCATTTGGCCCTGCAAGGAGCAAGCAACATGAAAACGACAACTCAAATGGCTGCCGCCGCCTGCGGCGCGCTGCTATCCACCATGGCGCTCTCGGCCAACGACCCGGTTCTCGAGTGGAATTCCATCATGGTCAACACCGTCGCCGGACAGAACCCCATCGTCCAGGCGCGCTTTGCGGCAATCACGCAAGTGGCCGTCTTCGAAGCGGTCAACGCGATCGAGAAGGACTACGACCCCTACCTTGGCACCGTGATCGCGCCGCGGGGCGCGTCCACAGAGGCTGCGGCAATCGCCGCGGCGCACGCCGTGTTGAAGAACTATTTTCAAGACCCGGCCATTGCGAAGAGCCTGGACGACGCACGGGCCGCATCGCTCGCCGTCATTCCTGACGGCATTCGGAAACAGGACGGAATCGCCGTGGGCGAGGCCGCGGCTGCGGCGATGATCCAGTTGCGCACCGACGACGGCTCGGCACCGCCGGAGTTCTACCTGCCGACGTCCGCGAACCCCGGCGAATGGCAATTGACACCGAGCTGTCCGGCCGCCGGCGGCGTCCTGCTGCAGTGGCGCAATCTGCGTCCCTTCGCGATCGTCACCACGGACCAGTTCCGCGCCGCGCCACCGCCGGCACTGACGAGCAGGCGATACACACGCGACTACCTCGAGGTGCAGCGGGTCGGGGGTATCGGTTCGACTTCCCGGCCGCAGGATCGCGCCGATGTTGCCCGGCTATACGCGGTCACCGGACCCGTCGCGGTGTGGAATTCCGCCGCCTCGCAAGTCGCCATTGCGCAGGGCCGGTCGATGTCCGAGAACGCCAGGGCATTCGCACTCCTGAACATGGCGATCAGCGACGCGCAGGCGGCGGTCTTCGAGACCAAGTACCACTACAACTTCTGGAGACCCGAGACCGCGATTCGCGCCGGCGACACCGACGGCAATCCGTACACCCACAGCGATGCCGCGTTCGTACCGTTCATCACCACGCCGTGTTTCCCGAGCTACGCATCAGGACACGGCAGCTCCAGCAACGCGGGCCGCGAAGTGCTCGAGCGGCTGTACGGTGCCCGGCATCACTTCATCACGATCAGCAATCCGGCCGTCCCGGGCGTCGTGCTCCAGTACGGCACCTTTCAGCAGATGACCCGCGACATCGACGACGCGCGGGTATATGGCGGCATTCATTTTCGCTTTGACCAGGAGGCGGGCGCGAAACTCGGGAGAGAAGTAGGCGCGTACGTGCAGAAGAACACATTGCGGCGCATTCACGGACAGAACGACGAGCAGTGCGAATGAGGTGACGGGGGTGGCTCTGAGCCAGGCTCGCCGAGGGCCTGGTTCATCCACCTCCGGCTGAGAGCTCCCGTTGCAGCCAGGCACGTGCCGCCGTCCACTGGCGATTGACCGAGCGCGACGATATCTCCAGCGCCGCGGCCACTTCGTCGATCTCGAGCCCCGCGAAGTAGCGCAACGTGACGACCTGCGCCATCTGCGCATCCTTTTCCGCGAGCCGCGTCAGCGCCGCATCGATGGCGAGCAGGTCGCTGGCATCCTGCGCGCTGGCGCTGGAATCTTCCTGCAACGTGGTTTTCCGCAGTGCGCCGCCGTGGCGTTCGCTGGCCTTGCGCCGCGCCTGCTCGATGAGGATGCGGCGCATGGCCTCCGCCGCGGCGCCAAAGAAATGTGCGCGATTTTCGAAGCGCGCGTCCGCATCGCCCACCAGCCGCAGGTAAGCCTCGTGGACCAGTGCGGTCGCCTGCAGCGTCTGTCCCGGCCGTTCACGCGCCATGCGCGCGTGCGCCAGCTTGCGCAGTTCTTCGTAGACGATCGGCAACAAGTCGCTCGCCGCCTGTCGCTGTCCTTGCCGGATCGCGGTGAGCAGTTCGGTGACGCGGCGTTTTTTTTCTTCGGCCACGAGTTCCGGGTATAGACTGATTGCGCCCGGAGATAATAATGAACGATTCCCGCTGGCAAGCAATCTGGGATCTGTTCTTCGCGGCGCTCGAACAGCCGCCGGAAGGCCGAGCTGTATTCGTCGCAGGCTCGGGCAAGGATGCGGAGTTGTGCCGCGAGGTGCAGGAGTTGCTGGCCGCGCACGCAGCTGATGACCCGCGCCTGTCGCGTGCGCCGCTGCTGGAGCTGGAAGCTTTCGTGCCAGCCAATGTCGCCGCGGAGATCGGGGCCGGCGAGCAGATAGGTCCCTATCGCATCGTGCAGCAGATCGGCGAAGGCGGCATGGGGCGCGTCTACGAAGCCGAACAGGAGCGCCCGGTGCGTCGGCGCGTCGCGCTCAAGGTGGTCAAGCGCGGCATGGACACGCGCGAAGTGGTGCACCGCTTCGAGCTCGAGCGGCAAGCACTCGCGCTCATGAGTCATCCCGGCATCGCCACCGTGTTCGATGCGGGTTCGACGCCGGACGGCCGCCCGTACTTCGTGATGGAACTGGTCCCCGGAGTGCCGATCACCGAGTTCTGCGATCGCGAGCGGCTTTCGCTGCGCCAGCGGCTGCAATTGTTCGTCGTGCTCTGCGATGCCGTCCAGCATGCACATCAGAAAGGAGTGGTGCATCGCGACCTGAAAGCGTCGAACGTGCTCATCGTATCCGCGGGATCCGCGCCCACGCCGAAGGTGATCGATTTCGGAATCGCCAAGGCAGTGGGCACCACGCTCGGCCAGGAGACACTGCACACGGCGCTGGGCGTCCTCATGGGAACGCCTGCCTACATGAGTCCCGAGCAGGCGGCGCTCGGCGCAATCGACGTCGACGCCCGCACGGATGTCTATTCGCTGTGCGCCCTGCTCTATGAGCTCGCTGTCGGTGATCCACCCTTTCCGTCCGACACCCTGCGCGGCAGCGACTTCCTCGAAGCGCTGAAGGTAATCCGCGAGCGAGATGCACAGCGCCCCAGCGCGCATTTCACGAGCCTCGGCGGCGAGCAGCTCGTGGAACGCGCGCGACTGAGGAATGCGCGGCCCCGTGAGCTCGCGCGCGATCTCGTCGAGATCGACTGGATCGTCATGCACGGCCTCGCCAAGGAACGCGGCGAGCGTTACCAGACTCCTGGTGAGCTCGCGGCCGACGTCGGACGCTGGCTGAACGGACTGCCGCTGCACGCGCGTCCGCCGAGCGGCTGGTATCGGGCCCGCAAGTTCGTCGCGCGACATCGGTTCGGTGTCGCGGCCGCCGGCGTCATCGGCGCCCTGGTGATCGCGTTCGCCATCTCGATGGCGGTGCAGTCGGTGCGACTCGAGCGCGCGCTGGCGAGCACCGAAGCCGAGCGCGAGCGTGCGCAGGACGAACGCGGCCGCGCCGAGGATGTGTCCGATTTCCTGGTCGACATCCTGCGCCTGCCCGATCCGAGCCAGGGCAACCGCGCCGACATGAACATCCGCGAAGCGCTGGCCAACGCGGAGAAAACCGTCGCCACGCGTTTCGAGCAGCAGCCCCGCACCAAGGCGACGCTGCTGACGACCATCGGCACGGTCTACCGCGAGCTGGGCGACTACGAACGTGCGCAGCAGTCACTCACCGCCGCGGTAACACTCGCGCGCACGCTCGAGCCGCGCGATCCGGCCGAGCTCGGACGCGCGCTCAATGCCGCAGGCGAGCTGGCGCACGACAAGGGCGACCTCGACACCGCGGAGCGCAACTACCACGAGGCGCTGCCCTTGCTGCACGAGCGGCCTCACCGGCTCATCGACGAGAGCGTGGTGCTCAACAACCTGGCGTCGATGGCAATCGACCGCGACAAGCCTGCCGAAGCTGAAGCGCCGGCGCGCGCCGCACTGGAGTATCGCAAGGCCAAGTATGGAGAGCGCTCGCGCGAGACCGGGCAGAGCCTGCGCAAGCTGGGCCGGGTGCTGTGGAAACAGGGCCACTGGCGTGAAGCGGAGGGTTTCATCAGGGAAGGCATCGCGGTCGAAAAAGAGGGCGCGCCGGGTGATACCAGCTGGATGGGCGCGGCGCTCAACGATCTGCACGCGATCTACCAGATCCAGGGTAACTATCGGGGCTCCGAAGAAGTCCTTAACGAAGCGCTCGCGATCTATCGCGCCACCATGGGCAACGAGCATCCGTACACGGCGGTCACCCTCCTCAATCTCGGCCGGGTGCAGGGCTTCGTCGGGGAATACGCGCGAGCCGAGGCGACAATGGCGGAGGCCGCGGCTATCTACCAGCGCCAGGTCGGCCCGGAGCACCCCAACTACCTGCGGGTGCTCGCCGCACAGGCGGAGCTCGAGATCCAGCGCGGCCGTTTTGCGGCCGCGGAACGCCGGCTGAAAGCCTTGCTGGCCCTCGATGCGCGGGTGTTCGGCCCCAGGCACCGCGACACCGCGGGACACACCGCGCAACTCGCGATCGCGACCCGCGAGCTCGGCCGACCCGACGAAGCGGTGAAACTGCATCTTCAGGCGCTGAGCATCGTTCAGGCCATCGTCGGCCGCGACCATCTGACCAACGCCGCCATCAACCGCGCACTCGCGCTCACCTACGTCGCGCGAGGATCGCTGCCGGAAGCCGAGGCCGCCGCGATCGAGGCCACGCGCGTCGAGCAGCTCGCGGATCTGTCGGATCGTTTACCCGCCGCCAACACGCGCAGCGTGCTCGGCTGGGTTCGCCACGCGCAGGGGCGCGACGCGGAGGCTGCGAAGGACCTCGTTGAAGCGCAGCGCCTGCTGGTGCAACTCCTGGGTGCGGAGTTTCCCGACACGGCGCTGACCGAGTACCGGCTCGGCGTGGTCGAACGCGCGCGCGGCGAAGACGCGCAGGCGTTGCAGCACCTGGCGCACGCGCTCAGCGTGCAACGCCGCTTGTTGGGCGATGAACATCCCGCCGTCGGGCAGACGCTGCTCGAACTGGGAGACTTGCGCTGTGCCAGCGGCGCGAGCGACGCAGGGCGCGCGGACCTGGAACGCAGTGCGCGCGCGCTGGCATTGACGTTCGAGGGCAGCGACCCGCGCGTGCAGCGGGCGCGTACCGCCCTCGCCCGTTGTCGCGCGTAACAAACTGATCCTGCTGAAGATTTCCGGCTGGGATACGCCAGCAGCCGCGCATTTGGCGTTCGCTCGCCGTTTTTTTCGCATTGGGGGCTGAAGCCTCACGCACTCCGCGTGCCGGCGAATGCGAAACGGGAGTCGAACATGAACATCTCATTGGCCCGCAATGCGGGAATTCGAAAACGATCCGTCCTGATATGCGGCGTGGCGCTGTTAGCCACGCTGGTCGGCTGCGGGGGAAGCGGCACAGGCGGGAGTCCGCCGGCACCTCCCGTTTCACCGGCGCCGCCAGCGCCTGTGCCTCCCCCGCCTCCGCCTCCGCCTCCGCCGCCCCCGGACCCGTCGACCAGCGCGACCATCGGCGCGGCAGGCGGCGAAGTCGCCTTCGCCGATCAGAGTTTCAAACTCACGATTCCGGCCGGCGCGCTCTCCAACCCCACCGCCATCACGATCACGGATGTCTCGGGACCAAATGTGCCCGCGAATCTGCGAGGCCTGGACGCCGACAAGGTCTACCGTCTCGAGCCCGCGGGCACGCAGTTCTCGGTTCCGGTGCAGGTGACCACCAAACTACCGGCTCACGCCAGTGGCGCCATCGCCGTGCTGGTGCACGAGTCGAACGGCGTGGGCGAGTATGTCGCGGGTCAGGGACTCCTCATGAACGCCGACGGGCGCACCATGACGGGCAACATCACGCACTTCTCGAACGTGCTCGCCAAGACCATCGACGCCTTCACCGTGACGCTCGACATCCCCAATCGGTCCATCCCGGTCGGTGGGACCATGACTGCGAACGCTTCGGTGTCGAAAACCGCGTCCGACGATCGTGGCGAGATGGACGTCAGCACTTTTGGTGCCTACGGCGAATACGACTTCGAGGCTTCGGCGGGCCCTATCAACGTAGGGACCAACGACGCGCCCGATCTCGTCTCATTCGACCCTGGCGTCGCGCGCAGCGTCGCCGGTACATACACCGGGACTTGTCTCGCTGCCGGCACGGGAAAGGTGCACTACGGCACCGTCATCGTGAATCCCCTGCTGGCCGCCGTTGTACGGGTCTTCGAGAATTTGGCCCCCTCATCGACGGCCTTGAAACTGGAGCTCGAGCAGGACTACCAATGCACCGGCGGTGGCACGCCGACCGGCATTCCGTTGGGCACGTTCACCATGCCCTTCGACCTCAATGCGCTCGACGGCATCAAGATCTTCAAGGGACCGTTCGCGAACTTTGCAGGCACCGGTCCGTACGCGGCGGTTGCGGGTGCCCAGGGCACCGTGGTCGTCGACCTGATCTCGCGCCTGAGCGTGCTCAACTGGACTCCGGGCGGCGTTGGCGGATCGGTGCTCGGTGCGCCGCTGCTCGGTGTTCTGCCGGTGAAACAGGACGGCGACAACGCTCCGGCGGCGCTTTTTGGCTTCCGCAATGACGGATCGGCGCTGCGGCACTACCTCCCTTCGATCGGAAATTTCGGGGCGACCCAGGTCGGCATTGCGCCGGTAACCGACGCCAAGACGGTGGGTGGTGACGTGGTGGCCAACAAGATCGTCACCGTTTCCCCGACGCAGGGAATTCACTTCCAGCGATATGACGCGCAGTCACAGCTCTACCAGGAGCAGCTGGTGTTCATCGCCTCACAACGTTTCGCGGGCGGTCAACTCGTGTCCGCGGACCAACCGGTCGACGGCGGCGGAGTGGTTGCGTTGTCGCGCGGCCACGATGGCAACACGACGAGTCGTGTCTGGGGAGCCACGGAAAATGGCAGCGAAGTGGTCCCGTTGATCACGCTCGCTGATCCGAATGCGCGCCGCCTGGAATGCGCACCGACTGTGATCGCGGGTGCGAAGCGGCTGTGTGCCGCGACCATGGCATCCGGCAAGCTCGCCGTGTTCCAGTTCGATCCGGCCAATCCCACGCTGGTGCCGGACGCGGGCAGCGTGCAGACGATCACGACCGGTGCGGGCTCGCTCGGCATCGCCTGGGGCGAGCAGAACCAGGCGCCCTACGTCGTGGTGGCCAATCTCGGAGCGAACACGATCGATGTCATCGAGTTCAATGTCCAGGGTACGGTGGTGAACAACACTTCGGAACCTGCGCCCGCGGACTGCGTGCGCCCCGCACACGTCGATATCGTCACCGACGAAGTCGGCGACGTTTTCGGCATCACCTGCAACGGCACCACCAGTTCCGAAGGGAAATTGTGGCTGACGCGAATGCGTGCACGGTTCTGACCGCGTTCGGAATTCGAGTGCGACGAGAAGGCCCGCTTCGGCGGGCCTTCCCTTCTTGACTCACGATGCCCTAACATGCCCGCGTTTGACTGATGGCACGGATGCCTCCCGTAAATAACAACATCAAAGATGGGGGGATAAGAGATGAATACCGAGAAGATCGTAGGGATTATCGGCACCTTGATTGCAATCGTTGGCGCCTTCGTCGCAATTCCGCAGATGGCCACCATCCTGCTTGTCGCTGGACTCATCGTCGGACTCTTCATAGTCGCGGATCACCATGTGCGCGTCCTGGTGACGGCACTGGTGCTCACCGGTCTTGCAAGGACCTTCGACGTGGTGCCGGCGGTCGGCACGTACATATCATCGATACTTGCGAACATCGGCGTGCTCGTGGTCGGAATCTCCATGATGATCATCGTGAGGAATATCTACCTGCGCCTGAAGCCCTGAAGCGCTGGCAGAACGCAAACGAAAAGGCCCCGCATCTTCCGGTGCGGGGCCTTTTCATTTCGACCTGGCGCGGAGGGCTGGCAAAGCGCAGACCGTTCGCGCTATACCCGTCCCCGGTCGAGAAACAGCTTCCGTAGCGAGGATGAAATGAGAGCTATTTTTGGCGCAGGCGTAGCGCTGGCAGTGCTGGTGGCGTGTTCTCCGACCAAGCCGGCAGGGCCGACGGCGACAGACATCGCCAGGAATTCGGCGGACCTCACCGCTTTCCTCGACGCCGAATACGAAAAGCAGCTGCAGTTCAGCCCGGAGGATCTCACCTCCCAGGGCCGCAAAGACCAGTATGGCCTTCTCGATGACCGTTCCGAAGCGGCGGCGGACAAGCAGCTTGCCTGGTACAAGCAGTCGGTCGCGGACATGGAGGCGAAGTTCAAGCCGGAGACGCTGAGCGAGGATGCGAAGCTGTCCTACGAGATCTGGGAGGAAAATCTCAAGCGCGCCGAAGTCAGCGCCAAGTGGCGGCGCAACCGGTATGTGTTCGCGCGCGGCAATGCGGCGACGGGCATTCCCAACTTCCTGATCAACCAGCATCGCGTGGACGAGAAGTCGGACATGGCTGCCTATGTCGCGCGCGTCGGCCTGATTGATGAGGCGATGGACCAGCTGGTGGTGCGCGCCAAGGCGGCGCAGGCGGACGGCGTCCACATGCCGGGCTTCACCTATGACCAGTCGCTCGGCGAGATCAAGCGCATCACCACGGGCGCGCCGTTCGACAAAGGCAAGGACTCGGCGCTGTTCGCGGACGGCAAGGCGAAGATCGCCAGGCTCCTGGCCGACAAGAAAATCACGGCGGATGAAGGCAAGGCGTTCGAGAAGCAGCTCTCCGAGGCCATGACCCAGCAGATGAAGCCGTCCTATGACCGCGTGGCGGCGTTCATCACCGAGGACAAGCCGAACGCGCAGAAGCCGGACAAGCAGGGTGCGATGGCCCTTCCTGGCGCGCCGGACTTCTACAACGACATGCTCTATCTTTCGACCACGACGCACATGACGGCGGACGAGATCCATGAGCTCGGCAAGGCGGAAGTCGCGCGTATCCGGGGAGAGATGGAAAAGGTGAAGGAGGCCGCCGGCTTCAAGGGCACGCTGGAGGAATTCTTCGTCTTCATGCGGACGAACAAGAAGTTCCTGCTGCCCAACAATGAGGATGGCGCGAACCAGTATCTGAAGCTGGCCGACGGCTATCTAGCGGGCATGAAAAAGAAGCTGCCGGAATACTTCGGCATCCTTCCCAAGGCCGATCTCATCGTGAAGCGCGTCGAGCCGTTTCGCGAGCAGCCTGGCGGGGCGCAGCACTATATGAGGGGCACGCCGGATGGATCGCGCCCCGGCATCTTCTACGCGCACCTTTCCGACATGAATGCGATGCCGACTTATCAGCTGGAAAACATCGCCTACCACGAAGGCTTGCCGGGCCATCACATGCAGATCTCGATCATGCAGGAGCTGACCGGCGTTCCGAAATTCCGCACGCAGAACGGCTATTCGGCGTACTCGGAAGGCTGGGGGCTCTATTCCGAAGCGCTGGCCAAGGAGATGGGGTTCGACGCCGATCCCTATAACGACTTCGGCAGACTCTCGGGCGAGATCTGGCGCGCGATCCGGCTCGTGGTCGATACGGGCATGCACTCTAAAGGCTGGACGCAGGGGCAGGCGGAGGACTATTTCAAGGCCAACTCGGCACAGCCGGAGGCGGCGATCAAGTCTGAGATCGAGCGCTACATCCTCAACCCAGGCCAGGCGACCAGCTACAAGATCGGCATGATCACGATCCAGAAGCTGCGTGACGAGGCGAAGGCCGCGCT
>Ga0315912_10004050_pt1 | contig 14098 bp, 10 predicted proteins | sample VfabasoilMG_FD_204469 | JGI IMG/M metagenome (GOLD analysis project Ga0315912, IMG submission 204469) | Garden soil microbial communities collected in Santa Monica, California, United States - V. faba soil | ecosystem: Environmental > Terrestrial > Soil > Garden | place: USA: California... | reverse complement strand
GGCGTGGCGTCGTGGCACGCTGTAATGGTCGCGCGCTTAAGCGCGCTCCTACAGTGTTCCTACGATGGTCCCCGCACGGCGTCGCGCCTCCGCCACCACCGCACCACCCCGATCCCGCTGATCAGCACCCAGAACACCTCGACCACGAACGCCGAAAGGTTGAACGAGTACAGCAGCGACCACACGATCAGCAGCGACCCGACCCCGTTCCACACCGAGAACGCGAGCGAATCCGACGACATTCGCCCAAGCTGCAACGCGAGGTAGGCGATCAGCACGCCGGCAACGCCGACCATGCCGAGCAGATCGTGCCAGTGGAAGTCCATGGGGTTTCCCGATCAACTGCACGCGGCGCGGTGCACGCGATCCCGACGCGCGGGGCGTCGGGCCGATTCAATACCCGCTTCAGCTTCCGCGCTGGCGCCGCGCCTCGAACAATGCGACACCCGTCGCGACCGACACGTTCAGGCTCTCGACCGACCCCTGCATCGGAATGCGCGCCAGGAAATCGCAACGCTCGCGCGTGAGCCGGCGCATGCCCTCGGCCTCGCCGCCGAGCACGAGCGCGACGGGACCCTTGAGGTCGATCTCGTAGAGCGACTTCGGTGCATCGCCCACGAGCCCGGTGATCCACACGCCCGCCTCGCGCAGGTCGGCAAGCGCGCGCGCGAGGTTCGTCGCGCGCACCAGCGGCACGTGGTCGGCGGATCCCGCCGAGGCCTTGCGCACGATCGGCGTGATGCCCACGGCGCGATCCTTCGGCGTCACCACCGCGGTCACGCCCGCCGCCTCGGCGCTGCGCAGGCAGGCGCCGAAATTGTGCGGGTCCTGCACGCCGTCCAGCACCAGGATCAGCGCATTCGCACCGGCCGCCTCGACCAGCGCAGGCAATGCCTTCTCGTCCAACTGCTCAGGCTTGCGATATGCCGCGACCACACCCTGGTGGCGCGCGCCGCCGGTGAGCTTGTCCAACTGCTCGCGCGTGCGCGCATGCGCGGGCACGCCCAGTTCGCGCGCCTTGGTCGCGAGCTCCCGCAGGCGCGGGTTCTGCGCGCCCTGCTCGATCAGCAGTTCCACCAGGTGATCGAGGTCGTGGTTGAGCGCCGCCTCGATGGGGTTGATGCCGTAGATCCAGTCGTTGCTCATGCGGGATGGGTGTCCATGACGAAGACCGTCGCCGTTTGGCGCGACCCGTGATTGTATTCGTAGGCCGGAGCGCGCGCGCAGCGCGCTCTCCGGCGCTCTTGCCGTCGCATCGGAGCAGCGCGAAAAGCCGCGGAGAGCGCCTGTGGCGCACTCCGCGCTACGACGGGCGTTGTCAGCCGCGCTTGCCGGTCTTGGGTTTGACCTGCCGCTCCACCAGCCGGAAGTCGATCTTGCGCTCCTCCAGGCTCGCGCGCAGCACCAGCACGCGCACCGGATCGCCGAGGCGGAATTCGAGCCCGCGCTTCTCGCCCTTCACCACGTGCCGGCGCGGGTCGAAGTGGTAGTAGTCGTTCGGCAGCTGGGTGATGTGCACCAGGCCCGAGACGCCGGACTCGGTCAGTTCCACGAAGAGCCCGAACGAGGTCACGCCCGACACCACGCCGTCGAACTCGCTGCCGACGTGCTTTTCCATCCAGGCGCAGCGGTAGCGTTCGTCGACGTCGCGCTCGGCCATGTCGGCGCGTCGCTCGCAGGTCGAGCAATGCGCGGCCAGCTGTTCCATCGCGGGCGCGTCGTACAGGTACTCCTCGCGCCTGCCGCCGCCGATCGCATGCCGGATCGCGCGGTGTACGAGCAGGTCGGGATAACGCCGGATCGGCGAGGTGAAGTGCGCGTACGCCTCGAGCGCGAGCCCGAAATGTCCCTCGTTGCTCGGGTGGTACACGGCCAGGCTCTGCGAGCGCAGGAGTACCGACATCAGGAGCGACGCGTCGGGCCGCTCGCGCACCTTCTCCACCAGCGCCGCGAAGTCGCCCGGCACCACCTGCTCGTGCGGCGGCATGCTGAGCTTGAATTCCTTCAGGAACGTGCGCAGGTCCTCGTACTTGTCGGCCGGCGGACGCGCGTGCACGCGGTACGGCGCGGGGATGCGCTTGCCGCCGAGGAACTGCGCCGCCGCCACGTTCGCGGCGATCATGCATTCCTCGATCAGCTTGTGCGCATCGTTGCGCTCGTAGGCGCCCATCTGCAGCACCTCGCCCGTGGGCGCGAGCTTGAACTGCACCTCGCGGCTCTCGAATTCGATCGCGCCGCGCTTGCGGCGCTGCTTCGCGAGCACCTTGTAGAGCGCGTGCAGGCGATCGAGATGCGGCAGCACGTCGGAAAGCTCGTGGCGCGCGTCCGCATCCTTCTCGCCGATCGCCTGCCACACGCGCGTGTAGGTGAGGCGCGCCGCCGAGCGCATCAGCGCGGGATAGAAGCGCGAACGCAGCAGGTCCCCGTCCGCGTCGATCAGCATGTCGGCCACCATGCAGCAGCGGTCGACCTTGGGCATCAGCGAGCAGATGCCGTTGGACAGCGACTCGGGCAGCATCGGCACGACGAAATCGGGGAAATACACCGAGGTGCCGCGCTTCTGCGCCTCGTCGTCGAGCGCGGTGCCGGGGCGAACGTAGTGCGAGACGTCGGCGATCGCGACGACCAGTCGCCAGCCCCCCTTGTGCGGCTCGCAGTACACCGCATCGTCGAAGTCGCGCGCGTCCTCGCCGTCGATGGTGACGAGCGGCATCGCGCGCAGGTCCTCGCGCCCAGCCAGTTCGCTCGCCGGCACCTTCGGATCCACGCCCTCGACCTCGCGCATCACCGCCACGGGCCACTCGTTCGGCAGCCCGTGGCTCTCGATCGCCATGCTGACCGTGAGCGAGGCGCTCAATCGATCGCCGAGCACGGCGAGCACCTGGCCGAGCGGTGGGCGGTCCTTGGTCGGCGGCTCGGTGATCTCCGCGACCACGATCTGTCCGTCGCGCGCACCGAGCTGGCGGCCCGGCGCGATCAGCAGGTCCTGGTGGATGCGGCGGTCGTCCGGCACCACGAGCCCGAGCCCGCCCTCCTCCTTGTAGCGTCCGACGATGCGCGCGGGGCGGCGTTCCAGCACCTCGACGATCGCACCCTGGCGCCGGCCGCGCCGATCGAGCCCGATCACGCTCGCCAGCACGCGGTCGCCGTGCAGCACGCGGCGCATCTCGAACGGCGAGAGGTAGAGATCATCTGCGCCGTCGTCGGGTCGCAGGAACCCGTAGCCATCGGGATTCGCCACGACTTGTCCCGCGATCAGGTCGAGCTTCTGCGCCACGCCGTAGCCGCCGCGGCGGTTCACCAGCACCTGGCCGTCGCGCACCATGGCGGTGAGCCGCTTGGTGAGCGCCTCGAAGCGCATCGGATCGGTGAGCTTGAGCCCCACCGCGATGCGCTCGGCGGTCATCAGCTCGCTGCTGTCGGAGAGGAAGGCAAGTATCGATTCGCGGCTCGCGATCGGATCGGCGTACTTCTGCGCTTCGCGCGCTGCATGCGGATCGGCCGCGCCGTGTCCGCGCATCGGACCCTTGCGCCCGGGATTCGATGCCGGCTGCGGCCGGCCCTTGCCAGGCCTCGGCGGCGCACCTTGCGCCTTCGCCGGGTTGTTCGACTTGGCCTTCTGGCCGGCCCGACCCGGCGCGCCGGGCTTGCCGGCGCTCGCGCCAGGCTTGCCGCCCTTGTCGTTGTACCCGAAGTCGGGGAGCCAGGGCGCGGCCTTCTTCTGCTTGGATGCGGGCGGTTTGGACGATTTGCGATTCAACGGCTACTCCTGTGAATGGGCGCGATGGTACCGGCCTGGACCCTCACATTGACAGCACCGGCCCGCACGGCTACATTGCGCGGCCCCGCCGTTCCCCGGCGCGCGCCCTGCCCGGGTGGCGGAATTGGTAGACGCACTAGTTTCAGGTACTAGCGGGTAACACCGTGGAGGTTCGAGTCCTCTCCCGGGCACCAAACTGACGTTCGAAGGCCCGCCAAGTGCGGGCCTTCGTGTATTTGCACCCTGCGTTCACAGGCCGGAGCGCACGCGGTGCGGAGCCACCGGCACCTTGGCATGCGTGCATCGAACCGACAGGAAGCCGCGGAGAGCGCCTGCGACGCACCGTCCGCCACGGGGCGCGCACGCCTTCCGGCGAAGACCGCCGCGTCAGAACCCGCGGCTCACGCCGATCGCAATCGACGGATCGATCTTGTAGGTGTTCTCTCCGTCCACCGTGCGCCCGTACGTCGCGAACAGGCCCCAGTGGTCGTTGATCCGGAAGTCCGCGCCGACACCGAGGTTGAGGTAGTCGATGCGCTGGGTCTGGTCGTGGTGGTACCAGCGGTCGTTGCGGAAGTTCGGGATGAAGTCCTTCGGGAAGTCGAGCCCGTCGTGCGTCTTCTGCCAGTGGCCCAGCAGTTTCACCGACCAGCGCGGGCTCAGGTACCAGCCGAACTCGAGCTTGATCGTGCTGTAGTCCACCTTCACGTCGCGCTCGCGCTCGAGCCAGGTATAGCCGTAGCCGCCCTGCCAGTAGAGGTTCTGGAACGGCGGCGGCAGGTTCTGTCCGAAATCGATCCCGGCGGTCAGCGCATTCTGCTGCGTGCCGATCGCGCTCTGTGCGAAGAACACGTAGTCGCTGCTCGGCGTGCTGTAGGAGACGAACGGCGTGATCGCGACGGGGTCGAGCCTGAGGTTGTAGCGGAGCTTGACGCTGAGGTCCTGCCAGTGGCCGTGGTACTCGCCGTCGTCGAGGAAGGGGATGTCGCGCAGCGCCGGATCATCCAGGATCGCCGGCACGTGCGGCCGGTTGCCCTCGTACTTCTTCTCGATGAACGGGATGGCGACGCTCACCGCGAGCTTGTCGGTGATCCCGTAGTCGAGGTTGAGGAACAGGATGCGCGCCGTGGACTTCCCGGCCGAGGCCTCGCTGCCGTCGTAGAGGATCTGCTTGTCGGTGGTGAGCGTACCGACCGCGAGCGAGATCGCCCCGTGGCCGTCGCCAGGCACCCAGGCGGATTGCGCGTACACGCCCGGCGGCAGCGCGAAGGCCAGGAACAGCACGAGCACGCACGGAGCGGAGCGGAGCCTGGATCCGGAGTACCCGTCCGTTCCGTGCGCGTCGTGTGTCCCGAATGCGAGACCGCGGCGGGGATTCATTTCAGCTGCTGCGCCATGACGCTGTTGATCACCTTGAGGAACTGCCCGATGCCGGCACTGGCGCGCAGCGAGTACGGATAGCGCTCGGGCGAATAGCCGCCGCCGGAGGACTTGCCGACCACGGGCACGATGCCGGTCGGCTGCGCACCGCCCTCGAGTCGGCTCGCCACCGTATCGGCATCGCCGGCGCTCGCAATCACCACGTCGTAGTGGCCTGCCTTCAGCGCGGCGCCGAGGGCATCGAGGTCGTTCACCACGGTGATCCGGTGGCCCGCCTTCTCCAGTCCCTGCTGGATACCAGGCTCGCTCGTGGCGCTGGTGCCGGCGAGCTGTTCGCTTGCGTAGATCAGCACGTCGGCCGGCACGCGCGCGCGGTAGGCCTGGAAACGCGAACCCTGGCCGGTTCCGAACAAGGTCGCGCCGCAGGCCTCGGCGACGCTCGGTGCCAGCGCCATCGCGGCGGCGAGCAATCCGGTGGAGAGCAGCGTCTTGTTCATGGCGGACTCCTGGGTGGGGCGGGAACGGCGGGACTTCTGGCGCTTCATGGCGGGAAACCTCTATCCGGGGCGCCATCGGCGCGGGAGGTGTGCTGCTTACGGGATGGTGCGCGCGGGATTACAGGCTCTGCTGTGATGGCGAGGAACACGGGCATGTTCCAGGTCTCGTCGCCGGCCTCCAGGTCGATGCTGGCGACGATGCGGTGCGGGTGCGGGTTCACCAGGCGCGGGTTGCTGATGCGGATCAGTTCGGGCGCGCCGCTCGTGCGCAGGGCCTCGCCGTAGGCCCAGCCGAACGGCACCGGACCGTCGTGCTCGGTCCAGCCGGGCACTTCGACGCGCGTGCGCAGCGGCAGTACCGCGCTGCCGCCGTCGCGGTAGTGCAGGCGCAAGCGGGCGTATTCGCGCTCGTCGGGCTCCGCGATGCGGTGTCCGGCGAACAGCAGCACGTGGAAGGCGGCGATCGGTTCTGGCGGCACGGCGATGTCCTGCACGCGATCGGCGGTGTACGCGGAGGGCGTGCGCTCGCCGAGCGAATGGATCAGCTGCACGCTGCCGCGGATGTCGTAATCGATGCCGTCGATGCGCTGGATTCCGGTGCCCAGGAAGGTTTGTGTCGCGATCATGTTCGCGCGGTCGCCGATGTAGGCGTCCGGTGCGATGTTGTACACCCTGGTGAGGTCGAGCAGGAGCGGATCGGCGCCGGCGGCGCGCGCCGGGATCGGGGCGCCATTGACCATGCGCGCGATCGCGGGCGCGGGCCGCTGCGCGCGCGCGGGCCAGGCGCCGGGATCCTGGCGACGCAGGCGATGGCGCTCGGCGGCGGTGGGCGTGCGACGGACCTCGCCCTCCAGCACCCCGCGCAACGGCGCCAGGCCCGCCCCGAGTTCGGCCGGTGCACGACTGTCGGCCGCTACCGGCCACAGGTACCAGGCGTGATGGAGGCCGCGCGCGAGCAGCGTGCGCGAATCGGGGGCGAAGGCGAGCTGCGCGATCATGTCGCCGGCGGAAACGTCGGCGAACAATGGCGGGCCGACGGGTGCGAGCGTCGCGGCATCGTAGAGCTGCACCTCGTGCTCGTGGCCGTGCGCATACAGGCGCCCGTCCGGACTGGCGGCGAACGCCGTGGTTGGAGCGCTCGTCGCCAGGCGTTCGGGCGTGGACGCGTGCTCGCCGCCGGGATCGAACGCGTCGTGGCCGGCGCCGATCAGGAACGGGCCGCGCGGCGTGTTCGCCAGGCCGACGGGACGCAGTTGCGGCAGCAGTTCGCGGCTGAGGACCTTGTCCTGCACGTAATTCCACCGAACGAGCGCGTCATCCTGCTGCCTGGGATCGTCGGCGCGCAGGGCGAGGAGCAGCGTGTCGGGCTCGCTCGCGAAGTCGGCGCGGATGGCCGGCGCTTCGGAATCGTGCCGGAACTGGCCGAGCACCTTCAGCGAGCGCGCATCGAGCACCGCGGTGACGCCATCGCGCGGACCCACGGCGAGCACTCTCGTCGCATCCGCGGACAGCGCCAGCTGGCGCAGGGGTCCGCGCAGGGTCGCTCCGCCGGGCAGCTGGGCACCGCGCTCGAGGTCGAATGCCTGCAGCCGCTCCTCGAAGCCTTCCGCGCCGCTCCGACCGAAACTCAGCACCGCGACACGGCCGTCGCGGCTTGCTTCCAGGTTCTGCGGCGTACCTGGCAGCTCGATCGGCTCGGCGCGCGGGCGCATCGACACGGCATCGTGGAGGGTGAGCGAGTTCGCCACGGTCACCAGCAACGTGCGTCCGCCGCCCACCAGTTCCGCATGGCCCGGCGTGCCGGCCAGCTCCAGCCACGCGCCCGGCGCGCTGCCATCCGGCGCGACCAGGCGCACGCGGTGCTGCGCCACGTCCACGACGCGTTTCCCGTCGTATTGCAGGCTGCTCGAGAGCAGGTGCGGTGCCTGGGCCTCGCGCCTGGGTGCCACGGGCAGGCGCCACAGGCGCAGCTCGCCCTCGACGCCCACGGTAGCCAGCAGGCCCGACGTCAGCGACCAGGCGCTGGCGAAATGGCCCGCGAGCGCGTCGCGCACCGGTGCCGTGCCCAGGCGTCGCGCCTCGATCGCCCGCGGACTGGGGTCGGGCAGTCGCCACAAGCCGGCCTGCCCGACGCCAGCGGCGATCAGCAGGCGTTGCGCGCGGCTGATCGCGACCCGGCGCAGTTCGAACGGCTCGCGCATCTGGCCCGAGACGAGCGGATCGCCGCTGGCCACGTCGAAGGCATGGATCGCGCCGTCGAGGCCGCAGGCCGCAAGCCAGGCGTCGTCCTCGCTGAAGGCGAGCCAGGCGATGTCCTGTCCGCGCGGGGTGGGCAGCACGCGCGCCACGCGGGTGGCGAGGTCGAGCACGAACACGCGTCCCGCGTTGTCGCCGAGCGCGAGCGATTTCCCGTCGCCGCTTTCGGCCCAGGACGAGATGCTGCCGTGGGCGGGCCATTCGATCGGCAGGCGCCGGGCCGGATTGCGCGGATCGAACATCTCGAAGTTCTGCGAGGCGTGCTTGGTGTACGCCGCGAAGGGCGCGCCCCGGCCGAGGATCAGCGGCTGCACCTGCGGCACCGGCGTCACTGGCGCGAGCGGCGACACGGCACGCCAGGGATCGACCTGCCACAGCTGCACCTCGGCGCGGCGGTTGCGCAGCAGCGCGTGCGCGCCGTCGGCGCTGAATATCATGTCGGCCAGGTCGCCGAACGCCGGAGGCGGCGCGACCAGCGCGGCGCGCTCGAGGTCCACCAGGAAGCTGTCGCCCCCGCCGGGGCTGATCTGGTGGCTGTCCCATTCCAGCGTGACACGCAGCCGGCGCTCGTCGAGGAAGTGCAGCAGGGCGGGTCCGCGCGGCAGGTCCTCGGACGTGGATTGTCCAATCAGGTCGACGCGACCGCGTTCCTCCAGCGTGCGCGCATCGAACCAGCGCACGGTGAGGTCGTTCAGCGCGACCGCGATCGTGCCGCCACCGGGACTCACGCCCACGGCGAGCGGATTCGCATCGGCGATCAGCAGGGTGTCGATCAAGGTCACGCCCTGGCCGAGCAGCGCGCTGAGGTGGCTGCGCTCGAGGGTCGCAGGAGCGCCGTCTCCGCCTGCCTCGCGCTCCTGGATGTTGAGCAGCAGGCGCGAGGCGGCGTCGAAGCCGCTGCCGGCCTGCTCGAGTCGCAGCGCGGTTTCGCGCCGGCCTTCCCACAGGCGCTCGTTGGACACCTGCGCGTTCGCCTGTGCGGTGGCCGCATTCGCCTGTGCGCGCTGCCATTGCAGCGAGGTCGCACCCAACCCGGTTGCGAGCGAGATCAGCAGCAACGCACCCAGGGCCGCGAGCTTGGGCTCCCGTTGCGCCCAGCGCGCGAGACGCTCGAGGCGATTGAGCGGGCGCACGCTCACGGGCCTGGCGTCGAGGAATCGGGAGAGGTCGGCCGCGAGTTCGCGCGCATTCTCGTAGCGACGCGCCGGATCCTTCGCCAGGCACTTCATGCACACCGCCTCGAGATCGCGCGGCAGGCGCGGATCGAGCGTGCGCGGCGGCGCGGTCTCCTGCGTCACCACGCGCCTGAGCGTCTCCTGCGGCGTGGCGGCCAGGAAGGGCGGCGAGCCGGTCATCAGTTCGTACAGGATCGCGCCCAGGCCGTAGATGTCGGTCGCCGGCGAGAGCTTGTGCACGTTCAGCTGCGCCTGTTCTGGCGCCATGTAGCTGGGCGTGCCCGAGACTTCGTCGTTCACCGTCGCGAGCGATTCGTCCATGCGCCGGGCCAGCCCGAAGTCGGCGACCTGCGGCTCGCCGCGCTCGTCGATCATCACGTTGCCGGGCTTGAGGTCGAGGTGCAGCACGCCCATGCGGTGCGCGTAGTCGAGTGCCTCGGCGATGGTGCGCATCAGGGTCGCGGCCTGGCGCGGCGCCATCGCGCCCTGCCCGGCCAGCACCTGCGCGAGCGAGTGGCCGCGCACCAGGCGCATGGAGAAGAAGTTCAGCTCGTCCTGGGAGCCGATCTCGAAGATCGCCACGATGTTCGGGTGCTGCATGCGCGCGGCCGACTGCGCCTCGCGCCTGAAGCGTTCGATGAAGTCCGCGCTGGCCCAGGGGCCGGCGGAGAGCAGCTTGATCGCGACGTCGCGGTCGAGCGAGAGCTGGCGCGCGCGATAGACGACGCCCATGCCGCCCTGGCCGAGCTTCTCCACCAGCTCGTAGTCGGCGAAGCGGCGCTGCTCGGGATCGGAAAGGTCCAGTTCCAGGGCCTCGGCCGGCAGCAGCGCGAGATGGCGCGGCGCCATCGACAGGCCGGTGCTGCCGGGTGGCGCGCTGCCGAACGCAAGCTTCGCAAGCGCGCTGCCCGCGGTGTCGGCCGCGGCGGCGAACGCATCGGGCACGCTGACGATGGTGGTGCGCGGATTCGTGCTCACCCGTTCCCCGCCTCGCGCGCACGCATCACGTCGCGCCCCCGAGTATGGACAGCAGCGCGCTGCGCTCGCTCGCCAGATCGGCGCCGCCGGTGACGGTATGCGCGAGTTCCTCGTCGACCAGTTCGCGGAACCGCTGGCGCAGTCGGCGGATCGCGATCACGACCGCGATCGGCCGACTGCCGAGCTCACGGGCCAACTGCTCGTGCTGGCCGGGCTGCGGATCGCCGGTCAGGAACGGTTCGAGCTGCTCGAACATCGGCAACCGCCCGCCCTGGTTCGCCTCGGCGCGCAGGCGGCCCAGGCTGCGCGCCAGCACCTCGAGCGCATAGCAGCGCTGGAACGCGCGCTCGGGTGTCGCCTCCGGCGCCAGTTCGTGCCGCTGGCGGTGTTCGAGCACGGCCAGCGTATGCGGCGATGGCACGCCGGCGTCCGGCGTGGGCACGCGCGCGTCGGGTCCATGCTCGACCAGGAACCGGTTCAGGCGCGCGAGCAGGAACGTGCGGAAGTGGCCGAATTCGGCCGGGTCCTCCCGGCGCAGCGCCTCGACCAGGTGCGAGAAATACGTCTGCGTCAGCCCGTAGGCGGTTTCCGGGGCATGGCCGCAACGACGCACATAGGCGAACACGGGGTACCAGTACGCCTCGCACAGGCCCGCCAGCGCATCGCGCCCGTCGCCGCCCGCGTCCCGCGCGGCGGCAACCAGCGACCAGCGCGTGTCGGCGAAGGCATCCGGCCGCTGGGCGACGGGCCTCGAAGGATCGACCATGTACTCCATCTCGAACATTCCGCTGGGGTCCGGGCAAATGGAATAAGGGAATGGGCGCGCACGATTACCGGACGGCCGGGTCCATGGTCGGCCCCACTCAGCTCACCGCGCCGCCCAGCACCTCGCGCAATGCGGCCACCTCCGCGTCCACGTCCTGGGGCGTGCATACCGTCAGGGCCAGTTCCTCGCGCACGAGCATGCGCAGGCGGAGCCGCAGCCGGTGCACGGCGACGGCGACCGAGTTCGCGCGCATGCCCAGGCGCGTGGAAACCTCGCGGTAGTCGTCGGCATCGGGATGGTCGGTGAGGAACTCCTGCAGGTGCGCGAACAGCTCCTGCCTGCCCGCCTCGGCCGCCTCCGCGCGCAGCCGCTGCACGGCGCGATCGAGCACGGTGAGCGCCCAGCGCCGTTCGAACGCGCGCTCGGGCGTGTCGTCGTCCGCCGCCATCATGCGCTCGTCGATCCCGCAGTGCACCACGTTGCCACCGCGCTTGAGCGTACGCGCCGCATCGCCGGCATCCGCCAGGAAGTTCGAGATCGAGCTGAGCAGGTAGGTGCGGAAGCGGCCGCGCGCGGGATCGGCGCTGTGGTGGATCCCTTCGGCGATGAAGTGCGCGAAGAAGCCCTGGGTCAGGTCCTCGGCCTCCTCGCGCGGATAGCCGCGCTGGCGCACGAACGAGAGCACGGGCGCGCGATAGGCGCCGCACAACGCCGAGAGCGCCTCGCGTGCGGAGGCCGAGTCCGCGCGCGACTCCACGATCAGGCTCCAGCGCGTGGTCGCGAATGCGCCCATGCCGTGGTTTCCCGGGGTTCGGGACTGCGCCACGCTTCGGTTCAGGTGCGCATCCCCAAGGCGCAGTCTACGCCGTGGCGGGAGCCGCGTGCGTCGCGCCTTGCACGCCGACCGGGGGTGCCCGGGGACCGGGACCGGCGGCGTCGGGGCTGTCGTGATCTGGCATGATTGCGGTTCGAGTCGGTCACCGCCTCGGCGCGACGTCGCGGCGCCGAGTGGACCTGGATTCCGCCACGGAGCATGCAAGATGGCCACCCCCTGCCCTTCGTGCAACGAGCAGATGCTCAGCCCCACCATGCTCGAACAGGGCTTGCCGGCCACGGCATGCCCCGAGTGCGGCGGCACCCTGCTGTCGCTGGTCACCTGGCGCGGCTGGCGCGACCAGAACGCGCCGGGGCCGGCGCCCGGCGCGGAGGCGCCCACGTTCGTCGCCGACAACCGCACGGCGCTGCGCTGTCCCAAGTGCGAGCGGCTGATGACCAAGTACCGGTTCGCCGCCGATGCCAGCAACCACCTCGACTACTGCCTGCACTGCGAGGAGGTGTGGCTGGATCGGGGCGAGTGGGCGCTGATGGAACAGTTCGCGCTGTCCACGGTGCTCCCGAAGATCTTCACCCAGCCCTGGCAGAACCGCGTGCGCAGCGACGAGGCGAAACGTCGCCAGGAACAGCGCTGGCGCGACGTGCTGGGCGAGGACTACCACCGCGCGCTGGACATGCGCGCCTGGCTCACGGGGCATCCCAAGGGCAAGGAGCTGCTCGCGTACCTCTATCTCTCGCAGACCCAGCGCCAGACCTAAGGCGTCTCGGCGACGACCCGCCAGGCGCGGCGATGGAACTGTAGGAGCACGCTTCAGCGCGCGATCTTTCCGAGCCCCGTCAATCGCGGCGAGCGGGAAAAGATCGCGCGCTGAAGCGCGCTCCTACAATGGTGTCCAAGCCGTGTCGCGAACGGGAAACGTCCGCATCGGGGCGCGAAGTCCCTACGCGAACGGATCGCGCAGGATGATGTTCTCGTCCCGGTCCGGACCGGTGGACACCATGGCGAGGTGGCAGCCCACCAGTTCCTCGAACGCGCGCAGGTAGGCGCGTGCGGCGGCGGGGAGCTTGGAGAATTCGCGGATGCCGCGCGTGGGTTCGCTCCAGCCGGGGAACTCCAGGTACTCGGGCGTGCACTCGTCCCAGCCGGCGGCGTCGAGCGGCGCGTACTCGGTCTTCTTGCCGCGGTAGTGGTAGGCGATCGCCATCTTGATCGTGGGCAGGCCGTCGAGCACGTCGAGCTTGGTCACGCACAGGCCCGACATGCCGTTGATCATCACCGCGCGCTTGAGCGCCACGAGGTCGATCCAGCCGCAGCGGCGCGGACGCCCCGTGGTGGCGCCGAACTCGTCGCCGCGCCGGCGGATCTCGTGGCCGAGGTCGTCGTGCAGCTCGGTCGGGAACGGGCCGCCGCCCACGCGCGTGGCGTAGGCCTTGGTGATGCCGAGCACGTAGTCGATCGCGTCCGCGCCCACGCCGGTGCCGGCGAGTGCGCCGCCCACGGTGGTGTTGGACGAGGTGACGTAGGGATAGGTGCCGTGGTCGATGTCGAGCAGGGAGCCCTGCGCACCCTCGAACATGACGTGCTTGCCGGCCTTGCGCAGGTCGTACAGCAGGCCCGCGACGTCGGTCTTCATCGGATCGACATAGGCGCCGAACGCGAGCGCCTCGTCCAGCACCTGCTGGTAGTCGACGCCATCGACGTGCAGGTACTTGGTCAGCACGAAGTTGTGGTAGTCGACCGCGGCGCGCAGCTTGTCGGCGAGCTGCGCGGGATAGTTCAGGTCCGCGACGCGGATGCCGCGGCGCGCGACCTTGTCCTCGTACGCCGGGCCGATGCCGCGCCCGGTGGTGCCGATGGCCTTGTCGCCGCTCGCCTTCTCGCGCGCCTGGTCGAGCGCGATGTGGTACGGCATGATCAACGGCGTCGCTGGCGAGATCTTGAGGCGATAGCGCACCTCGATGCCCTGGCGCTCGAGCTCGCCGATCTCCTTCTGCAGCGCCGCGGGCGAGAGCACCACGCCGTTGCCGATCAGGCACAGCACGCCGTCGCGCAGGATACCCGAGGGGATCAGGTGCAACACCGTCTTCTTGCCGTCGATGACCAGCGTGTGGCCGGCGTTGTGCCCGCCCTGGAAGCGCGCCACGGCGCTGACCTGTTCGGTCAGCAGGTCGACGATCTTGCCCTTGCCTTCGTCGCCCCACTGGGCTCCGAGGATGACGACAGACTTGCCCATGGCGCGCTCCAACAAAGTCACGGGTTCACAGGATACGGACACGAAAACGGCCGGGGTCGACCCGGCCGGTAGGGGATTATCCCGAAATTCTCGCCCAAGTCGTAGCGCGGAGTGCGCCGCAGGCGCTCTCCGCGATGGTGCGTCCGGGATCGCGGGGATCCAGAGCGCCGGAGAGCGCGCGGTGCGCGCACTCCGGCCTACGTGAACGCTCGCGACGG
>Ga0315912_10004049_pt1 | contig 14100 bp, 14 predicted proteins | sample VfabasoilMG_FD_204469 | JGI IMG/M metagenome (GOLD analysis project Ga0315912, IMG submission 204469) | Garden soil microbial communities collected in Santa Monica, California, United States - V. faba soil | ecosystem: Environmental > Terrestrial > Soil > Garden | place: USA: California... | reverse complement strand
GTGCACGGCCCCTGGCCGCAACCCCGGTCCGGGACGACTCCGATCCGCCCGCACCGAAGAAGCCGCTGCCGGAGATCAACGTGGTGCGCGAGTCGCGCGTGGCAGTTGCCGACACGTTGCCCGTCATAGAGCTCGCGAGCACCTCTGCATCAGGCACGCGACGTGCGCTCGGTATTTCGATCTCGGATGACGTTGCCGTGGACGTCGCGCACGAAAGCGGCGCCCACGATGCTGAACGGCGAGCGGGCGAATCCGATCGGCGCGCGCGTGAAGAACCCTACATCGGCCAGGACGACGAAATTTCATCGGTACGCGTCTTCGAGGAGCAGCCGGTGCGCGGACCGCAGCTGGTGCTCGCGTGGCCGAGCGAGAGCGAACGTCGCATCGTCACGTTGAGAGTGGTGCCGAAGACGGAACCCCGGTTCCAGGGTCGCGCGCTCCGACAGGCATTCAGCGCCGCGGGCTTCTGGCATGGACCTCTCGACATCTATCACCTGCCTGACGAAGGCGGTCGCGTGGTGGTGAGTGCAGCGGCGCTGTCGCAGCCGGGCACGTTCGATCCTTCGATCATGGACTCGCAACGCTTCTCGGGCCTCAACCTGTTTGCCGTGCTGCCGGGCCCGAAACCCGAGCGAGAAACCTTCGACGAACTCGTGCATGCCGCGCGTCAGCTCGCGGACCGGCTCGATGGCAAGCTCGCCGACCAGCACGGCGAGGAGCTGACGCCGCAGCGCGTCTCGCGACTGCGCCAGGCACTCGAGCCTCAGGCGACGGCACGCGCTTCCGGCTCCGACTGAATGACCCCGGCCGAGCGCGCCGCGCAACTGCGCGACGAAATCAACGGGCACGACTACCGCTACTACGTGCTCAACGAGCCGGCGGTTCCGGACGCAGAATACGACCGGCTCATGAAAGAGCTCCGCGAGCTCGAAGCGAAGGATCCTTCGCTCGTGACCGCCGATTCTCCAACGCAGCGCGTTTCGGGCGCGGCGGCCGCCGAATTCGGCGAAGTGAAACATGCCATCCCGATGCTCTCGCTCGAGAACGGGTTCACCGACGAGCATCTCGCCGACTTCGATCGCAAGGTGCGCGAACGCCTGTCGCTCGAGGGCCCCATCGACTACGCGGCCGAGCCCAAGCTCGACGGCCTCGCGATCTCGGTGATGTACCGCGACGGCGAATATTTCCGTGCCGCCACGCGCGGCGACGGCGTCACCGGTGAAGACGTCACCGCGAACGTCGCCACCATCCGTTCGGTGCCGCGCCGGCTGCGTGGCAAGCCACCCGCAGTGCTCGAAGTTCGCGGCGAAGTATTCCTGCCGTTCGCCGGCTTCGAGAAGATGAACCGTGATGCGGCGGCGCGCGGCGACAAACTGTACGTGAATCCGCGCAACGCCGCCTCGGGCAGCCTGCGCCAGCTCGATTCGCGCATCACCGCCTCGCGTCCGCTGGATCTTTTCTTCTATTCGCTCGGAGTGGTGGAGGGCGGCGCGGTGCCCGCACTGCAGAGCGGGCTCGGCGCGCAGCTCAACGAGTGGGGACTGCGCACCTGCCCGGAAGCAAGGCGTGTGCGTGGCGCGGAAGGGTGCCTCGAGTATTACCGCGACATCGGCGCGCGGCGTGCGAAGCTGCCGTACCAGATCGATGGCGTGGTCTACAAGGTAGATAGCCGTGCCGACCAGGAGAAGCTCGGCTTCGTGTCGCGTGCGCCGCGCTGGGCGCTCGCGCACAAGTTCCCCGCCGACGAAGAGTTGACCATTCTCGAAGACGTCATCTTCAACGTCGGCCGTACCGGTGCGCTCACACCCGCCGCGAAGCTCAAGCCGGTTTTCGTCGGTGGTGTGACCGTGAGCAATGCCACGCTCCACAACATGGACGAGGTGGCGCGCAAGGGATTCATGATCGGCGATACGGTCGTGGTGCGGCGAGCGGGCGACGTGATACCCGATGTCGCGCGCTATCTGCCCGAACGGCGGCCCGCGAATGCGAAGCCCATCGTGATGCCGTCCCAGTGTCCGGTCTGCAAATCGGATGTGGTCCGGCAGGAAGACCAGGCCGTGTACAAGTGCACGGGCGGGCACCTCAAGTGCAAGGCCCAGCGCGCCGAGTGGATCCTGCATTTCGCCGGCCGTCGCGCCATGGACATCGAGGGGCTGGGCGAGCGCATCGTCGAAGAGCTGGTGAAAGTCGACCGGCTGAAAACTCCCGCGGACCTGTATTCGCTCAGCGAGGCCGAGCTCGGCGCGCTCAAGTTCGTGGACGACAAGCTGAAGGATGGTAAACCCGTCGAACGACGCTTCGGCGAGAAGAACGCCGCGAGCCTCTTCAAGGCCATCGAGAAGAGCAAGCAAACGACCTTGCCGCGTTTCCTGTTCGCGCTCGGCATCCCGCAGGTGGGTGAATCCACCGGCCGCGCGTTGGCGGATCAGTTCGGCGATCTCGACCCGCTGCGGCAGGCCAATGCCGGAAAAATCGAAGAAACTCCGGACGTGGGCCCGGTGGTGTCACTCGAGATCGAGAAGTTCTTTGCGGATTCCGGCTACCAGAAGTTTGTCGACGAACTGGTTGCCGCGAACGTGCGGTGGCCAAGAATCGAAGTCACGCAGGCGGAAGGCGCTCCACTCGCCGGACTCACCTTCGTGATCACCGGCACGCTCGCCGGGCTTCAGCGCGATGCCGCCGAAGATGCGTTGCGCGAACTAGGAGCCAAGGTGTCGGGCAGCGTGTCGAAGAAGACGAGCTTCCTCGTCGTCGGCGCGGACGCGGGATCGAAGCTCGTCAAGGCGCAATCGCTGGGGGTGAGGATCCTCGACGAAGACGCGCTCGATCAGATCCTGAAAACGAAACAGCCGCCGGGCCCGGGCTGATCCCGGGCGCGGCGGCTGTGACAATGAACGCCTTCGACTAGTTTGCCGGGGCTGGCGTGGGGGCCTGCGCCGGGGCGGGTGTGGCGGCCGGAGCGGTGGCGGGGGCCGGTACCGCAGGCTTCAACGTCGTGAGCGCCGGATCCACTTTCGCTGTCTTCAGCATCTCATCCGAATGCAGCTTGAACTTCTTCGACACGACGATCTTGGCGAGGCGGTCCTTCACGTCGTCGAACGCCGGCGGCGTGCGATCGCGCGTGCCCATCAGCTGAATCACGTGCCAGCCGGCCGCGGTCTGTACCGGGGTCTTGGTGAACTCGCCCTTCTTCAATGACGCCACGGCGTTGGTCAGCGTTGGATCCATGTCGCGCGGACCGAACCAGCCCATGTCGCCGCCCTTGGAAGCGGTGGCCGTGTCGGCCGACAGGCGCTTGGCGAGCCCTGCGAAGTCGTTGCCAGCCTTGAGCTGCGCGATGACCTTCATCGCGACGTCCTCGCTGCTCACCAGGATGTGGCGAGCCTGGAATTCGATGAGCGGTGCGGACGCCATCTGTGCTTCGAACTCGGCGCGCAGCTCCGCATCGGTCGGGACGTTGCTATTCATGAACTTCTTCACCGAAGCCTGCTGGAGGATTTCCAGGCGGGACAGGGCGAGAGCCGTGACCACGTCGGGATCATTGGCGAGTCCCGTCTTCTCGGCTTCCTGCGCGATGAGTTCGACGCGCACGAGGTTTTCCTTGATCTGCTCGCGATCCTCGGGGGTGAGCTCGCTCAGCGGACGGCCACGGGCGAGCGCCTTGCCGTATTCCTCGTAGACCTGCTCGCTGATGGGCTTGCCGTCGACGGTGACGATCGGCGGCTTGGCGGGCGTCGCGGCAGGAGTTGCCGCGGGCGACTTGTCGGTGGCCGCGGGCTTGGAGCAGGCGGCGAGCGCGAGCAGCACTCCCACCACCAGGAAACGAATAGCTTTCATTTGATGTCTCAACCTATTGTAAGAATTGGACTTAAGGAGCGCGCGCGTCGATCGACAACGCATGGATGTCCCCGCTCATCAATTCGGCGGCGGCAGCATAGACCATACGGTGCCTTTCCAGCGCGGGGACGCCGGCAAAGCCTGGGGCCGTGATGACCACGTGGAAATGGCCGCCTTCACGGGCACCCGCGTGGCCTGCGTGCCGGGCGCTGTCATCGCGGATCTCGAGCTGGCTCGGGTGGAGTGCGGCCTCGAGCGCCGCACGCAGTCGTTCCACGCGCGACGTGCCGTTCACGGTGCGGATTCCTCCTTCGACGTGAGTACTCCGCGCAGCAGGTACAGCACGACGCCGACGATGAAGACCATCGCCAGCGGTACGGCAATCCAGACCTTGAAGGTGACCCAGTCCGCTTCACTGCGGGTCTTCGCGATCCAGATGTTCACGAATCCGAGGACGACGTAGAAAACGCCGGTCAGCAGCGAGGCATTGCGCCAGGAGGTCGCGGGCACCTTGGCGTCTTCGGGCAGCCCGGAGCCAATCGTGCGTTCGAGCAGCGTCTTTTCACCGACCCAGACGCTGCCACCGAACAGGACTCCGATGAGCCAGTAGATCACCGACGCTTTCCATTGCAGGAAGCGCACGTCGTGCAGGATCAGCGTGGCGCCGCCGAACACCAGGACCATGATGGTGAGCACCAGGTGCAACTGCGGGACCTTGCGATTGCGCAACCAGTAGTAGCCGAGGAGCAGCGTCATCACGATCATGAGCGCGGCGGTCGCCGGGTAGATGCCGCCTGCGAACTTGTAGACGAGACCGAAGACTATCCAGGGCGCGTATTCGAGGAGTGTCTGCATCGTTGCCGGTTTTCTCGCGGCCGGGCGGAAGGGGGCGCGTATGATACCGGCAGCACGCGGCGCTGTGTCTTGCGCCCGAAGACACGCGCTCCGTGAGCCAGTATTTCGAGTTACATCCCGACAATCCCCAGCTGCGCCTGATCCGGCGCGCCGCCGAGATCGTTCGCGGCGGGGGGCTCATCGTCTATCCCACCGACTCGTGTTACGCGCTCGGTTGTCATATTGGCGACAAGGACGCGCTCGACCGGATCCGGCGGATTCGCGGTGCCGACCGTCACCACCACTTCACCCTGGTATGTCGCGACCTCGCCGAGATCGCCAGGTACGCGAAAGTGGAGACCTGGCAGTTCCGCATGCTCAAGGCGGCGACTCCGGGGCCCTATACCTTCCTGCTGCCGGCCACGAAAGAGACGCCGCGACGGCTCCAGCACGAGCGTCGCAAGACCATCGGGATCCGCGTGCCCGACCACGAGGTGCCGCGCCTGCTGCTCGCCGAACTCGGCGAGCCCATCATGAGTTCGACGCTGCTCCTGCCCGGCGAGGAACTGCCCCTGACCGACGGCCGTGAGATCAGAAACCGGCTCGAGCATCAAGTGGATTGTGTGCTCGACGGCGGTCATTGCGGCATCGAACCCACCACGGTGGTCGATCTCGCGGTCACGCCGCCCACCGTTACGAGGATTGGTCGTGGGGCGCTGGAAACCCTCGGACTTTAGGGACCGAAACCCGGGGCATTCCCCTTATACTGCGCGCCTCCCGTGAGCAGTCATCCGCAAGCCAAACGAGTTCTTTCCGGAATGCGGCCGACGGGTCAGTTGCATCTTGGCAACTACCATGGCGCGCTCAAGAACTGGGTCGATCTCCAGTACCAGTACGAGTGCTATTTCTTCGTCGCCGACTGGCACGCGCTGACCACCGGCTACGAAGACACCAAGCAGCTCCCGAAATTCATCCACGAGATGCTCATCGACTGGCTGGCCGCGGGTCTCAACCCGGGTGTCTCGACGCTGTTCGTGCAGTCGCAGGTGCCCGAACACGCCGAGCTGCACCTGCTGCTGTCGATGATCACGCCCTTGGGCTGGCTCGAGCGCGTGCCGAGCTACAAGGACCAGCAGGAGCAGCTCAAGGAAAAGGACCTGGCCACGTACGGCTTCCTCGGTTATCCGCTGCTGCAGACCGCCGACATCCTTCTGTACCGCCCGGCCTTCGTGCCCGTGGGCGAAGACCAGGTCGCGCACGTCGAGATCACGCGCGAAGTGGCGCGCCGTTTCAACCACATCTACGGCCGCGAGCCGGACTTCGAGGCAAAGGTCGAGAAGGCCATCAAGCAGCTCGGCGGTCGCAACAGCACGATGTATAAACAGCTCCGGAAGAAATTCCAGGAGAACGGCGACCAGCTCGCGCTCGAGAAGGCGCGGGAAGTGGTCACGGGCAACACGCGGCTCACCGTCGCCGACCGCGACCGGTTGTTAGGCTACCTCGAAGGCGGCAGCGTCAGCATCCTGCCCGAGCCGCACGTATTGCTCACCGCCACACCGAAGGTCCCGGGGCTCGACGGACGCAAGATGTCGAAGTCCTACGCCAACACCATCGGACTGCGCGAGGACCCGGACGAGGTCGCGAAGAAACTCAAGCAGATGCAGACCGACCCCGCGCGGGTTCGCCGCACGGATCCGGGCAACCCGGACGTGTGCCCGGTGTTCGACCTGCACAAGATCTATTCCAGCGAGGAGACTCGCACTTGGGCCGCCAACGGCTGCCGCACGGCCGGCATCGGTTGCCTGGAGTGCAAGAAGCCGCTCATCGAGAAGGTCGTCGAAGAAATCGGCGGCATCCGCAAGCGTGCGCAGGAATTCGAAGAGAATCCCGAATTGGTACGTAACATCGTCGCCGAGGGCGCCGAGAAGGCGCGTGACGCGGCTCGCGCCACGATGGACGATGTGCGTCGCGCGATGAACTTACGGGTGGATTAGCCATGAGCAAGAAAGCCGCGAAATCCGACCTGCGCCTGGTCATCAACAATCCCGAGGAGCCCGTGGCAGAACACGCCCCGGCTTCACCGGAACAGGTGGAGATGCCGTTCGCCATGGTGCACGGCGAGCCTGTCACGCAGCTGCCGAAAGACCTCTACATCCCGCCGCAGGCGCTCGAAGTCTTCCTCGAAGCCTTCGAGGGTCCGCTCGATCTGCTGCTGTACATGATCCGGCGGCAGAACCTCGACATCCTCGACATCCCGATCGCCGACATCACGAAGCAGTACATGGAGTACATCACTCTCATGGAAGGGCTTCAGCTCGAGCTCGCGGGCGAATACCTCGTCATGGCCGCGACGCTCGCCGAGATCAAGTCGCGCATGCTGCTGCCGCGGGCCACGGATCCGAATGCCGGCGAAGAGGCCGATCCGCGCGCCGACCTGATCCGGCGCCTCCAGGAATACGAACGCTTCAAGAGCGCGGCGGAAAGCATTGACCGCATCCCGCGCATGGACCGCGACACCTGGGTAGGCAGCGCCGAGATGGGCGAGCGCAAATCCTCTCTGCCGATGCCGCAGATCGCCATGCAGGAAATGCTGTTGGCGTTCCGCGACGTGGTGCAGCGCTCGGAGATGTTCGCCCACCACCACGTGCAGCGCGAGCGGCTGTCGGTGCGGGTCCGCATGTCTGATATTCTCTCGACGCTCGAACGCTCGAGCTTCGTGGAGTTCGTGAACCTCTTCAAACCCGAAGAGGGGCGCATGGGCGTGACGGTCACGTTCGTCGCGATACTCGAGCTGGTGCGCGAAGGACTCATCGATATCGTCCAGACCGAAGCCTACGCGCCGCTGCATGTGCGCGGCGCACAGGGCGCCCGCGGCTTGAGGCTCGCCGTCGACAACGACGCCGCCGAAGACTCGGGTGTGGAACAGATGACAGTCGATTCGGCCGAATCCAATACGGCAGCGGAAGAGCTGCCGGACGACCTGCCGCCCGCCGACGCAGACGGAGAAACGCATGAGTGATGCCTACCTGAAGAATGTCGTGGAAGCGGCGCTGCTCGCCGCGGCGCGTCCCGTTTCCATTTCCGAGCTGCAACAGATTTTCGACGAGCAGTCGCGTCCGAACGCGAAGGAAATGCGCGCATTGCTCGAGCAGCTCACGGCCGACTACGAAGGACGCGGTGTCACCATCCGTGAAACCGCCAACGGTTACCGCTTCCAGGTGCGTACCGAGTTCGCGCACGAAGTCTCGCGCCTGTGGCCGGAACGTCCGCGCAAGTATTCGCGCGCGCTGCTCGAAACCCTCGCGCTCATTGCCTACCGCCAGCCGATCACGCGCGCCGAGATCGAGAACGTGCGCGGCGTCGCGGTGAATCCGGAAATCGTCAAGACGCTCATGGAGCGCAACTGGGTGCGCGTCGTCGGCACGCGCGATGTCCCCGGGCATCCGGAGTTGTTAGGCACGACGGACGAGTTCCTCGACTACTTCTCGCTGAAGTCCATCGAAGACCTGCCGCCGCTCGCCGAGCTCAAGTCGCTGACCGACCTCAACCTGCAGCTGCCGTTGCCCGTCACCACCGAGAACGGCGGGACGCCGGCGGCAGACCCCGATGCGGGCACCGATGCCGGAGAAGTGGCGGTGGTTCCGGTCCTGGACGCAGCTGATGGCGGCGATCGCGGACTCGATGCCTCTTCCGACGATGACGCCGATGAAGAGGAACTCTCGGCGCCCGGTGATTCGGCCGCGGGTCTCGTCGCGGCACCGCCCTCCGACGAAAACTAATCTACGGAACAACCATGGCTCGTCCGCGTCCGACGCCGCCTGGCGAGGCCGAGCGGCTCCAGAAGTATCTCGCGCAGCGTGGCTTGGGCTCGCGACGCGCGGTCGAAGAATGGATTCGCGCGGGTCGCCTGTCGGTCAATGGCCGTATCGCCGAACTCGGGCAGAAGGTCTCGCATGCGGATGACATCCGCCTCGATGGGCGCTCCATCAAGACGCGCCCCGCGGCTGCCGGCCAGGTATTCATATTCAATCGGTCTCCCGGTGATCCCCTGCGTGAAGCGGATGGCGATCGCGCGGCGCTGATCGACCGGCTGCCGAAAGCGGCGGGCCGCCGTTTCGTGGCCGTGAGCGCCATGCCGGGAATCGACGGCGGGCTCGAGCTCGTCACCTCCGACGGCGCACTGGCGGCCAAGCTGCAGCGCGTGAATCACCGGCTGACCTGCGAGTTCAGCATCCGCATCAAGGGGTTGTTAGGCCCGGATCACCTCGAGGGCGTGAAGAGCGGCAAGCTCGACCGCCCGGCCCGCATGACCGTCGAAAGCGTCACCACCAGCGAAGCACAGCTCGAAGGCGCGAACCGCTGGTATTCGCTCACGGTCTCTGGCGCGAGCGGCAAGGACGTGCGCCAGCTCTTCGAACGACAGGGCGCGCTCGTGAGCCGCGTGCTGCGACTGTCGATGGGTAGTTTGAAGCTCGACAAGAGCCTGTCGCGCGGGCAGTTCCGCCAGCTCGAAGAAGATGAGATCGCGGGTCTGCTGAACCCGTCCGCCGCGAAGGACGAGGAGTGAGGTCGCTTTGGGCGCCGGCCTTGCTGCTGGCGCTGTGTGTTGCCGCGTGCGGCAGAAGCGATCCCATGCAGGATCCGGCGTATGCGGCTGCGTGCCACGGACCGCCGGTCACCACGATCGAAGAGCGCGAGCAGGCGCAAGTGGACGGCTACGTCATCAACGCGGCCTTCAATTGCATCGACAGGAAGGCGTGGGAAGAAACTCAGCGCCAGATCGCGTCGTATGCCGAAGCGAAGGCCAAACGTGACGCGGCCGCGCGTGCACGGGCCCTGGCTCCGCCGCAGAGCCTCTCCGACGCACGAAATGGATTTCGCACGGCGATTTCAGCTGCCTCCAGTGGCACACCCTTGCCAAATCCTCCCGCGCGCCTGTTCGTGCGGGCCGACTACCTGGGTGCCGAGGGACGGATGCTGCCGGCCTTCGTCACGCCGGATCCGAAAGACGGCCAACGGCACGCGGCCATCGTGTGGATCACGGGTGGTGACAGCAGCACGCTCGAGGATTTCTGGACCGAAGGTCCGCCCGAGAATGACCAGTCCGCGAGCGCCTTGAGAAAAGCAGGGCTCATCATGATGTTTCCCACGCTTCGCGGTGGAAACGTCGACGAGGGCAAGAAGGAATTCTTTTACGGTGAAGTGGACGACATCCACGCGGCGGCCAACCGGCTCGCGAAATTGCCCTACGTCGATCCGGCGCGGATTTACCTGGGCGGTCACAGCACGGGCGGCACACTGGCTCTGCTCACCGCGGAAACCGGCGGGCGATTCGCCGCGGTCTTCTCCCTGGGCGCCGTGAGCCGGGTCGACCACTATCCGCAGGAGCTTTTTCCCGCCAGCGCCGCGGCGGACTCGCGCGAGATCAGCCTGCGTTCACCCATCGAGTGGCTGAATGCGACCTCGACGCCCACCTACCTGATCGAAGGCATGCAGGCGCCCGGCAACGTCACCGATGTCGACGAGATGTGCGACAGGGTGCGCACCTCGAAGATCCGCTGTGTCTACGTGCCCGACGCCAATCACTTCAGCGTGATCGACCGGGTCGGGCGCGTGCTCGGCCCGCGGCTGGCCGGCGCGTCGATGGGCGAAGTCGAAATCCTGCAGGGGCAGGACTTCCGCGGCGACCTCAAGACAAACTAGCCCTGGGCTTCGAAGCTTTGCCCCGTCACTCCGCGGCTGGCGGGGCCTAACAAGGCGAGATAGGGCGCTGTCAGCGACTCTGCGGCGGGCAGGGTTTCCGGCGCTTCCGATGGATAGGCCTGGCGGCGCATGGCGGTACGCACCTTGCCTGGGTTGATGATGTTCACGCGCACGGGTGACGTGCTCTCGAGCTCCTGCGCGAGCACCTGCGTAAACCCTTCCAGCGCGAACTTGGAAATCGCATAGGCGCCCCAGTAAGCGCGGCCACGCCTGCCAACACCACTCGAGGTGAACAACACTGTCGCGTCCTTCGACACGCGCAGCAGCGGCAGCAGGTGTTGCGTGAGCACGAACGCCGCGGTGACGTTCACGTGCATGACGCGCATGAACATGGGCACGTCGTATTGTTCGATGGGCGTGAGGGTGCCTAACAAGCCGGCGTTATGAAGGAGGCCATCGAGCCGGCCGTAGCGCGCCTGGATGGCCGCGGCGACGGCTTCGTAGTCGGCGGCGAGCGCGCGTTCGAGATCGAGCGGCACGATAGAGGCTTCGGGTCCGCCAGTGTCTTTGGTCAGTTGGGAAATTTCCGCGTGCACGGCTTCGAGCTTGCGCACCGAGCGCCCGAGCAGGATCACTTCGGCGCCCGCGGCGGCCAACGCCAGCGCGACGGCGCGGCCGATGCCCGAGCCAGCGCCGGTAACCATGATGACGCGGCCCTTCAATTCACCGGGCTGAGGTTGATGTGTGCGCGGGTCGAACGCGCCAGGGGAGGTGGAGCTCATGGATCGAGGGTTCTCAGGAATTCTTGCGCGTCGATTCGTCGTTTTCGGAGGCCTGCGGCAGTCGCACGACCTGCTCGGCAGGCTCGACGCTGGGCAGTACGTCCGCGGTTGCGCCGAGTTCGGTGAAGCGCCGCGCCTGTGGCGTCACGTTGCGTTCGAAAGATCCGACCGCCGAGTTGTAGGCGTTGAGTGCGTTGTCGAGCGAGCGGCCGACTTTCTGCAGGTGGCTCACGAACGTCGTCAGGCGCCGATGCAGTTCCTGTCCGAGCTCGCGGATCTCGGCCGCGTTTTCTGATGCGGCCGCCTGGCGCCAGCCGTACGCCACGACCTTGAGCAACGCCATGAGTGTGGAGGGCGTCGCGATGATGATGCTCTGCTTCAACGCGGAATCGAGCAGTTCGGGGCGCTCGGCCAGTGCCGCCGAGAGGAACTGGTCACCCGGCAGGAACAGCACGGCGAACTCGGGGCTGTGCTCGAACTGTTCCCAGTAACTCTTCTGGCCGAGCTCGCGCACGCGCTGTTCGACGTGTTGCGCATGGCGGCCGAGCGCGACGCGGCGCGCGTCATCGTCGTTCGCCTCGACGGCATCCATGTACGCATCGAGCGGTGTTTTCGCGTCGACGACGAGCTCTCGTGCCTCGGGCATGCGCACGATCAGGTCGGGTCGCAGCACCTTTTCGCCGGCCTGCACCTGCGGCTGCTCGATGAAATCGCAGTGCTCGACCATGCCCGAGAGCTCGACGAGCCGGCGCAGCGTGAGCTCGCCCCAGCGACCGCGCACTTCCGGTCGGCGCAACGCGGTCGACAGGTTGCGCGTCTCGCGCTGCAGGATGGACTGCACGTTCATGAGCCCTTCGATCTGGCCGGCGAGTTTGCCGTGCGATTCGACACGCAGGCGCTCGAGTTCCAGGGCCTGCGATTCCTGCTTCGCGAGCGCGGTGCGGATGGGTTCGACCAGCTGGCGGATCGCTTCTTCGCGTTCCTTGAGCGAGGCGCTCGCCTTCGCCTGGTCGGTGCCGAACACCTCACGTGCGAGCTTCAGGAACGTTTCGCTGTTCTGGTTGAGTGCCGCACGCGACGCGCTCTCGACCGCCGCACGCACCTGCGCTTCGCTCTGTGCGAGCAACTCCGCCGTGCGGGCGCGCAGGTCCGATTCCGAGGTGAGCCTGGCCCGGGTCGATTCGAGCTCGACGCGCAATGTTTCCGCACGACGCGCGGCGCGCAACGTGCCGAACAGGTAGCCGATGATCGCCGCAGCCAGCGCCGCGATGACCGTGATGAGCACTGCTGAATTCATACCCGTCCGTTGCGTGGCTTGTCGAGCCAGGCGAGGAGATCGAGCGGCGTGTCGAGCCAGCCGTGCTGGAACCATTCGTCGGCACGATCGTCGTCGCCGATGTATCCGAACCCCGCGATCACTGAGTACATGCCAGCGGCCTGCGCGGCCTGCGCATCACGTTCGGCATCGCCCACGAACACACATTCAGCAGGTTCCACGCCGATCGTTTTCGCGGCATGCAGCAGGGGAAGAGGGTGTGGCTTGCGCTCAGACAACGTATCGCCGCTGACGACGGCGCCCACGCGTTCGTGCAGGTTCACTTCGATGAGCAGGGGATCGGTGAGCCAGCCCGGCTTGTTGGTGACGATGCCCCACGCGAGTCCGCGCTGCTCGAGCGCATCGAGCATCTCGTCGCCGCCCTCGAAAAGGCGCGTGAACTTGGCGAGGCGCTTGCGATAGATGTTCAGGAGCCGCATGCGCATCGCTTCGTGCGCATCGGGCTCGAGCTTGCCGAACCCCAGGCGCACGAGCGCATGGCCGCCGTGAGACACCTGTGCACGCACGGTCTCGAATGTGAGTGGCGCGAGGTTTTCTTCCGCTCGCAGCTGATTCAGCGACTCGTGGAAATCCTGCGCGGTATCGAGCAGCGTGCCGTCGAGATCGAACAATACCGCCTTGATGGCGCCGCTCATGCCGCGCCCGTCGCAGGCCTGCGTTTCAGGTGCATGAGGTAGTTCACGGAAGGGTCTGTCGTGAGCGAGCACTGCTCGCGCACCGGGTCGTAGTGCAGGCCGGCGATGTCCATGACGTCGAGCCCGGCCGCGCGCGAGAAGCGGGCGATTTCCGAGGGCTTGAGCAGGCGCTCGTATTCGTGCGTGCCGCGCGGCACGAGATTCGCGACATATTCGGCTCCGACGATGGCCAGCATGAACGACTTGAGATTGCGGTTGATCGTGGAGAGGAAGATGTCGCCACCCGGGCGCGCAAGATTTCCGAGCACCGCGATCGACGCGGCCGGATCGGGAACGTGCTCGAGCATTTCCATGCAGGTCACGACGTCGTATTTCCCGGCCTGCGTTTCCCGCAGTCGTTCCGCGTCTTCGACGCGATAGTCGATCGAGAGGCCGGAATCGAGCGCGTGCAGTCTCGCGGTTTCCACCATGCTCGGCGCGAGATCGATGGCGGTGACTTTCGCGCCGGCGCGCGCCAGTGTCTCGGCGAGCAGCCCGCCGCCACAGCCCACGTCCAGCACCCGCGAACCCGCAAGTACGCAACGCTCCTGGACGTAACGCGCGCGCACGGGATTCAGCTTGTGCAGCGGTTTGAATTCACCGTCCACGTCCCAGAAGCGATGGGCCGCGGCTTCGAATTTCGCGATTTCCGCAGCGTCGCTGTTTGGAGTCTGGGGCGAATTCATGAGGGGCCGAATTATAGACGCTGAGCCCCCGGAAATGGATGAGAACGCGAGTTAAAACAGGCTTGTTGGTTAGGCTTGCGTGATAGAATTCCGGACCTTTTTTCGGGCCCTGCCAACACCCTTCCATGAACGAAATCGCGCGCGAAATTCTTCCCGTGAATCTCGAAGACGAGATGCGCCAGTCGTATCTCGACTACGCCATGAGCGTCATCGTCGGCCGCGCGCTGCCCGATGTCCGCGACGGCCTG
>Ga0315912_10004048_pt1 | contig 14103 bp, 11 predicted proteins | sample VfabasoilMG_FD_204469 | JGI IMG/M metagenome (GOLD analysis project Ga0315912, IMG submission 204469) | Garden soil microbial communities collected in Santa Monica, California, United States - V. faba soil | ecosystem: Environmental > Terrestrial > Soil > Garden | place: USA: California... | reverse complement strand
GTCAACTGACTAATCAGGTTAAAGAGATTGAAAAAAAGAAAGAAGAGAAAAATAAATTACTCGATGAGGAACTGGCCGAGAACAACCAACTGGTTTCGTTGAAGCAAAAGAAGAAAACGGTGGTGAAGTCGCTGGAGAAAGAAGAAAAATCTCTTCGGGGTGATTTGGAAGACACACGTAAAGCCATCGCTAAATTGGATAAATTGATTAGCGACATTGTGAAAGAGGAAATGGAACGTGCTGCCCGCGAGGCTAAAGCTAATTCATCAAACAATTCCAATACATCCTCGCAAGCTCTCTCTTCTTCTTTTGAGGGGAATAAAAATAAACTCAACTGGCCGGTGTCCGGTTTTATCTCCCAAAAATTTGGTAAGCAAACCCATCCCGTTTTGAAATATGTAACTATCCAGAATGATGGGATCAATATTCAAACAGGTGAAGGCGAGGTGGTGAAATCCATTTTCGAAGGCGAGGTGCGCAGGGTGGCATTCATTCCTGCCATCGGAACTTCTGTAATTATTAACCATGGCGATTATTTTTCAGTTTATACCGGCCTAAAAGACGTCTATGTAAAAATGGGACAAAAAGTGGATACCCGACAAGATTTAGGCGTTGTTCAGGTAAATGGTGAGGGTATTTCAGAACTTCGCTTCCAAATCAGGAAAAATATTGTAGCGTTAAATCCAGAAGATTGGCTGGCCAATTAATGGTGAGCGGTAATCAGTAGGTGGTAATCGGTTAATCAGCGATGTTTTCATGTCACAGGCGGGATGTATGCCCCATTGTTTACCGTAACTATTCTCCATTAACTTTTAACTTTTAGCTATTTCAAACCTTGGAAATCCTTACCTTTACACTTCAATACTAAAATTATGAAAGCAATACTTTTGTTTTTGGGTGGCGTGGGGATGCCGGAAATCCTGGTGATCGGTTTATTCATACTTATTTTCTTTGGAGCTAAAAGGATTCCTGAATTTATGAAAGGTATGGGCAAGGGCGTTCGCGAGTTTAAGGATGCCATGAGCAATGTAAAGAGCGAAATTGAAAGCCCGGTAAAAGATACCGAACGGAAGATTGAAGACAGCAAGTAAGTTTTGAAAGCCTATCCGGACTATTCATCTCTCCGGCACGATCTTGATGCAGGGTTAGAAACGTGTACCAATCGCGTATCCTGGCATTTCTCCAATATCAAAAAGAAGGAACACCTCAATGCTTTTCTGGAAGTGTATGAAAGCGAAGCGCTTGCTCATGCTGCTTTCGTAGATAAAAAAATAAGAAATAAAACGGCTGGCAAATTGGCCGGGTTAGTGGTTGGACTTAAAGATGTTTTAAGTTATAAGGACCACGGATTGCAAGGAGGGAGCAAAATTCTGAATGGATTTATGGCTCAATACAACGCCACAGCCGTGCAACGCTTGCTTGATGCCGATGCAATAATTATTGGTCGGCAAAATTGCGATGAGTTTGCCATGGGCTCATCAAGCGAAAACCCAACCTTCGGACCTGTTTTAAACGATATCGATAACTCACGAGTGCCGGGTGGCTCATCAGGTGGTTCGGCCGTTGCCGTGATGGCCGATATGTGCCAGGTCTCTTTAGGTTCAGACACGGGTGGTTCAGTGAGACAACCGGCTGCATTTTGTGGCATTGTAGGATTGAAGCCGACATACTCCCGCATTTCCCGATATGGATTAGCAGCATATGGCTCCTCATTCGACTGCATTGGAATTTTTTCGAAAAGTGTTTCAGACTGTGCCCTGGTGCTGGAGGTGATTGCTGGTCATGATGAATTTGATAGCACGGTGTCCCGTCATCCAGTCCCACACTATCAAGAAGAGTTAACTAAATTAAAAAATAAAAAATTTAAAATCGCATATATGCGCGATACGCTGGAGAGCAGCGCACTTCAAACCGAAATCCGTTCGGCAATGTCTGGAACAATTGAGAAGTTGAAATCTGCCGGGCATTCTGTTTCTCCCATTGATTTTCCTCTCAACGAATACGTTCTCCCTACCTATTACATCCTCGTAACAGCTGAAGCGAGTTCAAACCTTTCGCGCTTCGATGGCGTCCGCTACGGACACCGAACCGACAAAGCAACCGATCTGCATTCGCTTTACAAGAAAACCCGTACCGAAGGTTTTAGCACGGAAGTGCAACGCAGGATTTTGCTCGGAACGTTTGTATTAAGTTCCAATTATTACGATGCCTATTATCATAAAGCCCAGCAGGTGCGAAGACTCATTCGTGAGGGAATGAAAAATATTTTCAAGGATTTTGATTTCATTTTAATGCCCACCACTCCCACCACCGCTTTTAAAATTGGAGAGCACTCCAGCAACCCGGTTGAAATGTATTTGGCGGATTTATTCAGCGTTCAGGCCAATGTAGCAGGAGTACCAGGAATTTCAATTCCTTGTGGCAAGGATAAGCTAGGGCTGCCGATCGGTTTGCAATTTTTAGGAGATGACTTTAACGAATCTGGATTGTTGGCCATTGCAACTGAAACGCTTAAATCAATCAATTGAGAGTTAGATAGTTTTTAGGAGGACTATTTTGTCCATATCTTTGAAAAATGATGAGGATCGCTTTTTTATTGTTTCTGTTGATTGCGCTGTCGATCAATCTATCTTTTTCCCAAGAGCAGATTATAAGCGACTCAACTAAAATCAGTGATGAGCAAATTGCTACACCCAAAGACTCCCTCCATAACGAACTGTACTTGGTCACTCCAGCCTATGAGTATATTCCTGGTGACGAGACACCGGATTTAATTTCTTGCAGACTTGCCTGCATTGAAAAAACAATTCCATTAAAAAATAATAAAACCGTTCAAGCATTTATTCAATATTTCACAGTACGCGACAGGGAATATTCTAAAGCAATGCTCCGTAAAAAGGATTTGTATTTTCCCATTTTTGAAAAATACCTTGCTCAATACGGTCTTCCCGATGAACTTAAATATCTCTCCGTCATCGAATCCGGGTTGAACCCTCGTGCAATAAGTCACGCGAAAGCTGTAGGCCTTTGGCAGTTTATGCAATACACCGGTAAACATTATGGCTTAGCCACTGATTGGTATTGGGATGATCGCATGGATCCGGAAAAATCAAGTGAAGCGGCAGTAAAACTTCTGGCAGACTTGTATAAAATTTTTAAAGATTGGGAATTGGCTCTGGCGGCTTACAATTCGGGTCCGGGCACTGTGCTGCGGGCTAATAAAAAATCAGGATACAAAAATAATTTTTGGGAAGTGTATCCTTACCTGCCAACCGAAACACGTTCGTATGTGCCGCAGTTTATTGCCATTGTTTATACTATGAAATATGCGGAAGAGCATAATCTTTTTGAACCCTTCACGGAAAAATATCCAGCAACAGATACCATCCAGGTCAAAACATACTTGAATGTGGAAACGCTGGCCAAATTAACGGGTACGTGCATGGAGGAAATGTATTTCCTGAACCCAGCTTTAAAAACAAAGTCTATCCCGGCTAACGGAAAATTGCACACAATAAAAATGCCTACGCTAGCAAAGCAGGTTTTAAATCAAAATCAAAAATTCATTCTTGACTCAGCAAGAAGAAGCGGAAAAATTGCTTTTGAAAAACTTGCCGCAAACCCGGAAGCCGACAAAGAGCCACTTTCCTATATTGTAAAGCCAGGCGATGGGCTTGGCATTATCGCAAGCCGTTATGGTGTGAAAATAGAGGATTTAAAAAAGTGGAATAACCTTTCTGCCTCCGGATTGATCCATCCCGGTCAGCGAATAAAAATTTGGGTGAAGCAAACACCATTAACAACTGCCAATACTAAACCAATTGTAAACAAGGCTCCCGATGTATATGTGGTTCAGGCAGGCGATTCGCTATGGGACATCTCCCAGAAATTTGAAGGGCTCACCATCGAAAAGATTATGAAGTTGAATAGTCTTTCAACCAATAGCATCAAGCCCGGACAAAAGCTGGTGCTCCGTTAAAAACAGATAGATTAATTTTTACTATTATTGCAAAAGCAATAAGCATTTAAGCCTATGAAGCTGGTATTTTGATCTGAATTTGGCGATTGCCCTTCAGATTGTCTTGTTTTAAAACCGGTTCCGGTTTATTCAATTTTTCCATTTTTTAAAATACCAGTCATGTCATTTATATCAAAAGTACGATCATTCTTTTCCTTATTTAAGGAGGCGGTTAAAGGTTCCGAACAAAATTTTACTGAAGGAAGTATTAACCGAGCTATTTTTCTATTGTCTATTCCCATGGTTTTAGAAATGGGGATGGAATCTCTTCTTGCTGTAGTCGATATATTTTTCGTAAGTCGTCTAAACAACAACGATGCTGTTACAGCCGTTGGCCTTACTGAACAAGTTATGGCTCTTGTGTATTCCATTGCCATGGGGTTGGGCATTGCTACAACCGCCATTGTGGCTAGGCGAGTGGGCGAAAAAAATGAGGAGGGAGCAGCCATTACAGCTGTCAACTCATTATACATTGGGATTGCTTTATCGCTTATCATTACCATCGTTGGAATATTTTTCTATGAAGATATTCTTAAACTAATGGGAGCTTCTACGAAAGTCATTACTGTTGGGTCGAGCTACACCATGTGGATGCTGGTAGGAAATCTCTCTATTGTTGCCCTCTTTCTTATCAATGCTATTTTTCGGGGAGCTGGAAATGCAGCTGTAGCCATGCACTCCCTCTGGATCGCCAATATCCTTAACATGATATTAGATCCAATTTTAATTTTTGGATTTGGGCCAATAACTGCTATGGGTGTTGAAGGAGCAGCCATTGCCACCAACATTGGGCGAGGCGCGGGTGTTTTGTACCAATTGTATTTCCTTGCCACATCAAAGGGCATAGTTAAAATACATCGCCAAAATATTTTACTGGATTGGTCTGTAATTGTTCAACTGATAAAATTGTCAGTTGGAAATATCGTTCAGTTCTTTATTCCTACCATTAGCTGGCTATTTCTGGGTAGAATTCTGATAACCTTCGGAAGTTCTGTCTACGCAGGCTATCAAATAGCCATACGTGTCATCATCTTCACTATTTTACCTTCATGGGGAATGGCCAACGCTGCAGCAACACTGGTTGGTCAAAACTTAGGCGCAGGTCAACCAGACCGGGCAGAGAAATCCGTTTGGATGACCGGAAGGTTAAATATGTTTTTTCTTGGAATGATGTCGATTGTGTTCTTTTTAGTTTCAGAACCCATTATGAGAATTTTTTCTCAAGATCCGGAAGTAATTCATCATGGAGTACAGTGCCTTCAGATTGTTGCTTTTGGATATGTCTTCTATGGATACGGAATGGTAATCGTGCAGGCGTTCAATGGGGCAGGAGACAGTCGCACACCAACGATAATCAACTTGTTTACTTATTGGTTTTTCCAGGTTCCACTTGCTTATCTACTCGCTATGAAATTTGGTTTTGGTTCATCCGGGACATTTTGGGCGATTGCAATAGCAGAGTCGTGCTTAGCAGTTGTAGCCATATACATCTTTAAGTTAGGAAAATGGAAATCGGTAAAAGTGTAATGGCTTAGTTATTTCACTTCATTCCTAAACTCTAAGATTATAAAATCGTAAATTTATAGTATGATAAAATCAATGACTGGTTTCGGCTTAAGCACTATTCATGATGAACAATCTTCTGTAACCGTTGAAATTAAAAGCCTCAACTCCAAGTTTCAGGATTTCAGTTTTAGGGCCCCCAAGCCTTTAGCCGATATGGAACTGGAGTGGAGAAATTGGTTATCAGAAAAACTAGAACGAGGAAAAATTAATTTTTCCATAGAGTATGTTAAATCTGATAAAGCTGAGGTAAAGCAGACTTACAACAAAGAACTGTTTGTTGCGTACTATAGCGAATTGAAAAAACTGGCTGATGCTGTAGTCGCACCCTCCTACGATCAAATTTTTCAATTGGCTCTTGCTTCTCCCGAGGTAATTCAAAATAGTGGTAAGGAAGATTTTCCATCGTCTGAGAAAGAAAAAATAAAAAAAGCTGTACTCCAGGCCATCGAACTTTGCGATCAGTTCAGGGTGACAGAAGGAAAAGTTTTAGGCGAAAAAATCAAAACCAACATTAACGCTATCGATGGATTACTGAAGGATGTAGAGAAATTGGATCCACTTCGGATCGAAAAAATCAGGAGCAGGATTAAAACCAATATCGCAGAATTTTTCAAAGGTGAATCATTCGATCAAAACCGATTGGAACAGGAGATAATTTTCTATATCGAGAAACTCGACATCAATGAAGAGAAAGTCCGGCTTAAATCACATCTGGATTACTTTTTAAAGATAATGGAAGCCAAAGAGTCAAACGGGAAGAAACTTGGCTTTATTGCCCAGGAGATTGGCCGCGAGATAAATACTATCGGTTCAAAAGCCAACGATGCCGAAATTCAAAAACATGTCGTAACAATGAAAGAGGAATTGGAAAAAATAAAAGAACAATTAAACAATGTCCTCTAAAGGGTCAATGGAACTAAAATGAAACGAAGGCGTTTTATTGGTGCGTTAGCACTTTCACCTTTGGCACTATCAGCAATGGAATTACACGATTTAAAAAACCTTTCCAATAATTTTTCTGCCAGCGATAAAATGCCTGTGCTATTTGTAGGTCATGGTTCGCCCATGAACGGAATCGAAAACAATACTTTCAGCAAAACGTGGCAGGATTTGCCCAATCAATTTCCCACACCATCAGCTGTACTTTGCATTTCAGCGCATTGGCTCACCCGTGGCACTTTCATCACGGCTATGGATCACCCAAAAACCATTCACGATTTTGGCGGTTTTCCCGATGCACTTTTTGCTGTCAATTATCCGGCACCGGGCAATCCAGATTTAGCCGGAGAGACAGCTCAACTAATTAAAAAAACACAAGTTGGATTGGATCACGATTGGGGTCTCGATCATGGGGCCTGGACTGTTATACGCCACATGTATCCGAATGCAAACATTCCAGTCTTACAGCTCAGCATTGATTATCATAAGCCTGCCTTTTACCATTATGAATTGGCCAAAGACCTGGCAGTTCTAAGAAGCAAAGGCGTTTTAATTCTCGGCAGCGGCAATATGGTTCATAACCTTCGCATGGTGGCGTGGGATAAAATAAACACACCCGATTTTGGTTTTGATTGGGCTATTGAAATGAATGAACTATTCAAACAAAAGATTTCTGATTCCGATCACCAGCCTTTGTTAAAATATGAATCTCTGCACAAGGCAGCTGCATTGGCCATTCCAACGCCAGACCATTATTTTCCTCTGATCTATACGCTGGGGCTTCAGCAAAACAAGGAAGACATAAAATTCTTTAATGACTCCCTGGTAGCCGGATCTCTTACAATGACCTCCGTGAGAATTGGTTGAGGACTTGTATATTGAACAAATTTTAAAATCAACATGAAGAAAATTCAACTCCGAATTTCGTACCTGCTTTGTCTTTTCACTCTCGTTTTATGCACCTCACCAGAAAAGGAAAAAGAGCTGACCATAGCCAAAGAAATGGAGTGGCATATGAAAAACGAAATCCTGGACAAATGGTATCCGCTAGCGGTTGACACTGTGTATGGCGGTTTCCTGTCATCTTTCACATATGATTTTAAACCCTCTGGCGATCAGGATAAAATGATCGTTACCCAGGCTCGCCACACCTGGTCGAACTCCAAGGCTGCGGGCTTATATCCAAACGAAAAACAATTTCTATCAAACGCCAATCACGGTTTTCGATTTTTAAAAGACGTTATGTGGGACAAGAAATCAGGAGGGTTTTATCAGCTTGTTGACAGGCAAGGAAATGTAAAAAACGGTGACTCAACTAAAACTGCTTACGGAAACTCCTTCGCGATTTTTGCGTTAGCTGCTTACTATAAAGTTTCCGGAGATACATCAGCACTCTCGCTTGCCAAAAAAGCATTTATGTGGTTGGAAAAAGGCAGCCACGATCCTAATCTATTAGGATATTTTCAACACCTTAAACGAAATGGAACACCTATTCAACGTCCCGCAGATACACCCATTGGCTCTGATTTGGGTTATAAGGACCAAAATAGTTCTATCCATTTGTTAGAAGCTTTTACAGAATTATACTCTGTGTGGCCTGACAGTTTGGTTAAAGTTCGGTTGAACGAAATGCTGGTTCTTATTCGAGACACCATTGTAACACCTAAAGGCAGTCTTACACTTTTCCTCCTTCCGGATTGGAAACCTGTTTCTTTCAAAGACTCTTCCAGGCAAACTATTTTGGATAATGCCAAATTGGATCACATTTCTTTCGGCCACGATGTAGAAACAGCCTTCCTTATGATTGAAGCCTCAGAAGTGCTTGGACTAAATAATGATACTATTACCCATCGGATTGCAAAAAAAATGATTGACCACTCCCTACGCAACGGATGGGATGATACCATTGGGGGTTTTTACGATGAAGGATATTATTTCAGAGATGAGCCAGGGATTACGATAATACGCGATTCCAAAAACTGGTGGGCACAGGCAGAAGGTATGAACACCTTGTTGCTTATGGCTGAGCTATATCCAAAAGATGAAATGCAGTACATGGATAAATTTGAAAAGCAATGGACCTATTGCAATACCCAACTAATTGATCATGAATTTGGTGACTGGTACGCTGGCGGCCTCGACAAGCAGCCTGAAATGAAAACGGCTTTAAAAGGCCATATATGGAAAGGAAATTATCATCAGTTTAGGTCGCTCATGCATTGCGTTGAGCGGTTAAAAAAGTAATACTTCCGGGCTTCGACCTTACTTCTTCACCATTAACATATAGTGCTGTTTCTGTGAGCTCCAATGATAGCCCAGTGAGAAAGGAAGTGGTTCTTTCGAAACTTTAAAAGCGGAATCCAGATCAGGTTGTTTTTCAAGCCATGGAAAATCGCTAACGGGTTTTACATACTCTCCATAAAAATGTGCATTCCATGCTTTCGTTTTCTTGATATCCTTGAACAAAATTCCAGTATCGTCCTGAAAAATAGATACAGACTGACTTAACAATACATCACGAATTTTGGTGAAATCGGGATGATGCATCAGGTAGGATGCAGATTTAACAAAAGTGTTGTAAGGTTTTCGCGCGGAAACAAAAGAAACAAATTCAGGTCTTTTCTTCAGTCCATCATTAGAAATATCAGTTGAGAAATAGTAAAGGGTTTTTACCTCTTGAGTTTCAATGTTCCTAAAAACAATTTTTACACCACGGGTATCGAACTTTTTAAAATCACGATAGGGAATTTCGACCTCCTTTCCTGCAGGATCCAGGCCAATAAATTTCTGACTGATCATTTCGTTTCCAGTGCGCTCAATAAAAAAATAAAAAATCGGAAGCACTCCTTTTATGCTTCTGAAATCCTTCATCATGTGGTTGGTAATAAAATAACTTTTCCCAAATAAATCCCGAAGCGATTTTCCGAGACTGTCAAGAAACATATCGCGCTTTAAAACCGTGACAGTTTCCAAGGCTGGTATTTCAATAATAGGTTCCAATGCAGCCATTACATATTCAGGCGCTTGCGGATAGAAAGTTTCCGCATGAAGGAAATCCGGACCAGAGAATGGGTAAAACAGGATAAGAGAATCTTTAATTAGCGGTGATAGGGTTTTGCTTTGCCAATCGTCCATTGGTTTTAAACGTTGACTCACCATTTTATCCCAATTCGTGTTCATCGAAGTTTTAAAGTCGGTCCAGTATTTATCTTTCTCCAATGCAGAGTATTTATTGGAATCAAGTTGAGGCAGACCCGCAATAAATCTCGCAGTGTTATCCAAGGCTGTATCTTTATATACTATTGGTTTGGCATTGGCCAGGGCAATCGAATCAGCCAATCTCAGAGAATCAGCAAGGGCCAGGGAATCGGCTAGCTGGTCATTTATTTTTCCTGATGAACAGGCAACAAAGAGGCCAACCAGAAAAGAGAAAGCAATAGCACGAATCATATCTTATTTTTTTTTGATGCAAAGAAATACAAAATTAGTCCCACGGCCACCGTACCGAGGGAATAAAGAATTATAAATGGTTCATTTGTGGTAACATAATAAATCATCCAAACGGTACATACAATGAAAATAATCGGAGTAATGGGGTAAAAAGGAGTACTAAATGGTCTCTCACTTTTTGGGATTCGGTTCCGTAGAATAAATACCCCGACTACAGTAAACAGCGTGAACCATGAAAGACTGACCGAAATATATTGTATGATCTGTTTGAAGTCGCTCAGCAGAACCAAAATAATAGACCAGCATCCCTGGAAGAGGATTGCCAAATAAGGCATCTCATACTTATTTTTTTTTGTGAGCGATTGCAGGAGTGGATAATCTTCACCCATAGCTTCGGCTACACGAGGGCCGGCAATAGTCATGGCACTAAGCGTAGAAAGTAACGCAAAACTGAACAGAGCCGAAAATACAAGGCCGGTAGTATTACCAAATAATTTATTAGCAACCACGTTCCCAATATCATTTTGATTTTCAAGTTCAGAAAATGAGGAGACACTCAAAAACATGGCATTAAGTGCGAGATAGATTACCGCTACAATAAGGGTTCCGAGGATTAAAGACCTTGGAAGATTCTTTTCCGGATTCTCTAAATTGCCCGCGATATAAGCTGAAGCATTCCAACCTGAGTAGGCATATACTACAAACACAAGGGAGATAGCCCAGCCTGCACTTGTAATCAAGTTCCAGTCCCCATCCTTCGGTAAAAAAGAAATTCCTGAGGACTGACTCAGGAAAAACGGTGCCAGGCAAAAAAATGCAATCAAGAAAAGTTTAAGGCCGGTTAGAATATTTTGTGCAATGCCTCCGGTTTTTACACCAAAAAGGTGGATGACCGATATTACGATGATCGCAAAAATTGCCACCGCCTGAACGGGCAAACCAACCAGATCATTGGAGTATTCTCCTATGGCAATGGCTACGGCTGAAATAGCTCCGGCAAATCCAACTAATAAACTTATCCATCCGCTAAGAAACCCCAGTGCCGGATGAAATATTTTTGACAAGTATAAATACTCCCCTCCTGATCTTTTTAATGAAGTGGCGATTTCCGCATAACAAAAAGCTCCGCAGAGGCTAACCACTCCACCAACCATCCACAAAAATAAAATAGCAAATCCGGAAGGGATGGGGCCCACCTGGTAACCCAGAGAAGTAAATACCCCTGTGCCAATCATATTGGCGATGACGACCGTTACAGCAACACTGAAAGAGTACTTAACGGTTTGTGTCATTTAGCGGACTTGATTCCAATCTCAACTGAAGGAATCAAATAATATTTAGAATTTCTTACCTGGAAAAATTGCCGTCTCGCCCAGCTCTTCCTCAATTCTGATCAGTTGATTGTACTTAGCCATGCGATCTGATCTGGAGGCAGAGCCAGTTTTAATTTGGCCGGTATTCAAAGCCACAGCCAAGTCGGCAATGGTACTATCTTCTGTTTCACCAGACCGATGAGACATAATACTTTTGTAGGAATTTTTCTTAGCCAGGTTAACCGCATCAATAGTTTCTGAGAGTGACCCAATCTGATTTACTTTGACAAGAATTGAATTGGCTACTCCCATATCAATACCATCCTGCAGTCGCTTCACGTTGGTTACAAACAAATCATCACCAACTAGTTGAACTTTGCTACCAATTTTTTCTGTTAGTTTTTTCCAACCATCCCAGTCATCTTCGGCCATGCCATCTTCAATGGAAATGATAGGATATTTCTTAGCCCAGGTTGCCCAATAGTCAACCATCTCTGCCGATTTCAGTTTCTTACCACTAGACTTTTTGAATGTATAGAGTTTTGTTTTCGCATCATAAAACTCCGATACAGCTGCATCCATCGCAATAAAAATATCCGCGCCTGGTTTGAAACCAGCTTTCTCAATGGCTTTCAATACCACTTCAATAGCTTCCTCATTCGATTTGATGTTCGGTGCAAACCCTCCTTCATCACCCACGTTAGTCGAGAGACCTTTATCATGCAAAACTTTTTTAAGCGTATGAAAAACTTCTGTTCCCATTCGAAGTGCTTCCGAAAAAGTATCAGCTTTCACCGGCATCACCATGAACTCCTGAAAATCAATTGAGTTGTCCGCATGACTTCCACCATTTAAAATGTTCATCATGGGCACTGGCAGGGTATTAGCACTCACTCCACCAACATACCGATAAAGTGGTTGGCCTGCATCGACCGCAGCAGCCTTGGCAACAGCTAATGAGACACCGAGTATAGCATTTGCTCCCAGCTTTCCTTTATTAGGGGTGCCATCCAGTTCTATCATGATTTTGTCTATAAGGCCTTGCTCATAAACAGGAAAGCCCACAATTGCTTCAGCAATTTTGGTGTTAACATTATCAACTGCTTTTAATACACCCTTGCCCATGTACTTCTTCTTATCACCATCGCGAAGCTCCACAGCCTCATGCGTGCCTGTGCTTGCACCCGAAGGAACAGCTGCGCGGCCAAATGCTCCGCCTTCTGTAATCACATCAACCTCTATAGTTGGATTCCCACGGCTATCTAATATTTGACGAGCGTGAATGCTTTCGATTAAACTCATTTGATTAGTATTTTGGATTTATGATTTATTAGTGTCAGTTAATTGTTAACTAGCTGGCCGGCTTTAACCATGGCAACAAATTCATCAAACAAATAACGCGAATCGTGGGGCCCGGGTGAAGCTTCAGGATGGTATTGTACCGAAAATGCATTTTTGTTTTTTAACCGGATGCCCATAACGGTATTATCATTTAAATGCAAATGGGTAAGCTCCACATCTGCATTTTTTTCGAGCCCTTCATTCTTCACAGCAAAGCCATGATTCTGAGAGGTCATTTCTCCTAGTCCTGAAATTAAATTTTTCACAGGATGATTCAATCCTCTGTGCCCGTGGTGCATTTTATACGTTTGAAGACCACAAGCCAGCGCCAAAATTTGATGACCTAAACAAATTCCAAAAACCGGTCTGTCGGCCTCCAAAATTTCCTTAACTGTTTTTACAGCATACTCCATTACAGCAGGATCCCCGGGACCATTGGAAAGAAAATATCCATCCGGGTTCCACTTTTCCATTTCATTAAAAGTAGATTTTGCGGGAAATACCTGAACATAACATCCACGGGAGGTCAGGTTTTTTAAAATATTAGTTTTAATACCAAAATCGAGTGCCGCAATTCTGATAGGTGACTTGCTGTCGCCATAGAAATAAGGTTCTTTGGTGCTTACAACAGATGACAACTCAAGACCAGCCATATCAGGCACCTTCTTAAGTTCGGCCTCCAGCTGGTTGGAGTTAAGGACTGAGGAGATAACAGCATTCATTGCTCCTTTGCTCCTCAAGTGGCGAACCAACTTTCGGGTGTCCAAATTGGCGATTCCAACAATGTTATGCCGTTCCAAATACTGTTGAAGGCTTTCTTTTGCCGTTTTGCGGCTGAACTCGTCTGAGAAATCATTCACCACCAACCCACTTATCTTCGGGGTTGCAGACTCCTGCTCGCCATCAACTGTGCCATAATTGCCAATGTGGGCTGTTGTATTGACTACTATTTGACCGTAATAAGACGGATCCGTATAAATTTCCTGGTAGCCCGTCATTCCGGTATTGAAACAAATTTCGCCTCCGGTGGTACCCTGTTTCCCGATTGCGATTCCCTCCAGCAAGAAGCCATCCTGAAGGAGTAAGTATGCTTTTAAATTTGCCATGGATTTGGTTTCACAAAAATACTTAGGCAATCAAATCTTCCTTGCCAATGGTTAACTATTTTTCAAATTTCGGTTTTAAGTCAAAAAAAAGGGATTGAACCTTTCGATTCAATCCCATAATTTGAGAATTTATCACTTTATTCTTTTGTTTTGGTCTTCTTGGCTTTTGCCACAGGTTCTTCAGCAATCGTTTCAGATTCCTCTTTCTTAGACTTTCTTCCACGCCTGGTTTTTGCCTTCTTAGCCGTTGCGTCTTTCTTGTACAGATCGTTGAAGTCAACCAATTCCATCATACACATTTCGGAACCATCGCCTAAACGGGCATCGCCCAACTTAATAATGCGGGTATAACCACCCTTGCGATCGCTAA
>Ga0315912_10004047_pt1 | contig 14106 bp, 12 predicted proteins | sample VfabasoilMG_FD_204469 | JGI IMG/M metagenome (GOLD analysis project Ga0315912, IMG submission 204469) | Garden soil microbial communities collected in Santa Monica, California, United States - V. faba soil | ecosystem: Environmental > Terrestrial > Soil > Garden | place: USA: California... | reverse complement strand
TGCCGACGACGTTTCTTACGATCGAAATCAAGGTTCCAGGGGACTCGTCTCGTGGATGAGGGGCTTTGCAAACGGTCGCCTATCGGAGGGTTTGCCGGCTTCGTGTCGGAAACTGCGTTCGCCCGATCGTTGGAAACGGTTGTCCGAAGCGGACAGGCCGATCCGGAAAAAATCGAGGTTCGAAAAAGTGAAGCCCTCGAATGGGACGGTTTCTGTTATGTGCGTCCCCTTGAAGGGGTGCCGTCCCGCGGCTAAATTCGCCCGCTCGTGAAGAGGCGATACATCGTCCGAGCAGGCGCCGAGTTTTCCTCGGCGCACGTGCTCCGTGGATACGGTGGCGCCTGTAATCGCGTCCATGGCCACAACTTCAAGGTCGAGGCGGAAGTCGAAACGCGTACGCTCGACGGAGTCGGTATGTCCGTGGACTTCACGGCGCTCGAGGCTGTTTTGCGCACGATCGCGAGCGATCTGGATCATCGCTGGCTCAACGAGATCCACCCCTTCGACGAGGTCAATCCGACCGCCGAAAACTTGGGGGCGTATTTCTGGTCGCGAGTGGAGCTTCGCCTATCGGAGATCGCGCCGGATCGTGATGCCGTACTTCGCGCGATCGTCATTCGGGAGAACGATCGTTCCGCGATCACCTACATTCAAGAGTAAAGGTGTCGCTCGAGCGCTTGACACCGTTTGCACGATCCGCCACCTTCTCGCTCCCGGATCGAACGACGAATGTCCCAGGTTTGCATGCTCACTGGCCAGTTCCCCCGCACGGGGATGAGCGTTTCGCACTCGCACGTCCGCACCAAGCGGAAGCTGGTCCCCAACCTGCACCGCAAGCGGTACTGGGTGCCCAGTGAGAATCGTTTCGTTCGCCTACGGGTGAGCGCAAAAGCGGTTCGTATCATCGACAAGATCGGAATTGAGGAAGCGCTCAAGACGATCCGTGAGCGCGGCGTCAAGGTCTGAGGACCTTCCGCATCGCTGCGGCGCGCTCGGCCTTGCGTCGAAGATGACGTTCCAGTCCCGCGGACTCGTCGAGCGGGTCGGCGAGTAGGCTCTGCCCGGTTCCGCGCGGAGCCGTTTCGCATCAGTAGGCGTGCGTTTGCGTGTACGCAGGCAGCTTGGCTGACCGGTCCAAGCGCTTCGGTCGAGATGCTTGCTTCGGTCGAGATGCTTAGGGAGCAGGAGCGGTCTTCACGACGAGGCTGACTTGCTCGAGTGTCCGAGCGGAGGCACCAGCGATCGCCCAGGACCATCCGGGTTCCCCTTCACGGGGATCGAGCCACTGCATTTGCCACTCTTGGAGTGCATCGGGTTGAATGGCGAGCATCGCCTCGGCTTCTTGAGCGATCGCGGTTGGAATGTTCGCTTCTTGAGTGGATAGATCGAAAGCTTCCATCCAGAGGTGGGTCCAATCCTCGCCGTTCAAGCTCGCTTCCACGACCCTTGCACCGAGCCAGAGCTGCGTCGCCTGCTGAAGACGGAGTCGTGGTTGCCGTTGCTGGATGAAGGCGCTGAACGCTGCGACCGCCTGGACGAGTTCGCGGTCTGCATGCCCCTCCTCGAGCGGGACGATCACCATGAAGAGCGACTGATCGCCGGAGATGGTCAGTCGTGCGTCGAACTGTTCTTGAGCCACACGTTGCGCCAGGCGGGCCATGGCCCGCTCGGTCGCCGTGGCCGTGCGAATCATTCGGCCGAAGGCAACGACGCCACCGCCCATCGCCTCGGTCGACGAGGTCAACAACGCCGGCGCTGCGAGGCCGCTCAAAAACGTGTCTTTGGTTTTCGTCGAAACAACGGGTTCGCGGAGGCGCTCGAACGTCGATGGACCGGCCTTGCGTCGTCCTCGGCCTTTCCACGCTGCGCCGAGTCTTTGGAGATCGTCTTGCCCTTGTTTGGCGGAAATGCCCGCATGAATCACCAAGACGGCATTCCTTGGATCGGTCGCGCGATCCCATCCCGACACGAGCGCCGGTCGCAGGAGATCTTCCAAGGTCGATCCACGGACGTAGAGCGCGGTCGGTGATGGGACGAGGGCTTGGATCAAGGTTGCGATCGCGAGTTCCACGGAGACCGGCATATCGAGGTCGGCGGCAAGCTGATCGCGTGCGGAAACCAGCTTGGTACCCGAATCGGTCGCGCTGACCACCGCGGTGAGTGCCTCGGTCACGTCACGGAGCTGGTCCACGTGCCCGTGGACGCCGAATTCGATTCGGCCGGGGCCGTGGTCGGAGTTCACGGTGATGCCCAAGGGCTCGAGCCGATCGCGGAGGTCCTGGCGGAGCATCGCGAGAATGACTGCCGTGATCTCGGCCGAGATCCCGTCGGTCGCAAACGCGATCCGAACATGGAGTGCGGGCGTCTCGGGTTCGTTCAACCACACGGTCAAGAGCCCATCTTCCAGTGCCGTGACGGTGGGCGCCGGCCAGCGTGGAGCGAACTCATCCATGGCCGAGCTTTCGTTCTGGTCGACGAAGTCGTCCCAGACGCCTGGAACCTCCGTTCGCATAGGCCGTTTGCACGTGGTTCCCGCGAGCAACGCAGCAGCCCCGAAGGCCAAGCTACCGAGGCGTCGACCGATTGGCGTTCGCACCTGCTTCACGGCAAATCCTCTTTTGGCTCTTGTTTTGGATCCTCGTTGGCGGACAACAAGCGGATGGCATGGCCGATCGCCAACGCGTCTTCGAATCGAACGACTTCGGTGGGCGACGCCGTGACTCTATCCCGCAAGGCAAAGAGTCCCGTTCGTTCGTGCAGCCACGCAGTGTCGCCGATGACGGTCGGATCGGTCGTTGCGAGTTGTCGGGCGAGTTGAAGCGGTTGGCGCAGCTCGAGCGCCAACGCTCGTTGCACGGCGACGCGAGATTCCTCGAGTACGGCTCGGTCCTCACCCTCGGCGAGACGCCGAATCCGATCCGGGATCACCTTGGTCGGATCACCGCCACCGACCCCGATCAGGATGAGCGGTCGCCGGGGATCCTCGTCGAGAACGCACCGCACTTTGGTCTGGCGGTCGTCTGCGGCGGCTCGTTTTTGCAGGTTGAGTGCCCGGCACCATACGCGCGCCCAGGCGAGCGAAGGCGGGCTGTTCGGGATTCGCCAAGCCAGTACACGGCCGTCGCCTTCGGGTACGCGTACCGCTCGCGGTGCCTGCCCACGTGTGGACGGTTGCGGGAAGGGGACACTCGGCCGTTTGCGCGGGGGAAGGTCCGAAAATCGTTCGACCACCATGGCCAACGTCGCGTCGGGAGACTGTGGTGCCACGATCACGAGCGTGCAGCGTTCATAGCGAAATCGCTGCGCGAGCTCACTGCCCAGGGTGCGAAGATCGACTTGCAACAGCTCTTTGGTGATCTTGCGCCCCTCGTGGGCGAGGGTCGGATCTTCGTAAGCGGCGGCCAAGATCGCCCCGGTCGCGGTGCGGCGCTGCGGAGGGTCTCGGCTCGCCCATGCGAGTGTGTCCTCCCACGCGGCGGACGATAGGGTCGGGGCGCGTAGACGAATGCTTTCCGTCGTGAGCGCATCTTCGAACAACGCGAGGGGAACCACCGACTCGAAACGAACCTGACCGACGCCCGTGGCCAACAACGCGAGACCACCACCACCGTGGGCGGTTGCGATCGACCGCGTCGGCGCCAACTCGCGATTGCCTTGCAAGAGCAAGTGATAGGCCAGTGCGTGAGTCAGTCCCGGCAGAGCCGCGGGGTCATCTTTGCTCCCCGTCTCCACGGCCAGAATGATGGCGGCAACCGGCAGTGTGTTGTCCTCTGCCGCGATCACCCGGAGGCCGGACTCGAGGATGACGTCGCGAATCTTCGAACCCATCGCCTCGGGATCGAGGCTCGTCGAGGGCGTCGTACGGATCTCGGGTGCCCCCGGCTCGAGCGTTTCTCCTGGAGGTGCACCGGGCTCCATCGGTTCTTTCGGCGGAACCGCTTCGAGCGTCGGCGAACTGGCCGGAGGGGGCGATGCCTCCGAAGCCGGAAGCACGGACGTCGCCTCGACGGGGGGGACTGCCGTTGCCGTTCCGCTTGGCTCTGCTTCTCGAGCAGCATCGGTCGGTTGGCTGAGGGTTCGAGTGTTCAAAGTCAAAAGCGGCACCCCCAAACGCTGGGAATGTGCCGCTGCAGGATGGGAGACGGTCACGACGACCGTCCCCCCAACGATGAACCAGAATGCGAAGCTTCTTCGGATCACTTGCCGAACGCCGAACGACCCGGAAAGATCGCCCGCGCGCCGAGCAACTCGTTGATCCTCAGCAACTGGTTGTACTTTTCCATCCGGTCGGACCGTGACGCACTCCCTGTCTTAATTTGCCCTGCCTCGCTTCCGACGGCCAGATCGGCGATGAAATTGTCTCCGGTCTCGCCTGAGCGGTGCGACACGATGCACTTGTAGCCAGCGCGGTGGGCGGCCTTCATGGCGATCTGGGTTTCGGTCAGCGTTCCGATTTGGTTGACCTTGACCAGCAGTGCGTTCGCGATCCCGTTGTCGATGCCGCGCTTCAAGCGGGTGGGGTTCGTGACGAACAAGTCGTCGCCGACGAGCTGAACCTTCTTACCGAGGCGATCGGTGACGAGCTTCCAGCCTTCCCAGTCTTCTTGGTCGAAACCATCCTCGATCGAGAGCAGCGGGAACTTGGCGGCGAGATTCGCATAGAGTTCGGTGAGTCCGGCTGCATCGAGTTGCCGACCACCTTCGCCTTCGAGAACATAGAGGCGCTTTTCTTTGTCGTAGAACTCGGACGCGGCGACGTCGAGCGCAAGGCTCACTTGGTCGCCCGGTCGATATCCGGCCATCTCGATGGCTCGGGTGAGGGTTCCGAGCGCCTCCTCGTTGTTCGCCATGTCGGGTGCGAACCCGCCTTCGTCACCGACCGAAGTCGCTTTGCCTTGGTCGTGCAGCAACTTCTTGAGCGTGTGGAAGATCTCGACACCGGCTCGCAACGCCTCGGGGAACGTGTCGAAGCCGTGCGGAACGATCATCGTTTCCTGGAAGTCCAGGTTGTTGTCCGCATGGGCGCCGCCGTTGACGACGTTCATGAGGGGGACGGGCAGGGTCGAGGCGAGCGTGCCTCCGAGATAACGGAAGAGCGGCAGACCCACGTCTTCAGCGGCGGCTCGTGCCGCAGCCATCGAGACGCCGAGCAACGCGTTCGCACCGAGTTTGGCTTTGTTGGGGGTGCCGTCCGCTTCGATGAGTGCCGCGTCGATGGCGGCTTGATCGGTGGCTTCGAGACCGGTCACGACCTCGGCCAGAGTCTCGGTCACGTTCTTGATCGCTTGGCTGACCCCTTTGCCCTTCCATCGGTTCTTGTCGCCATCGCGCAATTCGATGGCTTCGAACTCTCCGGTGCTTGCGCCGGAGGGCACAGCGGCTCGGCCAATGCTGCCGAGCTCGGTCGTAACCTCGACCTCCACGGTCGGATTGCCGCGTGAATCGAGGATCTGTCGGGCGTGGACGTCGACGATGGTGCTCATGTGGAACCTCTTGGCCGGGATTCCGGCGAGCCGAAGGTACTCCTAGAGCGGAGGCGTCACAATGCCGGGTCGTCGGTTCCAAGGGCTGGATCCCTTCACGCCCCATGGAGCTGAATCCCCACCGTCACCTCGGATATCGGCGATCTTGCCGAAACGGCGTCGAGTTGACGCCCGTTTCATGGCCCGGCTACCGTCACGAACTCGATGCGACAGATCGTGATCGGCTTGCTGGGGGCAGGGACGGTAGGTTCCGGGGTCGTTCGCATCCTCGAGGACAACAAGGAATTGGAGCGGCGGCTCGGAGCCAAGGTCGTGCTCAAGCGGATCTTGGTGCGCGAACCGTTGCGCGAGCGGACCGTGGCCATTCCTTCGGAGATCCTGACGACCCGCGCCGAAGACGTCCTCGATGATCCTGACATTCGGGTGGTCGTCGAACTCATCGGCGGGGTCGATCCGGCGCGTGCCTATACGTTGGCGGCGTTACGGGCGGGAAAGCACGTCGTCACCGCCAACAAGGCGCTCATGGCGATTCACGGGCGGGAGATGTTTGCCGAAGCGGCTCGGCAAGGCGTCGCGATCAATTTCGAAGCGTCGGTCGGTGGTGGGATTCCGATCCTGCGATCGCTCCGCGAGGGCCTCGCCAGCGATCGCATCGAGCAGATCACGGGAATCGTGAATGGGACGTGCAATTACATCCTCGATGCGATGACTCGAACCGGAGCGCGTTACGACGATGCGTTACGGCAAGCGCAAGCGGCCGGCTTTGCCGAGGCCGATCCGACGCTCGACGTGGGAGGTGGTGATGCTGCCCAAAAATTGTGTCTGCTCGCGCTCCTGGGTTTCGGCGAACGCGTGGATCCCTATGCCATTCCCACCGAAGGCATCACTCGTGTCCGTGCATTCGACATTGCAGCAGCCAAGCGATTCGGGTTCGTCATCAAATCGCTCGCGATGGCGACGCGCACCGATCTCGGGCCGGTCCTTCGCGTCGTCTCAGCGTTCGTTCCGCAGACCAGCGTCCTCGCTGGCGTGCATGGGTCCTACAACGCCGTATTGGTCGAATCTCGAGCCCTCGGGCGCAGCCTCTACTATGGGCGCGGGGCCGGCATGATGCCGACGGCGATGGCGGTCGTCTCGGACATCATCGAGCTCTGTCGCAACGTCTTCACGCACGATGTCGTCCGCCCGCCGCCGCAGGCGTTTGCCAACGTCGAGGACGTCACGCCGCAGCCGATGGCAGAGATGTCGCACGAAAATTACCTGTGCGTGCATGTCAAGAACGTCCCTGGCGTGCTCGGTCGGGTCGCGGGGTGCCTGGGTGATCATGGGGTGAGCGTCCGTCAGGTGCGTCAGGAACTACCCACGCCAGGAGGGGCGGTGGAGATGATCATCATGACGGAGGCGGCCTCCGATGCTCGGGTCGATGCGGCCCTCGGCACGATTGATCGGTTCGAAGACGTGATCGAGCCGACCCATCGATTCCGGGTCGTCGATCCCGATCCGCTCGAATCGCCATGAACGAGGGGTCGAAGGCCGCGAGTCGGCGCCAACGGGTCCGTGAAGCGAGCGCAACGTTTCTCGCGACCGAGCTCGACGATGCGCTGGCGCAGGTGAGCGAAGCCGAGGACCGGGTTCTCTCGCTCTTCCATTCGGCTGCGCGCGAGGTCCCCGCGTATGCTGACTTTCTCGGCAGCCATCGCATCGACTCGGCGACCGTTCGCACGATCGCGGATTTTCGCCGCGTTCCGGTCACGACCAAGGACAACTATCATCGCCAAAACGCATTGGCGCAGCTCTGCCGAGGCGGCGACCTCTCGGACTGCGACATGCTGGCGGTTTCGTCCGGGTCCACCGGGCAGCCCACCGTCTGGCCCCGGTTCGTGACCGACGAGTTCAGCGTCGCTCGGCGTTTCGAGCAGGTGCTCGTCGATGGGTTCGATGCCGATCGACGATCGACGTTGGCCGTCATCGCCTTCGCGCTCGGAAGCTGGGTCGGAGGCATGTACACGACCGCCTGCTGTCGTCATTTGGCGGCAAAAGGTTATCGGATGACGACCGTCACGCCGGGAAACAACATTCACGAGATCCTGCGAGTCCTTCGTGGGCTCGATGGGATGTTCGATCAGGTCGTTCTGTTTGGATATCCGCCGTTTCTCAAAGACGTGATCGATGCGGGAGCCGCCGATGGGTTCGACTGGACGCGTCGCCGCGTTCGACTGGTCATGGCCGGCGAAGTCTTCAGCGAGTCGTGGCGTGATCGGGTCTGCGAAAGCTTGGGAGCCAACGACCCTGCTCGAGCGACCGCGTCGCTCTATGGCACGGCGGATGGCGGTGTGCTCGGCAACGAGACTCCGTGGAGCATCCGCTTGCGACGTGCATTGGTCGCGCGACCCGAGGCCGCGCGCGCCTTGTTCGGCGAAGCCCGTCTGCCCACGCTTTGCCAATACGACCCGAGCAGTCGATTTTTCGAGGTCGAGGAGGGCCAGCTCCTCTTCTCGGGCGACGGAGCGGTACCACTCCTTCGTTATCGCATTCTCGATCGTGGGGGCATCGTCGGACACGAAGCGATGCTCGAGTTCATCGCCGACCAGGGTCTCGTGATCGAAACGTCGTCAACTCCAGACGAGCGACGACGTCCGCTTCCGTTCGTCTATGTCTTCGGCCGTTCGAGCTTCGCGGTTTCGTTCTATGGGGCCAATGTCTACCCGGAAAACGTGGCACCGGGCCTCGAGCGTCCGCAGTTTGCCCGGCACGTGACCGGCAAGTTCGTGCTCGAAGTCGTGCACGACGCGGACGAGAACGCCGGGCTCCATGTGACGGTCGAGCTCGCGGTTGGCGTCGCGGACTCCGAAGCGCTACGCGATGACGTCGCCCGCTCGATCCAAACCGAGATCGAGCGAGCCAACAGCGAGTTTGCCAACTACGTCCCCGCGACACGCAAACGGCCGAGCATCACGTTGCGGCCATTCGGGGATTCCCGGGACTTTCCGCTTGGGGTCAAGCACCGATACGTCCGCTCCACGTGAAGGCACCGCGCGTTCGCGCCGCTTCGACAAGCGCCTCGCGTACGACGCTCGTTGACATGTTGATGCGGCGAAACGAAGTCGAACGAGGGCTGACTTCAAACGTCGAACAGTTTCATCGCGCCGATGTACTCGCGCTTGCCGAGCTGGACGCCATTGTGTCGAAGGATGGCGTAGGCAGTCGTGATGTGGAAATAGAAGTTCGGCAGCGTCATCTCGAGGATGTAGTCGCTACCAAGGATGCCTTTGCCGGGCAGGAACGGAACTTGGACCTTGGTGGACTCGGCTTTGTCGAACTGTTCGCGCTTGAAGGTCTCGAGATAGGCGAGCACGGTTTGGACACGAGTCCGCAGCTCGGCGAAGGTTTTTTCAGTGTCGGGATGCTTGGGCGGCTCGATTCCGAGCAGGCGCGCTGGAGCGCTCTTGGCGGAGTCGCATGCCGATTGGACCTGACGCAGAAGCGGATACTGATCGAGTGCGAGGCGTGAGGTGAGGAACGTGTCGACGTCACACTCCTTGGCCTTGGCGAATGCTTCGGCCTTGTCGAGCCAGCCGAGCAGGTTGGTGAGCATTTTCGTCGTTTGCGGGAAGTACACGTCGTACAGATGCATGGGGTCGCGGCCTATTCGTTGTGCCTGCGTTCGATGTTACGGCCCTTGCGATCGTGCTCGAGAACCATCACCGAGCGGCGAGGAGCTTGTCGAGTTCGCCGCTCTCCGCCAGGCTCTTCAGGTTCGACGTACCGCCGATGAGTGTGCCCTTGACGAAGATCATGGGAAACGTTGGCCAACCCGTCCACATCTTGAGCGCCGATCGCCGGCGCCAGAGCCTGAGGTACGAACCGTACTCGAGGTACTCGAAGGCGATGCCGCGCTGCTTGAGTAGCTTGCGGGCACGCCTCGGAAAGGGATTCTGCGCCATACCCACGACGAGGACGTCGTGTCGTGCGATCGCAGCCTTCACCTCGTCGACGATGTCGCGGTTCCAGTTGGCGATCGTGGATTGGATGGCGGAATGAATGTGCTCGGGAGGAAGGATATCGCGGGCCATGCTCGCGGCTATTACCTGCGAGCCCGTGCGTCGGCGAGCAAAATTCAGCCGACCCGTGGGGCGTGCGTTTGAATGACCCGCAGCCTCGCACGACCTTCTCCAGCGGGGGCGGACGATAGCGCGTCACGAGGGAACCGTGGTACCCGATCGCTCACGATGCTGCGCCTTGGAATCGATCTGGGTGGAACCAAGATGGAGATCCTTGCTCTTGACGGTCGCGGGAAGGTGTTGTTGCGACGTCGTCGGCCAACGCCCGCCGACAACTATCGAGCGATCGTCAACGAGATTTGCGATCTCGTGCAGGAGGCCGAGGAAGAGCTCGGGGAGACCGGAACGGTGGGAGTGGGAACCCCTGGGGCTCCCTCGCCGGTCACCGGGTCGCTACGCAACGCGAACACCCTGGTGCTCAATGGTCAACGGCTCGAGGCGGACTTGCAGGCAGCACTTTCGCGCCCCATTCGCGTGGCCAACGACGCGAACTGTTTCGCATTGTCCGAGGCCGTCGATGGAGCTGGAGCGGGGGCCGAGGTTGTCTTTGGCGTCATTCTCGGAACCGGGGTCGGAGGTGGCGTCATCGTTCGTGGGCGCCCGGTCGTCGGACGCAACGCCGTGGCCGGCGAATGGGGGCACAACCCGCTGCCGTGGCCGGAAGACGACGAGCGTCCGGGTCCGCCGTGCTATTGCGGCAAGTCAGGCTGTGTGGAGACCTTTTTGTCCGGGCCGGGCCTCGCTCGAGACTTTGCGATCTGGAGTGGAAAGTCGGCGACAGCAGAAGAGATCGTCAAGCGTGCATCGGAAGGGGACCCCGACTCAGAGTCTGCGCTCGCGCGCTACGAGGACCGGCTGTCGCGTGCGCTGGCGGTGGTCGTCAACATGCTCGACCCCGACGTGATCGTGCTCGGTGGCGGCGTCTCGAACACGAGCCGCATCTACGCGAACGTTCCTGCACGACTCTCCACCCACGTTTTCTCGGATACCGTGACCACTCCTATCGTGCCGCCCAAACACGGCGACTCGAGTGGCGTCCGAGGTGCAGCTTGGCTCTGGCCACAGTCCTGACGCCCGATAGGGCCCACGAGCGATGCGTAGCTAAAGGCGAAGCCACATGGCTTCGCCTTTAGCTACGCATCGCTCGAAACAAACTTGTCATGCCAACAGTCGTCATCTCATCCGAGAGACTGGTTCGGGGGGTCGGCACTTCGCAGAGCGTCGCGGTCGATGTCTACCGCTTCGGTTCTCTGCGGCTCGAGGACACGCCCCGTCGCAAAACAAAACCTCAGCAGACGTTCTCCAGAGATTGAGAACGTCTGCTGCCACCGCTCACCAATCCGCGAAGAACCGCCCCGCGGGGATGATGAGTGCTCCGAAGACGACCATGAGTGCGAGTCCTGCGATCATTTTCTTCTCCCAGTACCTTTCTCGCGTCGAGACGCCATCACAGTGTAGAGCACGGGCCGTCGTAGATACAGCTGAAACGATTGCAGGAAGGTCCTAACCCTTCGTTCGACATCGTCGTACGTTGCGGCACCCCCCGCGCGATAGCGCCACCAGTGGGTCTACACTGTCAGATTCGCGGGCTTCGTACGCTTCCCTGCGCTTCTTGCAGCACCGGGAACGCGACGTTGGATCCCGTTGCACGGGACTTCACCAATTTTGCGGGATGGCTCTGGACGTCCTGGCATGGGGCATGAACGCGGGTGCGGAGCCGATTCTCTCCATCCGGCACGTTCTGGGACGATTTTGCGGAGGTGCGGGCTTGCGTGGTCCCAAAGTGCTGCAAGCCGTCGCCCGATCGCCCTGGATGAAATCCCCGATCTCGCTCTCTTGCGCTCTGGATCGCCGTTCTGGAGGCAAATCGGCGGTTGGCGAGAGTTCCGCACGGTCCACGGTGGCATCGGAAGCCTAGACCCCGCGAAGCAGACTAGCCCGAACCGCCTGCTTCTTCGATTTGTCTTTGCTCTTGGACTTTCCGTACTTGCCGACGAAGTAAGTGAGACTGCCTCCGAAATAGAAGCCCGTGTTGAAGCCTCCCGACAACGTGATGCCGACCATGTCTTTGACGATGAGCCGAGCACTCGCGATGAGGTTGATGATCGGGATGACAGGCGGGACCCGTTCGGATTTCCGACGATAGCCAAACGCGGCGAGGTCTTGCTCGGTGCACTCCTCGCGGGAACATCGAGCGTACGGACGAGCCGATCCCCCCATCGAAGGATCGAGCTGTTCGGGAGGGGGAGGGGTGCCGTCCGGATCCTCGAGCGGGTCGTAGCGCGGCGTGCATCGTTGTAGATCGCTCAGGTCGGAGATGAACTGGCACGTTTCCCCCGGAGTCTCGCCAACCCCGGGAACGTACCCGTCAGGATCGGACCCGAGCGCCGTCTGATAGACCCCTCCGAATACGATCCCGAGCCCCACGCCTCCACCTCCGCCTAGCCCAAACTCGATGTTCTCGCGAACGACGAGAGGCGCCCGAGCGATGAAGTCGACCTCCATGAACATGATGCCGAGGTCAACCTCGGTATAGTCCGCGCCTCCGACCGCGCTTCCTCCACTCGCTGGCGCGACAGTGTCGAACTCGTCGAGCCAAAGCCCATCGGGGGCGTGGATCTGTAGATAGCCGATCGAGGGAACGATATCGAAGACGCGGGAGCGTCGATATACGTACTCGCCACCGACGTAGAAGTTGCAGCCGTCCGTCCGGGTGAGGCCCTGCGTCACCGCGAAGTTGGTCAGAGAATCGCCGCGGCAGAGCGCGTTCGTGTGCGCTTCGACGAAGGTCGAGAAGATCCACGTGGGAATGACGGTCATGCCTGCCCGAACCCCAATCCCATGGCGATCGAAGTCCTCGCCACGCCGCGAGCCCCGGGCAGGTTTTTTCTGCTTGGTTGTCGACTCGGCCTCATCGTCGGTGTCGGTGTCGGTGTCGGTGTCGTCGACGAGGACGACGGCGTCGTCGGTGTCGTCGTCGAGGGGATCGTCGTCGTCCCGGGTGTCGTCGATGTCGTCGGTCTCGTCGACGACGACGGTGTCGTCGTCGAGCGGGTCGTCGGCCTCTTCGTCATCCGAGGGCGAGGCCCATACCGACGTCGAACCCAAGGCCAAAGCGAGTATCGAACCGCAGATCCATGCGGAAGCCAGGCGCATGGGACGAGCGTATCCGCCCTCGTGAAATCGCGCAGCGGAGATCGCTTCAAACCGAAAGCGCGAACGCCAACGATCCGATCGACATCACGGTACTGAGTACGATCGCCGAGGTCGCGAGGCCTTCGCTACTTCCCAGTCGGGCGGTGAGCACGTAAGACGCCACCGCGGTAGGGGTTGCCGCGAGCACGAGTACAGTACGCATTCCGCTGTCGGTCAGTCCGAGCCACGTTCCAATCCCCCAGCCGAGCAGCGGAAGGGCGGCGACCTTGAGAAGGGCGGCGATCGAAGCAAGGCGCCAATGCTCGTGAACGCCATCCAACGTCAACGAACCGCCCAGGCTCAACAGGGCTGCAGGCGTGGCGAGCGAGCCCGTCAAGCTCAGGGTTCGAGAGATGGGTCCGGGAAGGCTGACCTCCGACTGGTCCAAGGCGATCCCGAGCGCACACGCGAGGATGAGGGGATTCGTGATGATGGAGCGCAGGGTGCTCGGAATCCAACGTTGCCCAGCCCGTCGAGGTCGCGCCAACTCCAGGACCAACACAGCGGCCACGTTGTAAAACAACACCATCGGTGCGAACACGAGCAGGGCCTGTGTCTGGATGGCGTCGGCGTCGGGCCGCTCAGCGGTCGCGAGGATGATGACGGGCAGCCCCACGAACGCGAGATTGCCGCGAAAGGTGCTTTGCACGAACGAGCCGACCACACCTCGAGGCAGCCCTAACCCCCAGCTCGTTGCGTAAGCAACCATCATGGTCGCAACTGTGGCGAAAAGAAAGGTCAGCGTGACCACACCTGCTTCGACATCCATGGGCGGAGCCGTCGCGAGCTCACCGACGATGAGGCACGGAAGGCTGATCCAGTAGACCAACCGATCGAGCTCCTTGCGAAACGCGTCCGAATAGAAATGCAAATGGAGAAGCGCTGCCCCGGTCGCGACGAGCAAGACGATCGGGGTCAACGACGATAGGACCTGCAGCATCGCAAGCGGGCTCGTGAGTGTGGCACGAACCGAACGGGGACGATCTCCACGCGACGTCGGAGTGCTCGAACCATGGCGCAAAAATCGCAAAATCTCGGTGCAGCGGCCGTGCATGGCGCACAGAGGAGGAGCGCTCCGATTTTTTCACCCTCGAATCCGCGAACTTCGAATCGAAGCACTCGGCCTCCATTGGGTGCGGAACGCAACGTCACTGCATGTTTCTCATCGATCGACGTATCCACGCTTCATGGCCGCAAGTTCGATCGCGCGATCAGCTCCTGAAAACCCTGCAAGTTTTTGTTGACGCGAATGCGCGAGGCCAGTAAACACCCAGTCCCTCGCCGGAGCGGCAACGCAAACCGAGGGGGGCAAGCTCTCTGACAACTGGATAGAGGAACAAGGGATGGTCCACATGATGTGGGAATGC
>Ga0315912_10004046_pt1 | contig 14107 bp, 11 predicted proteins | sample VfabasoilMG_FD_204469 | JGI IMG/M metagenome (GOLD analysis project Ga0315912, IMG submission 204469) | Garden soil microbial communities collected in Santa Monica, California, United States - V. faba soil | ecosystem: Environmental > Terrestrial > Soil > Garden | place: USA: California... | reverse complement strand
GGATACATTTCCTCTGGAAGAGGGCGAATCATATGACTATCAAAAGGTTTGGGAGTTTCTTTCGTTATGGGGAAGCAAAGGGGACAAGACTTTACTTCAATAAGAAAGGAGACCTTCTCATGACCGAGTGTTGGGCATAACGCCTCCCGATATGGATGGCTGGTCATATGGTGATGCGACAGGTGCGCTCGTGTCGATGGGAAAATGAAACTCAATTGTTATCCGTAAAGTTTTTTCGAGCTTCCCAGTAAAACCTTTTCGTCAGTTTGATCTGATACACACGATAGCCCTATACGGTATCCGATCCAGGCTAACGCTATGCCGCCAATAGGATCAGGCAGATAATGTTGCCCCGTGAACAAAGTGGATAGAGTCACGATTACAACACTGGCAATCCACAGCGGACGTCCCTTTGGAAACCAACGCGACCAGAAGAGAGCGATCAAAGTCGTGATATACACATGTCCGCTGGGGAAGGCATTGTAGGCTTGGTCGTGAGTGTAGATCCATTGTAAAAGTTGTGTTGTCCAACCATCGCCAGTCAAGGTTGGGCGAACGATGTAGGTGGGAAAAATCGTAAATATCGTCAATCCTGAGACGAAGACCACAGCCGATGCGATAAATAATGCCTCGTAAAGACGATCTTCCATTTGCCACGCTGCCCAAATGTATGCAACCAGCCACCACACACAAACGAGTGAATAGGGAATCACCCAAACACTCCATATGGGGATGTATTCATCAATGGGTGTCTTGAATTCTATTCCACCTGCCAGCAATCGATTCAGTGGCGTGTAAAGCATTTGAATGCCGAACAATAATACACACCAGATCAGGCGTTTCGCTTTATTCATACATCCATTTTGACAGCCTGTATCGAAAAAAGTTTCACACCATTTTGGCTTCCTGTATAAAGGACGCTTTATAGTAAGTTGTGTGTGATCTCCCCATCGCAAATGGTCAACACCGCCTTCACGCGCAACATTTCCTCTTTTGGCGTTTGGAAAATATCCTCTGAGAGGATAACGACATCAGCGAGATAGCCTGCTTTCAGGATTCCCTTTTCGTGTTCCATGTGTTCGGCGTAGGCGGCATCACGAGTGTAGCCGAGTAATGTCGCTTCCAGTGTCTGACTTTGATTTGGGTCACCCTCCTGCCATGGAGTCCGATTCAACGCGGCATGGATGCCTGTCATTGGGTTCATATCTGCAACCGTCCAGTCACTGCCGAAGGAGAGATGTGCACCCGCCTCGCGCAACGTCTGCCAGGCGAAGGAGCGGCGATAACGCGCAGGTCCCACGCGGACAGGCCAGGGGTCGAAAGAGCCGACTTCCGTCGGTGAGTGGGAGGGTTGCATCGCGGCGATGACTCCCAGTTCAGCAAAGCGCGGCACATCCATATCTCCAACCAGTTCGATATGTTCGATGCGATGGCGACTGTCGCGGGGTCCATTCTGCTTGCGGATGATCTCATACGAATCGAGCACGCGCCGCACCGCGCCATCACCCGTGCAATGGACGGCGATCTGTAATCCATGTTGATCGGCTGTCAGCGCCAGTTCGGTGAAATCCTCTGGCTCGAATTGAGCTGTGCCGCGAAAACCTGGTCTGCCTTCGTAGTCATCGAGCAGTAAACCCGTATAGGTTTCGATCACGCCATCCATAAAAAATTTGACCAGCCCGCCGCGCACTTTGTTCGATGATGCAGAGCGCATCTCAACGGCTTCGCTCAACGCTGGGGGCTTGGTTCCCGGTTCCACGCGCAGAGGCACATACACGCGTAAAAACATTTCGCCGCGCGCTTCCAGTTTTTGATACACATGCAAATCCTTGAGGTCGCCGTTCATGTTATGCACGCTCGTTAGTCCGTATCCCGCCGCTGTCTTCACCGCACGCGCAAGCAATTCAAGTTGTTCCTCTTCCGTGATCGCAGGGATCAAATTCTCAACAGGGCTTCCTGCTTCTTCATGCAATTCGCCCGTTGCCAACCCGTCATCGCCCATCACCACTTTGCTGAAGTCTCCCATGTCGCGCCCGTGTAACAAGCCTGCGCGGCGCAATGCCTCTGTGTTTGCCCATGATGTGTGTCCATCGTACGCCACTAAAAACACAGGGCGGTCTGGGATGACCTCATCGAGGTGCTGGCGCGTGAGCGAGCTTCCATCTGGCAGGATGCCGTATACAAGCCCGATCCCCGCCACCCATTCACCCTGATTTGATTCAGCGTAACGAAGCAATTCTCCCCTCAGCATCTCCAACGAACGGACATCCTGCAACTGGGCAAAGCGTAATTCTTTTGCGCCGTTCAATAAATGGAAGTGGCTGTCAATGAATCCCGGTGTAACTGTTCGTCCCTGCGCATCAATGACGCGAGTGTTCGTTCCGCGAAAGGATTCGGCGTTTGCGTTGTTCCCAACAAAAAGGATTCGATTGCCTTGAATCGCAATTGCTTTTGCGCGGGGTTGATTTTTGTCAGCAGTAAATACTTTTGCATTCGTGATGATAAGGTTTGCGTATGTCATGGGTTGGATTATAGCGGCATTAAGAATACTCCGGTGGTTTCGATACGCCCCGACGAGCACGGGGCTACTCAACCACCGAACTATCTTGAAACTGTTTGATACAATCAAATTATGAAACTTGGCAGATCTTTGTTTGTTGTTATTTTCCTTGTTGCCTGTCAGTCTATACCTCCACCTCCAACCGCTACATTGCCCCCGCCTCATGTTGTCATCGAGACAATAACACCTTCTCCTGTTCCAACCCTGACTCTCACTCCCTCCGCAACACCTACAACGGAAGAATTGCTCTCGCTGTTCACGATTGAAGGACTTCGACAACACGACTATCAAGGTGGCGATATTCACATCCGCGAAACATTGGATGAAAATGATTCTTACACGGCATACCTGATCGACTACCCGAGCGATGGATTAACGATCACGGGCGTAATGCAAATCCCCAAAGGCGATGGACCTTTTCCTGTCATCGTGATGAACCACGGATTCTTCAGCCGCAGTGTGTATGTTTCAGGCGATGGTACGGATCGCTCCTCGGCGTATCTTGCCGGACATGGATACATCACGATTGCTCCCGATTATCGCAGTTGGGGAGATTCGGATATCGGTGCGAGTTTCTTTTATTCTGGCTTGGTCATTGATGTGATCAATCTCATCAACGCCATCCCCTCCATTCCCGAAGCTGACTCGGAGCGTGTAGGCATTTGGGGTCACAGCATGGGCGGGGGAATAACCATGAAGGTGTTGACGATTCTTGGTAACGTAGGGGCGGGGTCCCCCCGCCCTGTTAAATTAAAGGCAGGAGTTTTATATTCCACCGTCAGCGCGGACGACACGGACATCATCAATCGCTGGGGGATGGGTTGCTTCGGTGACATTGCTACTGGTGAACAGATCATCGGTTGTAACTCATCGGATGTTATTCCAATTGACCTGCCGTTGAATGTACAAGATGCCTATCGTTTCGCCGCGTCCGATGCGGATACGCTCAAGAAGATCGCTCCATTTTATAATCTGGGTTATGTGGATGTGCCTGTTCAGATTCATTATGGAACGGAGGATGGGCAGTTCATCAGTGGCACGCCGCCCGAATGGTCTGTCAAACTAACGCAGGCGTTGCGAGATGCGGGCAAGCAGGCGGAGTTATATCAATATGATGCCGAAGGTCATTCGTTCATCGGTCAGCCCTGGTTTGAATTCATGAATCGTACGCTACGGTTTTTTGATGCGAATGTCAAAAATCCTGGTTGATGTTTTCAGGGTGTTGGTAATGTGAACCATACTGTTGCGCCATGTCCCAGCCCGTCTGATGTGATCCAAACCCGCCCGCCATGGACTTCGATAATGCGCTTGATGAGCACAAGACCGATGCCCGTCCCTTCGGCATCCGGATTCAATTTTTTGAATAAACCGAATAGATTTTCGATCTGATTAGGGGCGACGCCAATGCCATTATCTTTTACGTAAAAGACCGGTTTGCCGTCCACATCATTACCCTGTGTGCCGATCATGATCTGTGGATCGGATCGATCTCCTATGAACTTGGCGGCGTTATCCAGCAGGTTTTGCATAACCTGGATGACTCGCGTTCTATCAACAAATACAGTGGGTAAATCTGGGTCGATGACTGGCATGATACCGCGCGCGTCTAGCCTGCCGCGGACTGCGGTCATTGCCTCCTGCACGATCATTTCAAAGGCAACCGCTTGTGATGGATTTACGACCCTGCCAATGCGAGAGAGTTCGAGTAGTTCATTCAACAATAGTTGCATTTTGTTTACTGCTTCAGCGATGCGGGTCATGTCTTTTTGCGTCTGAAGATCGTTTCCAGCAAGTACATCCTGTTCGAGCAGTCCCAGAAATCCCTTGATGGTGATGAGTGGGGCTTTGAGATCGTGAGATACCGTGTATGTAAACTGTTCAAGTTCGATATTCTTTGACTTTAATTCAGTGATCAATCGATCGCGGTCTGCCTCAGCCTGTTTGCGGGCAGAAATGTCTCTCATCAGTGACCCGATCCGCCAACCTGTGTCCGTAAGAATGGGGAATAATGTTTGCAGTATATTTTTAGTATAGCCTTCTTTGGACTGCAAAGCTACCTCCACTGGCTGGTGGAAATGAGCAAACTTCCCTGAAGCCAGAATATGTTGCACCTGTTGTTTTGTGCTTTCGAGGATATCCGATGTTCGTTGACTCTCCGGCATCAATTGATATTGGACATCCCAAACATGCCTGCCCAGCACTTCATCACGTTTGTATCCGGTCAGCGCCTCTTGTGATGCATTCCATTCAATGACGACACCTTTTTCATCCAGAAGCAGAATCCCTTCTGAGAGGTTCTCGATGATGGCTCTGAATTTCGCCTCACTCTCACGCAGGGAGTCGTCGGTTTTTTTTCGTTGGATGGAAACAGCCGCAACATGCGCGAGTGTCTTGTAAACTGCCGGGTCGGGTTCGGGCTCTCCTGTGCGTTGGGCGATAATGGCGGTGCCGATCAACTTTCCTCCATGCGACAGCGCCATGCCGGTGAATGTTCCAACACCGAGGGTGTTCTTGACCGCCAGTGCGATAGGCTTGGGAACCATCCCGAATGAGACTTCGGAAAGGTCTGGGAAGATTTCCACGACTCCCATCAACATGCGAGATTCCATTTCAGGGCTGACATGGTTGATCATCCCAAGAAGATTATGCCCCACCAGTTGATTGGCGGCTGAGAGAATCTGTCCGGAAACGGATATGTACTTTGTGGTGAGCGTTCGTGCCGCAGGGTCGTAGGCAGTAATGCCCACCCCGAGAGCATTTGTGATGGCGCGCAACTTGTCTGCGATCAATTTGAAAATATCTGCTTCGGGCGGGGCGGCGGCACATTCAATGGCAAGTTCATTTACCGCTTGCATATCCCGCGCTTTTTGTGTGGCTTCGGCTTCGAGTTTTTTGCTTTTTGCGTTTTCCCTTTTCAGTTCCTGGTTGACCTGTTCCCAATTGGTGGCTTGTTTCAGGAGGCTGATGACAAATGGCGCCACAAGGGCGGGAACGATGGTCCCGATGATCGAGTTTACAATAAAGATGTCTGGAGACAATTTTTTCGTGAAAACCAGTCCCAACCCCGCGGTGAGGAGGATCGTTGCCAGAATAGACGTGATGATTGAAATTGCGACTAATTTCCCGGTGCTGACCGTGACGAATTTGTTATGAATAAGCCTTCGCATACTACCTCGTAAAAACCCAAGTTTGGCTGGAATTTTACTGTGAATCCGTTATTCGCTCGGATACAATTGAATACGGGAGAGCTTAAGAATATGAAAAAGATGTGGAAGATAACCATAGCTGTTTTTAGTATATTGTTACTAACCTCATGCGTGTGGCTTATCTTGTCTTCTCTTCGCTTGCATCCTTATGTGCCCAACCCCATTTATTCTGCAGATGGCTCAAGAGTTATGGTTCCGTCAGTGGACTACAACAAGAATAACCAAAATACATACTCGCTGGTTCATATTGAAATTCGTGATGTAAAATCTGGAAAAGTTTTAGCTCAAATACAAACTAGAGCATCTGATAGAATGCGTTGGTCGATTGATTGGGTAGATAATAATGTAGTGAAATTGGATAGTTCTGACATCGGTACATATTGTTGGATGGAATTCAGTAGCGGAACGTGGGAAGAGGCAAAATGCCCATAACTTATTCTAAAGATTGGATGTGATTGAAAATGTCAAAATACCACCTCGCCCAAATTAACATCGCGCGGATGCTCGCTCCGATTGACGACCCGATCATGGCGGAGTTTGTCGCGCAACTGGCTCCCATCAACGCGCTAGCGGATTCGAGTCCCGGCTTTGTGTGGCGTCTACAAACAGAAGAAGGCGACGCAACCAGCTTAAAGGTCTATGACGATGACTTGATCATCGTCAATTTGACCGTTTGGGAAAGCGTTGAGTCTCTGCGGGAGTATGCTTATAAAAGCTCGCATACTGGTGTCATGAAGCATCGCACAAAATGGTTCGAGAAATTTGATGGTCCGTATATGGCGTTGTGGTGGGTTCCTGCGGGATATATCCCAACTACGGAAGAGGGCAAGGAAAGGCTCGATCACCTGCGGGAACATGGGGTTTCTCAACACGTCTTTTCATTCAAGAATGTGTTCCCTGTGCCTGAAGAGTGAAAAAGCGATTCTCTACATTTATAATCCTTGTGATGGGCTATGCCATTTTGATTCTGGCATGGTTTGTCTCCTGGTTGACGGTTGGTGATGCCAACTGGTGGCTCATTCTCGTCAATCGCGCCGCGCACTATTTGTTTCTTCCTGTTCCGTTCTTCTTGATCTGGGGAATTTTCTCCCGTGGTTTGAAGCCAGCGATTACCTTGGTCATTCCATGTTTGATCTTTGTGTGGATATATCATCCATATCTGTTTCCACGGTTTTCTCAAACTCGTCAAGATAATCCTCAACTAACGGTCATGACCTACAACGTCTTGTTCAGCAATAGGAACTACAACGCAGTTGCAGATATCGTTTTGACATATCAACCGGATCTAGTCGCACTGCAAGAAGTCGAGCCAGAGATGATAGATCCGGTAAAAAAGCGTTTGGAGAAGGAATATCCTTATTCATTGATGGGGACAAGAAATGACTTTGGGACAACAGTGGTTTTTAGTAAACATCCTTTTATTGATTCTTATGTCCTCGATTTGCAGGCAGACCGACCTGCAACTATTGTCAAAACAAAAGTCCATGGACAGGATGTGACCTTTGCCTCCATTCATTTGCTGGCTTATGGATTGAGGTGGGCGGGGGTTCGGAATATTCCTGAGGCAACGGTTCAATTTACCGCTGACCAGAACCGACAAGTGAAAATCCTTTTGGACGATCTTGAAAGAGAAGATGGAATTGTGATTGTTAGTTGTGATTGCAATAGCTATGAGACTTCGAGTTCCTACCGAATCTTAAGCAAGCCTATGAAGAACGCGGCAAGGGAGGTTGGGTGGTTGTTGGGCGCAAGTCCATTTGAGAATGTACGACCAGATGCCGACATAAGGCATATTGATTACATCTGGTATCGAGGGGAATTGAGTCCGACAGCGGTGTACAAGATAAAAAGTAGTGGCGGCTCTGACCATTTGCCTGTCATCGTCATATTTGATTTGGAGTAAATTAAGGAACGCCTTGACGCTCCCACCATCCCCTGATAAACTTCTGCCACTGTAATTAAATTCTATCTTGAAAGGAGGCACGAAAAAATGAAATCCATCTTATCGACCACTCATGTCCTTTTGAGCGCGCCTCCCAAAGGTGAAATGTAATCACGGATTAAACCGTTCGATTGACTTACCACCGCAGGCGCGTCTCGCCCTGCGGTTTTTCTTTTAATTCACCAGACCTGATTGGTCTTATGGAACAAGGTAGTTTTACAATGAGCAAGAATCAACTTTTACAATATTATGAAGAGCTTGACGAAGCCGATGAAGGTGTATCACTGTCGTCAAAAAGCACAACCCGCAAACGTGAATCAAAAAAGATCGAATCGGACGCAAGGTTGTTTGTCCGCGCCCAGGAGATCTCGCGTGAATTCAAGTTCACCTACAAAGCCGCCCGCTTCGAAGAAGCCTGGTTGCTCGATTCACTCGTGGACATAGCCGAGCATCAATGGATTACCGATGTGCTTCGCAAGGTCAAGGGTGGGAAGGAGGCTTCGGTCTACCTCTGCAGGTCAGGGTCCACGATTGATGCGCCCTTTGTCGCCGCGAAGATCTATCGTCCGCGCATGTTGCGTAATCTCAAGAACGACCAGCAATATCGCACGGGACGTGCCGACCTCGATGCAGGCGGCAGTGTCATCCACAATGACGGCGACCTCCATGCCATGAAGAAGCGCACCAATTACGGTGAAGAACTCCGCCACCAGTCATGGATTTCCTACGAGTTTCAAACGCTGGAGATTTTGCACGCCGCGGGCGCGGATGTCCCCAAGCCGTATGCGATGGAAAGGAATGCCATCCTGATGGGCTATGTTGGGGATTTCGGCAACGCCGCGCCGACTCTCAACTCAGTGACTCTCGACCGCGATGAGGCGCGCCCACTTTTTGAGCGCGTCATTCGTAACGTGGACCTGCTTCTGTCCAATGGGCGGATTCACGGCGATTTGTCCGCCTACAACATCCTCTACTGGGACGGCGACATCACGCTGATCGATTTCCCGCAGGTCGTTCCTCCTGAAGCGAACCCGTCCGCCTGGAATATCTTTTTGCGGGATGTGACGCGCATCTGTCAATATTTCAACTCGCAAGGGGTCAAGACGAATGCACGCAAACTCGCGACCGAGCTATGGACTTCGCATGGACATAAGGTTATTAAAGAAATTGACCCGCGTGACCTGGACCCGGAAGATGGGAACGATAGACGCTTGTGGGAAAAACAGAAAAGCGCTGTATAGCGTAATGCCCGATGGAAATTTTCCGTCGGGCATTGTTTTGACTTGGTATACTATACGCCAATAGCGACCCAAGGAGAACGATGATGACGAACCCACTAGTACGGATCAGTGACCTGCTTGATGAAACTGCCAATGTTTTTATTTCCCAAGCTTTTTCAGGGAATTATGCCACTCCGATTTTATATCTCCTGTATGAATTGGAAACCCGGTCGATTATGGATGGCTCCTTCTCTGCGGATGATTATGAACAATCTCTTGAAAGTATTCAGGATGCAATTGGCAAACGATTGGAAAAGGGCAGATGGAGCAGTTGAAATGAAGATGACGCGTATAGGGTCTGTTTTACTGATTTGTATTTTTATCCTCACGGCATGTGGTGGAGGGAGTCCAGACACTGTTGAACCGACAGTCGTTCCGACAGCTATTCCGACCGAATCGAATTTGCCAGAGATCACGTCTGTGACTCTGGATCGAATGGAATTGCCGAAGTACGAAGCCCTTGAAATAACGGTGGACCTTGATGCAGAATACAAAAATCCATACGATGTAAGAGAGATTGCCCTCGACGGTATCTTTGCCAGTTCCACAGGTGTGCAAATGACCGTCCCCGGCTTTTGGGATGGGGAGGGTGCGTGGAAGATACGCTTCACGCCCTCGCAGGAGGGGACATGGGCTTATTCCCTTTCAGTCAAAGATGTGAACGGTGAGAGTGCTCCCACCAAAGGCGAATTTGCTGTCACTGCCTCCGACTTGCATGGTTGGATCATTCCGGGCAACACTTATGACCCGTCTTATAGTTTACATTATCTTGTTTATCACGATGGGACTCCGTTCTATGGCGTGGGTCACTGTGAGGCGTTGAACATTTTGACCGGTGGCTTTGATGTTGAAGATGGCGCACGGGTATTTGATACTATGAAAGCCGCCAACGAGAATTTTGTCGTGTGGTGGCCCCTATATTCCAATTCGTTCATCGGTAATTATGATAACTACTCTTTGACTGCCATGAAAACCATTGACCTGGTTGTGCGGGACGCGCAAAAAGAAGGCGTCCACATTGTCTTTACCGTTTGGGATCACCCCAATTTACGTGACGACACCCATGCTTGGGGAACAGGTAATTGGAGTCTCAATGGTTTTAGTAAATTAAGCGACATCAACTCCTTCTTCGTCGCCGATGAACCCTGGGCTTGGCAGGAAAATCTGTACCGTTACATGATTGCCCGCTGGGGATACAGTCCCGCGATAGGGATGTGGTTGACCACCTCGGAGATCAACGGAACGAATTCCTACGATCAAACCGATTTCTGGCATGAACGGGTCAATAATTATTTTGTCGAGAATGACCCGTATCGTCATCCCACCACTGCCAGCGGCTCTGGCGAGGTGGATTGGCAAACTGGTCACGCGGTGATGGATATGCCGCAGGTGCATCTTTACGATTTCGATCACGGTGCGCAGGGAGATAACACTCCCGCCAATGATGCCGTCGGTGCGGCGGCACATGTCGCTGAATGGACTCAGTTGATGTTGAAGAATGCCGACAAACCCAACTGGATCGGCGAGTACGGTACGCCCGGTAACACCTATTACCCCGAGCTCTTTCACCATTCCAGTTGGGCGGCACTGGCGGCAGGCGCATCCATGACCCCAGCGGAGTGGAACAGCGGCGGATCGTGGGCGGAAATGACCCCGGAAATGTATGCCGATATCAGCAGGCTTGCTACATTTGTCGAAGGTATGCCGCTTGCAAAATGGAATCCCTCCCCTCTCCAAATAATGGCAAGCGATGAACAGGTTCGCGGTTGGGGATTTGCAGGGGAAGATGGCGGCGTTCTTTGGGTGCAGGATTTTTCCCTTGAACGCAAAACCATCGAGGAAGTTCGCGCTTCAATGCCCCTTCGCTCCGGTGTGCAGGTCGAGTTGCAAGGCATGACTTCAGGCACATACACGGTTACGCCTTACGATACCTGGCAGGGTGTTGACCTTGAGTCTTTCGATGTAGAGTGTTCCAGTGCTTCATGCACAATTCCACTGCCTGACTTCACATCTGACATGGCGTTCAAGATCATTCGCAAGTAAACAAACGTCCCGAAGGTTTTGAACCTTCGGGACGTTTGTTTACTATTTTCCCCACAAACCATACCCTTCATTTCGTCTCTTCTCGCGCCGCTCATGTTGCTCGTGGATTTGCTCCACGTGATCTGCCTTCTCCTCGATAGCGGCTTTTAACCACGCCTCACCCTTTTCCGCCGTCCCATGACTCCCGGCTCCGTATGCGCCGGTAGCTGTATCATCATCCCAGGGCGGATTCGCCACTAAAGCCCCTCCCTCGATCCAATCCATATAGTAATCCGGTGTGGTGACAAAGTCTGTTTCATCCACGACGCGTTCCATGTAGCATAAGTCTGGGCGTAGATGGAGCATGTATGCTGTCTCCAGTTCGCAGGCATGACCCATCCCGCCGATGGGCGAAGTGCGATATTTTTTCAATGCCTCCGCCCCAATGTTTCCCGATGTATGCAAAAATGCAGTCGCACAAAATATTCTGCGATGACGTTCGCCTGCATATTTCACGATGTTGACCAGAAATGATGTGTTGCCCCCATGTCCGCTTATCAGGTAAAAGCGATCAAAGCTGCGTTGCACAAGTACGTCAATGACAGCCAGCCAAAAATCCTCAAATGCGCGCCCGCCCGCGTTCATTGTCCCTGCGAACGATGAACGATGTGTGCTCACTCCGTATGGCATAACGGGCAAAGTCGTCGTGCGTGTAGGCACTAATGTAGATGTACCCTGCGCTATGGCTTCTATAATGATCGTATCAACAGAGAGGGGCAGGTGGTAGCCATGTTGTTCAGTGTGCCCAATGGGAATGAGAATGACTTTCCCGCGTTCTGAATCAGATGGCAATGCGGGTGTATCTCGTTTTTGTGATGCGTGTGGAAGCGTAAGAAGAGATGTCGGGTGTAATGTATAAAACGATTGTGGATTCAGTCCCTGTGGCATCAAGCAATAGACGCGTGAGAAGCCATCATCGCGTAAACTATCCAACAGGTTCGAGATGTATTGAAAGAAGATCGGCTCGGGGATTTCCAGTCCACTGCCGCGCCAGCCAAATGGGAAGGATGGTAGGAGTCCGACGCTGGCCGGGGGCGGATGAGTTAATTGGTCAGCGAGCAAATTCAAGTCGTAGTTTGAACCGAGGGGCAGAATGAGTGGTGTGTCACGCGGTAATTCTGCAACTGCGTCCCAAGTCATCTCATCATATTGAAAGAAGGTTGTCATGTTTTGTCCCTTAATTGATTTTCGTGTAGACAATATATCACAATAGAAGAAAAAAATAACATTCAAACATTTGAACAAAGTATAACCAACTTATACACCAACCCATATATTCCGCACTCGTATGTGGCGATTTCCTTTCCCCATTCCCGAAATTACAGTAAAATGATTTTGCATGTACGAAACTGAATGTTTGGTATATATGCTTGATACTTATTAAGTGGGGCAGGGACTGCACCGCGGCTGTCAGGGCTGGCGTGCAGTTTTTGTTTAATCGGGTCGCATGATCCGTACATCAAATATACCCAAAGGAGAATGTATGATGAAGACGAATAAAGTAATTCTTTTTCTGCTGGTCATCCTCGCGTTGATACTTTCTGCGTGCGGTTCGATCGGTCAGCAACAGCCGAGCGTGGTTCGTATCGGGTGGGCGGCAGGACCCGATTCACTGAATATTGGCGTGGCGTGGCTGGGAACGGCATACACGATTTCGGAACTCACCTATAGTTCGATGTATTCTCTCAACCTTGATGGAAGCCTTGCGCTTGATCTTGGCACTGATGTAAAGCATTCGGATGATGGTCTGGTGTACACGTACACCATCCGCGAAGGTGTGAAGTTCCATGATGGACAGCCGTTGACGGCAAAAGACGTTGCCTTCACGTATAACCTTGTCATGGCGCATGAGGACTTCCCAACCCTGCATTCCTATGTTGAACATTTTGCCTCGGTGGAAGCGCCCGATGATAAAACCGTGGTCATCACGTTGGATGAAGCCATTCCCAATATCGAGAGCAAGCTGGTCTTCCTCTACATCTTCCCGGAACATATTTGGAAGGATCATGCGGAAGGAGATGCCGCGGCGGCTTTTGAGAATCTTGAAATGATCGGGAGTGGTCCTTTCAAGATGTTGGAATACAAGCCCAATGAATTCGCCCGTCTCGGTGTGAATAAAGATTACTATGGCGGCGCGGCAAAAGTGGATGAGGTGATCTTCCAGATATTCTCCAACCCCGACGTGCTCGTACAGGCGTTGAAGACCGGTCAGGTGGATATGGTCACAGGTGTGCCGAATACCAGTGTAAAGTTACTTGAGGAGGATGCGAATATCAAGGTTGTCAGCGGCGCTCCGCTCTCACCGGATCTGGCGGATATCATCTTCAACATGGTTGACCCCGCCAATTGTCCTGTGGATGATGGCGGTCTCTGCACGGGACATCCTGCCCTGCGTGATAGGCAGGTCCGGCTGGCGCTGGCTCATGCAACCGACAAGAAGAAGATCATTGATGTGATCCTGCTTGGCTTGGGCGAACCTGGTATCGCATTGATCCCTTCGGGTACTGGTGAGTGGTTCAACAGCAACATCAAGGATTATGAGTTCAATATTGATACGGCGAATCAGTTACTCGACGATGCCGGTTACAAGGATGTGAACAGTGACGGCGTCCGTGAGATGCCGGATGGGACGAATCCGCTGGTCTTCCGAATGAACTGGCCCAGCTCCGATTCAACTGCCCCGCGCCTTGCTGATTTGCTTGCGGAGACATGGGGACAGGTCGGTGTCAAACTGGAGATGCAGGCGGTGGAAAGCGATGCATTGACCGCCCAGTGTTGCCCGACCCTCGATTTCGACATCATTCTCTGGGGCTGGATCGCCGACCCTGACCCCAACTCGTTGTTGATCATCCCGACCACTGACCAGATTCCCACCGGATATAACGAGACCGGATATTCGAATCCTGCCTACGACGATTTGTTTTTGAAACAAGGTTTGGAACTCGATCATGCCAAGCGCGTTGAAATGGTTCACGAAATGCAGAAGCTCATTCATGACGATGTGCCCTATATTATTCCGTATTACGCCTCTGCGATT
>Ga0315912_10004045_pt1 | contig 14109 bp, 16 predicted proteins | sample VfabasoilMG_FD_204469 | JGI IMG/M metagenome (GOLD analysis project Ga0315912, IMG submission 204469) | Garden soil microbial communities collected in Santa Monica, California, United States - V. faba soil | ecosystem: Environmental > Terrestrial > Soil > Garden | place: USA: California... | reverse complement strand
ACCACCAGTCCGAGGCAGATCACGCTCGTGGACAGCACGCCCAGCGCGAACTGCTTGCGCGGTGTGCTCCTCGATGGCCCCGCGTCGACGGAGCTGTTCAGCCGCGGCAGTGGGTTACGAGGTCGCCTGCAAGGCCAAACCAAGACTTACCCGCTCGTCTGCCGAATCCCCATACGCCCACCTTCGCCGAAAGTGAGCTTCGGGTTCTAGTCGTGCCGCGCTCCCGAGCCGAGAGGGGGGCGATCGCGATCCAGCATCGACGCGCTTCGCGCTACCCGAAGGGGTGCACCTCGTGTTGTGCCCATGGCGCTTCACGCGCGGTATTCAGTTTAGAGAAATCTAAAATAACGCTTTCGGTTTAGATAAAACTAAATTATCGTTGGCTCATGCGCACCCTGAAAGTCTTCGAGTCCATCTCCGTCGATGGATATTTCACCGACGCCAACGACGACATGAGCTTCGCGCACGCAGCCGCGCCCGATCCTGAGTTTTCTGCGTGGGTCGCGCAGAATGCCAGTAGTGGGCGCGAGCTCTTGTTCGGGCGCAAGACGTACGAAATGATGGAGGCGTTCTGGACCTCCGCCGCTGCGCGTGAGCGGATGGCAGCGGTCGCCAACGGCATGAACGCCGCGAAAAAGTACGTTGCGACCAAGACGCTCGAGCCAACGTGGGCCAACTCACAAAGGCTCGAGGGCGATTTGCTGACGGCGGTGCGGGCACTCAAGCAAGGTAAAGGTCCGCCGCTCGTGATTCTCGGCAGCGGCAGTTTGGTCGCGACACTCGGCGAAGCGGGCCTGATTGACGAGTATCAGTTCGTCGTCGTGCCGACCGCGCTCGGTAGCGGCCGTACGCTCTTCAGTCAGGGCAAGAAGTTGCGGCTCGCCGAGCAGCGCGCGTTCGGCAACGGCCATGTGGTGCTCACTTATGCGTGCTAAGGGAACCACGACGCTCGAGGGCGATGAGCACGCCACGTTGACCTTCTTGCGGGCGTATCGGCACCGTCCCGAACATGTCTGGGCCGCCATCTCCACTGCCGAGGGCCTACGGGAATGGTTGCTCTGCTCTCAGGCCAAGATTGAGCCGCGCAAAGGCGGGCGAATCGAGCTCGTATCAGGGCCTGCACACTATCGCTCGACTGGTTTGGTTCTCGCCTGGGAACCGCCGCGGCTCCTCGAATACGAGTGGAACGTCGAACCAGTACCCGAGATGCCCCAGGGAGAGCGCGCCATTTTTCGCTACGAACTGGCCTGGGATGGTGAAGTGACGAGGCTCTTGGTCACCTACCGCAGAATTACGCGGCGCACGGCGACAGGCTTCGTCATTGGTCTGCACGCCTTTCTCGATCGACTCGAAGCTCAGCTCGACGGTACGTCCCTGCCTGATTTCTTGGCGCGGTTCGAGTCCCTCAAAGCCGAATATCTCGACTGGAGCCCGCATGCGCCCGCAACAGGACAATGACGTCTTTCATGCCATCGCGCACCCCGCGCGCAGGCAAATCCTGGTCTTGTTGCGCGGCGGCGAACGCGCGGCGGGAGATCTGTCCGAGCCTTTTCAGATGACGTTGGGTGCGGTTTCACAACACCTGCGGGTGCTCGAAGAAGCCGAGCTCGTGCAAGTGCGTCGGGACGGCAAGCGGCGGCTCTATCGCCTCCAGCCCCAACCCCTGGCAGAGGTCGCCTCCTGGGCGAATGAGTTTGCCGCCTACTTCGGCCAACGCTTGGACGCGTTGGGCGAATATCTCGATAAAAAGCAGCCGAAACGTCGACCGAAGTGAGTTTGCCCTCAGCCAGTCGAAGGGATTCGCTCAGCCAGCACGCAGACGGGCGGCGTCGCGCGCGGGCGGCATGCCGAACTCGCGGGTGTACTCGCGACTGAACTGCGACGCACTTTCGTAGCCGACCGAGAAGGCCACGCTGGCGACCGCTCCCGGCTCGGCGAGCAGACGGCGACGCGCCTCCTGCAAGCGCATCTGCTTGTGATAGGCGAGCGGGCTCAGGCCGGTCACTGCCTTGAAATGACGGTGGAAGGACGACACGCTCATCGAGGCGATGCCTGCCAGCGTCTCGACCGAACTCGGATCGGTCAGGTGTTCGCGAAGCCATTTCACCGCGCGCTGGATCTGTGAAAGTCGGCTATCGGCGCGCGCAAACTGCCGCAGCACGTTGCCGTGTTCGCTTTGCAGGGCGCGGTAAATCAACTCGCGCTCGATCATCGGAGCGAGCAGCGGTACGTCGTCGGGTGCCTCGACGAGACGGACCAGGCGTAGCAGCGCATCGTCCATGACCCTGGTCGAGGGGCTGATGGTCATTGGTTCGAGCTCGTCTTGTGCCGTGGCGGGCACACTTTCGGAGCGGGGGGGCAGATCGAGCACGAGAGCGGCGACTGCGCTGCGATCGAGTTGGAGCGCCAGGCCGAGATAGGGCCGTTCTTGGCTGCAGTCGATGACCGTGCACACCACCGGCACGTCGATCGACGCGAGCAGGAAGGTGCCCGGACGGTGGTCCAGCTGGCGCTTGCCCACGCTCATGCGCTTGATGCCCTGCAGCGTGAAGTACAGCATCGGTTCGTAGATCACCGGTGTTGGCTGCGTGGGGCCGTAGCTCGTCCACAGTGTGAGCTTGGGCAGGAGCTCTCGGCACGAAGGCACCGCGTGGCGCTGAACCAGCGCGCGGAGCTCGGGTGTCGGGTCGTGCATCGGGTTCATCATCCCAGCAGGGCGTGGGCCACGCAAGCTGAGCCGAAAAATGGGGGACGAATGCTTTGACAGGATCAGGCAAGACTCCGGCAGCATCAGGCGCGCGCGGATGCAGCGCGCTGACTTATGGGAAGGGCATCCAGGAGATGCATACATGAGCAATCGCAAGACGGCGCTGATCACGGGAGCGAACAAGGGCATTGGCCGCGAGATCGCGCGCCAGCTCGGTCACAAGGGATACTCGATCTGGCTCGGCTGTCGCGACAGCGAGCGCGGCGAGCAGGCAGCCGCCGAGCTGCGGAAGGAGGACATCGACGCACAGTTGCTCGAGCTCGACGTGGCCAACGATGCCAGCGTAAAAGCGGCCGCGGCGGCCTACGCCAAGGCGAGCGACGCGCTCGATGTGCTGGTGAACAACGCCGGCATCGCCACCGGCGGCTACATCGCGCCAACCGCGGCTAGCCTGGAGGACATGCGCGCCGTGTACGAGGTAAACGTATTCGGGCCGGTCCGCGTGACCCAAGCCTTCGCGCCGTTTCTGCGCAAGTCCGGTCAGGGGCGCATCGTCATGATGAGTAGCAGCCTCGGGTCCATTGGCGAGCAGCTGGACATGACCAGCGGTACCTATGGCGTGAATCTGCTCGGCTACAACTCGTCGAAGAGCGCGCTCAACATGATCACCGTGTCTTTCGCCAAGGAACTTTCGGCATCCGGCATCAAGGTGAATGCCGCGAACCCGGGCTACGTCGCCACGGACCTGAACAACCATCAGGGATATCGCAGTGTCGAACAAGGCGCAGCCATCGCGGTGCACCTCGCCACTCTAGGTCCGATGGGGCCGACTGCCGGCTTCTTCAGCGATGGTACGGAAGCCACGATCGGCCGTCACGCCTGGTGAGCGTCAGGCGGGCGTGTTCGCGGGGCCTTGGGCGCGGCCCAGCCAGACCATGGCTACGGTACCGCCGCCCTGGCGATCGTTCAATTCCACGCGGCCGCCCATGCGTAGCACGTGCTCTTGCACGAGCTGCAAGCCGAAGCCCTGTCCTGGTTCGCCGGCTGTCCCCGGCTGACTCGGCAGGGCCCCTTCTTGCCCGATGCGTTCACGAACGTGCGCGGGTAGGCCCGGGCCCTGATCGCTGACACTGATGCTCACCTCGTCGCCACGCGCTTCCGCCTGAATGGTGATTTGCGCGCCGACGGGGGAGAACTTGATGGCGTTGCTGAGCAGATTGCCGAGCACTGATTCCACGAGGAATTCGGGCTGGGCATGTACGAACAGATCCAAGCCGGCGCCACTGACCAAGCGCATGCCTTTGGTTCGCAGCCGCGGAGCAAAGGCTTGGTTCAACAAATCTACCGCTTGGCCGACGCGCAGCGAGGCGGACTCGGGTGTCGGCCGCGCTTCGGAGTCGAGCAGGAATTCTTTGGACAAGGCGAGCAGTCGGTGAATGCGCCGACCCAACGCTAGCGCCTGCTCAGGCTCCTCTTCTGGATCTTCGAACTCGAGTCCCAAACGGAGGACTTGCAGATGATTGCTCACGTCATGAAAGAGCGTGCCCGCGAGCCTTCGGTGTTGGCGCAAGGCTTCGACGAGCCGAGCGGCTTGTTCGAGCAGCGCTTGGCCGTAGCTCCTGCGTAGGGCAAACACACTGCGCAGGGCCACGACCACGACCACGAAGCTGAGCGCCAGATCACCGAGCAGACGCGATTGGCCGAGCGACAGGGATCTGCCCAGCCCGACCCAAACCAAGAGCCCCAGGTTCAGTGCAACCACTGCCCAGGTCGCAGGCCCCTGACTGAGCAGCACGGTGAACAATACCGTTGCCGGCATGACCACCAGCGCAGGCGCATCCGGTCCGGAGCCATATGCAAGTAGGTAGGCGATCATCGGCCCAGTCGCGAAGACGCCAATTGCGAGGGCCGTGAGCTCGAGCCGACGAGCAGCTGCCGAGCGACCGAGCCAGACGTCGAACAAGAAGCAAAACCCCAAGGATGCAAGCGAAGGAGCAAAGGTCGAGCCGAGCGCCCAATTGCGGATGCTGAAAAAGGCCATCAGCGCGGCTCCCACTCGCAGCCAGAGCCGCATCGTTCGAACTCGAATGGCGCGATCCGGATCCTCGGTCTGTATCAGACTCTCGTCGGCCGGGGCCGAAAGGACTCTTGCGTCGGCCAAGGCGCGAATGAACTGATCGAGCAGCCCACGCAGCAGCGTGCGCCGTGAGTCGCCACCCGGGGAGTCAGCGAGGACCTGCAGCAAGCTTTCGGACAGCGGCTCCAACCGCTGATACACGGCCTGCGTCATGGCTTGTCGAGTGTCTCGCAGGCGAAGCAACAGCGCACGGCGCGTAGCGATCGCCTTTTCGTACGACTCGAAGGAACGATGCAGAGCATGGGCAAGCCCCGTCGCAAACAACGTCATCACCGCTTCGTCGACGAAGCGCAGGACGTCGTAGCGCAACGGCAGTGCAGTCCCAGCGACGAGCCACGCGAAACTCGACAGCATCAGCCCGCACACGGGCCAGCCCCAAGGCGGCCCGAACAGCAACGTCATCAAGAAGCCGGGCACGAAACCGAAGCACAACGCTGAACCAGCAGCACCGCCGAGGTCCAACGCCGCGTTGGTGATCAGCCCGACCACGATGCTGAAGAAAATCAGTGCCTGCACGCGCAATGAGGTCGCTCCGTATCTCGACCAGAGCAGCGCGCCGGCCCCGAACAGCACGGCGAAGAAGGCGCTCGATACAGGGCTTCGCGCGAGCAGCTCGCGCAAAGTGAGGCCCACGCCGCTGGCCAAGGTCAGCCAATAGTAGCTGCGCAAGAGCCCGAGCTGCATGCGAGTCCGGGCGTGAAGTGCATCTTGTTCGAAGTCAGTGACCGAAATTGCCAGCCTCTCGCCTGTCACTCCTTTCGTATCCTCACACTGTCTTCCGCGTGCGACCAAGATGAAACCCGCGCTAGCCACCGTGCAGAACCTGCCTATGAGGCCGAATAATCGCCTCGAGAGGGGCGTTCTGCAACATCGTCTGGCGCCAGCCATCTCTGCGCAGAGCTATCCGGCGAAGGGAAACATCGACCCTTCAGCGCATCGGAGTCGAGCATTCCGCTCCATTTCGGGCCGCTACATCGTCACTATCGGCCGGGAGCCAAGGCTCCGAGCTCACGGTCTCGCGAACCGGAAACAGAGCTGAGGAGTGGGCGATATTACCCATACACCCATCCTCGATTCCGAGTATCGTGCCCGCGAACTCGGCAGCGAGAGGTCTGTCGATGTGTGAGCTCTACGAGCTCCGTGAGCGTCAGCTCGACGGTCGTGTCGAGCGACGAGTAGGGGCTTTCGAGCATCAGAAAGGAAGCGCAAATTGAAAAAGGTTCGCATATCGATGAGCGAGATCGTCGCGGCCGCCGTGGAAGCGACGAGCTCTCTCTTGCAACTCAAGAACCACGAGCTTCGCCTGGATGTCCCGTGGGCAAGTTTCGACGTGGATGCAGACCCCATGCGTCTCAGCCAAGTCTTCGTCAATCTATTGCTGAATGCGGCGCACTACACGGCGCCCGGTGGCGTCATATCCGTCAAGGGTTTTCGCGATGGCCGCGAACTCGTCATCCAGGTGGAGGACACCGGGACAGGGCTTGCTGCCGAAGACGCCGCGCGGGTTTGGGATGACGGGGGCCGCTTGGGCCTCGGTCTGCCATTCGTAAAACAGGTCACTGATTTGCACGGAGGGCGGGTGTCCGCTCGCAGCCCAGGGCTCGGACTCGGGACTACCTTCGAAGTGCGACTGCCTCGCGCCATTCCGGTGGCCGCGCAGCCCCACGCCTGAGCGCGTTTCTTCAGAACCGATTTTACGTCGGCGCGGGCTGCACGCGGCCCCGAGCGTCTACTAGGGGTGGAACGCGTTGTCCCGGGGTTACCGCCGCCGGAGCGAACTGAAGCGGAAATCGTCCCGCAACCGAGCAATGTGGGGGGCGAGCCTTTGCCCGGATGCGGGGGCATTTGAAAAGCTCTCGACGCGAACCCAACATCTGTATGCAACCGCGCGGCCCAGCGGCGACAGGCAACCTGCGTGCGTGGCTTTCAGGTGCTCGGGCATGCCGCCTCAGTGACCATCGTGGCGCGTAACCGGTGAGCGTGATCATGACCGAAAAGAAGACCGTAGGGAGTGTCACTTACCAAGAGGCGGGGCAAGAGTACTTCGAGAAGCGCGGGCTGAAGCGGCACGCGCGCATCTGGTCTTTGTGGGCGTTGGGTGTCGGAGCGGTGATCTCGGGTCAGTTCTCGGGCTGGAATTTCGGCATCGCTTCGGGCGGCTGGGGAGGCTTGTTCATTGCGGCGCTGATCGTGGCCGTCATGTACCTGGGTTTGAGCTTTTCTCTCGCCGAGATGTCACCCGCGATGCCGCACACCGGCGGCGCCTATTCCTTCGCGCGCAGCACGATGGGGCCGTGGGGCGGGTTCGTCACGGGCTTGGCAGAAAGCATCGAGTACGTGATGACCCCAGCGGTGATCGTGTTCTTCATCGGCTCGTACCTGACCGGCATCTTCGAGACGCCGCCAGCCTGGCAGCCCGCCTGGTGGGTGGGCGCGTATTGCGTGTTCGTGCTCTTGAACTACTGGGGGGTATCGCTTTCGTTCAAGGTGTCGGTCGTCGTCACGCTGCTCGCGCTTTCGGTGTTGGCGGTGTTTTGCGTCAGCGCCTTGCCGCATGCGAATTTCAGCCGTTGGGCGCTGAATGTGGACGTGGGCCCGGACGGCAAGCTGATCGAGCTGCCCAATGGGGGCGGGCCGTTCTTGCCGTTTGGTTTGAGCGGTGCCTTCAGCGCCATGCCGTTCGCGGTTTGGCTGTACCTGGCGATCGAAGAGTTACCGTTGGCCGCGGAGGAATCTCACGACCCGAAGAAGGACATGCCCAAAGCGCTGCTGCTCGGCATCGCGACGCTGATCTTCTCGGCGCTGGCCGTGATGATTCTCAACGCATCGATTGGTGGCACTGCGCCCGGGCAAATGCGCGGCTCGTTCTCGCTCGCGACCGCTGCCGAGCCGCTGCTCGACGGGTTCCGAGTGCTGTACGGTGCAGGAGTCGCCAAGCTGCTCTCACTCTTCGCAGTGATTGGCCTGGTCGCCAGCTTTCATACGATCATCTTCGCCTACGGTCGCCAGATCTATTCGCTCTCGCGGGCGGGCTACTATTTCTCGTTCATGTCGCTCACGCACGGTTCGCGCAAGACTCCTTATATGGGCTTGCTGACCGGAACGGCCCTCGGGCTGTTGGTGCTGATGGTGGTTTGGTTCTCGCGCGGGCCCGAAGAGGGAGGAGCTATCATCGGGGGCACGCTTTTGAACATGGCGGTGTTCGGCGCCATGATTTCGTATACCCTGCAGGGTGTGTCGTTCATCCTGCTTCGCCGAAATCTGCCTGGAATTGCCCGGCCTTACCGTAGTCCTTTCGGCGTGCCGGGCGCATTGCTGACCGTCGTGATCGCGCTTTGGACCATGTACTATCAGTTTCGCGATCCGGCGTACGTGAAGGGCGTGTACGCGGCGCTCGCTTGGTACGTCGCTGGGCTCGCCTACTTCGGCTTGTTTGGCCGACACCGCTTGGTGCTTTCTCCCGAGGAGCAATTCGCGCTCGCCAAAGGCGGCGTGGCCGAACGAGAGCCGACGCCCGAGACGGTCTTGCCTTCGACCGGCGCTTGAAAGTGCGTCGTGCCATGAACGGACCATTTTCGTGCACGCTCTTCGGCCGAGGCTACGGCTTTGCGACGTTACGCGAGCTGCTGGCGAAAGCGACGCCCAAGCGCTCCGGCGATGAACTCGCCGGAGTCGCAGCGAAATCTGCCGAAGAGCGGGTGGCGGCGCAAATTTGCTTGGCCGAGGTGCCGCTCGCTCGCTTCTTGGAGGATTTACTGGTTCCCTACGAGCTCGACGCGGTAACTCGGCTGATCATCGACTCGCACGACGCTTCGGCGTTTGCGCCCGTCGCTGGACTGACGGTGGGCGAGTTTCGCAATTGGCTCTTGGCATACGAAACCGACACTGCTGCGCTGCGCGCACTCGCGCCGGGCCTCACCCCGGAGATGGTGGCGGCGGTCAGCAAGTTGATGAGCAACCAGGATTTGGTGCTGGTCGCCAGCAAATGCAGCGTAGTCACGCGCTTTCGCTCGACGATTGGCCTGCCCGGCACGCTCGCCGTGCGCCTCCAGCCCAATCACCCAGCGGACGATCCGCGCGCCATCGCCGCCTCGACTTTCGACGGCCTACTCTATGGCTGCGGCGATGCCGTGATCGGCATCAATCCGGCAACCGACAACCTGAACGCGATCGAAACGCTCCTGCGCTTGCTCGACGAGCTCATCGCGCGTCACCAGATCCCGACGCAGTCGTGCGTGCTCGCTCACGTCACGACCCAATTGGAAGCACTGCGTCGCGGAGCGCCCCTCGATCTGATGTTCCAATCGATCGCGGGAACGGAAGCCGCCAATCGCAGCTTCGGAGTCAGCCTCGAGCTCTTGGCGGAAGCCCAGGACGCCGCGCGGTCGCTGCAGCGCGGCACGATCGGCGAAAATGTCATGTACTTCGAGACCGGACAAGGCTCGGCGCTGTCCGCCGGGGCTCATCACGGCGTCGATCAACAAACGCTGGAGGTGAGGGCCTATGCGGTGGCCCGTCGCTTTCAGCCTCTGCTCGTCAACACGGTGGTGGGCTTCATTGGCCCCGAGTACTTGTATGACGGCAAGCAGATCATTCGCGCGGGACTCGAAGATCATTGCGCCGGCAAGCTGTTAGGCCTGCCCATGGGCGTGGACGTTTGCTACACGAATCACGCCCATGCCGACCAAGACGACATGGACACTCTGCTCACGTTGCTCGGTGTTGCGGGCTGCAATTACGTGATGGGCGTGCCGGGCGCGGACGACATCATGCTCGGCTATCAATCCACTTCCTTTCACGACAGCCAATACTTGCGTCAAGTATTGGGTTTGCGACCGGCACCCGAGTTCGAACAGTGGCTGATGCGCATGCGCATCGTGAACGAGCAACGTCGCCTGCTCCCGGTGGCCAGTGGACATGGGCTCTTGCTCGATGCGCTCGCGGGAGGCGTCTGAACCTTGGTCAGTGTGAAGAAGCGAGATCCTTGGCTCGCGCTGTCCGGCTTGACTGCGGCGCGGATTGCGCTCGGCCGGGCCGGCGGCAGCGTGCGCACCGAGACCCTGCTAGATTTCCGACTCGCCCACGCGCGCGCCAAAGACGCCGTGGAACTGCCGTTCGACGCGGACGCCCTCGCCAGCAACTTGCAGGCAGCGGGGATCGAGACGTTTCGGCTCGAGACCCGGGCCAACGATCGGCACTCGTTCCTGTTGCGGCCGGATTGGGGCCGCAGCCTACGAGAAGATTCACGGGCCAAGCTCGAGAGCCAGCGGGCCGTGTGGGGCAGACGTGACCTGTGTATCGTGGTCTCTGACGGTTTGTCCGCGTTGGCGGCGGAACGCCAGGTCGTGCCGTTGCTGAGCGTGCTCCTCCCTGCGCTGGTCGCGGCAAAAATGACCCTCTATCCCGTCTTTCTCGCGCCATTTGCGCGCGTGAAGCTGGGAGATGAAATCGGGGCGGTGCTGGGCGCACGGCACTCTCTGATCTTGCTCGGCGAGCGCCCCGGGCTCAGCTCACCCGATAGCCTCGGGGCGTACCTGACATTCCAGCCCAACGTATCGTGCACGGATGCGGATCGCAATTGCGTCTCCAACATTCGCGCCGAGGGCCTACCCTGCGAAGAAGCTGCGCGCAGCCTTGCCGCATTGCTCGGCGAATCCGCGCGGCTCGGGACCAGTGGCGTCGCGCTCAAGCTCGAGGCCTGAGCATCGGCGGCCTGAGCTGAGCGCGATGGGAGCGCGCTCAGCTCGTTCTCAGCTGGAGTGCTCACTCAAGGCAGCTCTCAGGATCTCGTAGGCCCGAAACGCGCGGAGCTTCAGCGCACCTTCACTGATGCCTACGAGCTGAGCGGCAGTGGCGACGCTCAGCCCTTCGTAGCGGATGAGGACGAAGGCCTCGCGATTGGCGACGGGCATCGCCGCCAAGGCCTGGTTCACGATCAGCGCGCTTTGCTGCGCGGCCAGTTTCGCCTCGGCATTGGCATCCGGACCCGTTGCCACCTCGATCGTGCTGACGTCGATGGCGCTTCGTGAAAGTCGTGTTTTCTTGGCGCGAGCGTGGCTGATGAAGCAGTTTCGGGCGATGGCCAGCGCCCACGGCACTACCGCAGAACCGCGCGCAAAGCTGCCGCGCGCGCGGTGGATGCGCAGCAAGGTCTCTTGGGTCAAGTCATCGGCCAGCGCCTGCGAGCCGGACAGCCGCAGCAGGAACGCGCGCAGCCGTGGTATCAGTCCGCGGGCGAGTTCGTCGAAGGCCGTATCCTCACCCTCGGCGTACCGATCCATTGCCTGGTCGAGCGAGTCGCCGAGCGCGCGTTGCGCGTCGAGGGAGCCCTCCGGCTTGGCCGGCGCGCGAAGCGCAATCTGCGAGAGCTGATCGGTCGTCACGACCCCCTGCTTTCCAACAGGCGAGTCAGGAGCGGTGAGCACGCGACGAGCTTGGCGCCCCGCTCGGCGACTTCGTGCAGCAGGGTTAGCCCTTCGGTGTCCGCAAACTCCACGCCAGCGAGCTCGAGCTCGAGCGCCAGCGTCTGCCCTCGAACTCGCTCGACTTCATCCTCGAGCACTTCGACCCACTCGCCCACGAGCCGCCCCTCGACCTTGAGGCGGCGCACGCTCTGGTTGCTCGAAAGCGGAGTGATTCGCAGCATATTGGGCCCCCACAGCAACCGGCGTGCCACGACTCTCGAAACGGACCGCTGCTTCGAACGAGTTCAAATCGAGCAAAAAATGGCTTCTTAACGCGAGGTGTTCGGCCGTTGAGAGTCACTGGTCGAGGCCACGATCGGTCGCCCCACGAGATTTCGTGGGCGTGGCCACGAGCGGTGGTGGCCTCATCGTCTCGAGTCGTGGCTCGGCGCAAGCGGCTTCCGCGGTCTCGGATTACGTCTTCGTGCGAGAGCCGAGCACGAGCGCACCCAGAATGGTGGCAATGACGACGGGTAGCCCATGCCCCATCAGCACATGAATTGGCGCACCATTCGGGCAGTGCAAATTCATGGTCGCGCCGGAGAAAAGACCGACCGCGGCGCCGACGAGCGCGCTGCGAAAGATCGCTCCCGCTGCAAATGCGCCAGGCAGAGTGAGCGCGGCGGCGAGCAACGGTACCGTGGTCCAGGCGACTGTGATGTCGAAACACACGAAAATGCCAAGCAGCGACGTCGCTTGCAAATCTGCCGCGTCTGGCGCCGGTGTTGCCAGCGCAAGCAAACAAAACGCAAACGGCCCGAGCAGTGCGAGCCCACAGATGAGCCCGATCCTCGAGCCGAGTCCGAGCCTACCGTGCGCCAACGCTGCGAACAGCGAGATCACCGCCACCAGCAACGGCAGTATGATTTGCGCAGCGACGTACGGCGCTGTCAGCTGACGAAAGTCACTGCGGATGCCATAGACTGCGAGGTGCGAGATTAGCCAGATGGCGCTGCCCGTGAGCGCTGCCAGGCGTCGCTTTCGCACCACGCTGCGTGTCGGGGAGTCCGCGAGCTCCAGCAGGCCGAGCGTTGAGCGCGATGAGGACGCACCAAAGCTGGGATCCGGGATCTCGCCGAATGGGGTGCTCGGGTCTGGAGCAGGCGGGCTGGTCACTTGGGCTCGATTGCGACCTACGCCGGCAAATCGGTTCGGTTTCGAACATTTCGCCGGCTGGGCTCGCGACGCACAAAAACGCGAGCGGGCAGCCACATTTCCGTGGGCTGCCCGTCGCTTTTGGGTTCGTTTGGGGTGCTGACTCAGCCCTTGCAGCCGCCTTGCCCCTTGCAGGCATTTTGCCCCTTGCAGGCGTGCTTCTCCGACTTGCAGCCGCCTTGCCCCTTGCACGCGTTCTGCCCTTTGCAGCTGTGCTTGCCCGCCTTTTCATCGGCGAGCTGCTGAGCGTCGCTCGTGCGGTCCAGCGGGGTCGAAGCGAGGTGAGCGCTTGGGGCGGCGCCCGAGACGATTCCGGAGACCGCTGCTGCCATCAAGATCGAGATCATGGTTTTGTTCCTTTTTTGTCGTTTGAGTCAGTTGTCGAGAGGGGAATGGTCGTGCGGTCGAGTCAGACCGCTGTCGCGGAGAGGTCGGTCCTCATGTCGCGGGTTTGGTTTTTCGCGGGTTTCCGGCCGAAAAGCGCGTGGTCGAGCGAGACTTTGCCCGGGCCCGCCAATGCCACCCAGAGCAAGAGTGCGAGGTACGTCCACTCGACGAGCCCAAACAGATCGGGCAGGCCGTGCACGTTTTCGCGCTGCGCCGTCAGGATCGCGACCGTCATCGAGCCGATCAGCGGCGCGGCGGCGATGCGTGAGGCGAGCCCGACCACGAGCAGCGCGCCGCCGATCAACTCGATGAACGAGACCATGGGCGCTTGAAGACCCGGAAACGGAATCCCCAGCTCGCTAAAGTAGGCCGTCACTTTGGCTAGGTTGTGGACCTTGCCCCAACCGGTGCTCATGAATAGGACGCCGAGCGTGATCCGCGCCACGAGCGGGCCGAGCCAAGCGAGCCTTCGAGCCAGGTTGAGCGCACGACTCTGCGCATTCGAGACGAATGAAGAAGTGGTCACGGCGAACTCCTTGTCTTCGGCCCGATTCGGGCCACCAGTGCCTGACAGGACTGGTTACGTCGTCGCCCTCACGTGGTTACAGCGCAGCGCTCGAATCTCGAAATCGCGTTGCCCGTGCTTGAGACCCGCCGCTCGGTAACCGACTCCCCGCCGCCGGCGTACGCCCCAAAATCATGCGCCTGAGCAGACCCATCGCTTACTACGCTCGCAGATTATCCAGTGGGCTAATCGCCCTTGCGCTGCTCGTCGCCTGCGGGGATGACGCAGCGGTCGACACGGACGGCGGGCGTGAGCTCCTCGCGCGCGTGCAGGCGGAGAGCTACCGAAGTTGGCCTCGCGCGCCGGGTTGGGAGTCACGCCTGCCGTCGATCGGCGGTGGTCACGGGGGGCAGCTCGACATCTACGTGAACGAGCCGATAGCTGAGCTGCTCGATAACGGTCGAGCCGAAAGCGCGTTGCCCCAGGGTTCGACGATCGTCAAAGACGTGTGGAACGGAAATGAGCTGCACGCCGTCGCCATCATGGACAAGCGATCAGACGGTTGGTACTGGGCAGAGTTCAGCGGTAGCGGTGAAGTTCTGGCTGCAGGACACCCCCACGGTTGTACGGATTGCCATCGACGGGGCGTCGACTACGTCCGCGCTTTTCCTCTGCGCTAGCGCGTGCGGGAGAAGCTTGGCAGCTGCGGCCGATCGAAATCTTTCACAATCTGAACGAGCGCCGGAAACCGACT
>Ga0315912_10004044_pt1 | contig 14116 bp, 10 predicted proteins | sample VfabasoilMG_FD_204469 | JGI IMG/M metagenome (GOLD analysis project Ga0315912, IMG submission 204469) | Garden soil microbial communities collected in Santa Monica, California, United States - V. faba soil | ecosystem: Environmental > Terrestrial > Soil > Garden | place: USA: California... | reverse complement strand
GCCCGGATTCAGGCGCCTCAGGGTCATCAGGGGGAGCGTCCTTCAGTGATAGCAAGCTGAGGGGATTGACGCTGTAGACCGTAATCCCCGCGCGCATCGCCGCCTGGAAGGTCGCCAAGATCTGAATGTCCTCCATCTCCATCACAGGATTCCCTCGGCCGTCAGACGGTGGGGGCCAGACGATCGGGCGTGTGGGCGCGCTTGGCGTTATATAAATGATGGTCCGTCGGCGGCTTGTCGATCCGCTCAGGTACTTCGCGATGCTTTCAGCCATGTTCGCAGACAGTTTGCCCGGGGTCGGACCGTAGCCAGGAGGAATACTCTTGGGTTTGTAATTCGCAACAGCTGCACGGATTCGGTTTCGATCAGCGGTGAAATCCTGGTCGCAGCGTTTGTCGTAGATACAAATCACCGAAGCAACGTCTTCCGCGCCCATCCGATTGATGAACTGCTCAGCAATTCGCTTTACAGCGTCTATTTTCTCCTCGGGCTGAACGTACCCCCTGCCACGTGTTACGAGAAACGGCACCTGCACGTCGTCCAAGAGAAACAAGAACACGCGCCCACCGAGCGCACTTCGGACATCTGGGCTTGTCTCGCGCATCCACGACGGTCCGTGGCTCGCGTCTGGAATGTTCACTTCGGCAAAACCAAGCAGGTCAACCTTCGCGCCGTCCTCGTATAACTCGAAGTCGTCAATCGTGAGCCCCTTCACAGGCCGGCCCTCGGCATCGAGTACGGTGACGTCGGTTTGGATGATGTTAGTCGTCGCGCGGAAGACCGGAGGTTTCTGTTGTTGCTTCGCCGCAGCGAAGACAATGCACGAAGCGAGTGTGCAGAACGCGAAGAACGACGTTCCCCAACGGACTCCGAACCGCATGGTCCTACCGAACATTAAAGACCACGTCTCGGGTGACGACGGTCTTGCCCACGGCGGCTTCGAAGGTCAGCAAGTATTTGCCGACGGCGAGCGTCTTGATCGGCAGTCGGAACTGATAGGGCGCCGACCGTTGGTCATCGAACTGCGGGACGTCAAGCGTGTCTGTCTGGCTGAAGACGGACTTATCCGCAGCATCGGCGATGCGCACCTTCATCGTGATTGGCGAGAGCTTTCCACTGCCCCCTTGATAAACGCGCAGGAACGCCGTGACCAGGTCTGACGCGGCGAACGCCCGTTCCGTCGTCGGCACGACGGGCGTCAGATCGTTCAGCGCACGGACGGGCGCGGCCGGCGAGCCGGTCGCCAGCGCGCTGACGACCACTCCTGACAGTGACAGCTTGGCGCCTTTGAAGTCCGGCACCTCGACATCGATGTACACGCTGCCGCGTGTGTCGCTCAAGTCACTGTGCGCGCTGACACGCACTTCATACTTGCCGGGTTTGGGCACCTCGATGCGTGCGAGCAAGTCATAGCGTGAGATGTCGCGGTCGGCTGGAGCCGCAGGAACCGTAAGAGGGATCGTCTGGGTCTCGCTGCCCTTCAAGTCACCGTCCGCCGTGAATGCCTTGACGAGTAATTCGACCGTTTCGGTTGAACGCGCAATCAGCGCCGGCTGTCGCGCGCCAATCGCGAGCGCGATGACTGCCTTCTCGCTCCCAGGCACCGCAAATGCCGAAGCTGACGCGCGGAGGTTCAGCGCCGACAACGGAAGCACGCCTGCCATCGCCTCCACTTGTGGCGGCGGTGGCTCCTTTGGCTTGTCGGTGGGTTTCGTGCGCTCCGCCCAATAGCTCTTGCGCGTAATGACCTCGACATCGGATCGATTCTTCACTTTCACCGTCAGCCGTCGGAAGGTTCCATCCTCGGCTGCGTTCGTCGGCTGATACGCCAATAAGTAGTACGAGCTGTTCTCGAGGAGTACTTGCTTCAAGCCAGGCACGAAGTCGTTCGACATCACGACTGCATGACCGCCGGTGTTCTCGGCCACCGCACGGTAGCGATCGGCGACTTGGTTCGCAAACTTGCCAGTCCTCAGGCCGACCGTATCAACGGGATTAATGGTCACGTGTCCCTGTTCAGCCGTCGCAAAGATCTTGCGCCAAGCCCAGTAGGTGCCGCAAACATCGCTCGTCGCGCCCATTTTCTCCATGCCCTCCGTGTGACCCGGCGTGTCCGCCCAGGGAATCTCAGCGCCGAAATACAAGATCGCCTTCCGCCGATCTGGCAGCGTGGACAAGTTATCGACGACGGCTTCAATGAGGGCCTGTATTTCCTTGTGCGCCCTGCACAGGTGGTCGTTCTTCGTCGTGTTCTCTGTGTGACGCGCGGCGCCGGGCGCGGGATTGCGAACGATCATCATCTCAAGGTTGCCGTCTATCTCGGGATAGTTGCGAATGGTCTTCAGCACCTTTGCCTTGTCGGCAGTCAGATTCTGGTTCAGCGGGTACCCCAGGCCGGTAAACACGACGGCGACGAGATCTTTGGGGCCGAGCAGATCAATGAATTGTTCGACCGATCGCTTCATCTCCCTACGACCGAACGCGCCAAGTCCCTTCGCATCGTCGAGCACGATCACGAAGATCCGTTGATTGTCGATTTCGTTCGAGACGACGTCAGGCGACGCGCGCTTTTCCCACGTCGCAGACGGAACCACACGGTCGGGCACGTCAATCGCCGTGAAGCCCTCGATTGTCTGGGGAGCCTTGTCTTCCAGAAGAATGAAGTCGTCCTTAGTCAGACCTCTCACCGGCCGGCGGTCCTTGTCCAGCACGGTTACGTCGAGTTGCATGAGGTCGGTGCGCACCCGGAAAACCGGCGGCTTCTGACCCTGACGGGCAGGCGTCGCAGCCAGAATGGCCAGCGCGCCGAAGATCAAGAGAACCGTAGTCGCGGTTGCGGTTCGCCTCATGTCCGTCCCCCAACAGGCAGTCGAGAACCTTGAATGCGGCAGTAGTACTGAGTGTGAGGCTATCTTAAGCCTCTTAAGACGCCAATGGGGCGACGTTGGACTGCCTGCGACGGGCCTATTTGTTGGGAATAGCTCGGACAGCGACGCACTCAGAAAGGCGTTGCACCGACGGTCAAGCTATCGTTAGATTGCTCGCATCCGGGGGGAACATTGATCAGGACCGCTCGCGCGTTGAGTGCAGCAAGTCTCATCGCCCTGTGTACGGCAATTCCCGCCGCGCAACAGACACCTCCCACGTTTCACTCCGGCGTGCGCACGGTTCCGGTGTATGCAACCGTTCGTTCACTGGCGGGCCACTTTGTTCCCGACCTGACCCGCGAGGACTTCGAAATCAGAGACAACGGCAACCGCCGTGACATCACACAGTTCTCCCGCGAGATCGTGCCGATTACGGTGACGGTCATGCTCGACATGAGCGGGAGCCGTGAGCAGTTCGTCGAATGGTTTCGCGATGGCGTCCGCGCGTTCATCGATGCGCTCCTGCCTGCCGACCGGGCGCGCATTGGCACATTTGGTTTCGAGATTTCGATAAGCCCGCGGCTCACGGGCGATCACAAGTATCTTCACCGCATCGTCAATGAGGAGATCTGGCCGGGCGGCCCAACACCCCTTTACGAAGCGGTCGATGAAGCGATGACGTCGCTGAAGGGCGAAGAGGGACGTCGCGTTGTGCTGTTCATGACCGACGGCTACGACACGTACAACCGAGGCCGGCCCGCCAGCGCCGGTCCGGTTGTGAAACGCGATGGCACGTTCGGGCCGGCGGCTCCGTGGTCTAAAGCGGATGATGTCATCGCACGTGCTCGGCGCGAAGGGTTCATGGTCTATGCGGTCAGTTACGGACAAGCGACGAATGGTGTGGGCCAAGTCATGGGCCCGCCCTTAGCAGACGCGATGAAGACCATCGCGATGGAGTCCGGCGGCGGATTTCGAACGTTCGCGAGCAGCCAGCAGGCCGTTCAGGCGATGACCGAAGTAGCTGACGAGCTGCACCACCAATACCTGTTGGGATTCGAGCCGGCCGTTCTGGACGACAAAACGCACAGCCTCGATGTGCGCGTGAAGCGTGTCGGCATGACGGTGACGACGCGTCGAAGTTACGTGGCGGCGAGGAAGTAGTCCGTCATGAGCGCGAAACGTCATTCAGTCATCATCGGTCTGTCAGCGATCTTCGCGGTGCTTGCCACTCTGCATGCAGCACAGTCACAGAACGAGGTTGGCACCGTCAGCATCTACGTCGATTTGTCCACTGGCTTTTTGTCAGCCGCCGATCCTAAGGCGACAGATCTCTCAGCATCGATCGGCGGAGTTCCGGTGCCGATTGTCGGACTGGCCAAGGGGCCTCAGCAGATTTCCGGAGCCGTGCTCATTGACACGAGCGACAGCATGATTCCGGTGGGCGTTTCGCGAGCGGTGCGCCGCATCGCCTCACTGTCGCGAGCGGGAGACACAATTTTCGCCGCGAGCTTCGGACGCAAAGTTCTAGTCAGCAGGACGCCACGGTCGCAGCCGGGCGCCGCGGAGGCGGTGGGGCGCGAAATCGATCAAAAAGGTGGACCGTCGCCGCTGTGGGACGGAATAGATGCTTGCGTTCGGGCCGTGGCTGATCTCAAAGGACTCCGAGCCGTCGTTGTTGGCTCAGACGGACGCGCTACGGCGAACGATCTTGCGCTCGATGACGTGGTGGCACGCGCGGTCGCGTCTGGCGTCGTCGTATCGGTGGTGGGTCTTGCTGACTCTGCCCTGCAAGCAAGCAGCGTGCGCATCATCGGGCGGAACGATGGCTTGAAGCGGATCGCGACAGAGACCGGTGGAAGTTACGGCGAGATCAAGGGTCACGACGACGCCCCGCTTGAAACGATGATCGCAGTCCTGGCCTCCCACCGATCTTGGTACCGGGTGGAATTGGGCGCCGCGCCGTCCGGCCTGAAAGGACTTGAAGTGCGGTTTCGCGGAAGGCTGGTGCGCGGCGGAGGAACGAGTCGCTAGCGACAGTCTCTTACGTTGTGACCTTCTATCTAGAGACGTAATTCTTGCGGGCACGAACCGTCAGGCCTGGTTGTTTGACGCTAACCTTCAAGGTCCCAGACACTCCCGGCCGGACGGCCTCAAAGCCCAGGATGTACTGCGTGTGCAACTCCTCGCCAATACGTCGAAAGGCTTTCGGGAAGTCGGACTTGTTCTCGAGCGGATAGTATCCTCCTCCCGTCGCGGCCGTCAGATCGCGCATGAGGCTGCCATAGCGCCCGCCGGTACCGAATAACCCAACGGCGTAAATCAAGACACCTTCACGATTCGCGAAGGCTGTAGCGCTGGCTTCAGTCGCCGAACTGGCGTTGTCGATCCCATCTGTCACCAGCATGATGACTCGGCGCACCGCTTCCCCATCACGTAGGAGAGCCAGAACACCGCATTCAACGCCATCCCAGAGGGCAGTTCCGCCGCGAACGAAGCTGTTGCTGCGCGGAGGCCGACTGGGTGGGTCACATGGCACATCGGCACCCGCGATCGCGCCGTCGATGCCGCGAAGAATCCGCTCCCGGTTCGCTGTGAATCGCAAGCTCACAGTGACGTCTCCTTTGAATGTTCCAACATTCAACCGGTCGCCTCGAATGAATTGCTCCATGAATACGGTTGCCGCACGGCGAATATCTGGAATCGTGCTGGCCATACTGCCGCTCATGTCCAGCATGAGTGACACCGCGATCGGGAGAGGTTCCTTGCTGAAAACAGTAATGGCGCGCGGTAAGCCGCTGTCGAGGACCAGGAAATCGTCCCGATTGAGCGTCGTCACGAGCTGGCCCTTCGCGTCGGTCACGGTCGCGTGAACCCAGACGGTAGTTGGCGTCTGCGAATGCAGCACGACTACCACCAGGCAGATGACGATCGAGACTCTCGCCGACATAGCCGTCACCACTTGCCGCCCGCCTTCGGAGCGACGTAGGAACGCCTTGCCCTGACAGTCAAGCCCGAACTCTTGGCCCGGAGCGTGATCTGATGCGACTTACCGTCGAGGTTAGCCGGCGAGAAGCCAATCAAGTACTGGCGGTGCAATTCGTCCGCGACTCTGGCGAATGTGGAAGCAATGTCGTCCGTTGGCTTTAGCTCGAAGAAGTATCCGCCAGAATCGCGAGTCAGGCTTCGCAGCTCCCCAACAGGAAGGCCGCTGTCCCCTTTTACGCCAATTGCGTAGACCATCGTGCCCTGCCGCTCAATTCGAGCGGCAACCTCCCGTGGATCGGCCTCGCTGCAATTGTCGTCTGCGTCCGTTAGCACGAGAGTGACACGGCGTCCACCCTCCGATTCGAGCGCGGATGCGGCGGCGTCAAGCGCATCCCACATGGCTGTGCCTCCTGGAAACTGCGGTCGCCCCACAGGGAGCCGTAGAAGCAAGGCTGCAAAGTCTGCCGTGAATTCAGAATTGAGCCGGACCGAGTGGCTGAAGGCCCCGAGGACCGCGCGGTCGCCAGGCAGAAGGTTCTTGGCGAACGCATGAATGGCCGATGTGACCCTACCCGAAACGTCGAACAAACTCGGACTCTCATCAAGCATGATCGCGATCGTGATTGGCTGCGTTCCGCGATCAAACACGGTGATGGATTGCGCCTTGCCGTTGTCGAGAATCTCGAAGTCCGAGGCCGAGAGGTCCGGCACGAGACGACCGGTTCGATCCGTCACCGTCGCATAGACCTCGACAGTATTGACCGCCGAGCGAAACGCAGGTTGTTGTTGGGGGAGCGCCACAACCGCCAATGCGATGACCAACGTGCTCCTAATCGTCACGAACACCATCGTCTCAGCTCCTATTTGGGCGCATAGCCTTGACGCGCGCGAACCGTCAATTGACCGTTCCTCGCCGTGACTTTCAAAGTCCCTTTGCTGCCCGGAGACGGCTCAAATCCCAGAATGTACTGCGAGTGGATCTCTTCGCCGACTTGTCGAAAGGCCTCGGTAAAGTCGGATCGCCGATCAAGTGAGAAATACGACCCGCCGGTGGCACCGGCAAGATATGACAGGTGGCTGGCAGTCAAACCACGTGACAGCCCGATCGCGTAGATGATCACGCCCGAACGGTTTGCGAAATTCGTGGCTGTGTGGATATTGCCGTAGCTGCCGTTATCGTCACCGTCGGTGACGATAATGGCGACACGCCGAAACGCTTCTGTGTCGCGGTCAAGCGCCCAGATGCTGCACTCGACGCCGTCCCAGATAGCCGAGCCGCCTCGTCTCGCCGGCACCTGCACAGCGAGCGGCTTGCTCGGCGGCGCACACGGAACGTCTGCACCAACAATCATACGGGTGACGCCGCCGAGAATGCTCTCGCGATTGGAGGTAAACCGTGAGCTGACAAGAACATCACTCTTGAACGTCCCGATGTTGATCCGATCACCGCGATTGAATAGTGCTACCAGCGCCTCTGTCGATCGACTGATGTTGGGGACGACGCCGGTCATACTGCCGCTCATGTCCAACATCAAAGCGATGCTCACTGGCACCTGCTCGGTGCTGAACACGCTTAACTGCTGCGGTTCGCCATTGCTAAGGACGACAAAATCTTCCCGCCGAAGGGTCGTGATCAACTCACCCTTGTGGTTGGTCACGGTCGCATGGATCCAGACAGTATTGGGCGATGCGTTAGGGCCGCCGAATTGGGTCGGTTCTTGGGAGAGCACCGACGCCGAAAAGACTCCGGACAGCGGGAGCGCCAACGCCACCGCAAGAATTTCACTAAACAGACTGGCTACTCGCGGTGCAGACAACTCTCCCACTCCTTCTAGCGAAGGGGAACTATCAATGCGGTCGAAGCAGGGCTGGCAAAAGAGAGTCTACCCCCACTTCCCAGCGATTGCGATCTTGCGCTGCGGGCCGCGCACGAGCGAAGCGACGTGCGCCCGCGCGAACGGAGCGGGGCGAAGGGGTCGCGTCAGGGAAAGTGCCGTTTCGCGAAGGCCCGGCCAGAGCCAGACTTCAGATATCGTTCAAATGCTCTCGCACCCGCAACGGATTCGAACTCGATCGATGCGATAACGCGCCACGGCCGATGATCCGCCGTTGAGACGTTCTGACCGGCGTTGTGAGCCTTCAGACGCTCAGCAACGTCCGCGGTCGAGCCAACATAGTGGCGACCGGCGTCGGCACAGCTTCGAAGAATGTAGACGAAGCGCTTCTGGCTTGGCGTCACGCCACGCAGAGTGCAGGAATGGAACCAGAACGAACGAGCAGGATCTCAGGCAGTTTCTGCGGACCATAAGAACGGGTTGCAAATTCTACAATCAGGCTTTGCGAGGAAACGAAACTAAGGAAGGTGTCCGCCTTCGCGGCCACGCCGCTTCGGCGGGACATCCTTCGCCTGGGCTCGACGGCTCGCAGCTCAGTTGGATGGCTCGCGGCTTGGTAAGGATGGCTCGCCCAGCCGAAGCTGCGAGCCGCTTTCGCGGTGCCCGCTTCAGCGGGCCGAGGCGCAGCGAGCGTCTAGCGAAGGATGGCGGAGAGGGTGGGATTCGAACCCACGTGCCGCTTTTGGCGACAAATCGCTTTCGAGGCGATCCCGGTACGACCACTTCGGTACCTCTCCGGGAAACTTCAAACTTCGAACTTCAAACTGACACTTCACACTCGCGCGCGAAGCCTGTCGGTTTGAAATCTCGAAACGCTTACGTTCGGCGTTTCGCAAAAAAATCCTTCATGACCGCGCCGCACTCGTCCGCAAGCACGCCACCGGTGACCGTCAGCCGATGGTTCAGCGCGGCGTGTTCGTGCGCGCGCTGGGTGGAAACGACCGCGCCGGCCTTGGGTTCGGTGGTGCCGAACACCAGCTCGCCGATGCGCGCGTGGACCATCGCGCCCACGCACATCACACACGGCTCAACCGTCACATACAACGTGGCGCCCGTGAGCCGGTAATTGCTCGTCGCCTTCGCCGCGGCCCGCAGCGCCACAATCTCCGCATGCGCCGTGGGATCCTGCAACCCGATCGGCTGATTGTGCCCGGCGCCAATCACCCGGCCGCCCATCACCACAACCGCCCCAACCGGCACTTCCCCGGCCTCCGCCGCCCGCCCGGCCTCCTCGAGCGCCAGACGCATGAACGACTCAGCCGGGCCCTGCACAAACTCCAATATTACTACGGCGGCTCTAACCCCGGGTCTAACCGCCGGCGTCAAAGCTATGGCGCTAACCCCGGGTCTGAAGACCCGGGGCTCCGAACTATTTTTTCTTCAGCAGCTCGTAACTGACCATTACGCGCGCGACGAAACCGCCCAGATCGCTCTTGTCCCCGGACACAATCGGAACAGCGGTCTCCCCCGCTGTGAGCGGCAACATCCGGTATTGCGCCTCCAGCTGCACATACAGCCGCTTCGCGACCTGCGCATCAATGCCGCCAAACACCGTGTACCCGTTCACCGATTCCGTGATCTTTTCCGTGGGCTGCTCCAGATCGCTCTGATCCGAATACTTCGCCATCAGAATGCCGCCGCCCGCGTACGGCGTGTACTTCGGCATTTTCCGGAGCCGCAACCGCCATCCGGCGGCGACCTCGATCGTGTTCAACTTCACCGTGACCGGAATGCCGTTCGTAATTCCCTGCGCGGGATCGATCACGCGCTCGCCCGTGGCGGAGGCCGTCACGAAGTCGCCGCGGACGAACAACGTCTTCCAGAGATTGACCACTTCACCGCCACCGCCGAATCCGAACATCAACGACGACCCGGTGGCCTGCGTGAACGACTCCGACGCGCTCATCCACTGGAAGTCGATCGCGCCGAACCCGCGGATACTCATCACCGGCTTGGGCAACGGCGACGCCGCCGGCTTGGTGGACGGACGCTGCCGCGAACTGCTCGTGCCGGTGCCTTGCGCAAACACCGGCGACGCCACAGACAGAGCGGCAGCAACAATCAGCGCGTAACGAACAATTCGCATATGGACCTTATCGGAGAGGACCGTAGCCGAACAGCGCACGTCTCGGCTGGATCAGGCCGTAACCAAACGTGTCGTCCTTGCCGGCCGCGCCCAGATCCTTCGCCGACGCTCGAATGATGCGTTCGGCCTGCGCGCCAGTGAGCGTGGGCACCTGCGACATCAACAGCGCCGCGAGGCCGGCCACATGGGGCGCCGCCATCGACGTACCCACGAAGCCCACGCGGTTGTAGCGATCGAACCGCGCCGACGATCCGAACAAGGGATGGTCGGACGAAATCACGGTGCTCTGCCACACGTAACCCTGATCGACGCGCGCGCTGTTGCCGACCGAATCGCCGCCAGGCGCCGCGATCTCGCAATGCGCGCCGGTGCTGGAGTAACTGGCCTTGGTCGAGTTCGGACCGATCGACGCCACGGACATCACGCCATCGATTGACTGCGCGTAGAACGCTGGATAGTTCGTGGGGTTGCCGTCGTTGAAGTCGTTGCCCATCGAGATCGAAACGAACGCGCCCTTGTTGGCCGCGTTAATCAACGCGTTCTGCAGCGTGGTGGATGAAGGCGCGCCGCCGCCGATGCTGATGTTCATCACGCGCGCGCCGTTGGCCACGGCGTAATCAATCGCCTGCGCCATGTAGGCATAGCTGCAACCCGCGGACACCGGCGACGTAAATCCAGTGGGAAAACCAGGCTGCCCGGTCTGGCCTTGCGCAATCGCGATGTCCCAGTAACTGGTACACACCTTCAGCGGCATGATCTGCACGTTGTAGGCGATGCCGGACACCAGGAAGCCGTTGTTCGTCGCTTCGCCGATCGTCGACGCGACGTGCGTGCCATGACCGGACGTATCCACGTGCGGCGCTCCGGGAATCAACGCGCCGGGAAAGTCTTTCGCCAGCACGTGCCGGCTGGCCGGCAGATCCGAATTCGGACCATACGGCATCGTCAACGTCTGAAAACTGGATCCCGTCCACACGGGATAGACCATGTTGCCGGTGTTGGACGTAACGCCGCTGTCGATGACCGCCACAATAATGTCGCTGCGGCCTCCGGGCTGCACGTCCCACGCGCCCGGCATGTTGATGAGCTGGAAATTCCACTGATACGACGCATAGTCCGTGTCCGTCGGCACCAGCGTCACGCCCGCATTGCTGCCGCGGGTGGGACGAACCGCGGTCCGCGCCGGCTGTGGCGGCGTGGGCGAATCCTTCCAGTCAACAGGATCGATGGAGACGATGAAGTTGGGCTCCGCGTATTCAACTTCGGGCTGCGCCTTCATCTGATCGGCGAGCACGTAGGCGTCCTGCTGCACTTCATTGCGGACGATCGCCACGCGACCGGCCCACTCGAACGTCTCGGCGGTCGGCTGAATGCCGAGCGCGCTCAACGCGCGCGCCTGTCCTTCGGCGTTCACGCCTTCCTTGAACTTCACCATCACTTCGCCGGGCAGATAGTTCAATCCACGGCGCTTGGCTTCCCCCAACGCGCGCAGATACGCGCGATTCATCGTCGGTGGCGACGCCTGCTGAGCGGCGGCCGCTGGTGTTCCGCCGATTGGCGTTCCAGGAACCGCGGTCCCGCCAACCTGCGGGACCGTCGGCGTGGGCACCTGCGGCGCGAGTATTTGTCCGGCGCGTCCGCGCCCTTGCACTTGCTGCTGCCCCTGCGGCGACGCTGTGAGCAACAACGAACCAGCCGCGACACCCACAACGAGTATTCCGGCACGAGACAGTCGACGTTCAGACATGCGGGTGACTATAGCAGTGCTGGAACCCCGGGTCTAAAGACCCGGGGCTCCGTACTATTTGCTAACCCGGAACTGGACAGAACGATTGACGATAGTACCGTCCAGCTCGATCTCGAACGTCAGCAGATACAGTCCCGGCGGCAGGCGTTTCACGGGAACGTCGAATCGGTAATCGGCCGCGCGGCCGCCGACGCGGAAGTCGGTGCCGTAGATCATGTCCTTGCCGGTCCCCACCGCGGCGTCTGACTCGTTGACGATGCGCGTGCGGACCTCGACGGGTTTCGCCGACGCGGTGCCGCCCTGATAAATGCGCATGAACGCCGTCACCTGCTGGTTCGACGTGAATTCACGGTTGGTCGTGGGCACCACGGGCAGCAGTGCGTCGAACGCCTCCATGGGTGCGGTGGCGCCCATCGGAACGGCCTCGACGACGATGCCGGACGCCTCGAGCGGTTTGGTGAAATCCGGCACGTCAAGGTCGGCGTAGAGCGAACCGCTCACGCCATCGGCGGCGCGGTGCGCGGAAAGGCGTAACTGATAGCGGCCCGGCGCCAGCGAGATCGACGTCAAGAGGTCGTAGCGTGCGACGCCTTTCTCTTTGGTCGGCACGAGCGTGACCGTGGCGGTGTGCCGCTGGCCGATGAACTTCGGCCGGCCGTCGTGCGTGTACGCGTTGGTCTGCAGATCCACCGCAAAGATCGAGCGCGACGTCACCGGCGGCTGCGTGAGCCCCAGCGCGATCGTGATCATCGGATCTTTCTTGCCGGGCACCGCGAACGGCGCGAGCGCCACGCGCATCGGGAACCCGCCTTCCGGCACCGCGTTCACGATCGCCTTGTCGAGCGGCGAGATCGGTTCGGCCGCCGCATTCTTCTTGGTTTTCGGCAGCTCAGCCGTCGCATATCCGCTGCGCGTGCGGACAAACACGCCCGGCCGATTCACCTGCACCTTGATGCGATGCAATGAACCGGGCTTGTGGCCCGCCGGCTGCTGATAACCCAGCAGGTAGTAGGAGGCGTTCTCCGCGAAGATCTGATCGAGGCCCGCTTCAAAGTCGTTGGTATTCACGATCGGACGTCCGCCCGTGTTCGCCGCGGCGGCTTCAAGGAAGTCCATCGAGATCTCGCTCATGTATTGAGAGAGGCCCGACGGCGACGGCACTCCCGTGCCGGGATTGAGGAAATTGAATCCCGGCGGCGGCAGCGATCCACTGGCATCGCCAACGGCCGAGCGGCGGTTCGCCTCGTTGTCCTGCCGGAGCAGCGCAATGGTTGATGCCTGCGTCATGATGTAGCGCTGGAACCCGCCGGCGCCGCACGGATCAACCGGATAGACCGTCACGTTCGCGCGCTGCATGCGGAGGAACAACTCCGGCAGGTCCTGCGCGAGCTGGCGGTTCGCGTCGATGATCGACATGCGCGCGGTGGATCCTTTCGGATCTCCGTCACGCAGCGTCACGTTGTCCCCACCCAGCGCTCGCGTGCTCACTGGGACCGCGGATGCGGCCACGTCGATACCGATGCCGGGGCTCACAAACACGAGTGCCTTCCGCCGCTGCGGTGAACTGATCAGGGTTTCAGCCACCTGACGCAGCGTCTGCATGGACGCCTGGCGATAAATGATGTCGGGGTCGGAGATCGGGCCTGGCGGCTCGGGCACCATCGGCTGCGCCGCGCCGCGAATGACCATCGGATTCGGATCGCTGGCCGTTTCCCAACCGCCGGTGTGCAGCGCCGATCCGGACTTCATCGTGTCGATCGCCTGGATCAAGCGCGCGCGATCGTTCGTGAAATTCTGGTTGCGGCCGGTCTGCGAGAACACCACGGCCACCCGATCGGCCGGCGTCACTTTGTCGAGAAACCGCTTCGCGACATTGCGCGCGTTCTTGAGCGCCTCCGGGTCCGGCGGAATCAGCGCATCGTCCATCAGGATGACAAAGAGGCGGCCTTCCGGATCGGTGGCGCCTTCGTTGCTCTGCACGTCCGCGGGCGCTCGGCCGCTCCAGGCTGCGGGTTTCGGCGGATTCTCAGGCACGTCAACGGCAGTGAACGCAACGATGTCCTGAGGGGAGCTGTCTTCGGTGATCGTGAAGTCAGCCGCGGTCAAACCACGGACCGGGCGGCGATCCTTGTCGAGCACCGATACGTCCAAATGAACGAGATCGACCGTCGAACGGAAGACGGGCGACTGCTGGCCCGGCTGCGGTTGCTGGGCGGCGATCGAAAGCGTGAAAACAGCGGCAAAACAGCCGGCCGTGAAAACGGCTGGTCGGAACATAGGTCGGATACTCCCTTTAGAGCTGGCAACGATAATTGTAGAACATGGGGAACTTGGTTACTTGGGAAGAGGAAACTTGGTTACTTGGTTAGTTATTACTTGGTTATTTGGAGGGCTCGGAGGGTTTGTGGCGCAGACGCCCACTCCGCCGGCGCCGGCCCGCGTCCTGTTCATCGGGAACAGTCTGACGTTCAGCAACGACCTGCCCGGCATGGTGGCGGCGCTGGCCAAGGCCGCAGGGCGCGAGGTGAAGTGCGAG
>Ga0315912_10004043_pt1 | contig 14120 bp, 18 predicted proteins | sample VfabasoilMG_FD_204469 | JGI IMG/M metagenome (GOLD analysis project Ga0315912, IMG submission 204469) | Garden soil microbial communities collected in Santa Monica, California, United States - V. faba soil | ecosystem: Environmental > Terrestrial > Soil > Garden | place: USA: California... | reverse complement strand
GCGTGGTGCTAGGGGGTGCCGCGCGCGAACCGAGAGGAGAGTCGCATGGATACCGCCAGCAAGGATCCTTCCCCGCAGGCACCGGTCGCCCTGATCGTGCTTACCGTCATCGTTTATGTCGCCGGCTTCGCCATGGTGACCGCCTGGTTCGCGCTGGTGCTGCTCGGCCAGCCCGCGCCTTCGCGAAGCAGCGCGCCTTCGGGCTGCAGCGTCTGCGGCGTGGTGGAGCGCGTGGGCGAATTCCAGGACAGCGGGCTGCAGCTGAGCGGCGACCCCGGCGAAGGCTTCGTGGTGCTGCTGGCCGCGCTCGGCGGCCTGAAGGAAAACCCGGCGCGCGGCCGCATGTACGAGACCGCGGTGCTGCACGACGACGGCTCGGTGCGCGTGGTGCGCGACGCCAGCGCGCCGCAGTGGAAGCGCGGCGACCGCGTGAAGGTGGTCAGGGGGCGGGTGGAACCGGAGCGGCCTGGAGCGGCCGCAGCGGCCGCCTTGCAAACAGAAAGAACGCCGAGCCCAGGCCAGCCAGTAGCGCGAGCACCGTGAAGCCGGTGCGGTAGTTGCCGGTCATGTCGGCGAGGATGCCGGCGATCATCGGGCCGCCGATCTGGCCGATGATGATGATCATCAGCGACAGCCCGAGGATCATGCCGATCGCGCTGCGGCCGAAGTAGTCGGCGCGGATCGCCTGCATCATCGGGCCGCGCAGGCCCCAGGCGACGCCGTGCAGCAGCGCGTAGGCGACGATCATCGCCGCGTTGCTGGCGTAGGTCAGGAACAGCAGCCCCGCCATGTGGCCGAGCATGCAGGCCGCCGACAGGTAGCGCTTGTTGTAGCGGTCGCCGATCCAGGCCCCCAGGCCCACGCCGCCCAGCTGCGCGACGGTCTGCAGCGTGATGGCGAAGGCGGCCTGCTCGAGCGTGTAGCCCAGGCCTTCCTTCATGTGCGTGATGGCGTGCGTGTTGATCGCCTGCACCACCAGCAGCGCGAAGCCGTGGCCGAGCGAAATCAGCCAGAACGCCGGCGTGCGCAGCGCTTCGCGCGCGGTGAAGTCGCGCGTCGCGGGCTGGTCGCTGTTTCTTGAGGTTTGGCTGGTGGTGCTCGCATCGATACCGTCCAGGTGCTGGCCGATGTCCTCCGGCCGGCGCCGGAACACGAACGACAGCGGCAGGCAGACGATCCAGATGATCAGGCCGGAGGCGAAGGCGGTGGCGCGCCAGCCGTAGGTGGCGAGCGCCCAGGCCACCAGCGGCAGCGCGAGGCCGCCCGCGGCCATGCCCAGCTGCATGGTGGACAGCGCGCGCGCGCGTTTTTTCTCGAACCAGTGGATCAGGGCGACGTTGAGCGGGAAGAACCCGCACAGGCTGGCGCCCAGCGCGGTGACGATGAAGGCGCCGTAGAACGACAGCAGCGTGTCGATATAGCTCAGCAGGACGAAGCCCAGCCCGAACAGCGCGACGCCGGTGCGCAGCACGCCCTGCGCGCCGAAGCGGTCGATGAACCAGCCGATGACCGGGCCGAGAATCGCGGCTTCGAGCTGGTGCAGCGCGGCCGCGCCCGAGAGCTCGGTCTTCGACCAGCCGCGGTCGTCGCGCAGCACCGCGAAGTAGGCGCCGAAGGACTGCAGCAGCAGCGTGCCCTGCACGAACTGCATCGCGCCGGCCGCGCCGACCATCCACCAGCCGTAGAAAACTTTCTTCATTGCCTCGATGAGATTAACTCAGGCGGCCGCCGGCAGTGGCGCTGGTTCGACAGGCTGGACTGGCAGGTAGACTGCGGCGATGCGGATTGCGCTCGCGGGGCTGGCGGCGCTGGCGGTGGCGATGGGCGTCGGGCGCTTCGCCTTCACGCCGGTGCTGCCGATGATGCAGCTGGATTCAGGCCTGTCGGTGGCGCAGGGCGGCTGGCTCGCCTCGGCCAATTACCTGGGCTATTTCGCCGGCGCATTGTGGGCGGGCGCGGCGCGCGTGAATGCGGCGGCGGCGATCCGCCTTGGACTGGCCGGCACCGGCCTGGCGACGCTCGCCATGGCGTTCGACGCCGGTTTTGCGCTCTGGGCGCTGCTGCGGGCGATCGCCGGCGTGACCAGCGCCTGGGTGCTGATCCACACCTCGGCCTGGGCGCTGGAGCGCATCGTGCCTCTCGGCAGACCGGTCCTCGCGGGCGTGCTGTTCGCGGGCGTGGGCGTGGGCGTCGCCGCGGCGGGCGTGCTGTGCGTGCTGCTGATGTCGCTGCACGCGGGTTCGTCCACGGCCTGGCTGCTGCTCGGCGTCGTTTCGCTGGCGATCACGGCTTTGCTGTGGCGCTTTTTTGATTCTTCAGGCGAACAAGCAAGAACTCTCGTCATGCCCCATCAATGGAACTGGGCGCAGGCGCGCCTGGTGGTCGCCTACGGCGCCTACGGTTTCGGCTACATCATCCCGGCGACCTTCCTTCCCGTGATGGCGCGCGACGTGGCGAGCGATCCGGCGGTGTTCGGCTGGGCCTGGCCGGTGTTCGGCGCGGCCGCCGCGCTCTCCACGCTGGGCGTGGCGCTACTTTCGGGCACGAAGGTGAACCCCGGCGGCAACCGTGGCGCCTGGATCGCGAGCCACGCGGTGATGGCGCTCGGGGTGGCGGCGCCGGTGTTCTGGCCCGGCATGGGCGGCATCGTGCTCGCCGCGCTGTGCGTGGGCGCGACCTTCGTGGTGATCACCATGGTCGGGCTGCAGGAAGCGCGCACGGTGGCCGGAAGCCAGGCACCTCGCCTGATGGCGGCGCTGACGGCGGCCTTCGCGGCCGGCCAGATCGCCGGGCCGCTGTCGGTGAGTTTCGTGGTCGGCGCGGGCGGAGGATTCTCCGCCGCGTTGCTGGTCGCTTGCGCGGCGCTTGTTGCGGGCGCCGCACTGCTGCTGAAGCGCTAGGTCTTGCCGACGGCGCCGAAATCGAATTCGATCTTGCTGACGTCCACGCTCGCCTTGGCCTTGGCGTCGGCGCGCTGGATCGCGGCGGTGTTGAACTTGAGGTTGCCGGCCTGGAAGGCCTCCGCGAGCCGGAAGCTGAGCTCGACCAGCTTCAGGTGATCGGGCTTCTCGCCCGGCGTCGCGTGGACGTTGGCCGACAGCTGGATGAAGACCTGCCGTGCCAGGTCCTCGACCGGATCGACGGGCGCTGCGGGGGCCGCCTTGGGCGCCGGTGCCGGCGCGGATTCTCCACCACCACTCATGGTTCGTTCTCCTGATTCCGAAAGGCGATGCTACCCCAGCTCCAGCTGTTCCGGGTGCGGTTCCGGCGCGCCCCGCAGGTCGTGGGCGCCCACGCCGAGCAGGCGCACCGGGCGGCGCGCGGCCTCGGTGCGGTCCAGCAGCGCCACGGCGCGCGCGGCGAAGTCATCGGCCGAGCGCGTGGCGACGGGCACGGTGTGGCTGCGCGTTACGGTCGTGAAGTCGCTGTAGCGCAGCTTCAGCGTCACGGCGCGGGCGTAGAGGTTCTTCTTCTCCAGCGATCCGGCCACGCGGCGCGCCAGCCGCTCCACCTCGGCGCGCATCTCGTTCAGGCTTTCCAGGTCTTCGGGGTAGGTGGTCTCGGCCGAAATCGATTTCCACGGGCGGTCGGGCTTCACTTCGCGCGGATCGTCGCCGTAGGACAGGCGCTTGAGCCACTCGGCCAGGCTGCCGACCGTTTTCTTCAAATCCAGTTCATTCGTCTGGCGCACATCCACGAGCCTCTGGATGCCGATGGCGCGCAGCTTCTTCGCGGTCACCGGGCCGACGCCCCAGAGCGCCTCCACCGGCAGCTGCTGCAGGAAGCGCTCGACGCGCTCGGGCGCGATCACCGTCAGGCCGTCGGGCTTCTGCCAGCCCGAGGCGATCTTGGCGAGGAACTTGTTCGGCGCCACGCCGGCCGAGGCGGTCAGCCGGATCTGCTCGAAGATGTTCCGCTTCAAGCGCTTCGCCACCGTGCTGGCGAGCGGCTCGCCCCAGAGGTTCTCGGTGACGTCCAGGTAGGCCTCGTCCAGCGACAGCGGCTCCACCAGCGGCGTGCACTCGCGCAGGAGGGCCATCACCTTCTGCGAGGCGGTGCGGTAGCGCGTGAAATCGGGGCGCACGATCATGAGTTCGGGGCACAGCCGCAGCGCGCGCGCCATCGGCATCGCCGAGCGGATGCCGAACACGCGCGCCTCGTAGCTGCAGGCGGCCACCACGCCGCGGCCCTGCGGCGAGCCGCCGACGGCCACCGGCCTGCCGCGCAGCGAAGGATCGTCGCGCTGCTCCACGGAGGCGTAGAACGCATCCATGTCGAGGTGGATGATGCGGCGGAGCGGGGTGGCCATGCCCCGCGCAGGTTACCGCAACGGCGGGCTAATTCTCCGGCTGCTTGAGCTTCGCGCCGGTCATGGCGAAGCCGGCCGGATGGATCACCTTGGTGAACGGATACTTCTCGCTCTCGGCATGCCAGTTGGCCCAGTAGCGGCCTTCGGCGTCCGGCGCGAGCGCGAGCCAGTTGCGCGCGCCGATGAAGTGGTGCCGCGTGCCGGGGATCTCGACGATCGCCGAACTGATGTCGCGGTCGTCGTTCATGCTCTTGCCGGTGGTGTGCTCGAGGAAGAACAGCACCATGCCCGGCGGCGCCGGGTGCACGATGCCCGAAGAGGTCAGCTGGTTGATGACCGCGTTCCGTGCGCTCTCCGCCCCCGCGCGCGCCGACTGGATGACGCCGACCGCGCCCACGTGCACGTCGCCCGACAGCAGCGTCACGCGGCACTGGTTGCGCGCGGAGAAATCCAGCAGCCGGTGGATCAGGCGCAGGCGCTCCTGCCGGTGCGGCACGCTGTTCCAGTGGTCCTTCAGGTCGTCTTCCAGTTCCTGGCGGCCGGGGAACATGCCGAGCGCGTTCTCCAGCAGCGAGAAATCCGGATAGACCACCGGGATGCTGCTCATGAGGAACAGGTGCTGCGGGCCCTGCTTGCCGGCCGCGGGCAGGGCGTCCAGCCAGTCGTACACCGCCTTCCAGGATTCGGTGCTCATCACCTGCGACTGCGTGCGCTCGCTGCGCATGTCGAGCGCGAGGATGGCGACGGCGCCGACGCGGCAGCCGAAGCTGAAATGCGCCTGCGCCGGCAGCTTGAGCGGGTGCGCTTCGCCGGGCGCGACCTGCTGCTGGTAGAGCGAAAAGGTCTCGCGCGCCGACGCGAAGATGGCCTTGTAGACGGCGCATTCCTGCAATTTCGCGTCGTAGCTGCCCCAGCCATCCATGATGTCGTGGTCGTCCCACATCATCAGCGACGGAATGGTGGCGAGCATATTGGCGACGGCGGCCTGCGACCAGCGCTTCGGATACAGGCCGCGGAAGAAATCCGCGATCTGGCGCTGCAGGGTGTCGGAGACCGGCTGCTTGACGCCTTGCTCGGTGGGCAGCGCGGCCCATTTCTGCAGCCCCTCCAGCTCTTCCCACATCGAGTCGGAGTAGAGCTGGTCGCCGCCCAGCAGCAGCAGGTGGAAGGGCGAGATCGCGTGCTTGGCCGCCACGTCCTCCCAGAGCGCGTTCGGCACATCGGTGTTCTTCAGCAGCTTCAGGCTGGAAAAGCCGTTGCAGGAGCCGTAGGCGATGGCGGGCGCGGCGCCGGCCGCCGGCACCGCGATGTCCCAGCTGTCGCCGTCGAGGCTGTAGCGCGCGGTGACCGGCCTGGCGCCCTGCTTGACGAGGAAGTCGTAGCGCCAGAGCGTGAGATCGGCGCGCGCCGCCTTGAAGGCGCCGATTTGCTTCGCCGTCACCGCGCCGGGCGCACCGCCGGCGCTCAGGCTGAAGGCAGGCGCCTGGCCGTCGTCGCTGGCGACCAGGGCGCTCAAGCGCCATACGTCGCCGCTGCAGCCGCGGAAATTGAGTACCGGACCGAGTTTTATCGTCATGCCGCGCTCCCGAGTTCCCAGTATGCGACGCGCGCGGCGGGCGGGCTTTATCGCGCTGTCCGAATCAGCGCGGCCGCCGCCGCCGGCGCCACTCGATCATCAGCCAGCCGCCCAGCATGCCGCCCAGGTGGGCGAAGTGGGCGATGCCGCTGGCGGTGCCGGTGACCCCCAGCGCGAGTTCCAGCACGCCGTAGGCGGCGACGAAGACGCGCGCCGGCATGGGGATCGGCGGGAACAGCAGCATCAGGCGCCGTTGCGGGAAGTACCAGCCGAAGGCGAGCAGCAGCCCGAACATGGCGCCCGAGGCGCCCACCGTGGGCGCGGGCGGCGCGCCCATCCAGGCGGTCACCGCCAGGTGCGCGAGCGCCGCGGCGACGATGCAGGCGAAGTAGTACTGCAGGAAGAAGCGCGTGCCGAACAGTCGCTCGATGTCCGGCCCGAACATGTACAGCGCCAGCATGTTGAAAAACAGGTGCGTGAGGCCGCCGTGCAGGAAGCCGTAGCTGACCAGCTGCCAGAGCTCGAACGGCGGAAATCCGGGCGTCGCGGGCGGCCAGAGGGCGAACTGGACGAGCAGCTGCGAGCCGGCCTGGTTCTGCAGCAGGAACACGGCGATGTTGCTGGCCAGCAGGGCGAGGGTCGCGGGCGGCATGTTTCCCCGGAGAAGAGGTATTCGGCCTCGATTGTGACAAGGTTTTGCATTGCTTCCCATCAGAGTTGCTACCGTGGGGCCATGGGTTACTGCATCCATTACGCAGTCCGCGAGGGAATGTTGAGCGCCGCCGTGTCCGGCCGGGCCGGGGGGTTGCAGGCCGAGCGCATCGCGCTCGATATTTCCGAGGCGGCGGGCCGCGAGACCGTGAAGCGCGTGCTGATCGACGTGCGCGGGCTGAGCGACCGGGTGGGTTCGCTGGGCGCGCTGTCGATGGCGCGCTGCGCGCCGGCGCGCGTGAGCGGCTACCGCGTGGCGGTGGTGGATACGCTGGAGAACGACGCCTACTACGCGCTGCACGAAATGGCCGCGCAGGCGCGCGGCTACGTGCTGCGCTGCTTCGGCTCCATGGCCGAAGCGGTGCGCTGGCTGCGCAGCGTCCCCGGACGCGATTAAACTTCTCCCCACGAGGGAGGGGACATGACCCGATTTGCCATCCTGCTGTTCGCCGCGCTGTCGGCCGCCGCCGGCGCCGTCCATGCGCAATCCTGGCCGGCCAAGCCGGTGCGCGTGATCATTCCCTATCCGCCGGGCGGCGGCGCGGAAGCCGCGGCGCGCTTTCTCGCCAACCACTTCACGCAGGCCTTCGGGCAATCGTTCGTGATCGACAACCGGCCCGGCGGCAACACGGTGATCGGCGCGGAGGCGGCGGCGAAGGCGCCGGCCGACGGCTACACGCTGTTCATCACCGGCGGTTCGACCATGTCGGTGCAGCCGTTCGTGTTCGCCGGCAAGCTGCCCTACGATCCGCTGGGCGATTTCGCGCCGGTCAGCCTGGTATCCCACTTTCCGTTTTTCCTGCTGGTGCCGGCGTCGCTGCAGGTGAACACGCTGGCCGAACTGGTCGCCTACGTGAAGGCGCGCCCAGGCCAGGTTTCCTATGCCTCCAACGGCAGCGGCCTGCTGTCGAATCTCGGCATGGAAATGCTCAAGCAGGCAACCGGCATGGACCTGCTGCACGTGCCGTACAAGGGCTTCGCGCCGGCGCTGCCGGACCTGCTGTCGGGCCGCGTCGGCGTCATGATGGCGGACCTGGCGCCGGTCGGGCAGCAGCTGCGCGCCGGTACCCTGCGCGTGCTCGCCGCCACGTCGGCGCAGCGCTCTTCGTTCCTGCCGGAGGTGCCGACGGTGGCCGAGCTCGGCACGCCGGGCTACGAGATCGACGTCTGGTTCGGCCTGTTCGCTCCGGCGGCGACGCCGCCGGACATCATCGCCCGGCTGAACGCCGAGACGCGCAAGTACCTGGCGTCGGCCGAAGCGAAGGAAGCCTACGGCAAGGTCGGGCATGAACCCCTGTCCTCGACGCCGGAAGCGGTGCGCGCGCGCATCGCCGCCGAGCAGAAGGCGTTCGCGAAGGCGGTGAAGGACGCGAAGCTGAAACCCGAATAGCTATTTCAGCTTCGCGGTCAGGACTCTGAGGCGCTCGGCGAGGGAGCCGAGCAGCGATTCGGCGAATTCGGGGCTGGTTTTCACCAGCAGCAGGAAGGCGGTGCGGTTGATCGGCAGCAGCTGGCAATCCGTTTCCGCCACGGCGCTCGCCATGCGCGGCGTCTGCTCCAGCAGCGCCAGCTCGCCGAACACGCCGCCCGGCCCGAGGCGCTCGACCACGCCGCCGCCGAGGATCGACACCGCGACGCGGCCTTCGAGCACCGCGTACATGCGCAGGCCGGCCTGGCCTTCCTGCACGATGGTCTTGCCGCGGTCGAAGTAGACCGGTTCGTCGCTGCCCAGGCCGTCGGCGAGTTCCGCCAGCCGCTTCGGATCGAACACCGCCGATTCCTTGAGCGCCGCCTCGCTGCCCAGCGAGGTCTGCTCGGCGAGCCTGGCGATGGTGTCGCGCAGCCGGCCGATCATGATGCTCATCAGCATCAGCGCGAAGGCCGGCTTCTTCTGCAGGCCGCTGCGGAACTGCTTGTCGTCCAGCGCGATCACCTTGCAGGCGGTCTTCGCCACCGCGCTCGCGCTGCGCGGCGCGTGCGTGATGGAGGCCATCTCGCCGAAGACCTGGCCCTTCGTGACGGTGCCGATGACCTTCTTGCGCGCCACCAGGTCGACGCTGCCATCCAGCAGCAGGTACATCTTGTCGCGCATGAACAGGTAGGGGCGCGCCTTGTCGTTCTCGGTGAAGAAAGTCTGGCCGGGCGGCACCTTTTCCGCTTTGCCGGCGGCCTTGAAGAATTCCAGCGCCACCGCCGGGGTGTAGTGGGTCGCCGCCCAGGGTTTGGACTTGTCGGTCGTCGCCATGTCAGGCCGCCAGGGTGATTACGGAATCGTGGTATTTGCCGGATCCCATCCGGCCCTCTTCGAATATGCCGTGCTCGGCGATCCAGCGCTGCGAGTCCTCGAAGGATTCGCGCGTGTAGGGCTCGAACACGATGCGCTCGCCGGGCCCCCAGCGGCGCGTGTCCATCTGCTCGCGGAAGCGGGCCGGGAACTCGTTGCGGTAGTAGCGCGTGTACAGCTCGGGGCGCAGGTCGATGTCGCGCTGCGCGCGCCGCAGCGCGCGGAAATACTTCTTCACGTCCTCCGGATCCACCTCGCCCGAGATCATGGTGGTGATCATGAACGTGCTGTCGATGATCTTGCGAAAGCCCAGCTGCTCGGCGAAGTAGTACGGCCCGCTGAACAGGGCGGCGGCCGGCACTTCGCGGTCCACCAGCTTCTGCAGGCGGCCGAACAGGATGCCGTCGGCGAAGGAAAGCTTGATCTCCTCCGGCTTCAGGTACTGCTCCAGCGCCTGGATCGTCGAGTAGTGGCTGCCGGACTGGTAGCCCACCGAGATCGGCACGCCCTTCAGGTCCTGCGGCGTTTTCACCGGCGATTCGGGCGGCACGAACACCGCCGCGGGCGCCACCGAGTAGCAATCCGCGTAGAGCTTGCCGTGGCCGTGCGAGGCGGCCGCGTTGACGGTCCAGTGGCAGGCGCAGCTCACGCCCTCTTCGCGGCCCTTCTCGAAGCTCTGGTAGGCGCCGGTCTTGTTCGCGACCTGGTGCGTCTTGCCGGGATCGTCGTTGCCCCAGCTATCGCTGAATTCGTACTGCAGGCCTTCGGCCCTGAAATAACCCTTCTCCTCGGCGACCCATTCCTGCAGGCGGAAATGCGGCGCGATTTTGAACCTGGCCATGGCGTGCCTCCTCGGAGGGAGTATAAAGGCAGCCCCAACTCCATTCCAGAGAGCGTTGCAATGTCCATCTCCATGTCCCAGGCGAGCGCGCCGCGCTTCGCCCGCATGCTGAAGAATCTGTCGGCGATCCTCGGCAAGGCGCAGGCGCACTGCGAAGCGCGCAAGATCGACCCGCTGGTGCTGACCGGATCGCGGCTCTATCCCGACATGTTCCCGCTGTCGCGCCAGGTGCAGATCGCCTGCGACGCGGCCAAGGGCGCGGTGGCGCGCCTGGCGGGCACGGAGATTCCGAAGCACGAGGACACGGAGAAAACCCTCGAGGAGCTGCAGGCGCGCATCGCCAAGACGCTGGAATTCATCGCCGGCGTGAAAGCGGCGCAGATCGACGGCAGCGAGGAAAAGGAAATCGTCATCAAGCTGCGCGGCACGGACACCGCGTTCAAGGGCGCGGCCTACCTGATGGGCTTTGCGTGGCCGAATTTCTATTTCCACGTCGCCACCGCCTACAACATCCTGCGCCACAACGGCGTCGAACTCGGCAAGGCGGACTTCCTCGGCGGCTCGCAGTAACAGGCTGTTACAGATCCGGGGACAACTTGCCCCGGGCCCATGCGTCTAACGGATGTATGGACCCGAAAGGAGGCAAGTCATGAAGCTCAAAAACCGTCTCATCGCGGCGACAGTCGTTGCCGGTGCGCTGGGCGCAGTTGCAGCACCCGCGTTCGCGGGGAATATCGGCGTGAGCATCGGCATCGGCGTGCCGGTCGCGCCGCCGCCCGTGATCTACGAACCGCCGCCGCCGCCGCCCGCCTACGGCTATGTCTGGATCCCGGGCTACTGGGGCTGGCAGGCCGACCGCTACGTCTGGATCCGCGGCCGCTACGCCTACGGCCGGCCGGGCTATGGCTGGCGGCCGGACCACTGGGAGCGGCACGGCGACCGCTGGCACCACGTCTCGGGCAACTGGGAGCGAAACGGGCACGGCAATCACGGCCGCGGCCACGGTCACCGCTGAGGAACCGCTAGACTAGGGCGATGCGCCTCGTCATCGCCCAGATGAAGCACGAGACCAACACCTTCTCGCCGGTGCCGACGCCGCTGGCGCGCTTCGCGCACGGCACGCCGGCACCGCTCGAGGGGCGGGCGGTCTACGAGGCCTTCAAGGGCACGGGCACCGCGATCGGCGCCTTCATCGATCTCGCCGACCAGGCGGGCGCCGAGGCCGTGTATCCGATCGCGGGCAATGCGGCGCCCAGCGCGCCGGTGGAGACCGCGGCCTACGAGGACATGGCCGGCCGCATCGTCGCCGCGGTAGCGCAAGGCTGCGACGCGGTGCTGCTCGACCTGCACGGCGCGATGGTCACGCGCGCGCACGACGATGGCGAGGGCGAGCTGCTGACGCGCATCCGCAGGGTCGCGCCCGAGGTGCCGATCGGCGTGGCGCTCGACATGCATACCAACCTGTTTCCCGCGATGGGAAACCTCGCGACGGTGATCGCCGGTTACCAGACCTATCCGCACGTGGACATGTACGAGACGGGCGTCCGCGCGGCGCGCCCCATTTTTTCTCTATTCAATGAAAAATCCAAACCCACCCTGCAATTCGGCCATCGGCCGATGTTGCCGCACGTGATGCGCCAGTCCAGCCTGGATTCGCCCAACAAGGAGATCCAGGCGCGCGCGAAGGAGATGGAGAAGCAGGGAGCGCTCTGTGCAACCTTCTTTGTCGGCTTTCCGCACGCCGACATTCCGTACGCGGGATCTTCCGCGGTGGTGGTGACCGACGGCGACGCCGCGAAAGCGCGCGCGCTGTGCGACGAGCTGCTCGACATGGCCTGGCGCGCGCGCGAGCAGTTCGTCTACCGGGTGGAACCGCTCGAGCAGTCGCTGTTGCGCGCGAAGGCCTTGCAGGGCCGGCCGGTGGTGCTGCTCGACCACTACGACAACTGCGCCTCCGGCGGCACCATGGACACCATGGCGGTGCTGGGCGGCATCCTCGACGCCGGGCTGGAGGATTGCGCGGCATTCGCGATCTGCGACCCGCAGGCGGTGGAGCAGATGAAGCGCGCCGGCGTCGGCGCGCGCGTCACGCTGCCGCTGGGCGGCAAGCTCGACATGCCCTCGCTGGGCCTGAAAGGGCGGCCGCGCGAGGTGACCGGCAACGTGCGGCGCATCGTCAACGGCATCTACCGCAACGAGGGCCCGATGGCGCGCGGCGAACTGGGCGACATGGGGCCTTCGGCGCTGCTCGATACCGGCAAGGTCGAAATCGCCGTGATTTCGCGCCACGTGGAGCCGCACGACATTGCGCCGTTTCGCGCGCTCGGCATCGAGCCGGAGAAAAAGCGCTACCTGATGCTCAAGAGCCGCGTGCACTGGCGCGCGGGCCTGGGGCCGCTCGCGCAGGCGGTGGTCGAGTGCGCGGGCGAGGGCGTCTGCACGTCAGATTATTCACAGTTGAAGTTCCGCCGGCTGCGCCGGCCGGTTTACCCGCTGGATCCGCTCGCGCCCGAATCCGCACCGTCCGTCTGAAGGCCGCGGTAAGAAGTCACGCTGCTGGGCAAATAGGCCGGCGTTCCTGCGCCGCAGGGGTACAAAAGAGTCATGACGAACCACAAGGAGCCGTCATGAACAACATGAAAAAACTGGCAGTCGCGGTTCTCGCAGTCGCAGGCCTCTCGGGCTGCGCCACCACCCGAACCGCGGACCTGGCGGGCGCGGACGCGGCGCCGCTGAAGGAGCACCAGGTGTCGCGCCCCGCCGCCAGCTACGGCAGCATGGGCGGCTACCGCTACCGCCGCCTGGTCGCCATCGACCTGCGTTCCTCCTAGCCGCCCGCGCGGCGCGCTAGGAACCGCGCACCACGACCAGGTTGTTGACCACCGAGCGCACGCCCTCCACGTTCATCGCGAGCAGGGCGATGCGCTCTTTGTCCGCAGGTCCTTCCACCGTTCCATAGAGCGTCACGACGCCGTCGGCGGCGGCCACCTCCACGTGGCTGCGGGCCGGTTCCAGCAGCACCTCCTTGACCTTGCTGGACAGCGCCATGTCCGCGCTGAGCTGCTGTTGCGCGGACGGCTTGGGCGCTTCGACCTGCGGCGCAGGTTGAACGGAATTTTCCGGACTGCTGGCGGCCTGCTGCATGGGCTCGGTCTGCGAGTCGCAGGCCGCAAGGTGGAGCGATAGAGCCGCGATCGCGGCCAGGGATGTGCTGCGTTTCATGGGATCTCCTGTGTGGCAAATGCCGACGCCAGGGATCCCTGCCAGCTTCGTGCCAGCTGCGCGACCTGCGGCGCGAATTCAAGCGCTTAGAGAATTGCCGTCGCGCGCGTGCCGATATTTCGTCGCCGCCAGGCGACGCAGACAGATGGCGCCGGCCTCAGTTGACGCCGGGCGGCGGGGGCGGAGGCGTGCCGGCGGGCGGCGGCGGAATGCTCGAGGACGCCGGCGCGCTCGCATTGGGCGGCGGCGGGGGCGGCGTGCTGTAGCGGCCCGAGTGTCGCGAGCCGTTGCCGTTTCCATTGCCGCTGCTGTAGCTGCCCGAGGTCGGCACCTTGTGGCCCTTCGAATACATGCACTGCACGTAGCCGTTGTCGTAGCGGCGCTGCAGCTCGTACTGTGAATAGCCGCCGGCGCTCGCGCCGGAAAGGCCGCCGACCAGCAGGCCGGTACCCGCGCCCACGGCGGCGCCGTTGTGGCCGCCGAAGGCGGCGCCCGCCACCGCGCCGATGGCGGTGCCGACGGCGGCGCTGGCGGCGACGCTGCTCGCCGCCGCGTCGTTGGGCGTGCTGCCGCCGGTCTGGAGGTGCGCGAACTGGCGGCAGTCCATGTCGTCTGCGCGGAACAGGTTGAAGTCCTTGCCGCTGCCCGGCAGCACCATCACGCTGGGCCCGCTCGGCATGCTGACGCAGCCCGCCAGCAGCAGCGCGGCTGACACCAGAAGGATTTTTGCCGGCGCTTTCATGGGATCAATTCTGCGGTTGCGGATCGACGCGCTGCCAGGGCGATGCGCAGTCCTTCACGTACGGATAGTAGGCGCGCGAGTCGTTGCAGTAATACCAATAGCCCGACGCCTGCTGCTGTTGTTGCGCCGGCTGCTCGACGTAGACCGACGGCTGTTGCTGCACGATCACCGGGGCCGCGGCGTACGGATAGGCATAGGGCGCGTAATAGGGATAACCGTAGCCGTAGTAGCCCGCGTAGGGCCAGCCATAGCCGAAGCCCAGGCCGATCGTCACGCGCGGGCCGTAATAGCCGTGGCCGTGACCGTGGCCGCCGCGATAGTAGCCGCCGGCGCTCGCCGAACCTGCGGCCAGCGCCAGCAGCAATGCCAGAATGATGTGCTTTGTTTTCATGGGCACCTCTTGGACAGGGAGAATAGCGCCGCCGTTCCGCCCTT
>Ga0315912_10004042_pt1 | contig 14125 bp, 12 predicted proteins | sample VfabasoilMG_FD_204469 | JGI IMG/M metagenome (GOLD analysis project Ga0315912, IMG submission 204469) | Garden soil microbial communities collected in Santa Monica, California, United States - V. faba soil | ecosystem: Environmental > Terrestrial > Soil > Garden | place: USA: California... | reverse complement strand
AACATGTCGCAGGCGGTACGACGCACCGTCGCGGGCAAGGGGCTCGATCCCGAAGATATGGTGATGCTCGCGTATGGCGGCAATGGACCGGCCTTCGCCGCCATTCAAGCGGAGGATCTGGGTATCGATCGAGTGCTGGTGCCGAAAGCGTCGCCCACCTTCTCGGCGCTCGGGACGTTGGTGGCCAATCCGAGCATCGATGAAGAGCGTTCGTATAGTTGTCCTGCCGATCGTCTCGATGTGGCGAAGCTGAAGTCGCTCTGGAAGCAACTGAGCGAAAAAGCCGAAAAATATTTCGCCGACGCCAATTTCCCGCAGGATCGAGTGTGGGCGCAGTATCAAATGAACATGCGTTACGCGGGCCAAAACTGGTCGCTGACGTTCGATGTCAAAACGGCGCAAGGCCTGCGCGATTTGTCCTTCATAGACGAAGGTCTCGGTCTTAAAGCGATCGCATCGTTCAATAAACGCCACATGGAGGAGTACGGCCATGTGCGTGAAGGCGAGATGCCGGAAGTGACCGGCGTTCGGTTATCGACTTACGTCGATACACCTTCGCCGAGCGTCGCAAAAGGTTTCGGGGCGTCCGCTGTCGTCGCAAAACCGGCCAAAGTACGGCGCGCTAATTTGGGCAAGGGGTATCAAGAAACGCCGGTTTTTCGCGGCGCCGATCTCAAAGCGGGGTATCGAATCGCCGGGCCGGCGATTGTCGAAGAGACCTTCACCACCATCGTTGTGTATCCAGGTTGGCAAGCGCGCATAGACGATGCGGGCGACTACGAGTTAACCCGCGTCTAACTTATTCGACGAGTAGCCGTGTCCGCACTACGCACATTCAAAGTACTTGAGTTGTCGGAAAGCGTTGCCGGTGAATACTGCGGCAAACTGCTGGCCGATTTCGGGGCGCAGGTCATCAAGATCGAGAAGCCGGGCGTCGGCAGTCCGACGCGTCGGATGGGTCCTTTTGCTCGACTCACTCCCTCTCCCTTGATGGGAGAGGACGCTTCATTTGATTCCCGGTTGAATCTGGAGCGCAGCGGTCTCTTCGCTTACCTCAACACCAACAAGCATTCCGCCACGCTCGATCTTTCGACCGCCGCCGGTGTTGCAACGCTGGCCAAGCTCGTCGACGCTGTCGATGTAGTCATCGACGATCATCCGTCGGGTTGGCTTAAGTCGGTAGGCTTGGATCCCGCGACGATCGAGACGCATCGCCCTTCGCTGGTGCTGTGTTCGATCACCGCGTTTGGGCAAGATCCGCCGCCGGATCGCATTCATGCGGAAGATCTGACGGTGTTTCACACGAGCGGTTGGGGTTACCACACCCCCAGTGCATCGAACGAAAAATTGCCGCCGCTGAAGGGAGCGGGACGATTCATGGTGAGCTATGAGGCCGCACTGGATGCGTCGCTGTGCGTGACGGCGGCATTGTACGAACGTATGCATTCGAAGCTGGGTCGGTTCATCGATATTTCCAAGCAAGCGGTGATGGCTTCGCGTGTCGACTATGTGTTGGGGCAAATGGTGGCCGGCGATATGGACGTCACGACTCGACGCACGGCATTCGATCTGGGCGGTCCTGCAGGTATTTTTCGCTGCCTGGATGGTTATGCGTATATCTGGATGTCGGCGCCCGCGCATTGGGAAGGGTTGCGCAAGTTGCTCGGCAATCCCGAGTGGATGAACGCATTCCCGGAACGCTGGATGGAACTTGAGTGCACGCCGGAGCGCGTCGCGCAATGCCGGCACCATCTCGCCGAGTGGCTCAAGACACAGGAAAAGGAGCAGGCGTCGGCCGCGGCGCAGAAGCTCGGCGTGACGTTGGTGGCCGTAAACAACGCGAGCGATCTACAGTCGTCGCCCCAGTTTCAACACCGGCAATTTTTCGCGCGGGTGAATCATCAGGTGCAAGGTCCCGCACACTATCCCACCGTGCCTTACAAGCTGAGCGCGACACCGGCGAAGATTGAGTCGTCCGCGCCATTGTTGGGGCAGCACACCGATACGTCGTTGTCGGCGTTGCAGGGACAGCAACCATGACACAACGTTTACGAGGCGGTCCGTTGCAAGGCGTGCGCGTTGTCGAGCTCACTAAAGTGTGGGCGGGCCCGTACGTGGGTAAGTTGCTCGCGTTTCTCGGCGCTGAAGTGATCCGCATCGAAAGCATGGAGTCCCTAGATGTCACGCGCACCTACGGCGTGAAGGACATCAACAACGCACCGGGCTTTCAGGCTGTCAATCCGCAAAAGTTAAGCGTGCAAATCGACATGAAGACGCCGGCGGGCATCGAGCTTATCCTCGACCTGCTGCGCCACTCCGACATCGTCGTAGAAAACCTGCGGCCGGGTGCGATCGATCGCTTGGGGCTCGGCTATGCGACGGTCAAAGCAACCAAACCCGACATCGTTTTCGTTTCGATGGGTATGCATGGCAACGATGGGCCGCTGGCCTATCAAACCGGCTACGCGCCTTGTTTTGCGGCGCTGGGTGGATTGAGTTCCCTAGTGGGATATGAGGGCGAACCGCCGGCGGGCATGAATGTTCGCTACGCCGATTCGACGTTCGGTACTGCGGCCGCCTTCGCTGCCGTCGCGGCGTTGACGCATCGGCGCCAAACGGGTGTGGGGCAATTCATCGATGTATCCGCCGTCGAAACGATGAGCAGTATGGTCGGCGATGCGCTGATGGACTTCGCCCTTAATAAGGTGGTGCAGGACTGCGACGGCAATCGGCACGCGGAGATGGCGCCGCACGGCGCATACCGCTGTTTAAACGACGAGTGGATCGCCGTCGCTGTCTCCTCGGATAGTGCTTGGGAAGCGTTTGCGGGGGCGTTGAACGCGCCGGAGCTGGCGGATGACGCGCGCTTTCGGACCTTTGCCGATCGGCAGGTCAATGAAGCCGAATTAGAGCGCATGATTGCTAGACGGACTCTGCAGCGCGATGCCGCGGAATTGGCGGCTGCCCTTCAGCACAGCGGTGTTGCAGCGGCGAAGAGCTTTAGCTCCGTCGATTTAGTGGCCGATCAACACCTGTGGGGGCGGGGTTTTTTCCGCGAAGTGACCGACCGCAGGGGGCAAGCTCGCACGGTTGTCGGCCCGTCTTGGAACATGTCGCGCGCTGCAGCAATTGTCGATGCCGCGCCGCGTCTGGGTGAGCAAAACGCCTACGTATTCGGTGACATTTTGGGCTTATCGACAGAGGAACAGCAGAGGTTGTCGGCAACGGGCGTGGCCCGTTAAGTGCTGCGTGAAATGTGTATGCAATCGCGCGAATTGGTTAGATCGGAGCGGCGGGGCGCTGTAGAACTACGGACGGTGGATTCGGCTGAGTGCGCGGCAGATTGCGCGTTTCGGCCAAGTGGCCAAAGTGGGCTGGCGATGACCAGAGAGGTTCCGGGACATGACTGAAACGCTATTCGTCTTCAACGAACGCAATTACCTCGATTGTCAAAACGCGTTTCGCGGGCCTGGCAATCAAGAGTATTACTTGGGCGACTACACCATCGAGGCAGGTTCCGTTATCGACGTGCGCGCCGATAGAAAAGCGGTGGGCGCATGTTCCATCATTCGCTTGCGCTCGAAGACTCGTTTGCTGTTCAGGCGCGGTTGGGCGCACATTCGTCAAGACGCCACCGACGTGGCCGTATTGTGGTTCGTAAAGAGCGGCCGTCTGTGCGTGTCGCATCAAGCGGGCCAAACGATCGCCGAGAAGGGCGACTTCGTCATTACCAAATCGATGACGCCGTTCGCGATCGAATGTCATCCCGACGAACAATCGTCGCATGAAGTGCTGCATGTGATCGTGCCTGCGCACCTGCTGCGCAGTTTTGTACCGCAGGAAATTCGCACCGGCTTTTGCATGCGGGCCGCGTCGCGGGAATTTGTTATCGCCGAGCATATCTTGACGGATCTGTTCGAGGACGATGGCGAACTCGACGGGCAGGTTGCCGAGATGCTGATGAACAGCGCGCTGTCGGTGTTGAGCCACGCTATTCGAGGGCGCGTGACCGACGTGCCGTCGCGCCAGTCGCTATCGGATCGACGCCTGCAAGATGTGCTGAGATTCATCGAGTTACATTTGTCCGATCCGAAGCTGAGTATTACCACGGTGGCGAAAGGTTGCGGCATTTCGCCTCGTTACTTGTCGTTCCTGCTCAAGCTGCACGGTAAACCGTTCTCCGCCTTGGTTTGGGAAAAGCGCATGCAGATGGCCGGCCGCTGGCTCGCGTCGTCGCGGCCGAGCGATATCTCGATCAGCGAAGTCGCATATAAAGTGGGTTTTAAAAGCTCGGCGCATTTCAGCCGCATGTTCAAGCGTGTATACAACGTCAGTCCGCGCGAATACCGCTCGGCCGACGTGCCGCAGGTCATGCAGGCGCGCCATGAATTGTTTTCCGACAGCGTCGGATCGTTGCAGTAGACGGGGAAGTGACCATGGGTTCGAGCGAAGCCGGAACGCAAGCTGCGGGTTGTCCGATGGGCCACGGCAAAATCAATCTTGCCGAAGTCAGTTTGAAAGATCCGCAGATACTCGCCCGGCCGGAAGAATTCTTCCGCGCCATGCGGACCGAGGATCCCGTGCACTACGACGAGAAACTCGGTATGTGGCTGGTATCCCGCTACGACGACATCGTCGAAGTGCTGCGCGATCCGTTGACGTTCTCCGACAAGCACGGTTATGCGGCGCAGTACGCCAGCGGCTTCTTCGAAGAGTTCAAACAAATCCTCGAGCGCGACGGCGGCGGCTTCTTCGTCGATGTCATTAAAGACGATCCGCCCGCGCACACGCGCATTCGCCGGCTGCTCGACAAAGCGTTCACCGCGCACCGCGTGGCGGCTTTGGAACCGGCGATCACCAAAATTATCGTCGACCTGATCGAGAAGTTTGCGGACCAAGCGGCGAATGGCAAGCCGGTGGACGGGGTGAATCAGTTCGCCATACCGCTCACCATTGCCGTGATCTGCGAACAAATGGGGATCGGTCAATATAACGCGTCGAAAATTCAGCAATGGTCCAGCGCGGTAACGGCGCAGATCGGGCGCATGCAGAATCGCGAGCAGATGCTCGAGAACGCCAAGCTGATTTGCGAGCTGCAGAATTTCATCATCGCGGAAATGAAGGCGCGCGAAGCCGCGCCGCGCGAAGACATGATCTCCGATCTTGTCCACGCGCGTACCGAGGACGGCGGCAAACTGGAATTCGCCGAGGCTGTGTCCTTGGTTCGAGCGTTGATCATCGCCGGCAATGAGACCACTGCAACCGCCATCGCCAATTTGCTGCTGGTGTTGGGAACTCGTCCCGAGGTCGCAAAGGCCTTGCAGGCTGCGGTGGACGACGATCGTTTGATGAATCGCTTCGTCGAAGAGTTGCTGCGTATCGAACCGCCGGTTCGCGGCCTCGCCAAGATGACGACGCGTGAAGTGCAATTGGGCGGCCGCACGCTGCCGAAAGATGCGCATCTACTGGTGTTGTACGCGTCCGGCAACGACGACGAAGCACAGTTTGCCTGCCCGCGCGCATTCGATATGAACCGCAGCAATATCGGCAAGCACGTCGCCTTCGGCGTCGGCGTGCACCGTTGCGTCGGGGCGTCGTTGGCGCGGATGGAGATCAAGGTGGCCGCGCGCGAGATCCTGCGGCGGCTGGCCGACATCAAGCTCGCGGTGCCGGCCGAAGAAGTTAAGTACCTGCCCACAGTGGCGACCCACTCTATCGAGAGTTTGCCGTTGACGTTTACGCGGCGGACCTAAAGTAGATTTAGAGATAATCGTGGGCTGGTTCCCTCTCCCCTTGTGGGAGAGGGTTAGGGAGAGGGGGTTCTGTGAGCTACTCTCATTCGTCTCCACCCTCTCCCCATCCCTCTCCCATCAAGGGCGAGGGGGTTAAGATACCAATGTACTGCTAAGTTAACGCGTAATGGCAGTTTGCAGAACGTAGTCATGTAGTTTGTACGCGCCTGCTAAATTTGGAGATCCACGTGGCTCAAGAACTTTCCGGCAAAGTCGCGATCATTACCGGCGGCGCTAGCGGCCTCGGTCGCGCCACGGTCGAATTATTCGCGCGCGAAGGCGCGAAAGTTCTGATTGCCGACGTGAACGCCGAGGCCGGACAGCAATTGGCGACAACGCTCGGCGCGGCTGCGCGCTTTCAAAGCGCCGATGTGGGCAACGCAGACGATATTCAAGCGCTCGTCGATGCCGCAGTGATGCACTTCGGCGGCCTGCACATCATGTTCAACAACGCCGGCATCTCAAGTGCGATGCATGAGCGCTTTGTCGATGACGAGATAAAGGATTTTCAGCGCGTTATGGGCATTAACCTGCTCGGCGTCATGCTGGGGACGCAACGCGCGGCGCGTCATATGGCGAAGCACGGCGGCGGTTCGATCATCAATACGGCATCGATAGCCGGCTTGCAGGCGGGATTGGGTGTGATGACCTACCGTGCGTCGAAGGCGGCGGTGATTCACTTTACCAAATGCGCCGCCATCGATTTGGCTGCCGACGGCGTCCGAGTCAATTGCATCGCACCCGGCAACATTCGTACGCCCATGTCGAGTTTCGATGCATCGATGAACGATCAGCGTGCGCAGCAAATGCAAAAAGCGGTAGACGACGTGCGCATGGCCAATCAACCCTTGAAGCGTTATGGCACGCCAACGGATGTGGCGAACGCCGCGCTCTATTTCGGTAGCGATCGTTCGGCTCAAGTCACGGGCACCGTGGTGCCGGTGGATGGAGGGATCACTGCCGGCGATCCCGTCAATCACCTGCAGGCCATCATGCAAGCTCGTGCGACGGTCATGAAGTCCTAGGCTGCGACTTAATCGATATCGCGTGCAGAGACGTTTTCGATTACTTCCGCAGACATTGCCGCGCTATAGGGCCATTGTTAGCGTTGTCCGCTAGTAAATTGCGGTGCAGCCGTTCGAACGGCGCATCAGGCTATATAGGGGGGCAGCGAATGATTAATTATTCAATGGGTTGGAAGATACGCGCCAATCGTTTGAGCCGAACCATATGGCTGACGCTAAGCGTTGCTGCCGCCGGTGCGCCACTGCCGGCTTTGTCTCAATCGGCAAACGAGACCAACGCTGCAGGCAGCACGCTCGACGAGGTGACGGTAACGGCTCGCCGTCGCGATGAAAGTCTCGCGACAGTACCGATCGCGATTACTGCTATCGGCGCCGAAGATTTGGTCGAGCGATCGATTCGCACCGATTCCGATCTGCAGTTGGCGGCTCCCGGTTTGACGATTCGGCAAACGCAGGGCAACAACTCGCTTACCTATTCGATTCGCGGCCAATCGGCCGATACCTTCAGCGGTTCGCCTTCGGCGGTCATTGCCTACTTGAACGAAGTGCCGCTCACCATCGGCAGCGCGTCGTCGTTCTACGATTTGGAATCGGTACAGGTATTGAAAGGACCGCAAGGTACTTTGTTCGGTCGCAATACGACCGGCGGCGCCGTGTTGTACACGACCGCAAAGCCGACCGATAAGACCGAGCTGCTCGGCCGCGTTCGTGTCGGTAATTTCAATCTCCGTGAAGTGGACGGCATGATCAATCTGCCGTTCTCCGATGCGGTGATGTTGCGCGGCGCATTCGACATCATCCAGCGCGACGGTTATATCGATAATTTATATAACGGTGTTCAGTTGGGTGAGATCGATCGTAAGAGCACTCGCGTTACCTTAACGATTAAACCTGGCGATGTGTTCGAAAATACGACGATGGTGCAGTACACACACGTGAGCGGCACCAACACCGGCGCCTCTTACACTTACAGTGTCTATAGCACCAACTGTTCTGCGGCATTCGGCGGTACCGGCAACCTGAATTGTGCAAGCGGTCTGGCGTATCCAGGTTTAGCGACCTATGTGGAGAATGTGCAGCGCCAGATTGGTCCTTACAAGACGCAGCATCCGGGGCCTGCCAATCATTCCGGTCGCGATTTAAACGTTTCGAATACGACGACGATCGAGTTCAACGACAATCTAACGCTGAAGAATATCTTGGGTGTCTCGAGCGTGAAGACGGACTCGGAGCAGCCGCAGCTCGGTGCGCCGTATCCGACCATTATGACGTTCAATATTGCCACCGGTAAGTCCGGGAATGAGCAAGAAGTGGATTCCGTCTCGGACGAATTGCAACTGCAAGGCGAAGCGTTCGGCGGCGACCTTACTTACATAGCGGGTTACTACTTCCAGCGCATGCAGACAGAAACTCTGTGGCCGCAAACCTATTTCGGTGTTGTTACGGCCACTAATCATTTCCAAGTCGACAACGACACCGATGCGGTTTACGGGCAAGCGAGCTACAGCATCGTCGACAATCTCCGTGCCACCGCAGGTCTGCGCTACACCTGGGAGCGCGTAAGTATCGAACAGCTTTCTCAAGGCGATGCCTATGCGCAAATTCGAAGTGGAACTCTGTTCAATGGCAGGCCCGGTGAAATAGAGCAGTCCAACACGTTTAAAGACCCCAGTTGGGAGTTGGGTCTGGAATATCAAGTATCGGCTGGCGTGTTTACGTATCTGAAGACCCGCGGGAGTTTCCGCAGCGGCGGCTTTAACGGTTCTGCCGACCCGGTGAGCGCAACGGCTACCGGTGGCGGCAATATTTTCGAATCCGAAAATACGGAAGACATCGAGGCGGGCTTTAAATATCGCGGCGATGTTTTCGGTCGTAGTTCAACGTTCAATCTCGCCGTCTACAAACAATGGATTACGGACGTGCAGCGTGTCGAATTCCCCGATCCGGACGGTCCGGGCGTCGGCCGCGCTTCCATTGCGGTAACCGCCAACGTTCCCGAGGAGGAAGTTCAAGGCGTCGAACTCGAGGGGTCGATCATGGTCGCCTCTTGGCTGGAGCTGGGATTCAACGCTGCCTACACCGACGCCGAGTTCACCGACAATCAGGTCAATTTGTTCGGTACGCAATTCTTTTACGCGCCGGTAGGCGATACGCCACGTCGTTCCGGTGTCGTGTATTTCGATATCGATGTGCCGGTAAGCGACACTATCGGCGCGCTAAGCGTGCGCAGCGAACTCTATGGCCAAAGCGAGCAATACTTTTCCAACGCCGCTGCGTCCATCGCTCCCGGTACGAAGCTGCCCGGATATGCGCTCATCAACGCCCGCCTGAGCTGGGACGAAATCATGGGGAGCGGCCTCTCGGCCGCATTATTCGGCAAGAACTTGGCCGGTCGAGAGTATTTTGTCGGCGGTATGACGTTGGCCGCGGCGCTCGGCCATAATGCCGCCGCTGTAGGCGAACCTCGCACCTACGGTCTTGAATTGGCATATCGCTTCTAAGTGCGGGTTCCGGAGAGCAGGTTTAATGGGCATTAAGGTCACATTCGTGCAGAACGACGGCGTGGAGAAAACGATCACCGATGCGCAGCCGGGCGATTCGCTCATGCTCGTAGGTCGTAACAACGGAGTCGAAGGCATCTTGGGCGATTGCGGCGGCGGTTGTTCGTGTGCGACTTGCCATGTGTATGTGGATGCGGCATGGGAAGCCGCAACCGGTAAGCCCGATGAAATCGAAGCGGGCATGCTCGATATGGTTTCGGACATCCAACGAAGCAACAGCCGTCTCGGCTGTCAAATCAAACTCACGTCGGAACTCGACGGCATCAAAGTCACCGTGGCGCCGCCGCTCTGAATCTCTGGCGAACATCTGGGGCATAAAGCTAATGAGCACCAAAGCGAATAGTGGCGAAACGTACGATGTCGTTGTCGTTGGTTCCGGTGCTGCCGGCGCGGTTGCCGCGCTGCGCGCCGCCGAGCGCGGGTTATCGGTGCTGATCGTCGAGAAGGCGCACAAGTACGGCGGCACTTCGGCGACGTCGGGCGGCGTGTTGTGGGTGCCGAATCATAAGCTCGCTCCCAGCGACGATACGCGCGAACAAGTCACGACGTATCTACAGAGTGTCATGAGCGGCCAGATACAGCGCGAACGGCTCGATGCCTATCTCGATCAAGCACCGGAGATGGTGCAATTCTTAAAGGGGTTGGGCATTCCGCTCATGCAGTCGGCGTGGCCCGATTACCATCCTACCGCGCCCGGTGCACGCGCCGATCGTTCAGTGATTTGCGATACCTTCGACGGCCGCGAATTGGGTGACAAGTTCACGTTGATGCGCGAGCAATACGGCCGCTTCAAGGTGCTCAATCGTTATTCGATGGATGTGATGGAGTTCTTTTCCATCTCGACGCGCGCGAAGGGATGGATTCGCACCTTCCTAAAAATGGCCTGGCGCTATTGGAGCGATTTCAGCACTCGCGCGCTTACCAAACGGGATCGGCGCTTCACAATGGGGGCCGCGCTGCTGGGTAATGTTTATAAGCAAGTCTTCAAGCGCAATATCGAAGTGCGGCTCGAAACCAAGTTGGACGAACTCGTGCTTGCCGACGGTCGGGTCACCGCTGTCAAAGTCAGTCACTTCGGTCGTCAGTATGAGATCAAGGCAAAGCAGGGCGTAGTGCTCTGCGCCGGCGGTTTCGAATGGAATCAGGAGTTGCGTGATCGTTTTTTCCCGGTGCCCGGGCTCACCCGTCATAGCAGCACGCCGGAAGATGCCAACCGCGGTGAGGCGTTGATCGCAGGCATGAAAGTCGGTGCGGCGACAGAGCACACCGAGTCCGGTTGGTGGATTCCCACCATGCAGATGCCGATGCCGTTGGCGTCCAATTTCGAAGAAATTCACCAAGCGGCGTTCGATGTCGGTCGTCCGCATAGCGTTGCCGTAAATCGCAACGGCGTGCGCTTTGTCGATGAGGCATGCGGTTACGACGACTTCGGCAAGGCGATGGTGGCCGATCAACTGAAGACCGGCGCGAATACCCCGTGCTGGCTGGTGTTCGACGCCACCTTTCGCGAGAAATTTACCGCCGGCGGTTTTATGCCGACGCTGTTGATGTCCGATAGCAAGATACCGGTCGACTGGTGGGATCACTACATTTTTAAAGCCGAGAGCATCGACGGGCTCGCGGCGAAAATTCACGTTCCGGTGGCCGCGCTGACCAAGACAGTCGCCAATATGAATCAGTATGCGCAGACCGGTGTCGATCCGGAGTTCGGTCGCGGCAGCAATATCTACGATCAAATGTTCGGCGACGCCAACGTCAAGCCCAATCCTTGCCTTGGGCCAATCGCAAAGCCGCCGTATTACGCGGTAGCCATTAACTGCGGCGATCTCGGCACCAAGGGTGGCCTCAAGGCCGATGCGGCTGCGCGCGTACTCGATGGCAGCGGTCGGCCGATTCCCAATCTCTACGCGGCCGGCAACAACTCCGGTAGCCCGTTCGGCAACTGTTATCCCGGTGCAGGCGGTACGATCGGACCGGCCATGACCTTCGGTTTCGTGGCAGCCAACGATATCGCGGCGCGCGCCGGCAAGCAGTCGGTGCCAACGGTGGAAAAGCTCGTCGTGAACGCTTAACCGACCGGGCAGCGGCGATTCTCGTTGCGCGTACGCACGCGCGCGTCGAGAATACGCGGATGAACAACGCAACACCCGTTCGTACGTACAACACCCTCGCGCTGGCGCGCCAGGGTCGTCTCCTCACCATTACGATGAACAGGCCCGACAGCCTGAATGCCGTCAATTTCGAGATGCACGAAGAATTGGCGGATGTGTTCCGCTATGCCGCCAACGATGAGCACTCGGACGTAGTGATGCTTACCGGTGCGGGTCGCGCATTTTCGGCGGGCGGCGATATCGATCATATTGCGCGTAACGCCGCGAAGCCGGAGCTCTTCGATGTCGAAGCGCGCACAGCCAAGCGCATCGTGTTTGCGATGCTGGATCTCGATAAGCCGCTGGTCTGTCGTTTGAACGGACATGCCGTGGGCCTCGGAGCGACGCTGGCACTGCTTTGCGATGTCATCTTTGCCGCCGAGGGCGCCAAGATCGGCGATCCGCACGTGGGCGTCGGATTGGTTGCGGGAGACGGCGGCGCCGTTATTTGGGCGCATCGCATCGGCCTCGGTCGCGCTAAAGAGTACTTGCTGACCGGTGAAGTCCTGACGGCGAAGAAAGCCGAGGAAATCGGCCTCGTGAACCACTGTTTGCCGGCTGCCGAATTGGATGCTGCGGTAAATGCATTTTGCGAACGTCTGTTAAACGGCGCGACGCAAGCCATTCGCTATACCAAGATTCTCACCAACCTCGAATTGAAAAGAGTCGCCGCCGCCGTCATGGACGCGGGTATTGCGTACGAGTCGCTCAGCGTGCGGACCGACGATCATCGCGAGGCGGTGAAAGCGCTGCAGGAAAAACGCAAACCGGTGTTCGGGCGTAAAGCCGACTGAAATTCAAGTCGCGGCGGTTACGGTCGGTGTCGCCTTTCTCGGCAGTGCGATTAAGTAGGCGATAAATAACAGCGCCATCGTTCCGTCGATTATTACGCCCGCTGCGGCCTGAAACGGCAGAAACCGGCGGCCGATCGTCAGAATCAATACAACGAACGCAAGCTTCTCGACCACGGCGATGGCCAGCGCGAAGCGCCGATTGGCCTCGCTGAACGCGCCATAAATCAACGCGAGGCCGACCGTTCCGGCGAGCACGCCGAAATGCCTGACCAGCACGTTCGCCAGCGGTCCTTCCAACGCTTCGCCGAAGATCGACTGCTGCCATTCGGTCGGCGCAAAGGCTGCTTGGAAAGTGGGGCAGGTAAGCAGGCCGCAAATCAACATGACCCATTTGGCGGAGCGAGTAAATAAATTCATTGTGATCGACCGGGTTATTTTGTAACGACATTCTTGGCGAGGGCTTTAAATCTTGCGCCGTTCGCTTGGGCGAGGGTAATAGTAACGCGGCCGCTCTCACCGGTATTGATGTCTCGGGCGGTATCAACGTCAACGTATGCCAATGCAAATCGATGGGCTATCCATGACGTAGTGGCCGTCCGAGTTGCGTGTCCACATGCGCCTCATCGGATCGTGCTCCTCGTCGTCGAACGTCAAGTCGATTCGTTGTGTCGATACCGGTCTTTTGTAATGAAGGAATTGTCTGCCGTGCCGGTGAATTTCAGATACCGACAACCGGCGGGACCTATTTTGAACGTATACAAGGTGCCGCCCACGATGTGTATCGAATCGCCCGCCGAACAGACGCGGTTGCCGAAATGCATCTCGCCTTCCAGTACAAAGAAGATCTCGTCTTTCTCGTGGGCGTGGTGAGTCGATTGCATGTTGGGGACGTCTTTAATCTCCATCAAGAACAATCGATCGTCACCGCCCGGAAAGTGGGTTCTCACTTCGGTTTCCCGCTCTTCCTTGCTGAGCGTATCGAGAAAGGTCGCCGGTGCAAAATCCGATACCTTCCGGAAGGCGGTCTCTTTGTGCCCAAATTCGATTTTCTTCATGACGTTTCTCCAAATCCCGTAATCCGAACACGCGAACACTGACCTCATTTCTATATTAGCTAATTAGATTCTGTTTGCGACATTCCTAACTTTGAAACGAATGGCCAGGTAGGGATACCGATTAGGGCGGGTCGGCATTAATGACAAGGATTGCGGCGCTCCAACTTAAGATGACGGCGATTAGAAAGGGCGGCCTCATCTGAGCTAGGTAATCGATAGGAATGCTTGGATCATACCCGCCGCTTCTGGGTAAACGCATGGGTTATGCAAGTGGCCGCGCGTGCAGTTGCGGGCTAGTCTGAGGGCTTGTTAGTAGGCGGCAGACCGGCTGCAACGTTCGAAAGGCCGCGCTAGGTGAAATTGAACATTGTTTACCGTCCAGGACGGCATTTAGAATCAGGCCATGACCAAGCGATCACAGCAAGTCCTCCGCGAAGCCCTTGAGCTGTCGGCTCCTGAGCGGACCGATGTTGCCGCGGAGCTGATTGCGAGTTTGGACACGGCTGAAGCGGATTTAACGGCTGTGGAGAAGGAATGGGCGGTGGAAGTCGAGCGTCGAGCTCGGAAGGCCATCGCAAGCGAGACAAAGGGAACGTCATGGGAAGACGCACGTCAACGCGCCGAAGCAAATCTAGTTAAGTAGTATGCAAAACCCCATGAAAGCGAGGCGTAATTCGAAGCGTACCCACAAGAGTAAAGCGGCCGCTGACGTTCCTTACAACGTGCGCGAGAAAGCGGCCGTGCAAAC
>Ga0315912_10004041_pt1 | contig 14125 bp, 9 predicted proteins | sample VfabasoilMG_FD_204469 | JGI IMG/M metagenome (GOLD analysis project Ga0315912, IMG submission 204469) | Garden soil microbial communities collected in Santa Monica, California, United States - V. faba soil | ecosystem: Environmental > Terrestrial > Soil > Garden | place: USA: California... | reverse complement strand
CAGCGGGCTCGTGCTGCTCTTGCTCAATCGTCCGGCGCAGGCCGGCGACGTCGTCACACACCGCAACGTCAGGATCGAAGTCGCATCGATCGCGGGCCGCGGTGTGGGCGAAGCGGTGCTGTCGATCATCAAGCCTCCGGCAAGCTGAGCTGGTAGCCAGAGCGCATTGCCCTTCAGCGGCACCTTATAATCCCAACAATTCTCGTGGTCCCTGGCACGCGGCTCGGAATCTATGAAATCGGCGCAGTCCTTGGTACCGGCGGCATGGGCGAGGTCTATCGTGCGCGCGATACACGCCTTCAGCGCGACGTCGCCCTGAAAATTCTCCCCCAAACATTTGCCTCGGATCCCGAGCGCCTCGCACGCTTTGAGCGTGAGGCGCAACTCCTGGCGTCGCTTAACCATCCGCACATCGCGGCCATCTACGGTTTCGAGGACTTCGATCGCAGTGGCGCTTCACCCTCATCGACGCGCGCGCTCGTCCTGGAACTCGTCGAGGGCGATACGCTGGCCGAGCGAATTGCGCGCGGTCCCATTCCGCTCGATGAGGCGATCGCCATTGCGCAGCAGATCGCCGACGCACTCGAAGCCGCGCACGAGCAAGGCATCGTCCATCGCGGCTTGAAGCCTGCGAATATCAAAGTCCGGCCAGACGGCACGGTGAAGGTGCTGGACTTCGGCCTGGCGAAGGCGATCTCGCCGGTTGCTGCGTTATCGCCGGGCGCGTCGCTGTCGCCAACGATCACGAGCCCCGCGATGACGCAGATGGGCGTCATCCTGGGCACTGCAGCTTACATGTCGCCCGAGCAGGCCAAGGGGCGTGAAGCGGACAAGCGTAGTGATGTCTGGGCATTCGGTGCTGTGTTCTACGAGATGCTCACTGCCCGCCGTGCCTTCGACGGCGAAGACATGAGCGACACGCTCGCCTCGGTGCTGAAGAGCGAGCCCGCATGGTCGCACCTGCCGCCGGATGTTCCGTCAGCGATCCGCCTGCTCATTCAGCGCTGCCTGACGAAAGATCGTCGTCAGCGCGTGGCCAACATCTCCGCCGCGACGTTTGTCCTGAAGGAACTGGGGAATGTCGGCGAGAGCCACGCTCGAGAGCGTGGCACCGCGCCCGTCGCCGACACGCGTCGCCGGATCCTCGTTCCCGCCCTTGTGGCGTCAGTCGCAACTGCAATCGTCATCGGATCTGCTGCGTGGGCTTTGCGTCCGAGTCCGCCCGTTCCAGTCGTCACACAGTTCGAGTTCGGGCTGCCGGATGGATTGGCGTTCACCGGGACCTCACGGCAAGCTGTGGCGTTATCGCCAGACGGCACGAAGATCGCCTATCTGGCGGGTGGGCGGATGTATACCCGCTCGTTTGGCGAACTCGAGGCGCGGGTGGTTCCGGGCATCGACGTCGATCCGACGATGCTGAGTCCGGTATTCGCGCCGGATGGCGATTCGATCGCCTTCTTTGCGACGAACGCGCTCAAGCGGATCCCCCTCAGCGGCGGCACACCGACAACGATTGCGACGTTCAACACGGCACCCTTTGGCGTGAGCTGGAGCGCAGCGGACATCGTGGTCGGCCAGGGCCGTGGCGGCGTCGTGCGAGTACCCGCAATCGGCGGAACGCCGGAACAAGTCGTGACCGTGGGCGCCGACGAGTGGACGTACGGCCCACAGATGTTGCCGGGTACCCGAACCCTCATGTACACGCTTGGGAAGGGGCCCGCCGAGGAGAGGTGGGACAAGGCTCAGATCGTGGCGCAGTCTCTGGTGGACGGCACGAAGCGTGTGCTGATCGATGGCGGCTCTGATGCGCGCTACCTGCCGACCGGACATCTGGTCTACGCGCTCGGCGGAACGATCTTCGCGGTGCCCTTCGACGTGGAGAGCCTGACGGTGACTGGGACGCCAGTGCCGGTGATCGTCGGCGTGCGCCGCTCGACAGGGTTCGTCACCGGCATGGCACAACTGGCGACGTCTACGAACGGGACGCTCGCCTACCTGCCCGGTCCCGCCAAGCCACTGACGACCCGCAGCCTTCTGATTGGGGACGGGAACAGCGAGCCAGTCGCGCTCAAGGTTCTGCCGGGTCAGTACGTGTACCCGCGCGCGTCACCCGACGGCAAGATGATCGCCGTTGGGCGGAACGATGGGCAGGAATCAGACATCTGGACCTACGACCTTTCGGGAGCCACACAGATTCGCCGTCTGACGTTCGGCGGAAACAATCGCTTTCCTGTGTGGTTCAGCGACAGCCGGCGCGTTGCCTTTCAGTCTGCCCGTGACGGCGACCGCGGGATCTTCTGGCAGAACGCCGATGGCACGGCCACGGCGGAGCGGCTGACAACAGCGTCTGCCGGCGAGGAACATGTGCCAGAGTCGTGGTCACGTGATGGCGCGCGGTTGCTGTTCGCGGTTGTGAAGGGAACCATCCGGGAGCTATGGGTCTTCACGCTCGACGGCAGAACAACGGCACCGTTCGGCAATCTGAAATCTGCGGCGCCTTTCAGCGCCACGTTCTCACCCGATGGACGATGGGTGGCGTACGCGTTCGCCGACTTCGGCGAAGCGCCGACCTCTGCAAATCGCGGCGTCTTCGTTGAGCCGTTTCCGCCAACTGGTGAAAAGTATCAGGCCCCGAAAAAGGGGATCGACTTCCATCCCGTGTGGTCGCCCGACGGCACGCGGATCTTCTTCATCCTGGCATCTGGACAGCCAACGGTTGCGGTGCCTGTCGTCACCCGGCCTTCGATCGCCTTTGGTTCAGCCACCGAGTTGCCGCGTCTCCCGCGCCCCGGAGTCCTATTGAGCGATGTGCGCGGTTACGACGTGCTCCCGGACGGTCGGGTCATCAGCGCCACCGCGGGTGACGAGGCGAACGCGGCGCTGCAACCTGAAGTCCACGTGGTGATCAACTGGTTCGAAGAGTTGAAACGCCTCGCACCATCGAAGTGAGATCGATCACCGGCCAACAGAGACTCGATCAAAGACGTCGGCGAAACGGCGCACGAGCGCGTCTTCGACCTCAGGCAGCGAAATCGATCGACCTGTCACTTTCTCGAGCGACGTCACGCCGCGATCGGAGATTCCGCACGGGACAATCAACTTGAAGTGATCGAGATTCGTGCTCACGTTGAACGCGAAGCCATGGCTGGTGATCCAGCGTGAGATGCGGATGCCGATCGCGCCGATCTTCTCCGCGCCGGCCCAGGTGCCACTGAGACCTGAGATTCGACCGGCTGCGACGCCGTAGTCGGCGCACACGCGAATCATCACCTCTTCGAGATCGCGCACGTACTTGTGCACGTCGCATCGATCGGGCCGGAGATCGAGAATCGGGTAGCCGACGATCTGGCCCGGCCCGTGATACGTCACGTCGCCCCCGCGGCCGGTCTCGTGAACTGCCACCCCTAGATCGGCGAGCCGCTCATTCGTTGCGACGACATTGGCGCGTGCGATTTCACTGCGCACGCCAAGCGTGACGACTGGAGGATGCTGAAGGAGCAGCAGAAGGTCAGGAACTCTGTCGGCTCGACGTTCTTCGACCAGGTCCTTCTGGAGCGCCAGGGCCTCGTCGTAACCGATCAGCCCGAGGCGCCGGACCTCGAGGAGTCGCACGTCAGTCGAAGTTTTCGAGCTGATGTTTGATCTCCGCCATGAACTGGTCGCCGGTCGCACCGTCCACGAGGCGATGGTCGTACCCGAGTGTCAGATACGCCATCGTGCGAATCGCAATCGCATCGTCGATGACGATCGGCCGTTTCTCGATGGTGCCGATACCAAGAATGGCAACCTGCGGCTGATTGATGATCGGCATGCCGAACTGCGAGCCGAACTGCCCGGGGTTGGTGATCGTGAAAGTGCCATCGTGGACGTCCTCGGGCTTCAGTTGCTTTGCCCTGGCACGATTGGCGAGGTCAGCGATCGCTCGGCTCAGACCCAGCAGGTTCTTCTCGTCCGCGTGCTTGATGACGGGCACGATCAGGCCGCTCTCGAGCGCTACAGCAATCCCGAGGTTGATGTCCTTCTTGTAGATGACGTTGTCGCCATCGAGCGACGCATTCACGATCGGGAACTTGCGAAGCGCTGAGACCACGGCCTTCGCGATGAACGCCATGTACGTGAGCTTCACACCCGACTGCTCGAACTCGGCTTTCTTCTGCTGGCGGATCCGTTCGACCGTCGAGAAATTTACGTGGAAGACCGAGTGCACATGAGCCGAGGTTCGCCGGCTCATGACCATGTGCTCGGCGATCTTCTTCCGCATCACGGAGAGCGGCCTGACCTCAACTCGGGATTCGGGATTCGTGACTCGGGATTCGCCTGGGGTTCGGGATACGCCGGCCCCCTGGTCATCTCGAATCCCGGATCCCGAATCCCGGATCCCGGTATCGATGTACCCCAGAATGTCGTTCTTCGTAACGCGGCCACCGAGCCCTGAGCCGTGTATCTGAGAGATGTCCACGTCGTTGTCGCGCGCGATGCGTCGCACGAGCGGCGACGAGCGCTGCTTGCGCGAGTCGTCTTCAACCGGCTTGGTGGCGGTCGCGGAGCGCCCATTGGTCTTGCGCGGCGACGTCGCCGGCTTGCCGTGCGGCTGATCGACTACGTCCGCAGGAACGACCGCTTCTCGCGACGGTGAAGCAGCCGACGCGGGCGGCGGCGCGCTCATCGCTTCCGGCTCCTGCTTTGAGATCTCTGACGACGCGCCGATCGTCGCCACGACGCTGTTCACGGCGACGGTCTCGCCTTCCTTGACCTTGATTTCCGTCAGAACGCCAGCCGCGGGCGCAGGGATCTCGGCGTCAACCTTGTCCGTCGAGATCTCGAACAACGGCTCATCCCGATCGACCGCATCGCCGACTTTCTTGATCCATCGAACGATGGTGCCTTCGGCGATCGATTCGCCCATCTGGGGCATCAGGACGGGTGTGGGCATGAGGTCACGTCCCCCGTCCCCCGTCCACAGTCTTCAGTCCTCTCTGCGCGCTTTGAAGCGCTGACCGGGGACCGCATACCGAGGACTGAGGACCGAGATTACATATGTATCGCCGCGCCGTGCGCTGCGTGCGCCGCTTCTCCGACAGCCTCGGAGAACGTCGGGTGGGCATGGATCGTCTTGATCAGCTCTTCCACGGTGCACTCGAGTCGAAGGGCCAGCACCGCCTCAGCCACCAGCTCGGTCGATCGGGGACCAATCATGTGCACGCCCAACAATTCATCGTACTTCTTATCGGCAACGATCTTCACGAAGCCCTCGGTCTCACCGGCCATGCGTGCGCGGCCGAGCACACCAAAGGGGAACGTTCCGATCCTGACGTCGTAGCCTCGCTCTTTGGCCTGAGCTTCGGTGAGACCAACGCTACCGATCTCCGGATCGCAATACGTGCAGCCAGGCACGTGGTCGTAGTTGAGCGGCTGCACGTCTTTGCCGCCGATACGCTCGGCGGTGATGATGCCTTCCATCGACGAAACGTGCGCCAACTGCGGGTGAACACCGGTCCCGAGTGTGATGACGTCGCCGATAGCGGATACGCCAGGCACGGAGGTGCGATAGAGCTCGTCCACTTTGATGTAGCCGCGCTCCATCTTGATGCCGGCTTCTTCCGCACCGAGGCCAGTGGTAACTGGCCCGCGGCCGGTGGCCACGAGCAACATCTCCGCGGAAATCTTCTGCGTCTTGCCGTCCGTTTCTGCTTCAACCGTGATGCCAGTCGATGTCGACGTTGCCTTCGTGACCTTCGTCCCGGTGAGCACGGCGATACCCTGTTTCTTGAACGACTTCTCGAGCTCCGCCGACACGGCCTCGTCTTCCACAGGGACCAGACGATTCACGAGCTCGATGATCGTGACCTCGCTGCCGAAGCGGCGATAGATCGACGCGAACTCCACACCGACTGCGCCGCTCCCCATGATAACCAGCGACGTCGGGACCTCCTTGAGATGAATCGCTTCGTCGCTCGTGATGATGCGCGTGTGATCAATCGTGACAGAAGGCACGCTGCGGGGCGATGAGCCGGTCGCAAGGATGATCTCCTTTGCTTCGAGCGTCTGCTTGTCGCCTTCGAAGACTTCGACCTTGCCCGGACCGGCAAGCCGCGCCGTGCCCTTGATCCAGGTGACCTTGTTCTTCTTGAACAGGAACGCGATGCCCTTGGTGAGCCCGTCGACGATCTTGTCCTTGCGAGTGTGCACCTGCGTCATGTTGATCGTGGGTGTCCCTGACGGAAGCGTCACGCCCCACTCCGACGCCTGCTGAATCACCTTCAGCGCATGCGCGTGCTCGAGAAGTGCCTTGGTGGGGATGCATCCCCAGATGAGACACGTGCCACCAAGTGCACTCTGTTTCTCGACGACAGCGACCGTCTTGCCTAGCTGCGCCGCGCGAATGGCGGCGACGTATCCGCCTGTGCCCGCGCCAACGACAACGACATCGAACGATTTCATAAAAGGGGGTCGGGAGTCATTTGATCAGGACACTCCACCATGGGTGTCCTCCACAAATGACTCCCGACCCCATAATATTCCGTTCCTATGCCGCCCGACCGCCGCAAGACACTCCTCGTCGTGGACAGCGACGATGAGATGCGCGAATCACTCACTGCCGCCCTGCGACGCGACTATCGCGTGCTCCGAGCCGCGACGGGCGAAGCCGCATTCCAGATGATGCAGAAGGAAGACGTGGACCTGATGCTCCTCGAGGTCCATCTGCAGGGCATCAGCGGCTTCGAGGTGCTCAAGATCACCCGCGAGAACTATCCGAACATCGAGACCATCGTCATTTCGAAAGCGAAAGAGGTGGACACGGCGATCGAAGCGATGCGCCACGGTGCGTACCACTACGTCTCCAAGGACTTCGACATCGAGAGCATCCGCACGCTATTCGCCAACGCGGCAGAACGCCAGGATCTCAACAGGGACGTCACGCGACTCAAGGAAGAAGTTGCCGAGCAGAACGATCGTGAGTTCGTCGTCGGCCCCAGTCGCAGCACACGCGCCGTCGTGGAGCTCGTGCAGAAGGTGGCGAAGATCAACGCGACGGTGCTCGTGCTGGGTGAGAGCGGTACTGGAAAGGAACTGCTCGCGCGCTTGATCCATCGCGAGTCCGGGCGGCCGACGGCACCATTCGTGGCGGTGAACCTCGCAGCGATTCCCAAAGAGCTCGTCGAGAGCGCGCTTTTCGGTCACGAGAAAGGCGCCTTCACCGGTGCCATCCGTCAGCAGCTTGGCAAGTTCGAGCTCGCGGCCGGCGGCACGCTCTTTCTCGACGAGATTGGCGATCTGAAGTACGAGCTGCAGGCGAAATTGCTCCGCGCGATCCAGGAAGAAGAGATCGAACGCGTCGGCGGTACGCATCCGATCAAGACGGACTTGCGCCTCATTGCCGCGACGAACGTCGACCTCGAGAAGGCAGTCAAGGATGGCCGCTTCCGTGAGGACCTCTTCTACCGGCTCAACGTGATCCCGGTGCGAATGCCGGCACTGCGCGACCGGCTGGAAGATCTGCCGGAGCTCGCCAAATTCTTTCTCCGCAAATACAACATCAAGTTCCGGAAAAACGTGCAGGGCATCGCCGAGTCCACGCTCGACATCCTGGCGTCGTACTGGTGGCCTGGCAACATCCGCGAGCTGGAAAACTTGATCGAGCGACTCGTCGCCGTGTCTGACAAGGACTGGCTCACGGACGAAGATCTGCCGTACGAGCTTCACGTCGCGAAGCTCGACACGCAGGATCAGGCGTCCACCGAGAACTTGCTCGAACGAGCGCTCTCAACCTTCGAACGCAACTTCATCGTGCGCGCGCTCGAGAAGTCGTCATGGAACGTGACGGCCACGTCACGAGCGCTCGGCATCCCGCTGAGCACGCTGAAATTCAAGATGGACAAGCTGGAGATCAGGCAGCTCGCGCGCCGGATCAGAGGCAACTAGCGAATCGTATTCATCCGGAAAAAAATCAACCCGGCGCGTTCGAGCGGCGCCGGGTCAGGGGGGAATGAAGCGGCCGGTGCCGCTTCAGCAATCTACTTCTTGGGCAGAACTGCGTCCTTGAGCTGCTTGGCGATACGCGCCTTGACGACGGTCTTTGCCGGAATTTTGATCGCCTCGCCAGTGGCGGGATTGCGGCCCATGCGCGCCTTCCGCTTCTGAACGACCAGCTTGACCATGCCCGGCAGTACGAACTCACCCGACCGCTTGAGTTCCTTTTCTGAAAGGGTTGTCAGTTCGTCGAAAAATTCTCTCGCCTGAGTTCGCTTGACCTCGAATCTCTCAGCGAAGTGCGAGAACAATTCCGATTTGCCCATTCTGCGGGCCTCTGCCATCACGTCCCCCCAGTCTTGTGCGCGCCGACTCTAGGCCGCGAACGCAGTTGCGCGCGCGTCACACTGCAGCGGAAAGTCTTAGTGAAATCGCGTAATGCTAGCGCGCGCCCGATATGCTGTCAACGAAGCGTCCCGCAGAATCGAGCGATTTCGGCCCAAAGTGCTACTATTTTTCGACGATGTCAAGCGCCACACCGATCGAGACATTCCCGAGTCCGCGTCCGGAACGGGAGTTTGAGATCGCGATCAACTGTCCTGAGTTCACGTCCGTTTGCCCTAAAACTGGTCTTCCAGACTTCGGTGAAATCCGCATCACGTACGTGCCGGCCGATCGCTGCATCGAGCTGAAGTCGTTGAAGTACTACATGATCGGGTTTCGCGACCGAGGGATCTTCTACGAGTCGGTGACCAATCAGATCCTCGACGATCTTGTCGCAGCGTGCCATCCACGACGCATGACTGTCGTCGGTGACTTCACGGTCCGCGGCGGCATTAAGACGGTCGTCACGGCGACGTATGAAGTAGGCAGTAAGCAGTAGGCCGTAGGCGCCTACCGCATACTGCATACCGCCTACTTCAAGAGTCTCGCAACCGTCGCTCCTAAGTGAGCCTCGGGAGCGTCCCAGAATTCGACGACGAGCGGATGCCGCTCGAGTACCTGCTGCACGAGACCTCGCTGAACGCCTTTGCCGCGCCCGTGAATCACACGCACTTCGCGTAAGCCGGCCTCGTGCGCTGCCGTCACGTACTCCTCGACGACCGACTGCACGTCGCGCGGCGCGAACGCATGCAGATCGAGTGAGTCCTCAATCGGAATTTTCATGTCTTCGGTCCACGGTCTTCAGTCCACGGTCCACGGTTAAGCGCCTCAAAACTCAACTCTCGCGGCCCGTTTCGCCCGGCATTTTTCGCAACGCCTCGAGGGTACAACTCGCGTTTCTGGCCTGTTTCTCTCGGGAACGATCTCTGCAGTGCACGGGTCAATGCGCTCGTCGTCCCTTGCTGCTGGCGAGACGGTCCGTATTCGTGACGAGCGATGGGTCGTCACGGGTCAGTCTCCTGGCGTCGATGCGTGTGTGCTCGACGTGCGCGGACAGGATCGATCGAATCTCGACGCTCGTGCCTCTTTCCTTTTGCCGTTCGAGATCGTGGAGCCGCTTGCCGCGGATCGCTCACCACGGCGCGTGCGGCCCCGCAAGTGGCGCCGTCTCACGCGAGCGATCCTCACCGAGGCTACTCCGACATGGCCGGCGTTGCGCACCGGCCTCCGCGCGCGCATCTCGCTCCTGCCGTTCCAACTCGAGCCGGCACTCGCCGTCACTCACGGCGTCGCCTCTCGAGTGCTGATCGCCGACGAGGTCGGGCTCGGCAAAACGATTCAAGCCGCGCTCATCGTCGCAGAGATCCTCGAGCGAACGCGACACGCTCGCGTGCTCATCGTGGCCCCTGCGTCGCTGAAAGAACAGTGGCAGGCGGAGCTCAACGACCGCTTTCGCATCGAAGCGTGGCTTGCCGACTCGGTGTCTGTGGCGCGACTCGGTGCAGAGTGGGGCACCACGAATCCCTGGGCGTCCCGCCCGGTGACGATCACGTCAATCGACTTCATCAAACGGCCCGAGGTCATACGCGCGCTCGAGGCGCTGGTGTGGGATGCGGTTGTGTTTGACGAGGCGCACAGCTTGTCCGGCCGGTCGGATCGCGCCATTGCGGCTGCTGCGCTGGCCCGCCGTGCGCGCACCGTCGTGCTTCTCACCGCGACGCCACACTCAGGCGACGACCGTGGGTTCACGACGCTGTGCGGGATCGGCGATCTCGAGCGGGCGTTCCCGCTGCTGACGTTTCGCCGCACGCGCCGCGACGTGGGCCTCACGATCTCACGCAAAACGTTGTCGCTGCGTGTGCGCCCGACGCTCGGCGAACGAGAGATGCATCGCGCACTTCAGGCCTACGTGCGTAAGGTACGCAACGAGCGCAGACAGGGCGGCGACGCGGCACATCTCGCCATGATGGTGCTCACCCGGCGCGCGTGCAGCAGCGCATCCTCGCTCCTTCGTTCGCTCGAACGCCGGCTGACTCTTCTCTCCTCCGACCCTACGACAACCTCGCAGCTGCTGTTGCCGCTCTTCGAGCCGTCAGGTGATGAAGAGCCTGGCGCTGAACTTGGCGTGCCCGGTCTCGACGATCGCAACGATGAATGCCGACGACTGGAAACCCTTTGTGCGAGCGCTCTCCGGGCACAGGCGCGCGAATCGAAGATCGGCGCACTGATTCGATTCCTGCGCCGCGCTCGTGAGCCGGCGATTGTCTTTACCGAGTATCGCGACACGCTCGTCAGGCTGGCGGCGCTGCTCGAGCACATGGCGCCGGTCGCTCTGCATGGCGGGCTGACTCCGCTCGAACGTCGCCAGAGTCTGCGCAATTTCACGAGCGGTGCGAGTCGCCTTCTTCTTGCTACCGACGCCGCCAGCGAGGGCCTGAACCTTCACCAGCATTGCCGGCTAGTGATCAATCTCGAGTTACCCTGGACGCCTCTTCGCCTCGAACAGCGGATCGGCCGCGTGGAGCGCATCGGGCAGACGCGACGGGTTCACGCCGTTCATCTCCTCGCGGCCGACACGGCGGAGGAATCGCTCGTCGCCAGGCTGCTGACACGCACCGATCGCGCGACCAAAGCAACCGAGAAGCTTCGCGATGAACTCCCGGCGCAGACACTGATTCGCGAAATGGCGGAGACGGAGGCACGACGGATCGAGCACCTGCGGCTGCTCGCGGAACCATCAGACCCCATCGTCTTTGACCGAAGGCCCCCGGTAACAACCAGTGGCAGATGCCGCAATGGCAGAGGCCTGTGGGGATTTCACACCTCATTCGCCGATGCTGCGGCGCGACCCATCTGGCAGAGGCTCATCGGCGTGAGCGCGCCGATGGCAGACGTCGGGGTGCCCATCGATCGGGTCGCTGCGCTTCTGGCGTCGTCTCTTGATGGCGATAGCCAGAGTGCCCTGGCCGCACTCGGGCCCGCGTTGAGAGCGTTCCTCGATCGCGCTGCCCTTCGCGAACGCGCGGTCCTTCAGGCGATCGACGGCGAGCGCGCACGGCTATCGGCGTCGCTACTGCAACGGGGTCTCTTCGATCGACGGGCTGAACGTGCGTTCAACGCACAGACCGCCGTGCTCGATGAGGCACTCGCCCGTTGCCGTGCGCGTCTCGACGAGATTGAATCGACCAGACACATCGTCGTCGAACGGGCGCGACTCGCGTTCGCACTTCTCCGACGATGATCGCGGGCGTCCGCGGCCGGCTGCTGACTGCCTCGTTCATCCGGGATGTGTTTCCGACGCTGTCAGGAGTCAGCGCGCCGCCCTCCTCCTGGAATAGGCATCTCGCCGACTGGTCGAAGCACGTCGAGTCAACACTTGGCTCCGCTTCGAGCGTTCGAGCTGTCACCGAGGTCGCGCTACTTCCTCTCGTGAATCTGCTCGGTCTCGCGGTTGTGCGACGCAGCGACGACGGCGGCGTGACGTTCCTGGAGTTGGCGGCTGGTGACCAACGCGTGATGGGAGTGACAGCGGCGTGGGGAGAGCCGCTCGAACGTGTGTGGCGGTCCTCGGTTGCCGGCGCGGTCTCCACCGATGCCCGCTGGTGCCTCTGCTGCAACGGTCGTGTGCTGCGCCTGGTCGATGCGCAGAGAACCTGGTCGCGCGACTACCTCGAGCTCGACCTCGCTCTGATCGGACTTCAGCCCGACGCGCAGCTCGTGCTGTGGTCCGTGGCCTCAGCCCAGGCGTTCGGTGGCAACCCGGCATCCCTCGACCGGGCTGTCGCGCTGTCTCGTCAGCACGGTTTCGAAGTGTGCCGCTCTCTCGGGGCAGGCGTCCTCGAGGCACTCGAAACGCTGCTGACAGCGCTTCCGAGACGACGACAGCCGCACCCCGGCGCGCTATGGGAACAGTCGCTTACCGTCCTCTATCGCGTCCTGTTCCTGCTGTTCGCGGAGGCGCGCGGTCTCGTGCCGCTCTGGCATCCCGTCTATCGAGACCGATATAGCCTCGAGGCCATCGTCTCGGTGCTGCTCGCCGGACGTCCATACAAGGGACTCTGGCGTGCGGTCCACGCCATTTCACGTCTCGCGCATGCGGGTTGCACCGCCGGTGAGCTTCGAGTGACGGCGTTCAATGGACGCCTCTTCGCCCCGGCACAGGCAGCGGCATTCGACAGCACTCCACTGAGTGACGACGTCATGGGTCGGATGGTGGTGGCGCTGAGCAGCACGGCCAATGGCCGGCGGGGAGGGCGCTCCAGGATCCTCTATCGCGATCTCGACGTCGAGCAGCTTGGAGCGGTCTACGAGCACGTGCTCGAGTACGAGCCGACGCTGAATGGTCCGGCACCTCTGGTGCGCACTCGCGACATCCGCAAGTCGAGCGGTTCGTTCTACACGCCGCGCGCGGTCACCACGTATCTCGTGCGCCAGGTGCTCGAGCCGCTGACTCGCGGGCGCACGGCCGATGGGATCCTCACGCTGCGAGTGCTCGATCCAGCGATGGGGAGCGGAGCGTTTCTCGTTGCCGCCTGTCGCTACCTGGCGTTGGCCGTCGAAGAGGCGCTTGTTCGAGAGGGCCGCTGGCACGCGCACGATGTGACGTCAGCCGATCGCGTCGCGCTGCGCCGCGAGATCGCCTCTCGCTGCCTCTTTGGCGTTGACGTCAACCCGATGGCGGTGCAACTGGCACGGCTCTCTTTGTGGCTCGCCACTCTCGCAGGAGACAAGCCGCTCTCCTTTCTCGATCACCACCTTGTTGCCGGCCACAGCCTGGTCGGCGCCACTCCTGAAGATATGAGCCGCCAACCTGGAGGTGGGGCGAGTCGCACACGACACACGCGTCTGACACTCTTCGAGGAAATGGAGCTGTCATCTGCGCTCGCGAATGCGGCTCGGATCATCACCAAAGTCTCGACAGAGCCAGACGATTCGGCGGATGTCGTTCGCGCGAAGGAACGAACGCTCGAGGCCTTGCACACTGGCGAGTCCTCGCTAGCGAAGTGGAAGGCGGCACTGGATCTCTGGTGCGGCGCCTGGTTCCAGGAAGACGCTCCTGAGCGCGGCGTGTTCCACGACCTCGTGGACAGGCTTTTCGAACGCCAATCAACGTTGCCACAACGCACCGCCGCATCACTTCTGGAGCGGTCGGCGAGGACTGCCGACCAGCATCGCTTTCTACACTGGCCGCTGACGTTCCCTGACGTCTTCTCCGATGTATCCGGAGGGCCGTCGGGGTTCGACGCGATCGTGGGTAACCCGCCGTGGGACATGGTTCGCGGCGACAGCGGCATTGACGAGACCAAATCCGGCCGGCGTCTCGAGGCCCAGCAGGTGACGACGTTCGTCCGCGAGTCCGGCATCTATCGGGTCGGGCGCCGGGCGCACGTCAACCTCTATCAACTGTTCGTCGAGCGCGCCCTTCAACTCGTGAAGCCGGGTGGTCGCATCGGGCTCGTCGTGCCCTCGGGTCTCATGAGCGACACCGGCGCTGCGCCGCTGAGACGACAACTCTTCGATCGCGCAGAGGTTGACGAGGTCACCGGGTTCGACAATCGCCTGGCGATCTTTCCTGTCCATCGCAGTGTGAGGTTCGCGCTGTTCACCTGCACGGCCGGACGGGAAACGTCCGCCATGCGCTGCCGATTCGGACTCACGAGCGCCGACGCGCTCGAGGGACAGACGAAAGGACCGATCGTCCTTACGCGACGCCTGCTCGCCAAGCTCTCTGGCGAAGACGACCTCGGCATGCCCGAGCTTTCGACGGACA
>Ga0315912_10004040_pt1 | contig 14129 bp, 9 predicted proteins | sample VfabasoilMG_FD_204469 | JGI IMG/M metagenome (GOLD analysis project Ga0315912, IMG submission 204469) | Garden soil microbial communities collected in Santa Monica, California, United States - V. faba soil | ecosystem: Environmental > Terrestrial > Soil > Garden | place: USA: California... | reverse complement strand
GCAGGTGACGGCCGGCACCGACACGATGAACTTGAGGAAGGCCTCCGCCCAGCTCGCGCACTCGAGCTCCTTCGCCCATCCCGGGAGCGGCTTCGCGGTTTTCGCGCCGAAGAGGTCGCCGCCGTCGAACGGCCGGTTGACGACGGCGGCGATGCGCCGCTCCGCGGCGAGCGGAAGCAGCCGCTCTTCGGCCGAGCGATCGTTGAGGTTGTAGGTGAACTGCACGAAGTCGATCGGCTCGCGCTTCATGATCGTCTCGAGCAGGTCGTGGCGCCGCCCGTGCGACGTCGTGACGCCGATGTAGCGCACGACACCCTTCGCCTTCATTTCCTTCAGCGTCGGCAGGTGCACTTCCCAGTCGAGCATGTTGTGCACGAACATCAGGTCGAGGCGCGCAAGGCCCCACAGGGAGCGCGACTTCTCCATCTGCCGTTTCCCGGCGAGCCCGCCGACGGTCCAGACCTTCGTCGCGGAGAACATGCCGCCCGGGCGCCCGATCCGGGCGTATTCCTCGCCGATCAACGATTCGCTGGCGCCGTACATGGGCGAGGAGTCGACCATGCGCCCGCCGCCGGCGAGGAAGGCGCGCAGGACCTCGCCCCGCGCGTGGCGCTGGCTGCCCGGCCCCACGTCGAAGGTGAGCCAGGTGCCGAGGCCCACCGCCGGGATGCGCTCGCCCGTGGCGGGAACGGGACGCTCGAGCGCGGCTGCATTCGCGGCGGGCACGCCGAGCACGGCCATCGCCGACATGGACTGCAACCACCTCCGCCGATTCATGGTCCGATCGGGTTCCCGTTCACGGAAATCGCTTAGAGTACGCCGCTATGTCTTTAATTCCTGCCGGCTCGTTCCTCGACCACGGGACCGCGCTGCTCGACGCCTTCGTTCTCGGCATCGTCGAAGGCCTCACCGAATTCCTCCCGATCTCGTCCACGGGCCACCTCATCCTGGTTTCGGACCTGCTCGGCGCGAACGACGAGAAGGGAAAGGTCTTCGACATCGTGATCCAGCTCGGCGCGATCCTCGCGGTGTGCTGGGAATACCGCGCGCGGTTCGCCCGCGCGTTTTCAGGCCTGGCGACCGACACCGTCCAGCAGCGTTTCGCGGCGAACCTCTTCGTCGCCTTCGTGCCGGCCGCGATCGTGGGACTCGCGCTCCAGTCGAAGATCAAGGCTCATCTCTTCAATCCCGTGAGCGTCGCGATCGCGCTGGTGGTAGGTGCCCTCGCGATCTTCATCATCGAGCGCTGGTACGAGCGCCACGGCGCGCCGCGCGTGACTGCCGTCGACGAGATGACGTGGAAGGACGCGCTCAAGGTCGGCCTCGCGCAGTGCTTCTCGCTCATCCCGGGAACCTCGCGCTCGGGCGCCACGATCATGGGGGGGATGGTGTTCGGCCTCTCGCGCCAGGCCGCCACGGAATTCTCGTTCTTCCTCGCCGTGCCGATCATGTTCGCCGCGAGCGGCTACCAGCTCGTGAAGTACCGCGACCTGTTGTCCGCTTCGGATATCGGGCCGTTCGCGGTCGGGTTCGTCGTGAGCTTCATCTCGGCGCTCATCGCCGTGAAGGCGCTGATCCGCTACGTCGCCCACCACGACTTCAGGGCCTTCGCGTGGTATCGGATCGTCCTTGGACTCGCGGTGCTCTGGTACTTCCGCTGAATTCCTTCTTCGTGTTCGTCGTGTTTCGAGCCTTAGCGAGGCACGACGATCGGTGAGCGTCGGCCGACGCACTTCTCGAGGATGTCCATCTCCTCGTCGGTGTGCGTCTCGAAGGTCGCGGGCTTGAAGCGCGTGCCGCCGCTCGCCGAAGCCGAGATCATGTTCGCGATGTGGCGCTTCGATTCGACGAGCCTCTTGTCGTTGGCGTCCTCGGTCGAAGCGAGGTCCACCGCGCCCCAGCACGTGCAGAAGTAAGTGCCGTCGCCGCGCGTTTCCATGTAGACGCCCGTGCCGCGAATGCCCGCGGTCGCGTTGCCCGCGAGGATGCGCCGCTGGCGGCCGCGGCCGAACACCGCGCCCATGGCGCCCGTGAGCAGCCGGAGCAGTCCCTGCGATTCCTCGTACTTCTCGATCACGAGCTCGCTCCTCGATCGCAGCATCACGGCGTCCTGGCCCATGACGAAGACGAAGTGGCCGTCATTGCCCGTGACGATGCGATCGCCCGGAAGCACTTCGGACTTCCACGTCGCCGGGCGATTGCTGATCGCGACCTTGCCGCGCAGGTCGTGCACCTGGTCGGTGGCCGCGAACGATTCGAGGGGCAGGAGGAGGCCGCTCGCCGCGGCCGCCCTGAGGAAATGGCGGCGCGACAGGCGCGCGCCGAGATAGGGGGAGTCGTCCATGGGGGTTAGACGTTACGCCCCCGCCATGCCTTACGCCAGCGCCGATTCCTTCGTGTAGCGCCTGACGAGCGCGAGGAGCTGGTCTTCCTGGTACGGCTTGCCCATGTACTCGTTCACGCCGATCTCGATCGCGTGGTTGCGGTGCTTGTCCGCGGTCCGCGACGTGATCATGATGATCGGGATCCCTCGCGTCTCGTCGTCCGCGCGGACGTTGCGCGCGAATTCGAAGCCGTCCATGCGGGGCATTTCGACGTCGAGCAGGATGCAGTGCGGCTTGATCTCCTGGAGTTGCTGCAGGGCGTCGACGCCGTCCTTGGCGGTCGCGACCTCGTAGCCTTCGCGCGTGAGCATGCGGCTCGTGATCTTGCGCACGGTGAGCGAGTCGTCCACGACCATGACGAGCGGCGCACCGGACGATTCCTCGACCACGAGCTCCGTCTCGAGGGGCCTGGGCGCCTCGACCGGAGCGCCTTCCCCCGACGCCTGCTCGCGATGCACGAGCTGCACCGGGTTCAGGATCAGGACGACCTGTCCGTTGCCGAGCACGGTCGCGCCGGCGATACCCGGAAGGCGCGAAAGCTGCGGGCCGATGGTCTTCACCACGACTTCGCGGTTGCCGATGATCTCGTCCACGCGGATCGCGGCGCGTTGCAGGCCGCTGCGAAGGAGGAGCACCGGGATCTGGCGCGCCGGTGTCGCCGTGTCGATCTCGCCGAGGAGGGGCAGGAGCGAGCGGAGCGGATAGCGGTTGTCCTTCCAGATGACCTCGCCTTTCGCGACGATCTCCGCGTACGGCTGCGCCTTGTATTCCTGCACCTGCTCGATCATCACGGAGGGCACGGCATAGGTCGTGGTCCCCGCGCGCAGCATCACCGCCTGGGTCACGGCGAGGGTGAGCGGAAGCGTGATCGTGAACGTGGTGCCGCGTCCCGGCGTCGACGCGATCTCGACCCGTCCGCCGAGCGACGTGATCTCGTTCTTCACCACATCCATGCCGACACCGCGCCCCGAGATCTCGGAGAGCTCCGTCGCCGTCGAGAAACCGGACATGAAGATGAACTGCGCGAGCTGGGCCTCGGGCACGTCGGCGTCGGGCGCCATCAGCTTCGCGTCAATGGCCTTCTTGCGGATGCGGGCATAGTTGAGGCCGCCGCCGTCGTCCGCGATGGTCAGCACGACCTCGTTGCCGCGCTGCACGGCGTCGATCGAGATCTCGCCGATGTCGTTCTTTCCGGCGGCCACCCGGTCGGCCGGCTTCTCGATGCCGTGCGAGACGGCGTTGCGGAGCAAGTGCTCGAACGGCGCGGTGATCTTCTCGAGCACCGAGCGGTCGAGCTCCGTGCGCGTGCCCTTCAGCTCCAGGTTCGCCTTCTTGTCGAGCTCCTTCGCCGTCTGGCGAACGACCCGATAGAGGCGATCCGAGAGGTTTCCGAGGGGCACCAGGCGCACGCCCATGAGGCCCTGCTGCAATTCGCGGTTGAGGCGGGCCTGCGCATGGATCGCGAGCTCCGCTTCGTCGAGGTTCTTCTGCAGGCCCTGGTGCAGCGTGATCACGTCGCCCAGCGACTCGGCGAGGAATCGCGTGAGCTCCTGCATGCGCGAGAAGCGGTCGAACTCGAGCGGGTCGAAGTCGATGCCTTGTCCCGCCTGCTCCTTCACGCGGCTCTGCATCTGCGATTCCGCCTGGATCTCGATCTCGCGCAGCTGCGTGCGCATGCGGCCGATGTTGTCGGTGAGGTCGCCCAGCGCCCGGCGGAAGGCCGCCATCTCGCCCTCGATCCGCGAGCGCGCGATCGAAAGCTCGCCCGCCTCGTTCACGAAGGCGTCGATGAGCTCCGCGTTCACGCGAAGCAGCGCTGCGCGCTGCTCGCGGACTTCGGGCGGCTGGTCGCGCTGCGCGACTTCCTGCGCGGCGGCCGCGATGACCGCGATCGCCGACGGCTTGTCCTTCTGATGCTCGAAGACCGCCGAGACCGGGACGGCGACGGGATCCTCGACGATGTCCTCGCCGCGCGTGAGCCGCTCGAGCGACACGGAGAAGCGGTCGACGCGATCCTCGATCTCCTCGAACTTCTTCGCTTCCGGCGCGGGTTCGGCGTCCAGCGAGAGGATGCGCGTCTCGAGGACGTGCGCGAGCTCGCCCAGGCGCATGAGGCCCGTCATCCGCGCGCTGCCCTTCAGCGTGTGCAGGTGGCGCGCGAGCTCCCCGACGGGCGAGTGATCCGCGGGCGCGGCCTTCCAGCTGCGCACGCCCTCGCTCACCAGCGGGATGATTTCCTTCGCTTCGTCGATGAAGATGGGCAGCAGGTCGCGGTCGACGTCGTCCTTGATGCGGCGCTGGTCCTTGCCGGCCTCGAAGTTCTGCGCGCCCTCCTTCGTGGGCGTGAGCTCTTCCTGCGCGAGCGGCTCGACGGGAGCTTCCTGGGGCACCGGCGCCGGCTCCGGCGCAAGCGAGACAGGCTCCTGCGCAAGCGAGACAGGCTCGGGCGCAATGGAGGCAGGCTCGGGCGCAATCGAGACAGGCTCGGGTACGGCGACCAGTTCAGGCTCCGGCTCCGGGATCGGCGCGGGCGGCGGTGCCTCGCGCTCGCGGCGCAGCTCGTCGCGAAGCGAACGCAGCTCGGCGATCACGCTCTCGCGCGCATGGGGCAACGCATTTCCGCGCACCGACTCCACCATTTCACCCAGCGCATCGACGGACGAGCGCGTGACGGACATCCGTCGTGCGTCGAACGCAACCGCCGGCTCCATGGCATCGATCAACCACTTCTCGAGCGCATGGGCCAGCTCCGCGACGGATTCGAAACCCGTCGTACGAGAAGAGCCCGTGAGCGTATGCGCGGCACGCATGAAATCGTGCGTCACCCGGGCGTGCGCGTCGCCTTCCAGCGTGGCCATCTCGCGCTGCATCGACTCGACGTGCTGCTCGGCCTCGCCGAGATAGATGCCGAAGAGCATCTTCGGGAGCGTGACGCTGCCGATGGTGACTTCTTCCTCTTCTGGCTCGACGGGCGGCTCGGGCGGCGCTTCGACGGCCGGAGCCTCGGCAGTCGGCGGCTCCCCGAGCGGCTCCTCGACGGGGAGCTCCGGGACAGGAAGGTCCGCGAATGAGGTCGCCGCGGCAGGAGTCTGCGCAGCAGGAGCTTCCCCGGCCGGCGTGAGGTCCAGGGATTCGAACGAGAACGCCGGCGTGGGGACCGGGGCTTCCTCGGCGGCCGGCACGAGTGGCGCTTCGACGACCGGCTCGATGGGTGCTTCGGCAGCGGGCTCCGGCGACGCTTCGGCGATCGGCTCGAGCGGCGCTTCGGCCGTGGGTTCCGGTTGCGGCTCGGGTTCGGGCTCGGGCTGCGGTTCGGGTTCGGCCAGCGGCTCGGGGACCGGCTCGGCAACGGGCGCGACAGCCGTCGGAAGTGGCGTCACCTCCTGTCCGTTCTTGAGGAGCTCCGCCTGGCGCGTGATCTCGGCGCCGACGATGTGCGCTTCGCCGCTCGCCTTGAGCTCGTCGACCCAACCGGCGAACGACTCGTCGGCGAGCTGGATGAAGCCGAGCAGCGAAGAGCTCGCGGGCTTTTCGTCCTTGAGCCACTTGTTCATGACCTGCTCGCACTGCCAGGCCATTTCGCCGAGCTCCATGAGCCCGACCATGCGGCCGCTGCCCTTGAGCGTGTGGAAGCCGCGGCGAATGGTCGTGAGCGCTTCGCGGTCGTGCGGGGACGTGCGGCAAATCGCGAGGTTCTCGCGGATGGTGCCGACGACTTCGCCCGCTTCCTCGAGGAAGATCTCGAGGAGCTCCTTGTCGATCTCCGCGCCGGGCGCGTCCACGAGCTGCACGACCTGCGGGGCCGGCGCTTCGGGCGCTTTCTCGGGCGCGATCTCCTTCAGCGCTTCGTGGACGCCGGTCTTGTCGGGAACCGAAGCGCCCATGATCGCGGCGAACGCCGCGTCGCTGAGCTTCGCGACATCGCTGTCGCCGACGACGGTCGCGTCGCGCTTGAGGTCGTCGACGGCCTTCTCGAGCTTTTCGCGCGTTTCCTCCGCCGGCGCTCCCTTCCAGTCCTCGTAAAGCGCCTGCACTTTCTGCTTCTGGACCTCGACGTCGGCCGGGGAGACGGTGTGCGAGCGCTTCGCCTCCGGCTCGATCTCGACCGGCGGCGGCTCGACGAGCCCGAAGCGCAACAATGCGGGGTGCAAGACGTCGCGCGGGGCGCTGGAGCCCTGCTGCAACGCCGTGATGTAGAGGCCGAGCGCGGAAAGGCCATCGGCAACCATCTCCGCGGCTTCGCCCGTGCCGTCGAGGCTTCCGTCGGCGAACTGCTGCACCTTCGCCATGACCGCGCTGTTCAGGTTTGCCGCGTCGCCGAGCTCCATGATCATCAGCGCGCCCTGCACCTGCGTGAACTGCCCGGGCAGCTTCGCCAGGTCGCCGCGCTTGCTGCCGTCCCGGAAGAACGCATCGAGCGCCGCTTCGATGTTCTGCAGGTTGACCTGGACTTCCTGGCCCACCTGGAAGACGAGGAGCTTCTCCTGCGCGCGGCGCGTCATCTCGTCGAGGAGGCCGCCCGCGACGGTGTCCATCGGCGCGATGGCTTCGCCCTTCATCGCGGCGCCGAGACGCTCGACCACGGCTTGCGCCTGGCGCGGGAAATCGCCGCCGAGCCGAGAGTAGTTCTCGAGCGAGGACTCGACGAAGAGCAGCGCCGTGGCAACCTCGAGGGACTGCGCTTCCGACGGCGGGATGGCCGCCGCCTTCAATGCGGGCGCGACTTCGTTCAGGCGCGAGAGCACCGCGGCGAAGTCCGCCTGCGGCAGCTTCGTCGCGCGCTCGACGAGCGTCGCGGCCTGCTTGCCGAAGGGCTCGAGCGCCGCCTTGTTGCCGGAGGTGTACTTGAGCCAGGTGTCCTTCTGCTGGGCGGTCGCTTCACGAAGGTCGCGCAGCAACTGGCCGAGGCCCTCGTCGTCGCCACGCCCCGTGCGGTCCGGCACGAGGAGCAGCTGCTCCAGGCGATAGACGGACTTCAGCGCGCCGATGCGCTCGGAAACGGGACGCGAGCGCCCGACGCAGAGGAGCAGGTCGCGGAAGGCACGCTCGGCGACACGCGACTGGCCGTCGATGAGCTGCTTCACCTGCTGGTCGACTTTCGCGAAGAGCGGCTTTACTTGCGGCGTCACGTCGATGCCGCCGAAGACCAGCGCGTCGAAGAATGCCGCCGCGGCTGTCCAGAACGGACGATTCGCGGTGGAACCCTGCAGCGATTCGATCGCCTGCACCGCGGCGTGCATCTGCCGCATGGGCTCGCTCGTGTCGCCGCCCTTCAGGACGCGAAGCAGGCCCTGCTGGTACTGCGCGCGCTGGTGCGCGAGCGCCTTCGCGAGCACGGCGTCGTCGAGCTGCTGCCGCGCTTCCGTCGGCGGGGGCAGCGGCGCGGAAAGGTTGGGATAGAAGAGATCGCCCTCGTTCGCGTCGCTCTGTCCGCGCGCGCGGTTGAGCTCGAGGTACGGCCCGAGGAGGCGCATCGGGTAGTCCGCCTCGCCCGCGAGCAGCGTGTCGAGGTAGGCCGAGAGCGCGGCGATCGCCTTCTTGGCCGTGGCAACCTGGTCTGCGAGCCCGCCGGCGTCGGCGGCCTCGAGGAATGCGACGAGCTTCTCGAGCTCCTCGTTGAAGCGAGTGGCGGCGGCAAGCCCCACCATCGCGAGCGCGCCCGTCGCCTGGTGGAGGTGCGTGAGGATGTACTTGGTCGGAGCGCGGTCGGCCGGATTCGCCGCGAGCTTGTCGAGGTTCTCCCTCGCCTGGTTCAGCGAATGGTCGATCTCGGTCTTGACCCACGAAAGGGGACCGAGGTCGAAATCGCTCGTCGGTATCGCCGCCATCTTTGCTTCGCGCTCCCTTCGGGGTTGGGTTCTCTCGACCCGCTCCCCTGGTTCCTTCCGTTACAGCTTGAAGCCGGACACCGAGCTCTTGAGCTCCTGCGCCACCGCCGCGAGATCGCGAATGGAGCCCGCGGCCTGCTGCGTGCCGCGGGTCGTCTGGCGCGTGATCTCGAGGATGTCCTGCATGTTCTGCGCGACCTTCGTCGTCGCGCTCGCCTGGGTCTGCGTCGCCTGGGAGATCGTCTGGATCAGGTGCGCGAGGTTCTTCGTCACCTGGTCGATTTCCGTGAGCGCCTGGCCCGCGGCGTCGGAGAGCTTCGCGCCCTCGACCACGCCCTGCGTCGATTTCTCCATGGCCGCCACGGCGTCCTGCGTATCGGCCTGAATCGTCTTCACGATCGCGCCGATCTGCTTCGTCGCCTCACCGGAGCGTTCCGCGAGTCGCTGGACTTCCTCCGCAACCACCGAGAAGCCCCGGCCCGCTTCTCCCGCCGACGCGGCCTGGATGGCGGCGTTCAACGCCAGCACGTTCGTCTGCTCCGTGATATCCGAGATCAATTCGACAATCTCGCCGATCTCCTGCGACGATTCGCCGAGGCGCTTGATCCGCTTCGACGTCTCCTGGATCTGCTCGCGGATGTCATTCATGCCCGAGATCGAGTTCTGCACCGCGAGCCGGCCCTTGTCGGAAGCGGCGAGCGACCGTTGGGCGACTCGCGCGCCTTCCTCGGCCGTCGAGGACACTTCGGAGATCGACTTCGACACCTGCAGGACCTGCTTCGTCGTGTCTTCGATTTCCTTCGACTGCCGCTCCGCGGCGTCGAGGAGCTCGGTCGAGATCGACTGCGCGTGCGCGGTTTTCTGCGTCACCTGCACGGCGGCATTCGTCACGCCCGTCACCAGGTTTCGCAGCTCGTCGATCGTGTAGTTCATCGAGTCCGCGATCGCGCCCGTGATGTCTTCCGTCACCTGCGCGCGAACCGTGAGGTCGCCGTCGGCGAGGTCGCCCATCTCGTTCAGCAGCCGCAGGATCGCCTCCTGGTTGCGGCGGTTCTCGGTCTCGGCTTCCGCGGCGCTGCGCCGCGAGTCGGAGAGGAACACCATCGCCATCAGCACGAGAACACCGATGAGGAGGCCGCCCAGCAGCAGCGCGCCGTAGAACGACGCGACCGGCTTCTCCTGCTGCAGCACTTCGTTCAGGCGCAGCACCGCCGCCTGCAGCTGCTCGCTGCCGGCGACCACCGACGCGCCCGCCTGGCGCGCCGAGACGAGCTTTTGCAGCTCGCGAAGGATGGGGCCCACGTTCTTCTCGAACTCGCCGAAGATCTTGCGTACTTCGCCGAGCTTCGCCCGCGCCTCGCCCTCGCGGATCGCCACCATGCCCATCGACTCGCTGCCGGATTCGAGCGCCTTGATGAGGTCGCGGAGCTCGTTGGTGTCCTTTCCGATGAGGAACGGGACTTCCGGGTCGATGATTTCGGCGCCGAGGATGTCGGCGGCGCCGCGTCCGATCCGCTCCGCCAGCACCGTCGAGCGGCTGGCGCGGATGACCTGCTGCGGGCTGGAGCCGGACAATGCCATGAGGCCCGTGAGCTCCTGCGTCTGCGTGGCCATGTCTTCCGCGGCCGTGCGCACCTGCGCGATGTTCTTCGCGAGCGCGACAAGGTCCTTGTTGGCCGCGAGGATCTGCGAGGAGGCGGCCGAAGATTCGGGCCAACGCTGCGCGAGGTCGTCGAGACGGCCCTTGATCGATTCGTTCGACGCCGCGCTCGGGACCGTCGTGCCCAGCGCCGTGCCGCCGTTCTGCAGCACGTTCATGTAGTTCGCGAACTCGTCGCGGCTGTCCTGCAGCTGGAGGAACGCGGCCGGCTGTCCGCGCGCCGCGAGGCCGGCGGCCTTCGCAAGGCGCTGCGTGTGGTACGACATCTGCGAGGCGATCGACACGTACGTGGAATTGCGCGTGCGGGTGGCCGTGTCGTCGTAGGTGAGGAACGCCACGCCCACGAGAAGCACCGCGGCGATCGAGCCGAGGATCTGCATCTGCACGAGGAGCGGCTTCTGGCCGATGATCGGCAGCCGGAAATCGGCAAGCGTCCGGCCCGGGGCCTTCGGCTTCGCCGCGGGCTTTTTCGGCGCGGCGGCGGCCTTGGCGCGACCCGTCGTCGTCGGGCCGCCGGCGGCCGGGATGTTCGTCGCGGTCGAGGAGCCTGCGGCGGTGGGGCGCGAAGCGCCCTCCTTGGCCTTCGATCCGCCGAATCCGAAGATCCCGCCGAGGCCAGACTTCGGTTTGTCTGCTTGCACTTTCGCCATTTCTCTCTCCAACTCGCTTCTTGTCGTTCGCGCGCGCCGGACGGCCTACGCGGCTACCTCGAGGAATCGCTGCTCGCGCGCGAGCGCGGGCAGGTCCAGCTCCAGCCACCGCACGCCCCCGCTATCGGAGTACGCGCCGCCCACCCACGCCGGTGCGTCGGCGGGGCGCGGCAGGGCCGTGAATTGCTCCGGGTTGCGCAGGCCGAGCATGCGCGAGACCACGAGGCCCGCGCCGCCGATCAGGCGATCCGAAACGAGGATGACGCGCCGCTCCATGCCGGCGCCGATCGCGTCGCCGCCCTGGAACGCAGCGAAGTCCACCATGCTGTAGAGATTGCCGCGGACGTTCGCGACGCCGCGGAACCAGGATTGCGTGCGCGGAACCGGCACGAGCGAGGGGACGGGAATCACCTCGTTCACCTGGTGCAGCGCGACGAACCAGTTGTCTCCCGCGACCTGGAACCCGAGCTTCGAGGCGAGCGCCGCGCGCGTCGCCGCGGTCCGCAGCCTTTCGGCAACGGAGAGCTGGAATTCGCGCAGTCCGGTCTTGCGTGCCATGCCTATCCGAGCGCCTTGATCTTCTCGAGGAGCTCGGCTTCGTTCACGGGCTTGGTCACGTAGTCCTTCGCGCCCTGGCGAAGTCCCCAGATCTTGTCGGTCTCCTGGTCCTTCGTCGTGCAGATGATGACGGGGATGTGCTTGGTCACTTCGTCGCGCGTGATCGCGCGCGTCGCCTGGAAGCCGTTGAGGCCCGGCATCACGACGTCCATGAGGATCAGGTCGGGCTTCTCGGCCTTGGCGCGCTCGACCGCGTGCTCGCCGCTGTCGACGAGCACGACCTCGAATCCCTTCTTCTTCAGGAACCCATCCATGAATGCGCGCTCGGTCGGCGAATCGTCCACCACCATGATCTTCTTGATGGCCATCTGTACGTGACTCCCTCGTGGTTCTGTTGTTCGTCTCAGGCGACGCGTTGCGCGAGGTGCGCCTCGACCGCCTTGAGCAGGCTTTCCTTGGTGAAGGGCTTCGTGAGGTACTCGTCCGAGCCCACCATCCGGCCGCGCGCGCGATCGAAGAGGCTGTCCTTCGACGAGAGCATGATCACCGGCGTCGCGCGGTGCTTCTCGCTCTTCTTGATGAGCGCGCAGGTCTGGTAGCCGTCGAGGCGCGGCATCATGATGTCGACGAAGATCAGGTCCGGCTGGTGGTCGGCGATCTTCGCGAGCGCGTCGAAACCGTTCTCCGCGAGAATCACCTGGCAGCCGGCTTGCATGAGAAAGATCTCGGCGGAGCGACGAATCGTGTTGCTGTCGTCGATCACCATCACGCGCACGCCCGCGAGGCTCTTGGTCTCCGTCACGCTCACCCTCGATTTTTAGGCCTTGAGATTATTCCTTTTGCACAGCGAAAACAACGTACAACCCGCTCATTTTCAAGCCCTTTCGAGAGGTTCGTGCCGGTATTCAGGCCTCCACCATTTCGAAATCTTCCTTGCGCGCGCCGCACTCCGGACAACACCATCCCGCGGGAATGTCCTCCCAACGGGTTCCCGGGGGAATGCCGTCCTCCGGCCAGCCTTCGGCCTCGTCGTACACGAAGCCGCAAGCGAGGCAACGCCACTTCTTGAGGGGTGTAGCGACAGGCGCTATCGAGGAGGACATAGGCGAACGCGGGCGCGGTTGAGTAGAATGTTGTTGTCGCGCCGACAGCCCCGAAACGATGGTAACGATCCCCGCTCGGCGCGTGCAATCGAGGGCGGGTTTCAAGTGTAGCGAATGTCCGAATCCCCTCCTTCTCCACCTCCCGCGGTCCTCACCTTCGCCGCCACCGACCCCACGAGCGGCGCGGGGTTGCAGGCCGACCTGCTTGCGCTCGCGAGCATGGGCTGCCATCCGCTTTCCGTCGTGACGGCGATCACGGTCCAGGACACGGCGGGCGTCGAATCCTTCCTGCCGCTCGATCCGGACTGGGTCGCGGACCAGGCACGCTGCATCCTCGAGGACATGCCCGTCGCCGCGTTCAAGATGGGCCTGCTCGGCTCGACCGACATCGTGACCGTCGTGGCGGAAGTCGTTTCCGACTATCCGGACGTGCCGCTCGTCGTCGACCCGGTGCTCTCCTCGGGACGGGGCGACGAGTTCGCGAGCGACGAGATGATCTCCGCGATCCGCGAGCTCCTCGTGCCGCAGAGCACCGTCGTCACGCCGAACATTCCGGAGCTGAGGCGACTCGCGCAAGCCGAGGAGGACGAGGACGCCGGACTTGCCGAATACGCGCAGCGGCTCCTCGACACCGGATGCGAGTACGTGCTCGTCACCGGAACGCACGACTCCACGATCGAGGTGATCAACACGCTCTATCACCGCGGCGGCGTCCTGCGCGCCGACAACTGGCAGCGGCTTCCCGGCAGCTATCACGGCTCGGGCTGCACGCTCGCCGCGGCGCTCGCCGCGAACCTCGCGCGCGGGCTCGAGATCGGCGACGCCGTGTACGAGGCGCAGGATTACACGTGGCACGCGCTCGAGAGCGGTTTCCGCCTGGGCATGGGGCAGCACCTTCCCGACCGGCTCTTCTGGGCACGGGAGCGCGACGGCGACGATGAGCGCTGAGCGCCGCCTCCGGGGGCTCTACGCGCTCACGCCCGAAGACACCGATACCGCGCGGCTCGCCGCGAAGGTGCGCGCCTGCATCGAGGGCGGCGCGCGCGCAGTGCAGTACCGCGCGAAGGATGCGGCGCCCTCCGTGCGACGCGAGCAGGCAGCGGCGCTCGCCGCGCTCTGCCGTGCGCTTGGCGTGCCGCTCATCGTCAACGATTCCGTCGAGCTCGCGATCGCCGTGGACGCCGACGGCGTGCACCTCGGCCGGGACGACGGCGACGTGCGCGCGGCGCGCGCGCAGGTGGGCACGCGCCTCATCGGCGTGTCGTGCTATGACGATCCCCGGCGAGCGCGCGACGCCGCCGAGGCCGGCGCGGACTACGTCGCCATCGGCAGCGTCTTTCCTTCGGCGACGAAACCCGGCGCCGTCCAGGCGCCGCTTTCGCTGCTCGCCGAAGCGAAGCGCCTGTCGGACCTTCCCGTGGTCGCCATCGGCGGCATCAATGCCGGCAATGCCTCGGAAGCGATCGCCGCGGGGGCCGACATGGTGGCAGTGATCACGGCGATCTTCGATTCGCCCGATGTGCGCGGCGCCGCGCGCGAGATCGCGCGGCTCTTCAACGAACCCCGACGTGGAGCGGACGATGTACGAGCGCAGCCGCGAGCTGTTTGAGCGATCCCGGGAACTGATCCCCGGGGGTGTGAACTCGCCCGTGCGCGCCTTCCGCGCGGTCGGCGGGACGCCGGTCTTCTTTCGCGAGGCACGCGGCTCGCGCCTCATCGACGAGGATGGCCGCGAATACGTCGACTACGTCGGGTCCTGGGGCCCGATGATCCTCGGGCATTGCGATCCCGATGTCGTCGCCGCGGTGACGGCGGCCGCGAAGCGCGCACTCTCCTTCGGAGCGCCGACGGCGCTCGAGCTCGAGATGGCGGAGCTCCTCACCCGCGCATTGCCGTCGCTCGAGCAGGTCCGCCTCGTGAGCTCCGGGACCGAGGCCGTCATGAGC
>Ga0315912_10004038_pt1 | contig 14130 bp, 18 predicted proteins | sample VfabasoilMG_FD_204469 | JGI IMG/M metagenome (GOLD analysis project Ga0315912, IMG submission 204469) | Garden soil microbial communities collected in Santa Monica, California, United States - V. faba soil | ecosystem: Environmental > Terrestrial > Soil > Garden | place: USA: California... | reverse complement strand
TGTTCATCGACGCCAACGTGACGTTCGAAGGATCGGTTGCGCTCGGCGACGGCGTGCGCGTCGGACCCAACGTGGTGCTGCGCAACGTGCGCATCGACGCAGGCACGGTGATCCATCCCAATTGCATACTCGAGCAGAGCGAAGTGGGTCCGGGTTGCCTGATCGGCCCGTATGCGCGCTTGCGTCCCGGCTCGAAGCTCGGTCGCGACGTGCACATCGGCAATTTCGTCGAGTTGAAGAAGACCGAGGTCGCCGACGGCAGCAAGGCCAACCACCTCACGTATCTCGGTGACGCCATCATCGGCAAGGGCGTGAACATCGGCGCGGGCACCATCACCTGCAACTACGACGGCGTCAACAAGTCGCAGACCATCATCGAGGATGGCGTGTTCATCGGCTCCGGCAACATGCTGGTCGCACCGGTGCGCATCGGCAAAGACGCGAGCACGGGCGCCGGCAGCACCATCACCAAGGATGCGCCGGCAGGCCAGCTCACCCTGGCGCGTTCCAAGCAGGTGTCCCTCGAAGGCTGGAAACGCCCCGTGAAGAAGGCGAAGTAGTCAGTCGCCGAGCGGCGGTTGTCTATTGCGCGCCCACGGCGCGACGCTTGAACGCGTCCCACTCGGCCGCGTCCAGCCTGCCGATCGAATCGAGCGTCATGCGCACGTCGTCGTAGCCGGGCTCGTCGCCGACGGGCAGTTCGAACTCCAGCAGCAGGCCCGTGCGCGCATCGCTCCACCAGGTTCCGGTCTTGCCTTGCAGGCCCGCGCCACCGAGCGTGTAGCGCCGGGCCTTCCTGCCGCGGTGCCGCTCGCGTTTTTCGAACTTCAATGTGACTTCGCCGAGCTCGCGCACGCTGGGTGGATCGGCGTACACGAAATCCGTGCGCCAGAAGCTGAAAGTCCCTTCGGGTTTCAGCAGGTGCGGCAACGCGAGATTGAGGCTGGTGAAGTCGAAGTCGTAGCTGTGCCACGGCCAATGCGTGACGGTCAGCGGACGGCTCATGAGTGACATGGACAACTGGTCGCCGGTCACGTCGAGCGTCACGCGTTTTTCCGGCGCGGCGCCGCGGGCCAGGCGCCAGCCCTGGAAATGGCCCACGGAGAATCTCGACCAATCCATTTGCGCCTGCACGAGCGTGGCCTCGTCGGCGCCTTCGTCCCATTTCAGCGATTCGATACGATCGACGGCCGGGACGTGGACGCTGATACGCGCCGCGTGTGAGCCGTCGCGATTCGACTTCGTGAAGTGAAAGACCTGTCCCACCGGCACCTTGTCAGGATCGAAACGCAGCGCGTCGAGCTGCGCCATCGCCGGCACGGCGCACAGCAGCAGCAGGGCGGCGAGCAACGTGGTGATGAGGCTTCGGTGTTTCATACCCGGTTAGTACCCGCTGGCGCCCGGGCCGGTTGCAGTCCGGTTACACTGCGGCAATGCCACTGGCCCGTTTCGTCGCATTCCATGAAGTCGCCGAACAGGACATCGGGTCTCAGCCGAAGCTGAGCTACGCGGTGATGATGGCCAACACGCGCAAGGGCGTGCTGCTGGTGCTGAGCCGTCACCGCCAGGTGTGGGAGTTGCCCGGCGGGCTCATCGATGCCGGCGAAACACCCCGCGCGGCCGCGATCCGCGAGCTGGCCGAGGAGTCCGGCTGCGTGGCCCAACAGGTCCGCTGGCGGGGCGTGCTGGAAGTCAATGACGGCAGCCCGCATTTCGGGGCGCTGCTGTACTGCGAAGTGGACGCCGTGGCCGAGGATTTCTCGAATGCCGAGACCGTCGCCATCGGCTATTGGCGGCGCGATGCCGCGCCTGCGCCGCTGGGCCATCCGGACGATGCGGCGCTGCGCAGATTCGGCTGAATCCTGCAAAAATATCGCCCATGCAGACCACCTTCGCCGCGCTCGCGGCATTTCCCGCGGAGCTCGAGAGACACTACGCCGCATTCCCCGCGGAATTCGTGCACTGGGCACCGGAGTCCTGGACCGGCGTGCCGAGTGAAGCGTTCACCGCCATCGAGCAGGTGTGCCACGTGCGGGACATCGAAATCGAGGGTTACCAGTTGCGCTTCCGGCGCACGCTCGCCGAGGAGCGACCGCTGTTGCCGTCCATCGACAGCGAAGCCGTCGCACGCGAGCGCAACTATGGTCGGAGCGACGTGCAGCGTGCCTTCGGCGACTTCCGCACTGCTCGCGCCGACACGGTTGCACTGCTGCGCGGCCTCGATGCAGCACAACTCGCACGGCCGGCGGTGTTCGAAGGCTACGGGCCCGTGACACTGCGCGGGCTCGTGCACTATCTCTGCAGCCACGACCAGCAACATCTCGCGGGGCTCCAATGGTTGTTAGGCAAGATCGACGCGGCACGCGCGTGAGAGCGGCGTTTGCCGGTGCGATGCTGGTTTTGCTGGCCACGGGCGGGCTGGCGAAAGACCGCACCGTGAAACCGGATGAGCTGCAAATTCCCGGGCCTGATCCCGGCATCGAGCTGCACCTGCGCCACAAGCTCGTGCGGATCAGTTCCGCGGAATTTCACAGGCCCGTGATGTTCGTGCATGGCGCCACTTTTCCCGCCAGCAGCACCTTCGATGCCGCGCTTCCCGATGGTCGGAGCTTCATGGAGATACTCGCGTGGTGGGACCCAAGGCCTTACTACGCGCTGGACATACGCGGTTACGGCGGTTCAACGCGCCCGCCCGCCATGTCGCAACCACCCGAGGCGAACCCGCCGTTCGCACGCGCGGCGGATGCGGTGCGCGACATCGAGACGGCTGTCGACTACGTGCTCAAACAGAGCGGTGGCAAGAAGATCACGCTGATCGGCTGGTCCTGGGGTACGACCACCACCGCGGCGTATGCCGCCAGACACCCTGACAAGGTCGAGAAACTCATCCTGGTTTCGCCGGTATGGCTGGGTGTGCAGCCGCCGGCCAACAAGGGTGCATACCGGACCAGCACGTACGAGTCGGCGCGGGCCTTTGCCATCGCCGGCATCCCGAAGGAACGCGTCGAAGAGATTTCGCCGCGGGCCAGTTTCGATGCCTGGTGGGCTGCGACCCTGGCCACCGACCCCGAGGGTTCGAAGCAAACCCCGCCGGTGGTGCGCGCCCCGAACGGCGCGCTGCAGGATTTCGCCGAGCTCTGGGCCCTGGGCAAGCCCAACTACGATCCTGCCGCGATTCGTGCGCCGACCTTGCTCATCGTCGGTGAATGGGACGTGGTGACGCCGCCGCTCATGGCACAGACGCTGTACGGGCAACTCGTCAATGCCAGCGAGCGCCGCCTGGTGCTCTTGTCCGAAGCCACCCACTTCATGCCCATCGAGAAGCACCGCATGCGGCTGATCCGCGAAGTGGCGAACTTTCTCCAGGAGCAGGAAAGATGAGGGACATGGCCCTTGCCTGAGACAGCCCTCATCTGCCGCGTTCCCGAAGCGGAGCGCCACATCGCGCGTTATCGCGATCGCTACGATCCCTCCGCGCGGCGCAACGTGCCCGCGCACGTGACGATTCTCTACCCGTTCATGCCGCCGGAGCAGGTCGATGCCGGTGTGCTCCAGGAGTTGCGCACCATCGCCGCGTCCGTGCGCTGCTTCGAGTACCGCCTGGCCGAGACCCGGCGCTTTCCCGTGTCGCTGTACCTGGCACCGCAGCCGGAAGACTCGTTCGCCGCGCTGACCGCAGGGGTGTTTCGCGCCTTTCCCGACTACCCGCCATTCGCGGGGAAATTCACCACGGTGGTGCCGCACGTCACGGTGGCGCATGCCGACGAAGCGCAGCTCTGCGAGATCGAGGTCGAGCTGCGCATCGCGCTGGCATCCGGCAGTCCGATTCGGGCACGTTGCAGCGAAATGGTGCTGATCGAGAATTCGCGCGGTCACTGGGAGGAGCTGCAGCGCTTCCCGTTGGGCTCGTCGTAAGCGTCCCACAACCGGAGCCGGCCTAACTAGGACCCGGGGAGTGTAGACTCGGAGCCATGAAGTTGAGCATCGTCGAGCGGCAGCCGGTGCACGTCGCCTACCTGCGCTACACCGGGCCGTACGGCGAGCCGCTGGCCCGCTTCTGGCGCGGCACCGCCGCGCCCTGGCTCGCGGATCACGGCCTGGTCGACTGTCCTCGATACGGTGTCGTGCTCGATGACGCGCGGCGGACGCCGCCGGAGAATTGCCGCTACGATGCCTGCGTGGAATTGCCGCCGGGACTGTCGCTGCCCGATGCCCCCGAGACCACCATCGCCGGCGGCCGCTACGCGGTCACCCACTTCAAGGGAACCGGTGCGGAAATAGCGGCGGCCTGGGACGAGTTCAATCGCGAATGCCTGCGCGTCCACCGGCTCGACGCTTCGCGGCTGCCATTCGAACACTATCCTCGCGGCGCACCCTACGACGCACGCCGCGGCGCGTTCTCCTGCGAATTGTGCCAGCCGGTGACTAGTTAGGGCGCCATGGATGCGGGAGTCAGGATCCGGCGTGCGCGCCAGGCGGACATACCCGCACTCGAGGCGCTGATCGCGGCCTCGGCCCGCGTCCTGGGCGCGCGCGACTACACACCGGCCCAGATCGAAGGCGCGTTGCGCGGCGCCTTCGGCGTGGACACGCAGTTGATTCGTGACGGCAGCTATTTCGTCATCGAATCGGGGACGCACTTCGCGGGTTGCGGCGGCTGGAGTCGCCGCCGCACGCTGTTCGGCAGCGACACGCGCGCCGACCGGGACGCCACCGAGCTCGATCCCGCCACCGACCCGGCGAAGATCCGCGCGTTCTTCATTCACCCGGATTTCGCGCGCCGCGGCCTCGGCACCCTGTTGCTGAACCATTGCGAGCGCGAGGCGGCCGCGTTCGGTTTTCGCCGCCTCGAGATGATGGCGACCCTGCCCGGAATCCGGCTGTACCAGGCACGCGGCTATCGGGGCGACGCCTACGTCGACTGGCCGCTCGGCGACGGAACCACCATCCGCTTCCTGCCGATGCACAAGGTGACGCCGAAGTTTCCCTGGCGTGTGGAGCCCGCGAATCCCGCGGACGCACCGGCCATCCTCGAGGTGCAGAAGCGGGCGAACGAATCCGAGGCGCGCCTCTACGACGACTGGACCATTCCGGCGCTCCTGCAGACACTCGATTCGCTGCGCGACGAGTTCCGTACGTCGGTGGTTCTCAAGGCCGTCGACGTCGCGAGCCAATCGCGCATCGTCGGTTCGGTGCGTGCGCGCGAAGACGAGGGAACCTGCCATGTCACGAAGCTTTTCGTGACGCCGGAACTGCAGGGCAGCGGCATCGGCACCCGGTTGCTGCGCGGCGTCGAAGAGGCATTTCCAGCCGTGCAACGTTTCGAGCTGTTCACCGGCCACCGCAGCGAGGGCAATATCCGCCTGTACGAACGCCTGGGTTACGCCCGGTTTCGCGAGCAGGCGATATCGCCTGCGGTGACGCTGGTTTTCATGGAGAAAATGCGATGACCGTACGCATCGTGCGCCTCGGAACGCCACGCTCGCCCAACGAGGGCACGCGTCTCGGCACCGTGCGCCGTCCACCACGAGGGGTTCCGAAAAAGGACTTCGCGCGGCTCAACTACTACGACGTCTGGTTCCCGGTGCTGGCGCCGAGCGTCGCCACCATGAAACTCGGACTCGGCGCGGACAGCGACAGGCAGTGGAAGAGTTTTGTGCGCAAGTACCGCGCCGAGATGGCCGCGCCTGCCGCGAGCCAGTCGCTCGACGTGCTCGCCGCGCTTTCACACCACGCCGATTTCTCCGTGGGCTGCTACTGCGAAAGCGAACAGCGCTGCCACCGTTCGCTGCTGCGCGAACTGCTGGCCGGGCGCGGCGCAAAAGTGGAGTAGTCAGGCCGCATGAAGAAGGTGCTCATCGGAATGGTGCTGGGCGCGCTGGCAATGTACGCCTGGAATCGCACCCGTCCGCCACGGGCCGCCGCGGCGTCCGCGCAGGCGCAGGCGGAAGACTATGCCGTGGAACGCGACGCGGGAACTCCGCCGGTCACACCGCGTTATCGATGCGACGGCCGTGTCTACTGCTCGCAGATGACTTCCTGCGACGAGGCAATGTTCTTTCTGAAGAATTGCCCGGGCGTGAAGATGGACGGCGAAGGCGACGGAGTTCCGTGCGAAAGGCAATGGTGCGGCGGGCGCTAGATCACGCGGGCTCGCGCCGGGGACGGTGCTACCATCGGACCATGCAACGGGCCATGTTCTCCGCGCTCCTGGTACTTCTGCCGCTGGGCGCGTCGGCCGAGACCTTTCGCTGCGGCAAGTGGATCATCGACGACGAGACGACGCTCGAGGACCTGCAGCGCAAGTGCGGTCCGCCCACCACTCGCGAGAGCCGCGTGCAAGATGTGCGTGCCCCCAACGTGTATACCGGTGGCACCAACAAGGTCGGCGAGACGGTCATCGAGACCTGGGTCTATCAGCACAGCGCCCAGTCCGCGGCCATGGTGGTCACCATCATCGATGGCAAGCTCAAGAAGATCGAGCGGCTGAAGAAGTAGACGCATGACGCTTCGGGTCCTCGGCAGGACGTCGTCTATCAACGTGCGCAAGGTGCTGTGGACCTGTGCCGAACTCGACCTGCACTTCGAGCAGGTCGAGTCCGACCCTGAACTGCTCGCGAAGAATCCGAACGCGCTGGTGCCGGTGATCCGCGACGGTGATTTCGTGTTGTGGGAATCGAATTCCATCTGCCGTTACCTCGCGGGCAGGCAGCCGCGTGGCACGCTGCTGCCGCACGAGCCGCAGGCCCGCGCACAGGTCGAGCAGTGGATGGACTGGCAGGCCACCGAGCTGAACTCGGCCTGGCGCTACTCCTTCTATGCACTGGTGCGGCACAGCGCCGCGCACCGCGATCCGGCCATGATCGCGGCCAGTGTCGACGCCTGGAACCGCTGCATGCGCATGCTGGACGCTCACTTCGTGCACGGTGGGCAGTTCATCACGGGAGAGTTCTTCACGCTCGCGGACGTAGTGCTCGGACTATCTACCCACCGCTGGCTGCACAGCCCGATCGACAAGCCGCACCTCGATGCCGTGCATGGCTACTACCAGCGGTTGTCGGTGCGCCCGGCATTCCGCGCGTACGTGCATCCGGACGTGCCTTGAACGAGGCGCCGGCGCGGCCGCATCGACGCCCGTTGTGGCTCGGCGCGCTCGTGGCCTGGCCGGTCGCGCCCATGGGCTACGCGCTGTTCGCGATCCTGACCACGCTGCAGCAAATGGGCATCGACGGAATCACCATGGTCTACCCGTTCATCCAGCTCATTTTCATGATCGGTCTGCCCATCGCGGCGCTTGCGATGTTCTTGATCGGCCTGCCGCTGACAGTCTGGTTCCGGGCCCGCGGCTGGCTCCGGGCAGATCTGGTGTGCCTGGCGGCTGCGGGAGTGGGCATCCTGGCCTGGAGCCTGTTTCTGGTGTTCGTGGACGGCGGGCCACCCTCGGTGGGGCAACTGCTGGCGGGTGCGGCCCTGGGCGCCGTTTCGGGGCTGGTTTTTTGCCTCACGGCGGGTCTGCGGTGGCGGATTCGCCGCCCCTAAGGTGTTGATTTCCAATACCTTCGGACCCTGCCAATGACCGGATGTGAGATGGGTATCAGATGACGCTGCAAAGGCGACTCAACCGCTTCGATCCACGTCTCCTCTAGGGCAAACTAGCGCCCCCCTGAAATCCGGGAGCACTGTTAAATGTGCGGCATCGTCGGAGCAATCGCTGAAAGGAATGTCGTCCCCATCCTCATGGAGGGACTGCGCCGCCTGGAATACCGCGGCTACGACTCGGCGGGCATCGCGGTTCTGAATGGCACGGCGCATCTGAAACGCCTGCGCACCGTCGGCAAGGTGAAGATGCTCCAGGACGCCATCGATGCCGATCCGACGCATGGCAAGGTGGGCATCGCGCACACGCGCTGGGCCACCCACGGCGTGCCTTCCGAGCGCAACGCGCATCCGCACGTCTCGCACGACGGCCTCGCCATCGTCCACAACGGGATCATCGAAAATCACGAAGAGCTTCGCGAGGACCTCAAGAAGCTCGGCTACAAGTTCACGTCGGAGACGGATACGGAAGTGATCGCGCATCGCGTTCACCACCACCTGCAGTCGCAGAAGGATCTGTTCAAGGCCGTGCGTGCCACGGTCGCCGAGCTCGAAGGTGCGTACGCGCTGGCGGTGGTCAGCGAATCCGAACCGGAGCGCATCGTGCTGGCGCGCGAAGGCTGCCCGGTGGTCATCGGCCTCGGCGTCGATGAGAACTTCGTGGCCTCGGACGTCGCCGCGCTGCTGCCGGTCACGCGCCGCTTCATGTTCCTCGAGGAAGGCGACGTCGCCGATATCCGCCGCACCTCGGTCAAGGTGCTCGACATCGACGGCAACAGCGCCGAGCGTCCGGTACGCGAGAGCGAGCTCTCTGCCGACGCCGCCGAAAAAGGCCAGTACCGTCACTTCATGCTCAAGGAAATCCACGAGCAGCCGCGCGCGGTCGCCGACACGCTCGCCGAGCGCGTGGCGAACGGCCGCCTGCTCGAGGCTGCGTTCGGGCCGGCCGCCACGGCGGTGTTCGCCAGGGTGGATCACGTTCACATCGTCGCCTGTGGCACCAGCTATCACTCGGGCGTGGTGGCGCGCTATTTCATCGAACAGATCTGCAAGCTGCCGTGCACCGTGGAGATCGCGAGCGAATACCGCTATCGCAACCCGGTGGTGCCGAAGAATTCGCTGTTCGTGACGATTTCGCAGTCGGGCGAAACCGCCGACACGCTGGCCGCGCTGCGCCTCGCCAAGCAGGCGGGCTACCTCTCGTCGCTGGCCATTTGCAACGTTCCCGAGAGCTCGCTGGTCCGCGAGTCGGAGCTGGTGATGCTGACGCGCGCCGGTCCGGAGATCGGCGTCGCCTCTACGAAAGCCTTCACCACGCAGCTGGCCGCACTCAGCATGCTGGTGGTGGCGCTCGCCAAGAACCGCACCGCCGACGCCGAGCGCGAACGCAACCTGGTGCAGCGCCTCATCGAAGTTCCCTCGATGATCGAAAAGACGCTGACCCTCGACCCCGTCATCTACAACCTGGCCAAGCGTTTCGCCGACAAGCACCACACGCTGTTCCTGGGCCGTGGCGCGCTGTCCGCCATCGCGATGGAAGGCGCGCTCAAGCTCAAGGAAATCTCGTACATCCACGCCGAGGCCTATGCGGCGGGCGAGCTCAAGCACGGCCCGCTGGCGCTGGTCGACGCGGACATGCCGGTGATTACCGTCGCGCCCAACAACGATCTGCTCGAGAAGCTCAAGAGCAATCTCATGGAAGTGCGCGCACGCGGCGGCGAGCTGATCGTGTTCGCGGATCCGGACTCCGGCATCACGCCTTCGGAAGGCGTCACCGTCATCACCATGCCGAAGCACGTGAGCTACTTCCAGGCGCCGATCGTGTACACCGTGCCGCTGCAGCTGCTGGCGTATCACGTGGCCATTCTGAAGGGCACCGACGTCGATCAGCCGCGGAACCTCGCCAAGAGCGTCACCGTCGAGTAACGGGGTCAGACCCCATTTCCTAGGAAAAGGTGCCAGACCTCATGGACCGCAAGCTGGCTGAGCAAATCGTTGCGCTGGTCAACGCCCACATTGACCAGCTGATCTCCTCGCTCGGTCCCGTCGAAGCGGAAATCTCGGCCGAGGAGTTCGCCGCCTACAAGCGCGGCGTTGCCAGGGTGATCAGCGCCTACGACGCGGAAATCATCGACCGCGTGGCGCGCGAGTTTCCCGATCTGAAGCCCAGCGACGAGGATTCCGAACCGCCGGAGGCGGCGAAACCGCGGACGTCGCATAACTGACATCGGGATGCCCCCGGCGTAACCTCGACGCGACAAGTGGGAGGCGACCATGCAAGGTGCCGTGAACGTGTCCTGGGTCCTGGCCGCGCTGTTGACGGTGGCATCTCCGCTGCAGGCCGAAGATCTTTCCAAGTACGATCCGCCGCAACTCGCGGTGATGGATCCGCTGCAGTTCCTCGATTACCTGAAGACCAGCGATGAGCCCATGGGTGTCGTGACTATCTCGCAACCGAAACGGGGCTGGATCAAGCCGCATCACATTCCGAAGTTGATCGCGCTGCTGGATTCCAAGGAACCCTGCGCACCCGTCGTGGATGTCCATTCGAGTAGTTTCCCGCGCCGTTCAACGATCGGCAAAGAGGCCGCATTCATGATCGCGTCCTTCCGGGACGGCATGTATCCCTCGGCACTGAGCGCAGGTGCTGCGCGTGCTGCCACACCCGACGAATTGCGCGCCTGGTGGGACGAGCAACTCGACAAGGGTGTGCTTCCGCCGCTGACGTCAGGCAAGCGTTCGCCCTGACACCGCCAGCTCCTTGCCGAAACGCCGCTTTACCCGATAGGCCTGCGCAGGCCGATGCGCGGCGCCCTCGCTGCGCGCGCCTGGCGCCGGTTCCACCAGTTCCAGTTCTTCGATGCGCCGCCGGAACGTGCGTTTATCCAGCGTCGTGCCGAGTACCTGTTCGTACACACGCTGCAGCTCGCTCAGTGTGAACGTCGCCGGCATCAGGTGCACCGGCAGCGAGGAGTACGCGGTTTTCGATCGGACACGCTCAACCGCGGTGCGCATGATTTCCAGATGATCAAAGGGCAGAGACCGGATGGCGTCCACCGGTCGCCACTCGATGAGCCCGGAGCGTGCGCGCTCCTCGGACACAAGCGCGTAGTGCGCGATAGATACCGACCAACCGCGGCCGTCGCGGTGACGGCTGGCGAAGGTCTTGAGCTGTTCGAGGTAAGGACTCTCGAGACCCGCCTTGGCGCGCAGAATGCGCACCGCCGCGGCCAGTGCATCCACGTCTTCATCGGCGTGTACCCAGCCTCCGGGCAAAGCCCAGTCGCCGGCGTGCGGCGGCTGCTCGCGACGTGACAGGGCCACGTGCAGGGCCTCCTGGCGCAGGGTCAGGATGACCACGTCGACCGTGACGATGGGTTGGCTGTGATCCGGAACTTGTTCTGGCATTCGGGCACTAAGTTAACACCGCCCGTTTAATACTCCTAGAATCAACGCACAAAAATACGTATTGCAATGCAACGGCCGTCTGATACAGTTCGTGCAGAAACGCACGAAGTGACATGCATCAGAATGACGGAGAAAACCATGAACGCCAGGCTGCTCATCATCGATCCGCAGAATGATTTCTGTGACATCCCGGGCGCGGCCCTGCCGGTGGCCGGCGCCGATGCCGACATGCAGCGGCTCGCGGGACTCATCCGGAACGGAAGCTTCTCCGGAATCACGGTCACGCTGGATTCACACGCCTCGGTCGGGATCGAACGCACGACGTTCTGGAGCACGGCAACGGGCGAACCCGTCGCACCGTTCACGCAGATCTCCGCCAGCGACCTGCGCGCAGGCGCCTTCAAACCACGCGATCCGGCCCGCACCGCCGAAACGCTTGCCTACCTGGATGCCCTGGAGCGCAACGGCCGTTACCGGCTGGTCGTCTGGCCGGTGCACTGCGTGCTCGGCACGTGGGGTCACAACATACACGGCGCGGTGGACGATGAACTGGCGCGCTGGGAACAAGCAACCCAGCGCAATGTGTTCCGCGTGCTCAAGGGGCTCAATCCCATGACCGAGCAGTACAGCGCGGTGCAGGCGGAAGTGCCGATCGCAAGTGATCCCGGCACCCAGACCAATCGCGCGTTGCTCGAGCACGCTCGCCCGAACGGCGGATGGATACTCGTGGCCGGCGAAGCGGCGAGCCACTGCGTCGCCGCGACAATGGAACACCTGTTCCAGGCGCTGACACCCCAGGAACGCAGCCACGTCATCATCCTGCGCGACTGCATGAGTGCCGTGTCCGGATTCGAGGCGCAGGCGCAGAAATTCCTGGAAGACGCGCGGGCGCAGGGCGCGCGCGTGATGACCGCGGATGAGGCGTTGGCCATCCTCACGGCCGCCTGAACAAGGAGCAAACCCCGTGTCCGTCCCCGTGATTCGTTCGCTGCTCGATACCGATCTCTACAAGTACACGATGCTGCAGGCGTTCCTGCATGGCTTTCCGCAGAACCAGGCGGTGTACGAATTCGTATGCCGCAACCAGCCTGACTACCCGCTGGCGGAGCTGGCGAGGGACGTCGAAGAGCAGCTCGAACATCTCTGTACACTGTCGTTCGCCGAAGAAGAGCTCGCCTATCTCGCCACCAAGCGCTTCTTCAAGAGCGACTTCATCGATTTCCTGCGCATCTTCCGGCTGCAGCGCCGCTACATCACCGTGCAGACCAATGGCCCGCAACTCAGCATCGTGGCGCGCGGTCCGCAGATCCACGTCATGGCCTTCGAGATCTTCGTTCTCGCCATCGTCAACGAGCTGTATTTCCGCCGCTTCGCCGCACCCGACGTGATCAAGGAAGGCCGCCGGCGCCTCACCGGCAAGATCCAGCAGTTGCGCGATTTCACCGCGCGCGGCGGGCGCAAGCACTTCCCCTTCGAATTCTTCGACTTCGGCACACGGCGCCGCTTTTCGCGCGAATGGCACGAGGAAGTCGTCTCGCGCCTCGCGGCCGAGGCGCCGCAATACTTCAAGGCCAGCTCCAACCTGTGGCTGGCGCGTGAACACTCGCTCACGTCCATCGGCACCATGGCGCACGAATACCTGCAGACCTTCCAGGCGGTGGGCGTGCAGCTCAAGCACTTCCAGTCCGCGGCGCTCGAGCGCTGGGTGCAGGAATACCGCGGCGATCTCGGCATCGCACTCACCGACGTGGTCGGCATGGACGCGTTTCTCGACAACTTCGATCTGTACTTCGCGAAGCTGTTCGACGGCCTGCGCCACGATTCGGGCGATCCGCTGGAATGGGGCGAAAAAGCGTTGCAGCACTACGAAAAGCTGCGGATCGATGCCCGCACCAAGCGCCTGGTGTTCTCCGACGGACTCGATCTCACGCGCGCGCTGGAAATCTACGAGCGCTTCGGCGACCGCGTGCCCTGCGGTTTCGGCATCGGCACCAATCTCAGCAACGATCTCGGCCCGAAGCCACTCAACATCGTCATGAAGCTCACGGAGTGCAACGGCCAGCCGGTGGCCAAACTATCCGACTCGCCCGGCAAGACTCTGTGCAAGGACGAAACTTTCCTGGCGTACCTGCGCCAGGTGTTTCGCCATGCGGCCTGAGGAACACCGATGCTCAAGCTCACTCTGGCGCAGATCAATCCAACCATCGGTGACATCGCCGGCAACATCGCGCTGCTGTGCGAGACGGCGCGCGCCGCACGAGCCCAGGGCGCGAAGCTGGTGATCTTCCCCGAGCTGTCGCTCACGGCTTACTACCCGGCGGACCTGCTCGACGACCCGGAGTTCATGCGCAAGGTGTCGGACGGACTGCGGCAGCTGCTGGCCGAGACGCGCGCCTTTCCCGATCTCTACTGGGTGATCGGCGCGCCGACGCCGAATGCCGGCGTCGGCAAGCGATTCCACAACAGCCTGCTGGTGATCCACGCCGGCGAAATCCTGCTCACCTATCACAAGCAACTGCTGCCCACCTACAACATCTTCGACGAACGCCGGCATTTCGAACCGGGACCGGACGTGGCGCGCGTGCTCGAGATCGACGGCGTACGCGTCGGATTCATGATCTGTGAAGACGGCTGGAACGACGAGGGACGCGATTACGAGGTGAATCCTTTCGTGCGGCTCGAAGATGCGTCGCCGGACTTCGTGGTGTCGATCAACGCCAGCCCGTCCAACGTCGGCAAACGCGAGGCTCGCCACGAAATCTTTGCCAAGGCGAGCGCGCGGCACCGGCTGCCCGTCGTCTACGTCAACCAGGTAGGCGGCCACGATCAGCTGGTCTACGACGGCGCGTCTTTCGTGGTCGATCCAGCGAGGGGCCTGGTGTTCGAAGCCCGGCAGCTCGACACCGACGTGAGCACGCTTTGCTTCGAAGGCCGGAGCTTCTGCGACGCGCAGGGTCGCCGGCTCGAAACGCTGCGCCATCCCGGGCTTCCGCCCTTCGAGTTCTATCGGCGCCAGATCGTGCTGGGCCTGCGCGACTACGCGCGCCGCTGCGGCTTCAAGACCGCCGTCGTCGGTTCCTCGGGCGGCATCGACTCGGCGCTGACCCTGGCGCTCGCCGTGGAAGC
>Ga0315912_10004037_pt1 | contig 14131 bp, 9 predicted proteins | sample VfabasoilMG_FD_204469 | JGI IMG/M metagenome (GOLD analysis project Ga0315912, IMG submission 204469) | Garden soil microbial communities collected in Santa Monica, California, United States - V. faba soil | ecosystem: Environmental > Terrestrial > Soil > Garden | place: USA: California... | reverse complement strand
AAGCCGCTGCCGCCGCTGTGACGCTGCATAGCAAGCACAAGACGAGGGTGGACATGCGGTTGAGCTCCGATACGGGAACGGCCGTAAAAGCGGCCTAGTTATTCCCTGTATGCAACGGCTCGGAGCGGCATTTCTATAGAGCTTGGAGCGAGGAATCCGCGGCTGCCAAAAAATTGTCGCGTTCGATCCGCTCGCGGTCGCGAAATTTTGAGCAGTGGTTCACAAGTTCAGGCGGCTCCGGCGGGCTCGTTCCGCCAGGAGACTCGACCGATTCGTAGCTGGCTCGGCGTCCATACCGAGAACGGCCGGCCTATTCCGGAACGATGACGATCTTGCCGGTCGCCTTGCGCGCATACACCGCCTCGAGCGCGGCCTTGGAATCGGCCAGTTTGAAACGCTGCGACACCAACGGTTTGATTTTGCCGTGCTCCAACCACTCGACAAGCTGAGCCATCTCCGTCTGCGCATCTTTAGGCTGGCGTTTCACAAAATCGCCCCAGAACACTCCCACGATGGCGCTGCCTTTTAGCAGCGTTAGTTTGAGCGGGATCTTGGGAATCTCGCCTGCCGCAAAGCCGACAACCAAGAAGCGGCCGTTCCATCCCGTCGAGCGCAATGCAGGCTCGGCATACGGACCGCCGACAGGATCGAGCACGACGTCGACGCCTTTGTCGCCGACGATTTCTTTCAAGCGCGCACGCAAGTCTTCGCTGCTGTAATTAATGAGGTGATCGGCGCCGCGACTCTTTGCGGCTTGTAGTTTTTCGTCCGACGATGCGGCAGCAATGACGGTTGCGCCCATCAACTTACCGAGCTCCACCGCGGCGATACCGATGCCGCCGCCGGCGCCGAGCACCAACAACGTTTCGCCGGACTTAAGTTGCGCGCGATCCTTCAATGCGTGGTAACACGTGCCGTACGTCATGGGCATACCCGCCGCCGCCGCCATATCGACGCCGGCCGCAACCGGAATCAACAGCGCCTCGGGCGCCAACACTTCCTCCGCAAAAGCGCCCCGCAACGAAGGACACAATACGTTCTGTCCGACTTTGAAGCGCGTAACGCCGGGTCCCACCGCTTTTACGACACCGGAGAATTCCGAACCCGGTGTAAACGGCAGCGGCGGTTTCACTTGATACTTGCCTTGCACCATCAGCGCATCGGGAAAATTGACCGATGCCACTTGGACTTTCACCAACACCTGACCTTGTCCGGGCGCAGCGGTCGGCAAATCTTCGATGGTGAGTTTTTCCAAGCCCGCAAACTCGTGACACACCAATGCTTTCATCTCGCAATCTCCAATTCCGATTGTTGTAGAGGCGCAGCATGCTGCGCCTCTACGGTTAAAACCCAATTAATGGTTAAACGAGCGATCTACGCCGACTGCGCGTTTTCCTTTTCCTGCAGCGCACGCCATTGAATCTTGCCGGTGCCGGAACGCGGCAGTGCATCGATAAACTCCACGTAGCGCGGCACTTTGTACGCCGCCATATTGGCGCGCGCCCATTCGATGATCTCGTCTTCCGTCACTTTGCCTTTGTGACTATCCTTCAGTGCGATGACTACCTTTACCGTCTCGCCGCGTCGCTCGTCTTTCTTGGAGATGATCGCCGCTTCTTTAACGGCCGGATGCGCGTAAAACATCGCTTCCACTTCGGCCGGCCATACTTTGAAGCCCGATGCGTTGATCATGCGCTTTAGACGATCGACCAGGAAGAAGTAACCGTCCTCGTCGGTACGCGCCAAGTCGCCGGTGCGGAAGAAACGCTTGCCGTCGATCTCGACGAAGCACTGCGCATTCGCCTCGGGCTTATTCCAGTAACCTTCGAACACCTGCGGACCGTGCGAAATGATTTCGCCGACTTCGCCGGGCGGCAATTCCTTGAGCGTTTCCGGATCGACGACGCGCGAGTCGGTGTTGAAAATCGGAATGCCTAAGCATTGCCGCTTGGGATTGTTTTCCGGATTGATATGCGTCGGCGCCATCGTCTCCGACAAGCCGTAGCCTTCGATAAATCTAAGGCCGCGCTTCTTCTCGAGTTCGTGCGCCACCGCTTCTGGCATCGCCGCGCCGCCGCCGCCCATACCGTACAAACTGGCAAGGTCGTACTTGTCGATGTTGGGACCGGTGACGAAATCCACCACCATCGTCGGCACCACGGTCCAACGGTTGACGCGATAACGTTCCACCATCTGCGCAGCGACGTCGCGATCCCAGCGCGGCAAGATCACGATAGTCGAGCCGCAGTACAACGGAGTGTTCATGCTGTTTTCCATGCCGGTGACGTGGAAGAACGGCAGCACGGCAAGAATGCACTCGTCGGCGACCATGTGATACCAATGCGGCACCGAAACGACGTTGAACATGACGCTGCGATGTTTGTGCACGCAGCCTTTCGGATTACCGGTGGTACCGGAGGTATACGGCATGACGCACAGGTCGTCGGCGTTGGCGAGATGCGGACCCGGCGTAATATTCTGCGCCAACGCATCGGCCCACAACGTAACGCCGGGGCGCGTAATCGCTTTACGGGGTGCGCTGATCGCTTCGGGCATCGCCAAATCGGTGCCATGAGCTACGTACTCGGAATAACAGGCGACGATCGCACGATCGATCTTCTTGCTGTCGAGCAAAGGCTCGACTTGCGAAAACACTTCTTGCGAGCAAATGAAAACGCGCGCACCGCTGTCGTCCGCATAGTGCTCGAGCTCGCCCGTTAGATTCATCGGGTTGACAGGCACCACCATCGCGTCGGCGCGCAATATGGCGTAATAGGCCAGCACGAACTGCGGCGAGTTCTGCATATCCAACGCCACACGGTCGCCGCGCTTCACGCCGCATTTTTTTTGCAGGAATCCCGCGAGCTGCTCCGCCTGATGCTTGAACTCGAGGTAAGTCAGCGCCTTGTCGTAGAACATGATCGCATTGCGATGGGGAAATCGCATTGCGGACACTTCGATGTTGGCCCACAACGAGGTTTCGGGAACCGTGATGTTGTGCGGCAACCTGGTCGGCCAAAATTTGTAGTGTCGGTCGCTCATAACCCTCGTCGTGAGGCGAAACGCGTGACGCGTGACGCGCAAGAATTTCCGGCGCATCTCAAGTCACGGGTCACGCGTCACGTCCTCTAGAAGAACCCCTGCACGGCTTCGTAAATCTTGTCGCGCACTTGCACGATGCGCGGACCGATTTCGGTGGTCAACCGTTTGCGGGTCATTTCGAACACCGGACCGCTGCACGATAGCGCCAAAATTCGATTGCGATCCGCCGATACCAACGGCACGCCCACCGCAAACGTTTCCGGACTCCAGTCGCCGCAAGAGAATACGAAACCATGCTTCTCGTACTCGCGAGCGGAACGCTGAACATCGGCGATCACCTTGTCCGCTTCCTCCGCCGACAAATGACGATGTATCGCGTCGATCCAAACTTGGTATTTATCCGGCGGACACGCGACTAAGTGGGCGCGACCAAGCGCCGTGGTGTTATGCGGCACGCGCTCGCCGACTTCTACGCGCAGTCGATACGTGGGCGAACCGTGGCAGATCTCGACGATGACCATGCGTTGTCCATCCGTCTCCGCCAGCGTCACCGTCGCCTGCGCGTAATCCGCCAATTCCTGTAACAGCGGTCTCGCGGCCTCGCGTACTTTCTGCGCCGCCAAGTACGAGTGGCCGAGCACCAACACGCCGGGTCCCAACGCATATTCTTCGCGCAGCGGCGAATGCTGCAAGAATCCCATGCGCGTCAATGTATACGTAAGCCGTGACACGGTCGGTTTCGGCAAACCGGCGCGCTTGGCGATTTCCTGGTTGCCGAGATAGTGTTCGCCCACTCGGAAACAACGCAAAATGGCCAGGCCGCGCGCCAGCGCTGCGACGAACTGACGGTCGCCCGTTTCGCGCATCCGATGCGAGCTGGATAATTTTGCATTCGTAGCGGTTCGGGGTCTTGCTCTGCGGGCCATGTTGATGCCTCTCTATGTAGTAATGGGCCTGGGGCGTGAAGGCTTGGGGCTCGGGTCGGAATTAAAGAGAAGGTTTCCGCAATCTCTTACCCAAGCCCCAGGTCCCAGGCCCTATTTCTTGATGTACTTCGCCAACTCGAGCTTCGCAATGGAATTGCGATGCACCTCGTCGGGACCGTCGGCCAAGCGCAGCGTACGTGCATGCGCATAGGCGGACGACAAGCCGAAGTCGTCGCAGATACCTGCGGCGCCGAAGGCTTGAATTGCCATATCGGTCACTTTGCACAACATGTTGGGCGCAGCGACTTTAATCATCGCGATTTCCTTAGCCGCCACCTTATTGCCGACCGTGTCCATCATGTAGGCGGCGTTCAAAGTGAGGAAGCGACACTGATCGATCATGATGCGCGCTTCGGCGATGCGCTCCATGGTCACGGATTGTTTGGAGATGGGCTGGCCGAACGCCACTCGCGAGGTGACGCGCTCGCACATCTTTGCGAGCGTACGCTCGGCGACACCGATGGCACGCATGCAGTGATGAATGCGGCCCGGTCCCAAGCGGCCTTGCGAAATTTCGAAACCGCGGCCTTCGCCGAGCAAAAGATTCGCGACCGGTACGCGCACGTTCTCGAACAGCACTTCGGCATGGCCATGCGGCGCGTCGTCGTAACCGAATACAGGCAGATGACGCAGCACTTTAATTCCCGGGAGATCCATCGGCACCAGAATCATGGATTGCTGGTTGTGGCGGCTCGGGCTGTCGGGATTGGTCTTGCCCATGAACACCAATACTTTGCAACGAACGTCATTCGCACCCGACGTCCACCATTTGCGGCCATTGATAACGTAATGACCGCCGTCGCGCTTGATGCTGGCTTCGATGTTGGTCGCATCCGATGACGCTACCGCGGGCTCCGTCATCGCGAATGCCGAGCGAATCTCGCCGGCGAGCAACGGCTTCAACCAACGCTCTTTATGTTCCGCATTGCCGTAGCGCTCGATGGTCTCCATGTTGCCGGTGTCCGGCGCGCTGCAATTGAACGGTTCGGAACCGATGGGCGAGCGGCCCATCAATTCGCACAGCGGTGCGTACTCGAGATTGGTCAGTCCTGCGCCGCGTTCCGAATGCGGCAGAAACATGTTCCACAACCCGGCCGCTTTGGCCTTTTTCTTCAGTTCTTCCATGACAGGCACCGGCTCCCAGGTCTTGCCGGATTGACGATTGGCCTCGAGTTGCTCCTTAAAAACTTTCTCGGCCGGAAAAATTTGTTCCTGCATGAAGCCATCGACCTGCTTGCGCAAGGTGTTGACCTTGTCTGTGTACATGAAATCCATGAGTGGGTTCCGAAAGTTACTGCTATAAGAAAATAAACGTGTTCGACAAATGATCAGCGCACACCGTTAATCACACGCAACGCCTGCTCCCAGCCGGCCTCGGCCATGGGCCGCGTACGCTTGGCGGTTTCCGCGGCATTGGCGCTGGAGGCGTTACCGTCCAAAAAGCGTTTGGCGACGCCCTGCAGAATGCCGACCAGCCTGAACATGCCGAAAGCCATGTAGAAATCGAAGTTGGGGATGTCGCTGCGGCCGGTGAACTCGCAATACAAATTGCGATACTCCATTTCCGTCGGCACCCCCAACTTGGCCTTGTCGGCATCGCTCATGTTGGCGATACCGCCGCCGGGCATGCGGTACTTCATGCAGTGATACACAAAGTCCGCAATCGGATCGCCGATCGTGGATAACTCCCAATCGATGATCGCAAGGATGCGCGGTTCGGTCGGGTGAAAAATGACGTTATCGAAACGGTAGTCGCCGTGCGTGAGCGAATTGGACACATCGAGCGGAATATTCTTCGGCAACCACTCGATCAAATTTTCCATGGCGTCGATGCGCTCGGTCTCCGCGGCGCGGTACTGCTTGATCCAGCGCGCGATCTGTCGTTCGACGTAATTGCCCGGCTTGCCGAAATCCGCCAAACCGACTTTCGCCGGATCGACCGAATGCAACGCGGCGATGGCGCGATTGAGTTCGCGATAGTGGGCACGGCGCTGTTCCGACGTCATGCCGGGCAAATCGGGATCCCACAGCACGCGTCCCTCGACGCATTCCATCACATAGAAGGGAGTGCCGATAACGCTCGCGTCCTCGCACAAACAAAACATACGCGGCACCGGCACATCCGTGTTTCTGAGCGCGTGCATGATCCGATACTCGCGGTCCACCGCATGCGCCGACGGCAACAAGTTTCCCGGCGGCTTACGGCGCAAAACATATTTCTTGCCGCCCGCCTGCAACAGGTAGGTGGGATTGGATTGTCCGCCCTTGAACTGTTGAACGTCGAGCGAACCCTTGATTTCCGGCACGTGTGCGCCGAAGTAACGCTCTAAGCTCGCGACATCGAATACGTGCGCAGCGCGGACGGGGCCCGCGCCGGAATTTTTCTCGGCTGCAGACGACATGGCTTCAGGCCGCTGAATCGGTCAGGATCGCATCGCTGACGATCGCCAAGTGATAGCCGACGTCGCCGAACGTTTGGTTGATGAGCGCCAATCGCTTGAAGTAATGGCCAACCGCCAATTCGTCGGTAATACCCATGCCGCCGTGCAATTGCACCGCTTGTTGCCCGCAAAAACGCGCGGCATTGCCGATGTATGCTTTTGCGGTTGCGATCTTGCGACGGCGGGACGCGGCATCCGCATCGCGCGAATAGCCGGTGGCGAAATTCGCCATCGAACGCGCTTGCACGCCTTGAACGAACATATCCGCCATGCGGTGCTGCAACGCTTGAAACTTGCCGATGGGCTGACCGAACTGTTTACGGTTCTTGGTGTATTCGACCGTGGCCGCATTAATCGCGTCGATCGCACCGACTGCTTCGGCGCACAATGCCGCGTTTGCCTGGTCGACTGCTTGGCTCAACGCTGCCAAACCTTCACCGGCCTTGCCGAGCAATTGACCGGACGCATTGGTTAGCACCACATCGGCGGCACTGCGTCCATCGTGCGTGCGGTAAGCCGTGCGCTTAACGCCGCCGGCATTCGCGTCCACCAAGTACAAGGAAATTTTGCCGCCTTCGATCGCGGACACGATAAATAGATCGGCCACTGCGCCGTCGAGCACCACTGTCTTCGTGCCGTTTAACTTGCCGCTCGCCGCTACGGTCTTAACGTAGTCGAGTTGATACCGTGCGCCGTCTTCATGGTGTGCCAACGCGATCCGGCATTCGCCCGCGATCACTTTCGGCAGAATATCGGCCTGCTGCGCCGCGCTGCCGTTGTCGCGAATCAATCCGCCGCCCAGCACTACGGTGCTCATGAAAGGTTCCAGCACCAAGCCGCGGCCGATTTGCTCCATGACCACCATCACTTCCACTTCGCCGCCGAAACCGCCGTGCTCTTCCGGCAAGCCGATGCCGAGTACGCCCTGCTCGGCCAACTGCGCCCACACTTCGGCGCTGAAGCCGTTGGGTTTGGTCGAGTACTCGCGGCGCTTCTCGAATGTGTAGTCTTTTTGAATAAATTTCTGCAGGGAATCCTGCAGCATCGATTGATCGTCGTTTAATTCGAAATCCATGGTGATATCTCGGGTCGTGTCTCGTAAATGGATGGGCCGATCACAGTCCGAGAATGCGTTGCGCAATGATGTTGCGCTGAATCTCGTTGGAGCCGCCGAAAATAGTGGTTTTGCGCATATTGAAGTAACGCGCCGTGTACGCACCCATGTGCGCCGCCCACTCCGGCTCACCCTGCCAGCCGAGTTCGAAAGACTCGGGTATGTAGGCATGCGCATACTGACCGATGGCTTGCATCTTCAGCTCGGTGAGCATTTGCTGTATCTCCGAGCCTTTGATCTTCAGCACCGACGATTCCGGCCCGGGGTTGCCGCCCTTGGCTTCGGACGACAACACGCGCAAGACGGTGATTTCCAGCGCCTGTAGCTCCAATTCCAATTCGGCAATGCGATCGCGAAAGCGCGGCTCTTCGATCAGCGGTCGACCGCCGCTTTTGGCGTTCTTAGCGACGTACTTGAGTTTTTTCAGCTCGCGCTTGCTGGCGCCCACTTGCGCAATACCGACACGTTCGTGACCGAGCAGTACTTTGGCGTACGTCCAGCCTTTGTTCTCTTCGCCGATGCGGTTTTCCACCGGCACTTCAACGTTGTCGAACCACACTTCATTGACCTCGGTTTCGCCGCCGTCGATCAGCTTGATGGGACGCACGGTAATGCCGGGCGTTTTCATATCGATCAACAGGAACGAGATGCCTTCTTGTTGGCGCACTTCGGTATTGGTGCGCACCAGGCAAAAAATCCAGTCGGCGTGTTGCCCGAGGGTGTTCCAGGTCTTTTGGCCGTTGACGATGTACTTATCGCCTTTGCGTTCGGCGCGCGTTTTAAGGGACGCCAAATCGGAGCCCGAACCGGGTTCCGAGTAGCCCTGACACCACCAATCTTCGCCGGAGATAATGCGCGGCAGAAAGCGCTCTTGTTGCGCCTTGTTGCCGAAGTGCTGAATCACCGGCGCAACCATGCGCACGCTGAACGCCAACAATGCCGGCGCACCGGCTTCCGCGCACTCTTCGTCGAAAATGTGCTGTTGAATCGCCGTCCAACCCGGACCGCCGAATTGCTTGGGCCAACCGGGCACCGACCAGCCCTTCTTGGCCAGAATTTGATGCCATCGCACATAGTCCTTACGGTGCAGTCGCTTGGCGTTCAGCACCGTGTCCGCGAGATCGCGCGGCAAATTGTTCTCTAGGTATTCGCGTACTTCATTGCGAAACGCCAACTCATCCGGGGTGTAATCGAAATTCACAAAAAGGCCTCTGCATATCGGGTCGGCATGGCGCTCTCGAAACGGACATTTCGTCGAGCATCCACATTCCGCATCTCGAAACTTGGTTCTGCTTGATTGACATCGGGGGGCGGAAGACTAATGGGATGCCTGACTTCCGGCAAGTGAAAAAATCCCGGTAGGCGCTATTGAACAAATAAATGCCGTTTTGCGGCAAACCGAGCGGCGCAGCGCAGTTTTACAAATAATCGAGCGCTTCAGCTTGGGCCTTCAGCGCCGTTATTAGTAGAGATTGGATCGCCCCGATTCGGCGCGCCCGCGTGCGCTTTATTTAGAGACAGTTACGCCGTTGATGAAGCCGACCCCTGTCATTTCCCTAGCCGCCAAGTTGAGACGCCAGCTCCGCACTCGCTGGCGGTTGCTGACCGCGGCATTCGGTCGTTTGCCCGTCACGGCAAACGGCACAACCGCCAACGACCAACCCATCGCCCTCCTTAACGGCCTGAATACGGCCGCCGAGTCGGCCGGCATGAACGTGTGGGATTGGGATGTCGAACACGACGTGCTCAAGTTCAACCGTAACCTGGCGCAGTTCTATGGCGCCGATGCCGACGAGGTCGAAGCCAATCCACGCGAGTTCATGCAGAAGTTTATTCACCCCGAGGATCGCGAACATTACTTCAACGAGTTCACCAAGGCGCTAAAAGGCAAACAGTCGCTGGACATTCAATATCGGGTACAGCGCCGCGACGGCTCCATACGGCCGCTGCGTCTGGTAGGCGAAATTTATCGCGCGTCGTCCGGACCGCGTGCCGGACGCGCTACGCGTGTAGTGGGCGTCACGATCGACATGTCCGCGCATGCCGCACGGGAAGCTCGTATCGCCGAGCAAGCGCAGCGACAAAGCGAATTGTTGGAGCGCATCTCGCTGGCTAACGAAACGGCCAGCGTCGGCATGTGGGACTGGGATTTGCTCACCGGCAAATTGTCTTCCGACACCAATATGGCGGCTATCTTCAAAGACGCCGATCTCTCCGGTGTTACACGGGCCGAGGATTTCATTTCTTGCATTTTGCATCCCGACGATCGCAAGCATTTCATCAAAACCTTCGCCACGGCCGTGCAAGACGGCAGCACCGAGCGCGTGTCGCTACGTTTCCGCTACATGGTGAAGGACGGCGGTGTGGAACATGCACAATTGCACGGCCGCATCTTGCGCGATACCGCCGGTCGAGCGCTGCGTTTCCTCGGCGTGAGCTGGAATAACACCGCCCAAATAAAGGCCGACGAAGAGATCGCGCGCCAAGCGCGCGAACAAAATGCATTGGTCGAACGCTTGCACATGGCGGGAGCCGTTGCCGGTATCGACGTCTGGGACTGGGATTTAGTCACCGACAAATTCACCGTCGAAACGCATATGACCACGCTTCACGGCACGTCGCATCTCGAATACGCAAGCGGTCGCGAGCTGGTCGCCCGGGCCATACATCAGGACGACGTCGGCGCTTTTTTCGCCGCGCTCGACGGCCTGAGCCGTGCAGGCGATACGCTGCAACATTTCTTTCGCATGCTGTTGCCGGACGGAACGATGCGTCACGCGCGCATGCAAGCGCGAGTGTTTAGAGACGAAGATGGCAAAGCAATTCGTCTGCTAGGCGTCACGCTCGATCGCTCCGATGAATTAGAAAGACACGCGGCATTGCAGCGCCAGACCGAGGAAGAAAGAGCGCTGCGCGATCGGCTGAATCTGGCGACCGGAACGGCAGGCATCGCGATCTGGGACCAGGACATGGTCACCGGCGCGCTGGCCGCCGACGATCGCTTCAGAGATTTATTCGGCATCGAGCGCGATACGCCGTCGTTTAGATTGCAGGAAGGCATTCACGCGGACGTGCGGCAGGAGATGCTGGGGCCGCTCCGCGATGCCTTCGCCGATCCGACCAAAAGCGAGTTGTCGATTCGACATCGCACGAGCAATCCTCATCGCGACCTGCAGTACGTGCAAACCCACATGCGTGTGTTCCGCGACGAGCAAGGCCGGCCCGCGCGAATCTTGGGCGTCACCTGGGATGTCACCGACGAGGTGCAACATGCCGAAGAATTGAAACGTCAAGCGGAGAAAGAGCGCGCGTTGGTGGAACGCCTGAACGTCTCGACGCATGCCGCGGGCATCTCGCCCTGGGAGTTCGATTTAAAGAACGGATGCTTCTCGTGGTGCGGCCAGCGACCGAAAGCGTTCGAAATGGACGATGTTCCGCTGAACGAGTACTACGCCCGAATCAATGATCGAGTTGTCGCTGAGGACCGGCACTTGATGATGGAGCCTGCGCGCGACGCCATCTTGAACGGGCGCGATTCCTATCAATACCGCTTCCGATTCCGCGCCAACGATGGAACTCTGCATCACATGCAAAATTTTGCGCAGGTGATACGCAGCGACCGCGGGAATGTTCGTTACTGCGTTGGCGTGACGTGGGATGTCACCAAGGAAGTGGAGGCGACCGAGCAGCTGCATAAGCGCGCCGAGGAAAATCGACAGTTAATCGAACGCCTTAACATCGCTACCGATAGCGCCAGCATCGGTTCATGGGAAATGGATCTTGTGGCGCAGCGCTTCATGTGGGTGGACAATCCCGTCAAAACCTTGGGCATCGCACCGGAGGATTTCGGGGCGCTAGCCGAATTCAGCGAGCACATCGTGCCCGAGGATCGGCATCTGTTGGCAGCCAACATCAAGCAAGCGGTCAAAGACGGATCTTTGCGGATGGGCTTCCGTTATCGCGCATACGGCCAAGACGGCGGTATCGTTCATATCCAAACATTCGGCCGTATCTTCGTGGACGCGGATAATCGGCCGATACGATCACGAGGCGTTTCCTGGGACGCCACCAATCTCGTCGAGTCGGAAGAGAAATTGCAGGCTCAGGCGCAACAGGAACGTAAGTTGCTCGAACGGCTCAACATCGCCACTCATTCGGCCGGCATCAGTTCCTGGGAAATAGATTTAAAGGCACGCAAATTCCTGTGGATCGAGAATCCGATTCAAGCCGCGCGTCGCGCCGAGGACGGCGACGATCTGGCGGCAGACCTCGAGTACTTCAATCGGCGCGTCGTGCCCGACGATCAAAATTTAATGCGCGAGGCCATTCGCAATGCGCTGGCCCAGAATACCGACCGCCTGTCGTATCGTTATCGCGTCATCGGCGAGAACGGCGGCATCGTACATCTGCAAACGTACGCGCGCGTAATTCTCGACGAGTCGCAAAAACCCAACCGTGTACTGGGTGTGTCCTGGGATGTCACGCGCGAAGTGGAGGCCGCCGAACAACTGCGTCACCAAACGGAGCGGTTACGCGATGTCGAACGACGATTGGAGCGTGCATCGCTCTCCAGCTCCGAAGGTCACTGGGAAGCGGACGTGGCCAGCGGGCACTTATGGTGTTCGTCCAGCTTCCATACGTTATTGGGTTTCTTGGAAGGCGAAATCGAAACGCGTGTTTCGGCGTTGGATCGCCTGGTTCACGACGACGACCGCTCGATGTACTTGGAAGCGTTGCGCAATCATTTGACCAGCAACGACAAATACGACATCGAAACGCGATTACGCACCGCCAAGGGCGACTATCGCTGGTTCCGCATGCGCGGCATGGCGGAACGCGACGATCAAGGTCGGCCGGTGGTCATGGCGGGGTCCATTCATGACATTCACCAACAGAAAGAAATCGAAGATGCGCTGAAATTGGCGCAGCGTCGTTTCGAACGCGCCATCAACGGCACGCAAGACGGATTGTGGGAATTGGATCTCGTCACCGATAACACCTGGTGCTCGCCGCGTCTCGCCGTCTTACTGGGCTATCCGCCGCAGGCGTTGGAAGGCACGAATATCATGCTGGACAACATCCATCCGGACGATGTGGATAAAGCCCGCAGCTCCGGCGAAGCGCATTTTCGTCTCAACATACCGTTCGACATCGAATTGCGTTTAAAGAATCGCGGCGGCGACTATCGCTGGTATCGCGCACGGGCAACGGCGGAACGCAATACCGACGGACGCGCGGTACGTTTGTCAGGGTCGTTGCAAGACGTCACCGAAGCCCGCGCCGCACGTCAGGAATTGCTGCGTGCAACCGAGGCGGCGGAAGCCGCCAATCGCGCCAAGAGCGCGTTCTTAGCGAACGTCAGTCATGAGATCCGCACGCCCATGAACGGGATCATCGGCATGACCGGATTGATGCTCGACACGCAGCTGGATCGAACGCAACGCGAATATGCCGACACCATCCGCACCAGCGCCGACTCGCTGCTGTCCGTCATCAACGACATCTTGGATTTCTCCAAGATCGAAGCCGGCAAATTGGATCTCGAAACCATCGACATGGATTTACGCGAGCATGTCGAAAACATCGGCTCCACGATGGCGTTCCAAGCGGCATCGAAAGGCTTGGAACTCATCGTCAACGTCCATCCGGAAGTACCCGACCGCGTGCGAGGCGATCCGCAACGTCTACGTCAATGTCTCATCAATCTGCTGGGCAACGCGATCAAATTCACCGAGACGGGCTCCGTGCGCATGCGGCTCGAGGCACCGGCAGAGACCGTCGGCCGCCCGGTCACGGTGAGCGTGGAGGACACGGGGCCCGGCATCCCCCCGGAGCAGCAGCCGCGCCTGTTCGAGGCCTTCGCGCGCATCGAGCCCTCCTCGCGCGCGGAGGGTTCGGGACTCGGCCTGCACCTGAGCCACAAGCTGGCCGAGGCCCTGGGCGGCAACATCACGCTGGACAGCTTGCCGCGAAAAGGAAGCGTGTTCCGCCTGCACATCGGATCGATGCCGCCATGAGCGCGCGGATCCTGGTGATCGAGGACGACATCGCGAGCCGGGAGCTGATGAAGTATCTGCTGGGCCACGCCGGGCACGTGGTCCTCAGCGCCGACGACGGCGCCGAGGGCCTGCGTCTGGCGCTTGAGCAGGAACCGGACCTGATCGTCTGCGACCTGCAGATGCCGGTGCTGGACGGCCTCGGGGTGGTCCAGGCGCTGCGCGGGCACGAGGGCTGGCGCCGCGTTCCGCTGATCGCGTTGACCGCCTCGTCGATGACGGGTGACCGCGAGATCGCGCTTGCGGCGGGCTTCGCCGATCACATCCCGAAGCCGATCGAGCCGAAACTCATCGTGTCCCAGCTCGAATCCTTCCTGCCAATGGAACTGCGGGCGCCGCGCCACACGGACGGAGCATGCGATGGCCAAGATCCTCGTCGTTGACGACCACTCTCCCAACCGGGAACTCGTGTGCACGCTCGTGCGCCACCTCGGACACGAGGCGCTGCAGGCAGCGGACGGCGCCGAGGCGCTGGAGCTGGCCCGGGCCGAG
>Ga0315912_10004036_pt1 | contig 14133 bp, 14 predicted proteins | sample VfabasoilMG_FD_204469 | JGI IMG/M metagenome (GOLD analysis project Ga0315912, IMG submission 204469) | Garden soil microbial communities collected in Santa Monica, California, United States - V. faba soil | ecosystem: Environmental > Terrestrial > Soil > Garden | place: USA: California... | reverse complement strand
GCGGCGTCGGGATCGAACTCGACGGGCGCATGATCGAGCGAGCGCGCTGCAACGCCCGGGAGGCCGGGTTCGAGCGCCTCGTCGATTTCCGCCAGGAAGACCTGTTCGGCGCGGATCTGCGCGAGGCCACCGTCGTCACCCTGTTCCTGTTTCCGGACATGATCCAGCGGCTGATGCCGAAGCTGCGTGCAGAACTGCGTCCCGGGACCCGCATCGTGTCGCACCGCTTCGGCCCGAGCAGCTGGCAGCCGGACAGAACCGTCGAGGCCGGCGGCCATCCGCTCCTGCTCTGGATCGTGCCCGTGCGAGCGCGCTGAAGGCGTAAGATCGAGCGGATGGAACAGGCGAAGCGATTGCGCCACATCGGTGAGGCCGTGGTTGGCATGGCGCTGGCGGCGACGCCGGTATTGCTCTGGATCGCCTGGACCCCGGAGATCCTGCTCGGGGTGATGCTCGCGTCGGTGCTGTGCGCGGGGGTACTCGTCCTGCTGACTGAATCCTCGCCGGGCCAGGGTGCCGGCAGTGCCCAGCGCACGCTCCCTCCCGAATTCATTGACGAAGTGCACCAGCTTTTCCCGTTGACCTATCACCATTCGCGGCGCGAGACCCCGCGCTTCCGGCGCGCCATGAAGAAATTGTCGCGGCTGATTCGCTGACGCCCGTGGGCGCGCGATTCTGCAACCTCGATCGCCTGCTGCACGCGATGAGGGCGCGCGGACTGGATGGCATCGTCGCCACCACGGCGCAGAACGTCTTCTATCTCACCGGCTTCAATGCGATTGCGCACAAGTCCGACGAGCCGCGGCCCTACGCCGTGCTGCTTTCGCGCCACGCACCGGAGCAGCCGGTGATGGTCCTCGCCGACTACTACCTCGCGACCTTCCGGGCGGGCGGGAGCTGGATCGAGGACCTGCGCCCGTTTCGAGCGGTAATGATGCCGCTCGACCTGCCGCCCGATCGCTCGGATATCGAGCGTTTCATCCCGGGTGGCGCTGCGGGGTTCGAGGGCGCCCGGAAGAACTACGCTTTCGACATGACGAGCGCGCTGCACGGCGCGCTGAAGGACCTCAAGCTCGACCGCGGCCGGGTCGCGTTCGACGACCCTGGCTTCGGCATGCGCCTCGCGCCCGACGGCATCGAACTCGCCGACGGCTACGACGCGTTGATGTACGCGCGCGCGGTGAAAACGCCGGCTGAGTTGCGGCAGCTCGAGCGCGCGACGCAACTCAACCAGGCGGCGATCGAGCGCACGACCGCCGCCTGGCAGCGCGGCACGACCTGGCGCGAACTCGGCAGCGCCTATGCGCGCGCGGCGGTGGAACTGGGTGGCTTCGTGCGCGATCCCGGCGCGATGGTGTGGAGCCACCCGCAGGGCGCCGCGACGACCATCACGCTGCAGACAGGCAGTGAGGACGGCGAGATCGCGCCCGGCACGCACGTCATGTTCGACTGCCATGGCACGATCGACTTCTATTGCTGGGACGGCGGCAAGACCTGGGTCGCGGGCGGCGAGCCCGAGGGCGCCGGCAAGCGCAACGCCGGGACCACCGCGCGCGCCGCAGAGGCACTGCTTGCCGCCATGAAGCCCGGTGCATGCGTGAGCGGACTGCAGGCGCTCACCCGCGAGGCCTACCGCAAGGCGGGACTGCCGAACGCGTCCGACGCCGTGATCTTCTTCCACGGCCTCGGCCTGTCGCACATGGACATCGAGCAGCGCACCGCGGACGGCAGGCCGAACGGCGACTGGGCGCTGGAGGATGGCATGGTGGTGCCGCTGCACCTGCTTGTGCCGGGAGGCGAGCGCGAGCGCTACTGGCTGGAGGAAGTCGCCGTGGTCACGCCGGAGGGCGGCCGGCCGCTCTTTTCCTGGGGCCTGGGGCCGATCGCCTCGGGCTAGCGCGGCGCGTAGGCGCCGGCATCGAGCTGGCGCTTGTACCAGCCGCGCTCGATCTCATCGAACAAGCTTGCGCCCTTCGGTTTCCAGCCGAGCATCCGGCGCGCTTTTTCCGCGCTGACGCGGCTGTTGCCGCCGAGCGAAAACCAGACCGCCATCGGGCCCCACTGCGCGATCGCCTCGTCGATGCTCCAGCCTTGCGCAGCCCTGCCGCCGAGCAGGCGGCCGATCGATTCGACGATGGCCTTGAAGCTGGTCTCGCCGTTCTCGAGGTAGAAGAACGATCCGGCAGGCGCGGATTCGAGCGCGAGCAGATAGGCATCGCAGACATCCTCGATGTGCACCGTCGACCAGACGTTCTCGCCCGCGCCCACGTAGCGCGGCACGCCGCTTTTCACCGCCTGGCGGATCAGCGTGGGGATCTGAATGCTGTCTGGATTGGCGCCACGCCCCTGACCGTAGATGAGGGTGGGACAAAGCACCACCGAGCGAATCCCCTGCGCGGCCGCGGCGAGGACCGTGCGCTGGATCGCGACACGCTGGATCTTCTCCGGCAGCGGCTCGTACGGGGTGTCCTCGTGAAAGACTTTCGGCGACAGCTTTCCCGCCACTTTGTCGCCGACAATGCTGGAACCGCTGGTGTGCAGCAGCGTCTTGCCCGTGCCGGCGAGCCCCTCGAGAACGGCGGCGATGACGAACGGATCATCGGCGTTGGCGCAGTTGATGACCACGTCTGCCGCGTGCGCCGCATCCCTGACGACGCTGTGGCTGCCGAGCTCCCCGCGCACCGCCGCGACGCCGAACCCGCGCAGCTTCGCGGCGGCCGCGTCGCTGCGCGCCAGCCCGGTGACGGCGTGGCCGGCCTTGATCAGCGAATCGGCGACGGTGCCGCCGATGTAGCCGGAGGCGCCGGTCATGAAGATTTTCATGGACTTTTTCTCAGCAAGGCGACGAATTCGGCATTGAGCGAGAGATCGTAGCGGCCAGCCTCGATGCCTTCGATCTTGCCGGCGCATAGCGCACGGAAGTTGCTTATCCTGCTGATCTCCTCCTGGACACGCGCAAGGGCCAGGGAAGTTGCGCTCCCGCCAACCTCGTCCGCCCGCTCCTGCGCCGCGCCCTCTTTGCCCTCCGCGCGCAACCGCTTCTCCGCCTCCTGTCGCCAGTTCTCGGCACGCTTGAGCAGCGCGGCGTTGCGCTCGCGGTAGGCCTGGAAGCGCACCTCCGCCTGCGCCTCGGTGAGGATGCCATTCTCGGCGCAGGCGAGCAGGGAGACGCTTACGTAGGAGGTCATGAAGTTCAGCAGGGCGATGCTGCGCCCGTAGGCGTCGAGCAACGGCAGCGCCGATTGCGCCGCGACCGCCCCCGGCAGCAGGAGGCAGGCCGCAAGCACCAGGTGATTCGCTTTGCGGAGCATTGGGCGCAGTTTAGAGCATCCCCTGGCCTAGCCGGGCTCGCCGAGCGCGCGGTTTACGCGCGGCAGGACCTTCTCGGCCATCAGCTCCATGGAGCGGCGCATCGCCGCGGGATCGGCCCAGTCGTGCCCGCAGTAGAGCAGGCGCCCGAACGGCCCGATGCGCGCGCGGTAGGCGAGCAGCTTGTCCACCACCTCGTCCACGGTGCCGGCGATGAGCAGTTCGCCTATCAGGTAATCATCGGTGAGCGCCTCGTCGGGCAGCGCCTGATCGTGCTTGAGGAAGGAATTGCCGCGGCCGGCCTGCGCCTTCCTCTGCAGGTTGCGGAAGTAGTGCGCGAACAGGTTGCCCGGCGTGCGCGTGACGCGCTTGACCGTCGCATCGTCCTCGGCGACGAAGATGCTCTTCGCCACGCGCCAGTCCTCGCTCCTGGGTGCGCGCCCGGCGCGCGCGCAGCCTTCGACGTACTTCGGCCAGTGCGTCTGCACCACCCAGGGATGCACGAAGTTGGCCGAGATCGGATTCCAGCCGCGCTCGGCCGCGGCGGTGATGCCGTTTGAGTTCGGCAGGATTGCCGTGATCACGATCGGCGGATGCGGTTTCTGGAACGGCCGCAGCATGCCGCCCTGTCCCAGGTCCGCAATCCAGGTGCGCTCGGTGGTGAGCTGCCAGCGCTTGCCCGAGAGCCGGTACGGCGGATCCCGCGTCCAGAGCGCGATCATGTGCTCGATCGACTCGAGGAAGATCGCGTTGCGGTCGGCATCGAGGTTCTGGAACATCTCCGCGTCCGAGCGCAGGCCGCCGGGGCCGACGCCGAGGATGAAGCGGCCTTCGAGCAGCGTATCCACCATGGCGATCTCGGCCGCCGTCGCCGCCGGGTGGCGGTTGGCGAGGTTCACGGTACCGCTGCCCAGGCGGATGCGTTTCGTATCGCGCGCGAGGGTGGCGATGAATATCAGGCAGGAAGTGACCGTCTCTGCGAGATCCGTGACGTGCTCGCCGATGAATGCCTCCTCGAATCCGAGGCGATCGGCGAGCAGGATCGCCTCGCGGTCCTCCTCGAGTGTCTGGCGCCAGTCGCGCCCCACCGGATGCAGCGGCATGGTGAAGTAGCCGAGCTTCACGGCGCTAGGTACAGCTCCCATGGCGCTCGACGCAGGTCTTCAGGACTTCATCCGGATCGCGCTTCCACCAGTCGGATTCGGAGAAGATCTCCACTTCGTGCATGCCCGCATAGCCGGCTGCTTCGACCCAGCCGCGGATGCGCGGCAGGTCGATCACGCCGTCGCCCATCATGCCGCGGTCGTTAAGCAGGTCGCGCGTAGGAACGAGCCAGTCGCAGATGTGATAGCCGAGGATGCGCTTCCTGCCCGCGCGCTTGATCTGTTGCTCGAGCTTCGGGTCCCACCATACGTGATAGACGTCCACCGCGATTCCGATGCCCTCGCCCAGAACGTCACAGATGTCCAGCGCCTGCTCCAGCGTATTCACGCAGGCGCGGTCGGCGGCCTGCATCGGGTGCAGCGGTTCGATGGCAAGAGGCACGCCGGCCTGGCGCGCCTCGGGCAGGATCCTGGCAATGCATTCCCGCACGCGGTCCCGGGCATGTGCGAGATCCTTCGAGCCCGCCGGCAAGCCGCCCACGACGAGCACCAGGCAATCCGCTTCCAGCGCGTGCGCTTCCTCGATCGCGCGCCGGTTGTCGTCCAGCCAGTCCCTGGCCGTGAAGAAACCGCCGCGGCACAGCCCTGTCACGGTCAAGTCGTGATTTTTTATCAGGGAAACGGATTTTTTGAGGCCAAGCTCCGCAACCTTGTCGCGCCACGGCGCGATGCCGCGGATGCCGTGGCGCGCGCAGCCGTCGATGGCCTGCGCCAGCGTCCACTGCTGCTTCACCGTCGCCGTGTTGAGCGACAGCCGTGAAGGATCGGGCGAAGCCCGATCGAGCGGATCAGGCTGCCTCACAGCGTCCCGGGCGGGAAGAGCCGCGGCAGAAACAGCGAGAACGACGGCCACATGATCACCAGCGCCAGCACCGCGAACATGGGCAGCAGCATGATGAAGGTGTCCTTGAGGGCATCGCGCATGCGGATGCCGGCGATGGAGCAGGAGATCATCAGGCACAGCCCGTAGGGCGGCGTCACCAGTCCGAAGGCAAGCGAGACGATGCCGATCATCGCGAAATGGATCGGATCCATGCCAACCGCCTTGGTCATGGGCTCGAGGATGGTGCCGACGATGATGATGGCGGGGATCGCATCGAGAAAGCAGCCGACCACCAGGAACACCGCGGCAATGAAGAAACCGGTCTGCGTCGCGCCCATCCCCCAGGCGGCCACGCCGGAGAGCAGGGCCTTCGGGATCTGGTAGTACGCCAGCAGCCAGCCGAACGCCGAGGCGGTGCCGACGCAAAACAGCGCGATGCCCGCCAGCTTGCCGGTATCGAGCAGCGCGCTGTTGAGGCCTTTCAGGTCCATTTCGCGGTAGACGATGATCGACAGCACGCCGGCGTAGAGGACCGCGATGCAAGCCGACTCGGTAGCGGTGAACCAGCCGAAAATCTTGCCGCCGATGATGATCACCGGCGTCATCAGCGCGGGCACCGCAATCGCGATCGCCTTGACGGTCTCGTTGAGCGTCGCGCGCGGATAGGTCGGGTAGCCGCGCAACTTGGCGTAGACATGCACCGTGGCCATCTGCACCAGGCCGATCGCCAGGCCGGGCAGGATGCCGGCAAGAAACAGGCCGCCGATCGACACCGTGAGCAACCCGCCCCAGACGATCATCAGGATCGAGGGCGGGATGATCACCGCGAGCACCGCCGACACCGCGGTGATGGCCACCGAAAAGCTGTCGTCGTAGCCTTCCTTGCGCTGCGCCTCGATGAAGAGCTTCGACTGGCTCGCCGCGTCCGCGGTCGACGACCCCGAGATGCCGGCGAAGAAAATCGACAGCACCACGTTGACCTGCGCAAGGCCGCCCGGGAAATGCCCGACCAGGTCGCGCGACAGGCGCACCAGGCGGTCGGTGATGCCGCCGACGTTCATCAGGTTCGCGGTCAGAAGGAAAAACGGCACCGCCAGCAGGATGAACGAGTTGTAGGCGTTGAAGGTCTCCTGCACCAGCGTCATCGGCGACAGCCGGTCTTCGATGACCAGCACCGGCAGGCAGGCGAGGCCGAGCGCGATCGCCACCGGCACGCGCAGCAGCATCAGGCCGAAGAACAGGCCGAACAGGATCAGGCTCGCTTCGCCCGGCGTCAGCGCTGCCCCGGTCATGGTTCGTGCGCGAAGGCCGCGCGCGCATTGTCGTAGAGGCGTTCGGCCTGGAACACCGCCCAGGTGAAGCCGGCAAGCGGCCAGGCGAGATGGATCATCCAGAGGGGCAGTTCGGCGAGTTCCGAGATGCGGTTTCGCGCATTCCAGGTGAATTCCCACCCCCACCACACGAATACAAGCGCGAACGCCATGATGAACATCCCTGCGACAAGCTTGACTGCCGCAGTCGCGCGCCGGCCCATGTCGGGCCAGACGTCGACTTCGAAATGCGTGCCCTCGCGGATGCCGATCATGGCGCCGATCATGATCGACCAGACGAACATCAGCCGCGCCAGTTCCTCGGTCCAGATGTAGGCCGGGATGATCGGGATGGTGCGCGAGAAGATCTGCATGCTGACCGGGATGATCAGGATCGCGATCGAGCCGGCCAGGACCCAGGACAGCAGCCTGGCGTACAACGCGGTGAATTTTCTATACATAAAAAAAGGCGGCGGCCTCGGCCGCCGCCTTCCCGAACCGCCCGGTCACTTGAGCGCGTTGATCTGCAGGTAGATCTTCTCGGCGCCGATCTCCTTGGCGTAGTCGGCCATCACCGGATCGGCCAGCTTCTTCATCTGGTCGCGGTCGGCGAACGGCACGCGCTTGAGCTTGCCGGATTTCTCCATCGCGTCCAGCTTGGCGCTGTCCTCCGAGGATTCCACCTGGCGGCCGTAGGCGCCCGCCTCCTTGCCCGCCTTCAGCACCGCGGCCTGCATGTTCTTGTCGAGCTTCTTGAAGGTCTTGGTCGAGAAGCACAGCGGACGGATGGTGATGGCGTGCTGGGTCATCGACAGCTGCGGCGCGACTTCGTAGAACTTCATCGCCTCGACGCCGGCGGCCTCGTTCTCGCCCGCCGCGATGACGTTGTTCTGGATCGCGTTGTAGACCTCGTTGTACGCGATCACGGTCGGCGCCATGCCGATCGCCGCGAAGGTTTTCGACCAGATCGGCGCGCCCTGCACGCGCACCTTCAGCCCCTTCATCTCCTGCAGGTTGCGCACCGGCTTGTTGACGAAGATGTTGCGCGTGCCACCGCCCGCGTAGCCGATCAGCATCACCTCGGCCTTCTGGTTGACCTCGTCGGCCACAGGCTTGAGCAGGTCGGCGTCCAGCACCTTGTTCCAGTGCGCGAGGTCGCGGAACAGGAACGGCGCGTCGATGAATGGCGCGGCCTTCGAGAACGTGGACATGTGCGCCGGCGACACGATGGCATAGTCCACCGCCTTGCCCTGCGACATGTACTCGAAGTACTGCTTCTCCAGGCCGAGTTCGGAATTCTTGTGCAGCACCCAGGTGCTCTTCTTGCCGGAATACTTGTCCACCAACTCCTGGAAGCGTACCAGCGCCTTGGTGAAGGCGTGGTCGTCGTTGAACTGGGATGCGCCGTGCAGCGTGAGGCCCTGCGCCCCGGCCTGCAGCGAAAACGCGGATGCAACCACCGCAAACAACAATCGAACTTTCATGGTTTCCCTTCCTCCTTGACGGTAATGCGCCACAGCGTGCGCGGATCTCCTGGATCGGTCAGCGTCGCCGAATGCAGCAGCGACGCATTGTCCCAGATTACGACATCGCCGACGCCGTATTTCAGGCGCAGCTGGTACTTTTCCCGGGTCGCGTGGCGGGTCAAATCGTCGAGCAACGCGACCGCCTCGTCGTTTGCCATGCCCTCGATGCCGAAGGCGCTGCCCGACACCGAGTACAGCGCGGTCCGGCCGGTGACCGGGTGCGGCCGCGCGACGCGGTGCCTCACCCAGGTGACCTTGCTCTCCTGCTCTTCGGTGAGCACGGAGGCGACGGTACGCGACTGCTTGTCCTGGTCGTTGCGGTTGCCGTAATGGTGCAGTGCGACAAGATTTTCAATTTTTGCTTTTTGTTCCGAAGGCAAATCGTCATACGCCGCATACTGATTCGCGAACAAGGTGTCGCCGCCCTTCTTCGGCACCTGGATCGAATACAGCAGGGTCGCCCGCGCCGGTACCTCGAGGTACGAATAATCGGTGTGGAAATAGGTGCCCGCGTCGGCGAGCCCCGTCGGCTTGCCACCCTTCTCCACGTTCGACAGGATCAGGATGTCGGCGTGCTCGGGATGGTGGAACTGGTCGATGACGTGCGGCTCGGGCGGCCCGATCCGCCGGGCGAATTCCAGGAACCGCGACGGCTTGAGCTGCTGTGCCCTGGCGACCAGAACTTGATGCTGATAGAACGCGTTTTTTATTTCCTCAAATGCGTTTCCATCCAGAGAGGCCAAATCGACCCCACTGACCTCAATGCCGAAGCCGTCGCCGAGCTTACGAAATTCCATGCACCGCGAGGAGCTGCTTCATGCGCTTGCACGCGAGCTCGGGTTGTTCCAGCAGCCCCGCTTCGTCGGCGAGCCGGAAGAGCTCCGCCAGGTGCAGGATGCTGCGCGCGCTCTGCTGGCCGCCCACCATGACGAAATGCGCCTGGTGCCCGTTCAGCCAGGCCATGAACACCACGCCCGTCTTGTAGAAGCGCGTGGGCGACTGGAAGATATGGCGCGACAGGGGCACCGTGGGAGCAAGCACATCGTTGAATTTCGCGTTCTCACCTGAACTCAGATAACTCAGCGCCTGTGACGCCGCGGGCGCGATCGAATCAAAAATGCCCAGCAGCGCGTCCGAGTAGCCCTGCTCATCGCCCTCGATGAGCTCGGCGAAATTGAAGTCGTCGCCCGTGTACATGCGCACGCCCTTGGGCAGCTTGCGGCGCATGGCAATTTCCTTGTCCTTGTCGAGCAGGGAGATCTTGATGCCATCCACCTTGCTCTTGTTTTTCTCAATCACGGAAAGACAGACATCCATTGCCTGGAAATGATCCTTCCTGCCCCAGTAGCCTTCAAGCGCAGGATCGAACATCTCCCCGAGCCAGTGAATGATCACCGGCTGCTTCACCTGGCCGAGGATGCGGTCGTAGACCCTGGCGTAGTCGTCCGGCGATTTTGCGCTCGCGGCGAGCGCGCGGCTCGCCATCAGGATGATGCGGCCGCCGAGCTTTTCGATGGCCGCGCATTGCTCCTCATATGCTTTTTCTATTTTTTCTATTGAGTGTTTTTGCCCTTGGGAAAGATGATCGGTGCCCGCCCCTGAAGCCACTACGGCCTCAGGCACGGATTCCAAGGTGCGCCGTATCAGCTCCAGCGAGTTCGCCCAATCCAGGCCCATGCCGCGCTGCGCCGTATCCATCGCCTCGGCAATGCCAAAGCCCCAGGACGCAAGATGGCGCCGGTAGGCGATGGTCGCCTCCCAATCGATGGCCGCTTCCAGCCAGGGTTCCTTCGTCGAGCGCGGATCGGCCACCACGTGCGCGGCCGCATAGGCCACGCGCGTGAACGGTTTTTCCGGTTTGCGGAAAGCCTTGGGCGACCTCACCTGGTACTGCTCCACCTTCCCATCCGCGGAAGGCAGGCCAATCGTGAGTACGGCGTCGCGCTTCACGCCCTGATCCTCGGCACGTTCAGCCACTTCTTCTGCTTCCAGCTCTTCAGGCCAAGCTCGGCGAGCTGCACGCCCTTCGCGCCCTCGAGTAGCCCCCAGCGGAACGGGCCTTCGCCTGCGACGTGCCTGAGGAACATCTCCCACTGCACCTTGAAGGCGTTTTCGTAGTTGTCGCCCTCCAGCGCATGCCAGCCCTCGAAGAAATTGATGGGTTGGGGGATATCCGGGTTCCAGACCGGTTTGGGGGTTTTTTCATACGATTGAAAAAGACAACGTCTCAAACCAGCGACCGCGCTGCCCTTTGTGCCGTCCACCTGGAGCGTGAGAAGGTCGTCGCGCCGCACGCGCACCGTCCAGGAGGAGTTGAAGTGCGCGATCGCACCGCCGGCGAGCTGGAAGGTTGCGTAGGCCGCATCGTCGGAAGTCGCCTTGTACTTCCTTCCGGCCTCGTCCCAGCGGAACGGAATGTGGGTCGCGCCCAGGCAGGACACCGCCTTCACCTCGCCAAACAGGTTGTCCAGCACGTAGCGCCAGTGGCACAGCATGTCGAGAATGATGCCGCCGCCGTCCTGCTTGCGGTAGTTCCAGGATGGACGTTGCGCGGCGGGCTGGCCGTTCGCCTGGTCGCCCTCGAACACCCAGTAGCCGAATTCACCGCGTACCGAAAGGATCTTCCCGAAGAAGCCCTCGTCGCGCAGCTGCGCGAGCTTGAGCAGGCCCGGCAACCAGAGCTTGTCCTGCACCACGCCGTGCTTCACCTTCGCCTTTTTCGCCGCCTTGTAGAGGTCCATCGCCTCAGCGAGCGACGTCGAGACCGGTTTCTCGCAGTAGACGTGCTTGCCCGCCTTGATCGCCTGCTTCAGCAGCTTCGGGCGCAGCTGGGTGGAAGCTGCATCGAAGAAGATCTCGTCTGCCTTCGATTCAAGAGCTGTCTTCAAATCGACGGAATACCGTTCTACGCCCAGCTGCCTGGCGAGTTTTTCTATTTTTTCCGCGTTCCTGCCTATCAAAATCGGGTCCGGCATGAGCCGCGTGCCGTCCTTCAACGCCACGCCGCCCTGCTTGCGGATCTCCAGGATCGAGCGGATGAGGTGCTGGTTCATGCCCATGCGTCCGGTGACGCCGTGCATGATGATTCCAATGCGTCTTTGCGCCACTGCCGTCCCCTTGTTAACCATTTCGTTACATTTTCGGGCGCCAGGCGCCGGCGCGTCAAGGATTCGGATCAGCGCTCCTGCAGCGCCTCGAGAATGCCCTCGATGTAGCCGATCGCGCGCGCGGCGGCGCCCGGCCCGTCGGGCACGTAGTCGAAAGGCTCGACCGCGATGTCGCCCGCGTAGCCGTGGCGCACCAGCGCCGCGAGCAGCGGCGCAAAGCGCTGCTCGCCCTGCCCGGGGCCGCGGCGATTGCGGTCGTTGAGCTGCACGTGCGCGATCATGCCGCGCGGGACCCAGGTGTCCACCAGCGCGGGCAAAGGCGCGGTTTCCATGCGGCCTGCCGCGCTGCAGTCGAGCATGCTGCGCACGCTGCGGCTGCCGATCTCCCGCACCATTGCTGCCGCCTCCTCCAGCGTGTTGATGAGCGGCGTCTGGTCGACCGACAGCGGCTCGATGCAGTAGACGACGCCCGCCCGCTCGGCCCTTTCGGAGACCGCGGCAAAGCAATCCTGCGCGCGCGCCATCGCCGCCGCGCGCGTGTCGCCCGCCTCGAGGCGACGCTGCTGCGGCGAGCCGTGCACCAGGTAGCGCCCGCCAAGCTCCGCGCACTGGTCGATGAGCGCCAGCATCACGTCGACAGTTCTCTTCCTGATGTTCTCATCCTTCGAGGAAATGGAAAGGCCGGCGGGCTTCATCAGCAGCCAGTGCAGGCCGGTCACCGCCACGCCGGCATCCTTGGCCGCGCTGCGCGCGGCCGCCAGTTGTGCCGCGCCCAGGCGATGCGGCTCATCCGAAAGCGTATAGGGCGCGACCTCAAGACCGTCGTAACCGAGCTTGGCCGCGTAGACGCATTGCTGCGGAAACGGCATCGGCGCGATGACTTCGTTGCACAGCGCGATCCTCAACCCGGTCTCCACTTCGTTGCGATGCGCACGGCTATTTCCGCAGGTAGCCCAGCACCAGCGCGGTCATGTGCTTGAGGCGCTCGGCCTGGTGGCGGGGCGCGAGCAGCGGCCGCCGGAAGATCGTGGACAGCGTGTAGCGGTTGCTGAGGTAGAAATAGCCGAGCGCGGCGATCGAGATGTAGAGCTGCACCGGGTCCACGCCGCGGCGGAACTTCCCCGCGCGCGCGCCGCGCGCGAGGATTTCTCCGAGCATGGCGACGAAATTGGAGTGCATCGCCGCGATCCAGCCCGAGCGCTTGATGTGGCGCGCCTTGTGCAGGTTTTCGCTGTTGAGCAGCGTGAGGAATTCCGGGTGATTCAGGTAGTAGCGCCAGGTGAAATCGACGAGCCGCCGGATGCCCTCTTCGGGCTCGAGGTTGCGCAGGCGCAGCCCCTCTTCCGCGGTGCGGATGCGCGCATAGCTCGCCTCGAGCACGGCGAGGAACAGTTCGTCCTTGTTGCCGTAGTAGTAGTAGAGCATGCGCTTGTTGGCGCCGGCGCGCGCGGCGATGCGGTCGACGCGCGCGCCGCCCAGGCCGTAGCGCGCGAACTCGGCGGTCGCCGCACGCAGGATGCGTTGCTGGTTCCTTTCCGGGTCGCGCTGCTGTTTCAGCTGAACCTCGACCGCCAGCGCTCAGCGCCTGCGGTGCTCGCCCACCTTGACGATCTTCATGGTGTTGGTGCCGCCCGACTTGCCGATCGGCTCGCCGATGGTGAGCACGATCAGGTCGCCTTCCTTCACGACGCCGTTCTCCACCAGCACTCGCTCGGCCTCGGCGAGCAGCTCCTCGCGGTCGTGGCCGACGTATTTCACCATCAGCGGATAGACGTCGCGCAGCAGCGCGCAGCGGTAGCGCGTCGCCGTCTGCGAGGTGAGCGCGTAGATCGGCACGCCGCAGTTCAGGCGCGACATCCACAGCGCGGTCGAGCCCGACTCGGTGAGCGTGGCGATCGCCTTGACCTTGAGGTGGAAGGCGGTGAACAGGCCCGCCATCGCGATCGACTGGTCGACGCGCGTGAACACGCGGTTGAGGAACTCCTGCTCCAGCTGCACCGGCTGCGTCTGCTCGGCCTCGATGCAGATGCGGTCCATCGCCTCGATCGCCTCGACCGGGTACCTGCCGCTGGCCGACTCGGCGGACAGCATCACGGCGTCGGTGCCGTCCAGCACCGCGTTGGCGACGTCGGACACCTCGGCGCGCGTCGGCACCGGGCTCGCGATCATCGATTCCATCATCTGCGTCGCGGTGATGGTGAGCTTGTTGTTCTCGCGCGCCAGGCGGATCATTTTCTTCTGCAGCGCCGGCACCGAGGCGTCGCCGACTTCGACCGCCAGGTCGCCGCGCGCCACCATGATGCCGTCGCAGGCTTTCATGATGTCGAGCAGCGCGGCCGTGGTGACGGCCTCGGCGCGCTCGATCTTGGCGATGAGGAAGGCCTTGCCGCCCGAGGCGCGCAGCAGTTCCCGCGCCATGTACATGTCGGCGCCCGACTTCGGGAACGACACCGCGAGGTAGTCGGCGTTGATTTTCGCCGCGGTGCGGATGTCCTCGATGTCCTTGGGCGTGAGCGCCGGCGCGGTGAGCCCGCCGCCCTGCCGGTTGATGCCCTTGTTGTTCGACAGCACGCCGCCATGGCGCACCGTGGTGTGCACCTGCTCGCCGCGCACGCTGGTGACATCGAGCACGATCTTGCCGTCGTCCAGCAGCAGCACCGCGCCCGCGGCGACGTCGCGCGGCAATTCCTTGTAGTCCAGGCCGACGCGCTCGCCGTCGCCCAGTTCGCAGGTCGCGTCCAGGATGAAATTCTGGCCCGTGGCCAGCGTCACCTTGCCGTCCTTGAACTTGCCGACGCGGATCTTGGGGCCCTGCAGGTCGCACATGATGCCGACGGTGCGCCCGGTCTTGCGCGAGATTTCCTTCACCAGCGTGGCGCGCGCCAGGTGGTCGTC
>Ga0315912_10004035_pt1 | contig 14134 bp, 9 predicted proteins | sample VfabasoilMG_FD_204469 | JGI IMG/M metagenome (GOLD analysis project Ga0315912, IMG submission 204469) | Garden soil microbial communities collected in Santa Monica, California, United States - V. faba soil | ecosystem: Environmental > Terrestrial > Soil > Garden | place: USA: California... | reverse complement strand
ATCATGCACACGCAAACGGCACTCGAGCTGTACGGTCGCGTCCTCTGCGGGCTCGCGCCGAATACACCGATCTACTGACGCGGGTGTGTGGATGTCGTCAGGGCGTTCAATGTAAACGAACAGGGCGGGTAGCCTTCCGCCGCGGCGCGCGCAAGGATCGTCTTCGCCGCGCCCCCGAGTGATGCGTACTCGTCGAGCGATTCGGCGTCGTGCAGTCGCTTCGACACGTGCTGAAACAACGTCATCGACGAGACGAGCTTCGTCGCGTCAATCGACGACCCCATCAGGCGCAACAACGTCGCACGCTCCACGGCGAGTTGTTCGGCGGCGGCTGCCGCGATCGTCAGCAGTCGTGAACGGAGGAGCGGATCGCGAAGATACTCCTCTGCCTCGGCAACTCCGTCGAGCCCGTACGTGCGCGACATCGCGGATTGCCCCATCCCCGACAGTTGCGGGAAGACGTACCAAATCCAATGGCTGGTCTTTCCGCCAGCTTGTATTTCCGATAGCGCTGACTGGAAACCAGACTCTGCCTGGTCCTGCGCATCCTTGAATCTTTGAAGTCGCGACGTCATAGGGTCCGGCTGAAGCCGGACACTACGTTACTTCGGAAGGACGACCGGCGGGTCGATGGCGCAGGGAGTCGGCTTCCATTTCGCTCCATCCGCTTCGCGCTTGAAGTTGGTGCTGGTGAGGAACGGCATCGTCAGGTTCGCAGGGTCCTGGATCGTCGTCCGCACAATCAGATAGACATCGCCGTTCGGGTACACGAGGCGATCGAAATACTCCTCGATGGACGCACGCTCGCCGTAGGGCACGCCGTTCTTGCGCAGGTGACCGCCCTTGAAGTTGGCCGTCGTCACCTTCAACGATCCACCCTGCACATTCGCTCTGCCGCGGCCGCCACGTCCGCCGCGGCCGCCTCCGACCGGGATGCCGTTACGATCGACGGCACCGAGCCCAGCCGGTTCCCACGTTGCCTGCGAGTGACCCTGCCACGTTGGCGGCCCGCTCGGCTCACGGCCATCGAAATACAACAGGCGCGTCTGCGTGCCAGCGTCGAACTCGAGTTTCAGCGTCACATCGTCCTGCCACGTGATGTGAACCCGGCCCGGCATGCGAATCAGGCCGCCGACACCGAATGGCTTGCAGGCGTCGTCTGTGCCCTGCTCCTTTGCGTAGTCCCAACTGTCGGCGATCTTTCGCGCCTGCGGCGTGAGCGGCAGGCTCGCGTAATCGCCCTTCGGCGGCGTCATCATGCGCCAGCGCCAGTCCTCGTTGACGATCGACACCCAGTAGCCGGTGAGGTCGATTGGCGCAGCGGCCCTGGGCGTAGGCGGCGGTGCAGAAGCCGCAGGCGGTGCGTCACCCTGGCGGCCTCCGCCACCCTGCTGCGCGAGCGCGTGCGCGCCGAGCGCCGCGATGAACACGATCGCAAGAGACAGCCGCCTCACTTGCGTGACTCCGGGCGCTTCGGTGACAAGTCCTTGTAGATCGCCTCGATGAACATCGCCGTGGTCCAGTTCCCCGTTTGAGAACCGTAATGGCGGTCGTAGTCGATGGTCAGACGCTCGGCCTTCACCTGATCGAGGGTGCGCCCGCGGCCGATCGCGTCCTTGATCCGATCGCGCACGATCGTGACCATGTCGCGATACTCGAGCACGTCGGCTTCGTCGGCGACGCGACCGTGACCGGAGATGATGTAGGTGCCGCCCTCCTGTGCGTGCTTCGGAACGGCGAGGTCGAGCAGATGATTCAGGCCGTTGATGACGCCCTGCACACCGCCGCCATTCGCGAGATCGATCACCGGGTAGCTGGTTGTCAGGAACACGTCGCCTGCCATGAGCACGTCCGAGCGCCGGAAGTGCACGATCGAATCGCCGTCGGTATGCCCGGCATCGTCGTGGAACACCATCACGGACTCGTCGTTGAAGAAGAAGTCGCGAGACCCTTTGACGTATGAGCTCGTCGGCCACGCAGCGACCGGCGTCGGCGAGACCTCTCCGGTCGGTGCGCTCATGCGCTTGAGCACGTTCTCGTGCGCGATGATCGCCGTCGGATTGCCCTGGATCGTACTCCCTGCCTTTCCAATCACTTCGTTGCCGCCCGTGTGATCGGAATGGAAATGCGTGTTGATGATGTAGCGAATGGGTTTGTCGGACAGCTTGCGAATTGCAGCCAGCGTCTTCTCGGCGAACTGTGGCAGTCCAGTATCGACAATCAGCACGCCTTCATCACCGGCTTGGACGGCGATATTCCCTCCGGCGCCAACGAGCAGATGCACGTTGCCCTGCACGTGTAGGCTCTGGATGTCGCCGCTGGCGCCCCATGCAGGCGTCACCGGATGCTCCTGCATCTGCAGGCGCGCACCGAAGACGACGGCCCCGATCAGGGTCAAGGCGGCAACCGCCGCGCGATGTCTCACGTTGTGCTCTCGTTTCCGGTCAGGGTTGGACGACAGGCTTGGGCGCCTTGGGCAGCTTGCGCAGCTTCTCCATGTACTCGGGGTACATCGTCTCTGCGCCACCGTTCGCCGCGTCGATCGGAATACCGTAGCGATAAGCGAAGTCACCGAGATAGGGGCTCTTGCCAGGCAGGAAGTGAGGCACCTCGTCACGCGGGCGCTCGGCCACTTCCTCGACGTATTCACACGGCCACAACCAGTCGCCACCGCCAGACTTCTCGTTCAGGACGAACTCCTCGGCGCGAACCAGGGGCTCGGTCAAATAGACCGGATCCACCCAATACACGTTGTGCGTGAGCACGTTGCCGTGACGAATGAAGTGCTCGATCATCATGGATTGATCGCTATTCGGAACGCCGTTGCGCCGGATCCACTCGGACTTGATGTGCGTGGTGGTGACAACGAGGATGTCGCCTTGCCATTCACCCGTCGAGAAACCCTGCCACGTATGTGGCGCCCACTCCGGTGGATGCGCACGGCCGTCCATCCAGATGGTGCGTTCCTGCTCGTAGGTATTGATGTAGTGCTTGATGGCGATCGTGCGCTGGGTCTGCGGGTCTTTCTCTTCCCACGCGCGGAAGCGCATCGGCCCACGATAGATGTAGGGGGCGATGTGTACCTTGCACTGATGCTCGGGGACGGTCAGGCGGGAGGCGGACCACGTGTCGGCTGCGACGCGTGCGCCTTCGGTCAACGGTAAACCGGTGTAGTCACCAAGTTCAGGGCCTGGTATCCGATCCGGCTGGTCTTCGTGATACCGGGGGCTCCACTCGCCTGTCAGAATCATCTGCGCTCTCGCCGGCGACGCCGCCAACACGAACGCAGTTACCACCAGCCACAGACTCGTTCTTTTCACTCGATAGCTCGCTCTGCCTTGTTACGGTCGAGAGCATCTATTGATTTACGCCAGCGCTCAAATACCCTATCCGGCTAGCCAGATCGGGACGCGATCGGAGTCTATCACCCGCCACTGCCGGCGGTGTCGAGCAGCGTGGCGACGCTTCCGAGGAGAGCTTCGGCGGCGAATGGCTTCTGGATGAAGCGCATGGCGGAATCGACGTGGGCACCCTCCATGATGTCCTCATCGAGGTATCCAGACATGAACACGACGCGGAGCGCGGGATATCGCACGCGCAGGCGTGCAAAGAGGTCTGGCCCACGGCCACCGGGCAGCATGACGTCGGCGACGAGGACATCGACCTGTCCGACGTCGAAGAGGAGCGATTCCGCCTGCTCGGGCGTCGAGGCCTCGTACACGCGATGGCCGGCGCGCTCCAGGATGACACGCGAGAGATATCGCACGGCTTCCTCGTCTTCGACGATCAGCACGGATGAACGTGGACAGTCGTCGGCTCGTGCGGCTGGTTCGACGATTGGCGCCAGGCGCTCGCGGGCGGGATCGGCCACTCGAGGTAGATACACGCTGAAGGTTGACCCTTTACCCAACTCGCTTTCCACTGCGATGTGACCGTGAGCCGCGGTCACGATCCCGTGAACAGTGGCCAGGCCAAGCCCGGTTCCCTTCCCTCGACCCTTCGTCGTGAAGAACGGCTTGAAAAGCTGCGAGCGAACCTCGTCGGTCATACCGACACCGGCGTCCGTGACAGAGAGCAGCATGTAGTCGCCGGCAACGATCTGGCCGCCATGAGCGCTTACCCCAGCGTCGACACGCACGTTCGCCGTGTTGATGCGGATGCCACCGCCCTTGGGCATCGCGTCGCGCGCGTTGACCACCAGGTTCACGATCACTTGTTCGAGCTGACCGCGATCGGTCCGGATCGAATCCGGCTCGTCGGCAAGGTTCGTGGTCAGCGTCATGTGCTCGCCGATCAGCCGGCGCAGCATGTCGAGCAGATCCGTCACGACCTCGTTCGCGTTGAGGACCGTGACCTCGGGCACCTCCTGCCGGCTGAACGCCAGCAACTGCCTGGTCAGGGCCGTGGCGCGCGTTGCGGCCTTGACGACTTCGTCAACATTCTTTCGACGGCCTGGATCGTTCATGCCCTCCTTGACGAGTGCCGCGTATCCCAGAATGGCCGTCAGCAGATTGTTGAAGTCGTGTGCCACGCCGCCCGCGAGTTGGCCAACGGCTTCCATCTTCTGCGCCTGGAGGAACTGCGCCTCGAGAAGGTGACGTCCGGTCACGTCAACGGTGACGCCAATCAGGCGCTCGTGGCTACCGGGCGGATCCGCAATGACGTGTCCCGCGCTCCGCATCCAACGGATGCCACCATCGGGCAGGACGACACGCGACTCCAGATCGAAGCCGCTCTTCGTCGTGATCGCCCGCTCGAGGGCCGTCGTGGCCTCGGCACGATCGTCAGGATGCATTCGCTCGACGATGTCCGCGAGCGTGCGAATGGCGTCTGGCGACGATGCGAGGAGTGGAGATGCATTCTCGGTCCACACCACTTCCCGGGTTTCAAGGTCAACCTCCCACACACCGACACCGAGCGACGCCAGCGCCGTTGACGTGCGCTTCTGCGATTCGCGTAACGCCTCCTCTGCGCGTTTGAGCTCGGTGATGTCGTGAATCGTGATGATGGCGCCCCTGATGCCGCCGTCCGTGTTCTTCAGCGGCGTGTGAGTCACCAGCAGCCAGGCCGAGTTCCCTGATGCGTCCGGCCGCTCGACGTCGCCTTCGACATGCTGGCCGGCCAGGGCGCGATCCATCGACTCGAGTTCGGAAAGCACACCGAATGCGGTGGCCTGCGCGAGCGGTTTGCCGACCACCTCATGCGCCGGAATGCCGGTGAGCCGTTCCATGAACGGGTTCCACAACACGCAGCGGCGATGCTCGTCAACGACGACGATCCCTTCCTGCGCGCTCGCGACGATTTGCGTATTGAACTCCGACGACTCGCGCAGCACGCGTTCCGCCGAATGGCGACGCTCCTCACTGCGATCGAGGCGTGACGCGTACGTGACAACTAAGAACGCGAAGAGGACGGTGCTCGCGATCGTCAGAACGGCAACGCCGATCGTTGGCTCGTACCACTCGGCACGCCGCCCCACCAGGTGAATCCAGCCAAGGACGAACGGGGTAATGGCGACGAATGGCACCAGGTATCGCGCGAGCACACCGCCTGGCCCTTCGCTGCGCAGCACTCGAAGTGGACCGCCGACCTGGTCCACCGCGGCGGTGCCGAGACCGAGCACGGTGACCCCGAGCGAGGTGAACACCATGCGAGCGACCGACTCCCACGAATAGAGCCCGACGCTGTAGGTGTAGACGATCAACCCCGCCCAACCGACGAAGGCTGCGGCCAGCGCTGTTCCCCCACCCTTCGATCGCCCATCCGATCGTGGGTTCGTCAGCAGCAGAAGCGCGATGCCCTGCAGCGAGAAGCCGAGCGCAGCGTAGAGCCCCATCCGCACGGGCTCGATCGTCATGACTCCAGCTTCAGCGAGCAGATGGCCGATCCACGTGACGCCCATCAGGACGAGGAGGCCGGAGGCAAAGAGTCGAGCCCACAAGTACGACCCTGGCCCGCGCAGCAGCATCAGGAGCGAGGCACCACCGAGGATGAAGCTCGTCGCAGCACTCGCCTTCACGGCGGTGATTCCCGGTATGAGGCGCGTGATGCCTTCGATCTGGAACGCCCATCCGAAGAGGACGAGGCTTCCGAGGGCGAGACTGATGAAAGCGGCTAGGAGCGGAAGGGACGAAAACCAACCCGACCGGGGGTCGCGAATGGGAACCGAGATACCTGGCAGACTGGCAGACGTCCGCCCACCGAGGGGGCCGTGGTCCAATGAGGCTCCTGTTCGACGCGTCGCACCGGCATCTCGCAGGCCAGCAAAATTTCGGAGCGACCGCGCGTCATACTGAACGCCGGAGCACGGAGATTTGGACAACCAACTCGGCTTCGACGCTCAGCCATTCGGTTCTACCACGCACGAATGCACCGTTTTGCACACTAATTCAGGGCTGTCTGCACGCAATTCCGACTCAAGTGTCAAAGATGTAAATTCGTTGGCACGCTTTAGGACTCTATGGACGTTAGTGGTCACCTTTTACAGGTGATCCGGCCTCAGGCTGGCCGATGGCTTGATCGCGATTCGCGAGTGATGTCGATCACCATCGCGATCGCTCCGACGATGAAGAGCGCATAGAAGGGCGCGTAGACGATCTCCGCCAGCCTCATCAACATCTCCACGAACGCCACGATGACGACGACGATGCACTGCCACTTCTTGGAGCGCACTGTTGTCTTCGGGTCCGTGACCATGAAGAAGATGAAGAGCTGATACATCGGGCCTGTGATCGGCGCAACCGTTGCCAGCCACGGCACTCCGGTCAGCGCACTGCGAACGAAGGAGAAGACCAGAAACGCAGCGACATAGGTCGCGGAGATGTGCGCGCGACCGACACGCCACACGATGACCGCGCCGAGCAGCCAGATCACCGCCATCGGCGCCACCGCATTGCCCCACTGAATGCTCAGCACCGTCACCGTCGCAGGAGCGAGCAACACCACAGCGCTCACGCCGAAGTTCGTCGGGTTCCAGATGTGCCGTCCCTTCAGGCGCAGAACGTACTTCGACAGGATCGAGATGAAGCTCGTGAAGAAGTACGGCCACAGGAACGGAGACCGGATCAGAATCCCCGCGCTGATGCCGCTGATATAGGCGCTCGCGGGATGCGGCCACTTCCCATACGTGATGCGGCCGAGCACCATCTCAGTCCCGATCGCCACGACGATCGAGAGCGCCGTTCGTTCCCAGCCCTCGAGGATCCCGAACGACAGGTTCGCGGCAACGAGGATGCTGGTAATGAGGATCGGCGGAAGAAAGCGGTTATCGATCCTCAATCGGGCTCTTTCACGTGATGCCTGATGTCCACGGATGGATTGGCAATCGTCTGCTCTACACCCGAAGGCCAGCGGATCACCGCTCGATCGACCGTCCTCGCCTCACCGAGCCCGTAGTGCAACGTTCGCGAGTTCTGTGCGCTGAACCCGGTGGCGGCCGTGACCTGCTGCGCCTGCACGCGTCCGTTCCAGTGCAGCTCGACTCGCGCCCCGATCGCGCTGCGGTTGCTCTTCGTCCCCTCGAGCTCGAACTGGACCCAATGACGGCTGGGAGCGACACGGTTCTCGTAGATCAGGAGCGGGCCGCGCTGGTTGGCCACGATCACGTCGAGCACGCCGGTGTTCCGCAGATCGGCCAGTGCAACCGCACGCCCGTCGTTGGTGTCGGTGGCACCAACGGCTTGCGCGACGTCGGTGAAGTTGCCAAAGCCGTCGTTGATCCAGACGCGCTTGCGCTGATAACCCGACAGGCTCCGTCCCTTCATCGCCGGCCAGTTCGCCGCATCACCGATGATCGAACTGTGGCCAACGGCAATCACGGAGAAGTCGTACCAGTAGCTGCTACGCTCGCCCGCTGAGATGTAACCGTTCACCAGGTAGATGTCCTGCGCGCCGTCGTTGTTCAGATCACCGAACTGCGCGCCCCAGCTCCACCCTCCAAGATCAACTCCCAACGTCGTTGCCAGGTTCTCGAAAGCGGGAACACCGGTTCCGCCGGCTTTCGGGACCCACAGATCGTTTCCCTGTACGAGCTGCCCCGGCTCGGAGATGTTGGTCTTGTAAATCGACAGGCGACCGTCGTTGAACACATCGCCGAGCGAGGCGTTCATCCCGCTCTTCGGCGCACGGCCCACCCCGGCCTCGGCAGCGACATCCTCGAAATGCGTCCCGTCTCGATTGACGAACAGCTCGGACACGCCGTAGTCGTTGGCGAGGAACAAGCCCGGATAACCAGAGCCCTGCACGTCGACCGCCGTCACCGCCAGCGTCCATCGCCGGCTTGTGATGCCCATTGCGGCCGTCACATCTTCGAATGCGCCGTCGCCACGGTTGCGCAACAGGTACTTGCGTCCACCGTTATTCGCATACTCGAAGCTCTCCGGCATGATGCGCGTGGTCGTCAGCTTCCAGAGGTCCACATCGTCCGGCCAGTACCCCGCCAGGAACAGATCGAGCCTGCCATCCCTGTCGTAGTCCAGCCATGTCGCGGCGTTCGCGTTCACCCGGCGCGGGAGCCCCGTGCCTGCGGCGACGAATCGCTTCCCTGCTTCGTTGTGAAAGAGCTGTGGCTGTCCGTAGCGATAGAGCAACAGGTCGTCGTAGCCGTCGTTGTCGTAGTCGCCCCAGACGGCGCCCATCGAGACGCCTGTGTCGCTGCGGTTGACGTCTGCAAGACCGACTGATTGCGCAACCTCCTCGAACGTCCCGTCGCCTTTGTTGCGATAGAGACGATTGAGGCTTCCCTCTCGACTGTTGGTGACGTAGAAGTCCTGCCACCCGTCTCTGTCGAAGTCGGTCACTGCCACCGCCGCGCCCGTGGACGCGACCTGCGGCATGATGTGTTCGAGCTTGGGATCGAATGTCGGCGCTTCGTGAACGAAGTCAACGCCTCGCTTCTTCGCCGACTCCGCGAGTTGAAGCCCGAATCGCAGATCGGTCACGCCCTCGTCAGCGGGCAACGAGGCGACGGCGTTCTGGTTGAGCGCGCGCACGGCAGCGAGCGACGCCACAAGGAGGAACGTCCAGACGACCCACGCGATGCGTTGTCGAGTTTGGCTGATTACTGCTGTCACGGCTACTTGCGTCGCAAGCCCATCATGAACGCGCTCGGCGACACCCAACGAGTGTGGAACTCTTCCCAGTCCGAGCGATGCCGTTGATAGACGGGATCATCTTCGAGATTGCCGGAGTGGCGCGCCTGCCCGTAGGCGGGATGGTCGTGCGATGGCAACGGCAGCACGGTCTGCGAAAAGCCGGTGTTGTAGTCTCCGTCTTTCTCCCACCCGTCGCCGATGAGCACGAAATCGCGGCGCCAACCGGCCTCTGGAGCCGGCTGCTCAGCGAATTGGATCCGCATTTCGTCGCCGGCATTCATGATCACATACCGGTCATCCACCCCCGACAATAGTGCGTTCACACTACCGAACCTGGTGTGATACCCAGTCAGATCGCGCCATCGCTGCGTCACACCAGCCTTGCGCTCGTAGTTCGGCGTCTCGGGTGCGTCCCCTCTCAGCGACGTCGTCTCCGAGTAGCCTCGGTAGCGCAACTCCGCATCGCGCACGTCGAGCCTCTTCGTTCGAAGCGGCGCCGTCACCTCACTGGCCAGAATGAGGGCGTCCCAATAGATCTCGAGATTCGTCCGCAGCCTGAGTCGCGTCGCGTGTCTGACTTCGCTCAGATCAAGCAGCATCGTCTTGTTCTTGCCGGCAGGGAACCCGAGGTCGGCATTCACAACACTCCAGGTGCCCTGGCGATCAAGTGCCTCCAGCGCGACACCGCTCGGTTTGACCACGCCGCCCTGCCCAATCGCAACGTTGATGCTGCTGTCGGTGGGATAGATCCATCCGCTTGCCACAAGCGTCAGCCGATCGGCGCTCGAATGAGGACCAAGCGCAAACTCGACGAAGTGTTCTTCTGCGATTCCCTGATAGGCGCCTCGCGCGAACGTGGCGAGGTACTTCCCGTCGCGCGCTGCAATCGATGCGGTGACGTCCTGACCCTGCTCGTCGCGTGCATCGGCAACGGAGCCAAGCATCTTCATCGCGCGCGGGGCGAGTGAAGGTGGCTGCGACGGCAGGAATCGTTCGTCGACGAACATCTCCGTGTCGGCCGGGTGATCGACAACGAGCAGCGATACGTGATCGAAGAAGTGCGTCTCCCACAATTCGGCCGTGATGCGAACGTCGTATACCCCGTCACGCGGCCGCAGTTGATCGCCGGCGATCCTGACCCAGTCCTCCGTCTGCGTCACACCTGCCGTGTCTTGCGCGTTGATGCGCAGGCCGAGTGGCGACCGCCAGAGGAAGTCGGTCACGAACTTCATGCGGGATCCGTCCCACGCAAACACCCACGGGCACGATCCCTTGAGCCGCTGCTCGGCGACGATCACGTCATCGACACCAGTACCGAACTCGGCCTGGGCGATGCCATTCGGCCACACGATGCGAGCGACATCGATACCGGTTCGAGCGCCGAGACCGAAGTGCACGGGCGTCCCGGACATGACCTGCGTCTGCACAGTCAACCCTGCGCGCACGCTGATCTGGCCGCCTACGCCGAACGAGTTGATCCGCTGATCGCCGGCGGTCGCCTGGCCTCGCGGCCGAATCGTCTTCCAGTGATACATCGCGGTTCCGCCACCGCCCATCAACCATGCCGGACGGCCCATCGCGATTGCGGCCAGATCGAGGCGACCGTCGCCATTTCGATCGACCGCAGCGAACACTTGCGCCTCCGGCGACATCGGCAGTGCTTCGAGTTGTTGGCTCTGATTCGCCAGCCAGATGTGCGATGCCGACTGGGACGAGGCAACGAGATCGAGTGCGCCGTTGTTGTCGAGGTCAGCGACCAGCAATTGACCGGTTCCAGGCTCACCGCCTGAAAACCCCGCCCAGTATCCAATTTGCGCGACGATCCACGTGTTTTCTATCCACGACGCCTTGCGAACGCTCCCGTTCGACTCGAGGGCGACGATGTTGATCGTCCCGTCGCCGTCAATATCGCCAACAGTCGCGGCAACGACGCCTGACGTTGCTGGTATCGCTGTTGCGACGGCAAACTGGCCGGCCTGTCGATTGGTGAAGACCTGCACCAATCCTGCGTCGTCCACAAACATCGCGTCGGGGTCGGCGTCCTGATCGAGGTCCGCCCATGCGAACCCGCGAACGGCGGTCACACCAGTGAACGGGTCCGTCCGTCGCCATGTGCCGTCGCCGTTGTTTCTCAGAACGAACGGCGATCCGATCGTGGCGCCCACGACGATGTCGATGTCGCCGTCCATCTCGATGTCAGCGGCCCACACACCGGAGGCGTTGCTCACCGGTGATCCGGCCGACGCCTTCGCCGTCGCATCGACGAACGATCCCTTCTCGTCCTGCAGTAAGAGTCGCACGCCGCCCGGTCCCGCCATCACGATGTCGGTGCGGAAATCGTGGTTCCAGTCGAGCGTCGCAAGAGAAGTCGCTTCCGCACCATAGAGCACGGGCGGAGCCTCGATCGTTGGAAACAGCGCCACGAGTGAGGTGGCAGCGTCGGCCCCAGCTGTCTCCGCAGTGAATGAGATCGTTGGATCTGCCGGCGAGGGCTGCGCCGGTGGCGGCATCATCACCAGGAATTGATCGAACGGTTCGGCGATGAGCTCTGTCGGTGTCCGGACGGCAGCCAGGCTTTCGCGAAACGCCGGAACCGGGGCGAGAACGTTTCTCAAGAACGTTGTCGCTCGAACGGCATCGTCCATTCGCGCGTCGTCCACAGCGGTCTCAAACGACTTGAACTGCTCCCTTGCCTGCGCAGACCACGAACTGGAGAGCGGCGCCAACGCGTCGCGTGAGTCCACGAGACGAGCCGCGTCTCGCCGGCGTGCAGCAAGGCGGGCGCGCTCAATCATTGCAGCGAGGTTGGTTGGTGCCCGACGAATGATCTCGTCCAGGAGGGTGAGCGCCTCGTTGTCCGTTTCCGGAGTGTTGAGACGCTGCAGCTCGTCTGCGAGCGCAAACCTTGCGCGCAGGCTGCCGGGATCGAGCTCGACGGCCCGGCGCAATCGTGCAGTCGCGGCGTCCAGTTGACCACGAGCGGCATCCATCCTGGCCGCCAGTAACACGATGTCGCCGTTGTTGGGAGCAAGCGCAAGGGCACGCTCGATCGGCTCGGCTGCCGCCTCCAACTCCCCGAGCCTCAGTTGCGTGAGGCCGAGATTGGCCCACGAGGCGGGCTCCCCGGGCACGATGGTGGTGGCTTTCGTGAATTGCTGGCGAGCGTCATCCAGCAACCCCACTTCAAGTGCGGACAGCCCCCAGTAGAACGCGCGCGTCATCTGCGCGTAAGTGTCCGAGCCTGGCGCCGGAAGCAAGGGCTGGCGGCTTCTCAGTGCAAAGAATCCCGCTGCACCGACGAGCAGTACGGCAACGATGACGACGATCGCAAGACGGATCCTGGTCACGGTGCTGGAAGGTCTTACTCTAGTCCCAGATGAAGCTGCCGTTCGAGCTCCGCAAAGCGACGAGCCTCAGACGAGACCGGCCGCAGCAGCGAGACGCCGATCGCCACGGCGAATGACAGCGGAATCGAGACGATTCCAGGGTTCCTCAACGGAAACCACGCCTCTTTGTTGTGCAGGATGTCTACCTGAATCGTGGGTGAGAAGTAGATCAGGAGCAGCGCGGCAAGGGTGCCGACGATCATGCTGCTCTGCGCCCCGGCCGTTGTCAGCCGGCTCCAGAAAATGGAGAGCACCAGCGCCGGGAAATTCGCGCTCGCGGCGATGGCGAATGCGAGCCCCACCATGTAGGCGACGTTCTGACCCTGGAAGGCGATTCCGAGCACGATCGACACCACCGCCAGCAGCACGGTCGCGATGCGCGCGACGATCAACTGCTCGCGCTGGTCGGCCTTGTCGCCGCGCACGACGCTGACCCACAGATCGTGTGACAGCGTTGCCGCACCGGACAATGTCAGCCCGGCGACGACGGCAAGGATGGTGGCAAACGCGACAGCCGAAATGAACCCGAGAAACGATGTGCCTCCGACGCCTTCGGCGAGCAACGGCGCCGCCATGTTGCCGCCCGCGTCCATGGCAGTGATCGCATCGCGGCCGATGAGCACCATCGATCCGAAGCCAAGGATGAACGTCAGCAGGTAGAAGAACCCGATGAACGCGGTCGCATAGCCAACCGATGTCCGCGCGGTTCGCGCATCGGGCACGGTGTAGAAGCGCATGAGGATGTGCGGCAGCCCCGCCGTGCCCAGCATCAACGCGAGCCCGAGCGACACGGCATCAATCGGATCGCTCACCTGCCGGCCCGGGCTCAGGACTCCCGATCCGTACTGCTCGGCGGCTTTCGCGAAGAGCGCGAAGAGACTGAAATCGAATCGCGCGAGGACGAGCAGCGCAAGCAGCGTGGCGCCACCAAGGAGAAGCACCGCCTTCACGATCTGCACCCAGGTCGTCGCGATCATGCCGCCGAAGAGCACGTACGCGAGCATGACGACGCCGACGATCGCCACCGCGGCTTCGTAGGGCAAGCCGAAGAGCAGCCGGATCAAATTACCCGCACCAACCATCTGGGCAATCAAGTAGAACGCGATCACCGCAAGCGAACCGATCGACGCGGCGATGCGAATCGGCGTTTGCCGCAGTCGCGCTGCGAGCACGTCGGCGAACGTGTAGCGGCCGAGGTTCCGGAGTGGTTCGGCGATGAGGAACATCACGATCGGCCACCCCACAAGCCAGCCGATCGAATAGATCAAACCGTCGAAGCCGGAGAGGGCGACGAGGCCTGCGATGCCGAGAAAGCTCGCGGCACTCATGAAGTCTCCGGCGAGCGCGAGGCCGTTCTGGAACGCCGTGACGCTGCTTCCAGCCGTGTAGAAGTGTTCCGCCGTCTTCGTGCGACGAGCCGCCCACGCCGTGATGCCGAGCGACAGCGCGATGAAGACCAGGAAGAAGGAAATGGCGATGGCGTTCGGCTCGCCAAGCGACGACGTCATCGGGAGCCCTCGCGCGACGAAACCGCTCGCAATTGGTCGAGAGACGCGTCGTAGTGAGTGTTCGCCCAGCGGATGTAAAACCACGTCAGCAGCCACGCCACGAGGATCACGAGCACACCGAGCAGCATGCCCAGGCTCAGTCCTTCAG
>Ga0315912_10004034_pt1 | contig 14136 bp, 11 predicted proteins | sample VfabasoilMG_FD_204469 | JGI IMG/M metagenome (GOLD analysis project Ga0315912, IMG submission 204469) | Garden soil microbial communities collected in Santa Monica, California, United States - V. faba soil | ecosystem: Environmental > Terrestrial > Soil > Garden | place: USA: California... | reverse complement strand
TGCGGATACGCGACAGATCACGCTCGCGTCGCTCAGAGCGCAGATCGGCATCGTCACGCAGGAGACAGTCCTGTTCGACGACAGCGTCGCGAACAACATCGCCTACGGCCGCCCGCAGGCGACGCGCGCGGAGATCGAGGCTGCGGCCAGGGCCGCACATGCCCACGAGTTCATCGTCGGTCTGGATAACGGTTACGACACGACCATCGGCGAGCGCGGGCAGCGGCTATCCGGCGGCCAGCGTCAACGGCTGGCCATCGCTCGCGCGATCCTGCGTGATTCGCCGATCCTCATCCTCGACGAAGCGACGTCGGCACTCGATGCCGAGTCGGAGGCGCTCGTGCAGGACGCGCTGTCAACGTTGATGTTGAACCGGACCTCGTTCGTCATCGCCCACAGGTTGTCTACCGTGCGACGTGCGGACGGCATTGTCGTGCTCGAGCGGGGCCGGATCGTGGAGACCGGGACGCACGACGAATTGCTTGCCCGCGGCGGGGCCTATGCGAAACTTTACGAGTTGCAATTGCAAGAGGAACCGGTGGAGCAGTAAGCCGTAGGCTGTAGGCGGTATGCAGTAGGCGGCGAGCCCAGAGTCCAGAGTCGAGAGTCCAGAGCCGATGATCAAGTCCATGACCGGTTTCGCATCGCTGACGCACGAGGATGAGCGCGCGACGATCGCGGTGACCGTGCGAGCGGTCAACCACCGGTTTCTCGATCTCCAACTCCGCGTGCCGCACGCCTTCGGCGATGTCGAGCCCCGATTGCGCACGCTGCTTCAAAAGCGGCTTGCGCGCGGGCGCGTGGAGGTCGGCATCTCCGTTCAAGTACGCGAGCTCAGCGTTCCAACCGTTGAACTGAACATGGACGTGGCGCTGGCGCTGTCGGCCGCTATTGAACAGGCGCGGTCGCAGGGCCTGGTGTCGGGCACGCTCAGCCCGGGCGATCTGTTGCGCCTGCCTCAGGCGATTGCCGTTCGTGAGCGGTCGATCGATGCTGACCCCGCGCTCGAGGCGCGCATCGCCGCGAGCATCGAAGCCGCCGTCGAGCAGGCGCTTGCCGATCTGGATGCCATGAGGGTGCGCGAGGGCGGGCATCTGGCCACCGACCTCGACACGCGGCGCCAGACGCTGATCGAGCTGATCGAACATCTTCGCCTGGCGGCGGATCAGGGGCGCGGTGCGCTCGAGAACCGGCTGCGCGAGCGCATCGAGGAATTGAGGGCGGAACTGCCGGTCGATCACGCCATGATCGCGCAGGAGATCGTGCGCGCGGCCGCTCGATCCGATATCTCGGAAGAGGTCACGCGGTTTCGCGCGCACCTGGCGCATTGGCGCGTGTTGACTGATGCCGATGAGCCTTGCGGACGGAAGCTCGATTTCCTGCTGCAGGAGATGAACCGCGAGATCAACACGATCGGCTCGAAGGCCGACGGCATTCACGTGTCAGAGTTGATCATCAACGCGAAGGCTGAGCTCGAGCGCATGCGGGAGCAGGTCCAGAATGTCGAGTGACCCGGTGGTCGAGCGACGTACCACTCGGGGACAGCTCTTCATCGTGTCCGCGCCCTCGGGGACCGGCAAAACCACACTAGTCGAACGACTTGTCCAATGTGTGCCGGGCCTGCGGATGTCACGTTCTTACACGTCCCGGCCCGCCCGGGTGGGGGAGCAGGACGGGGTCGACTATAATTTCATTACACGCGAGCGGTTCGAAGGGATGGTCCGCGAGGGCCAGTTTCTCGAATGGGCGGACGTGTTCGGGAACTATTACGGCACATCCGCCGCGGATACCGAGGCGGCGCTCGCCCGTGGCGAAGACGTCGTGCTCGTCATCGACGTTCAGGGTGCCCGCCAGGTCCGGTCACGTGGGATCGAAACCATCGGCATTTTCGTGTTGCCCCCCTCGGCCTCCGTGCTCGAGCAGCGCCTGCGCGGTCGCAGCAAGGACAGCGAAGAGCAGATACGGCGACGGCTGCAGGTGGCAAGCGCCGAGGTGGATGAGTATGCGCAGTATGAGTACGTCGTCGTCAATGACGAGATCGACAGGGCGGTAGGGCGTCTGGAGTCAATTGTTGGAGCCGAGCGAGCGCGCGTGAAGCGCGTGCGCGAGGATGCAGAAGAAATCATAGGAACGTTTCATTTATGAAGATCACGCCGAAAGAGAATCGATTCGAGTTCGTTGTCATCGCCAGCAAACGCGCGCAACAGTTGCTGAAGGGCGCCGAGCCGCGCGAGACGGGCGAGAAAAAGGTCACGATCGCGCAGCGCGAAGTGCTGCGCCGCAAGGTCGTCAAAGTCGAAGAAGCTGCTTCTTAGTCAACTCCCAAACGGCCAACTTCCAACTCCCAACTGGGTATTGGGAGTTCGTGAGTTTGGTAGTTGGTTTTTGGGAGTTGGGAGTTAGGTCGATGGCACTCATCGCGCTCGGGGTCACCGGCGGCATCGGCGCCTACAAGGCTGTCGAAGTGTGCCGTGGGCTCCAGAAGCGCGGCCACGATGTTGTCGCGGTCATGACGCGCGCGGCGACTCGCTTCGTGGGTCCGATCACGTTCGAGGCAATCACCCGGCGCCCGGTGATCACGTCACAGTGGCGGCCGGGGATGAATGCCGACATCGAGCACATCGCAATTGCCGACGGTATCAACCTGTTACTCGTTGCGCCGTGCACGGCCAACGTCATCGGCAAGTTCGCCAATGGCATCGCGGACGACTTCCTGAGCTCACTGTATCTCGCCACCAAGGCGCCCGTAATGCTGGCGCCGGCGATGAACTCCAACATGCTCGCGCACGACGCGGTGCAGCGGAACCTGCAGTCGCTATCAGCGCGAGGTGTCCGGTTCGTCGAGCCGGGTGAGGGGTACCTTGCGTGCGGTTGGATCGGCAAGGGCCGGCTCGCGGAGCCTGACGCCATTGTTGACGCCGCGTGTGCGCTCCTGTCGCCACCAGACTCGATCCTTCGAGGCCGGCACGTGCTCGTTTCCGCCGGCCCAACCTACGAGGACATCGACCCGGTTCGCTATCTGGGAAATCGGTCGAGCGGCAGGATGGGGTTCGCGTTAGCGGCTGAAGCGCGTCAGCGTGGTGCGCGCGTGACCGTGGTCGCTGGCCCGACTCGCGTGGAGCCGCCGCCCGTGGACGAAATCGTTCGCGTCCGCAGCGCGGCCGAGATGCACGAGGCGGTGATGGCTGCGGCCTCGTCTGCGGACGTGGTGATCATGGCCGCCGCGGTTGCCGACTTCGCGCCCGCGTCGCCAGCGCCTGGAAAAGTCGCGAAGTCTGATGGCCCTCTCACATTGACGCTGAATCGCACGAGGGACATCCTTGCGGACCTCGGCGCGCGGCGAGCGTCCGCCGGTGGAACCGGACCGCTGCTCGTCGGGTTCGCCGCCGAAACGGACGACCTGCTGCGGAAGGCGCGTGAGAAGCGCACGCGCAAGGGCGTCGATCTGATCGTGGCCAACGACGTGTCCCAACCGGATCGTGGCTTCGATGTGGACACCAACGCGGTCACGCTCGTCAGTCAGGACGGCGACGAGTCGATCGCGCTGCAGAGCAAAGATCGTGTGGCGGCTGCGATCCTGGACCGCGTCGAAGGTCTGTTGCGAGCGCGCACCTCGGCGACCGCGCTTCGCTAATCACCGTGAACGACGATCTGCGTGCCCATCTCGAGTTCTTTGGCGAGCTCGGTGTGGACGGTGTGCGTCTCGAGCCCGAGTGGCACTCGCGGACCGAACGCCAGGCCGCGATCCCTGCGCCAGTTGAAGCAGAAGAACTCGATGAAGTCGTCGAAGCTCCTCCAGCAGCGCCACTCGTAGAACCCATGAATGCTCCCGTCGAACCAGTTCGAGTCTTCGCGTCCGAAGCCGAAGCGCTGGATGCCTTGCGCGTCGAGATCGGCCCTGACTGTCGTCTGTGCAAACTTCACACGCTGGGACGTAAACAAGTCGTCTTCGGAGTGGGGAATCCAAACGCGGATTTGATGTTCGTCGGTGAGGCGCCCGGTGCTGACGAAGACATCCAGGGCGAGCCGTTCGTCGGACGCGCCGGCCAGCTGCTCACGAAAATCATCGAAGCCATCGGCATGAAGCGCAGCGACGTCTATATCGCCAACGTGATCAAGTGCCGTCCGCCGGGGAACCGCAACCCCGAGCCGGACGAAGTCGAGCGTTGCGAACCGTTCCTGTTCCGCCAGGTCGACATCATCAAGCCGAAGGTGATTGTCGCGCTCGGCAAGTTCGCTGCGCAGTCGTTGCTGAGAACGACAGAGCCGATCACCAGGCTGCGTGGCCGTGAGTACAAGTTCCGCTCGGCGATCCTGATGCCGACGTTTCATCCCGCGTACCTGTTGCGCAACCCGTCCTCGAAGCGAGAGGTGTGGGAGGATATGAAGAGAGTCCGCACTCTGCTTGCAGAAGGCGCGGACGATTAATTCTGAATTACGAATGCAGAATGCAGAAGTGGCTGTGCGAAGTGCCGTTGTTTCTGCATTCTGAACTCTGCATTCTGAATTGACGTGCGTAAGGTCTCCGTCGCAGTCCCAGTTCCGTTCCTCGATCTCCTCACGTATCGCGTTCCTGACGGCCTGCCGATTCCGTCTGTCGGCGCGCGTGTGCGGGTGCCCCTTGGCACTCGCGTCCTGACCGGTTGCATCGTCGAATACCCCAACGACGCACCAGCCGGTGAACTGAAAGACGTGATCGAGGTGGTGGACCACGATCCACTGTTGCCCACGGGCGTCGTAGCGCTGTGTCGATGGGTGGCCGACTACTACCTGGCAGGAGTTGGCGACGCGATCGCTGCTGCGATGCCTCCGGGGGCCAGGCGAAAGGCGACATCGTTCAAGACGATGCGCGTGGCAACGCTGACGGCGTTGGGCTCGGACACGGTAAATGGAGGAGAGGCACAGGGACTGACGCCGAAGCAGCGGGAAGCGCTGGACGTCTTGTCGGCCAGTTCCACCGGGCTGCCGCTTTCAGAGCTTCGCGATCGAGGGATCTCGGCGGACGTCGTGGGTCGGCTCGCGGCTCGCGGACTGGTCCTGCTGAGGGCCGAGGCCACAGAGCGCGATCCCTTCGAACGCGCGGCGCTGGCCGACGTCCAGCCGTCCGAATCGCGGGTGCTGACCGCGGAGCAGGCAACCGCTCTCGATCAGCTCACCGCGCTTGCCGATGCGCGTGACTTCCGCGTGGCGCTGCTCCATGGCGTGACGGGGAGCGGCAAGACCGAGATTTATCTTCGGCTGGCGGACCTTGCGCGGAAGGCCGGACGTCAGACGCTGCTGATGGTGCCGGAGATCGCACTCACGCCGTCGGTGGCCGCGCTCTTTCGAGGAGCGTTCGGCGATCGGGTTGCCATTCAACACAGCGGGCTCTCCGACGGCGAACGCCACGATCAGTGGCACCGCATCCGTCGCGGCGACGTCGATGTCGTCGTCGGCACGAGGTCGGCGGTGTTCGCGCCGCTCACCCGCATCGGCGTCATCGTCGTGGATGAAGAGCACGACACCTCCTACAAGCAGGAGGAAGCGCCTCGTTACCATGGCCGCGATGTTGCCATCGTGCGTGCCCGCGAAGAGCAGGCACTAGTCGTGCTGGGATCGGCCACTCCGTCCATGGAGAGCTATCAGCACGCGCTGACAGGGAAGTACGCGAAAGCCATTCTGGAGCGACGCGTGCTGGATCGGCCGCTTGCATCGGTTCGTCTGGTGAACATGCGAGAGGAGTACGCAGACCAGGGGCCCGATGTCGTGATCTCGCGCACGCTCGCGTCAGCGGTTGACGATCGATTGCAGAAACGCGAGCAGGTGCTGGTGCTTCTGAATCGCCGCGGCTACGCGACCGCCGTGTTCTGCCGTCAATGCGGCGATGCCTTCGAGTGCCCGAACTGCACGATCTCGCTGACCGTGCACACGGCTCGTCAGGGCTGGCGTGCACGATGTCATTACTGCAACTACTCGATGATGGTGCCGAAGGCCTGCCGGAAATGCGCGGCGCCATATCTCGAGCAGGCCGGGTTTGGCACCGAGAAGGTCGAGCAGCATCTCCGTGACCGGTTTCCGGCGGCGCGCATTGGCCGGATCGATCGCGACTCGGTTCGGCGCAAGGGCGCGCTTACCTCGCTGCTCTCACGCTTCGCGGCAGGAGAGCTCGACGTGCTCGTCGGCACGCAGATGATCGCCAAGGGGCACGACTTCCCGCGCGTGACGCTCGTGGGGGTGATCTCGGCCGACGTCGGCCTTGGCGTCGCCGACTTCCGCGCGGGCGAGCGCACGTTTCAACTGCTCACACAGGTGGCGGGTCGCGCTGGCCGCGGTGAACGCGTGGGTGAGGCCGTCGTCCAGACGCTATACCCGGAGCACTACAGCATCCAGCTCGCCTGCCAGCAGAATTACGCCGCATTCTTCGAGCGTGAATTCGCCTATCGGCGCGGCATGCGGTATCCCCCGACTGTCGCGCTCGTCAACGTCGTCGTTCGAGGCAAGTCGTTCGATGAGGCGATGGGCACGGCGAACGATGTCGTGCAGCGGCTGAAGCCGTTGATGGCATCGGGCGGCTTCGTCATTCTCGGACCGGCGCCGGCACCGCTCGTTCGGCTGAGGGGAGAGCACCGGGTACAGTTCTTCCTCAAGGGCGCGAAGCGTGTGGAGATGCGCAACGCACTCAAGGTGATGTTGAAGGAGATGCCGGACGTGCGGCGGCGGATGACGATCGACGTCGATCCGTTGAACGTCCTGTAGAGGCCGGCCTTCAGGCCCGCCTCTACTTTGCGATCGTGAGATCGACGATCTGCAGTGGGACGGGCGCGAAGCAGATCACGAAGACGACAACTCCCACTCCCGCGACCCACATGCGCGTCGTGTCCAGAGGCACGTGCTCGTCGAATGTGGATGGATGTCGCGGCCCGAAGGTGACGATCATCGCCACCATCAGCACGGTCCACAGAATCCAGGACGACGAGAAGAACGACAGCCCGGCAAGACACGCGATCGCGACGAAGCTGATCGTCGTGCTGTGGCGGCCAAGGACGGCGTAACAGATATGACCGCCGTCTGTCTGCCCAACGGGAAACAGATTCAGGGTGGTCGCGAGCATCCCGAACCATGCGGCGAACGCAACGGGGTGCATGCTGACCGTGAAGCCGTCAGGCACCGACCCGAACGTCAACCACGATGCCGCTTTGAAGAGTAACGGCTCACCCAGCTCGAACAACGTCCCGTCGTAGTTCTTTGGCAGCTCCACGACCTGGGACATGTACATGCCTATCATCAAGACCGGGACGAGGACGACGAATCCGGCGAGCGGTCCGGCGATGCCGATGTCGAAGAGCGCACGCTTGGTGGGAATCTGTTGACGTATCCGGATGAACGCGCCGAGCGTGCCGCTCAACACGATTGGTGGAACCGGGAGAAAATAGGGAAGCGAGGCGTCGACGCCGTAGTACCGGCACGCGTAATAGTGCCCAAACTCGTGCGCGCCCAGGATGGCGAGGATCGAAACGCTGTACCAGAGCCCTCGCACGATGAGCTCCCAGAACGAGAACGGCAATTCAACTGCCGACTTGAAGCCCAGAGCGAAGCTCGCGTAGTGATCGGCCCCGACGAGCGTGGTGGTAACGACGGTCAGGAGAAACAGGACGACGTTACGCCAGATGCGCTCCGGCGGACGAGAGCCGGGCATGACGTAGTGCTGGTCGCGAGAAGACAGCTCCGCCTCGTCGCGGATTTCGGGCAGTTCGGAGCGGAAAGGAGAGCCCATGCGGGCGTGTTATCCGATATTCTGCAGGTCTTTACCGGGCTTGAAGCGGATCGTTCGACCAGGTGGAATACGCACTTCCTTGCCTGTTCGGGGGTTCCGTCCTATGCCTCGCTTGCGCGGTTTGACCTGGAAGACACCAAAGCCTCGCAGCTCGATGCGGTCACCTCGTTGCATCGACAAACGCATCGCGTCGAACACGGCATCGACTGCTACCTCGGCTTTGACCTTGGTGATGTCCGCGATCTTCGAAACCTCGTTGACGATGTCGACCTTGATCATGCGTGAGCGCTCCGTACTGGAAACACTGTAACTACTATAAAAAGAATCACTTAGCCTGTCAACAGTAGCCAAATACGTGCCCGGAACACTGCCTTCTGTCGTGCTGGTCGGCCGCCCAAATGTGGGCAAATCGACCTTGTTCAACCGCGTCACTCGGACACGACGTGCGATCGTGACGTCAATTCCGGGCACAACCCGCGATGTCCTGGCGCAGCCTGTCGAATGGGAGGGCACGCGGTTCGAGTTGACCGATACCGGCGGCATGTTCGGAGCGAGCGAAGACCCGTTGCACGCGCTCGTGCTCGAGCGCGGCCGGCGCGCGATTAGCGATGCCGATCTCATTGTGCTCGTTGTGGATGGCCGCGAAGGACTGGTGGGTGGCGATCGCGAGATCGCCCAGGTCGTTCGCGAGGCGGGGAAGCCGGCGCTGCTCGCCGTCAACAAACTCGATGACAAGCGTGCGCGCAGTGGCGCGCTGGAGATGTATCAGCTCGGCTTCGATCCAGTCTTCGAGATCGCGGCCGAACATGGTGATGGTGTTGGTGATCTGCTCGACGCGATCGTGCGCGCGCTTCCGGCGTCGGGAGTGTCGGCGACACAGAAGCCTTCGGAGGTCGCCGTCGCGATTGTCGGACGTCCGAATGCTGGCAAGTCCTCGCTGGTCAATCGGTTGCTCCGTGAAGAACGGATGATCGTCAGCGAGATGCCCGGGACCACTCGCGATGCCGTTGACACGATGCTCACGTGGCATCGCCGGCTGTTCCGGATCGTTGATACGGCAGGGATCCGTCGCGCAGGACGCGTCAGGAGTGGCGGCCAGGTGGAAGAAGTCAGCGTCCTGCTCGCACGGCGCGCGATCGAGTCTGCTGATGTGGTTGTGCTCGTGGTGGACGCCGCCCAGGGTGCAACCGATCAAGACGCCGCGATTGCCGGAGAGGCCGATCGCCTGGGTCGCGGCATCATCATCGTCGCGAACAAGTGGGATTTGACCAAGGAGAACGGCCAGGACTTCGTCAAAGGGTTCGACGCGGAATTGCGGCGGCAGCTCAAGTTTCTCGACTACGCCACGATTCTCCACATCTCGGCGTTGACCGGCGAGCGGACTCCGAAGTTGCTCGAGGCGATCGACAAAGTTGCGGAATCGCGGCAACGGCGAGTGAAGACGACGGATCTCAATAAGTTCGTCGAGCGCGTTGCGGCTGAGCATCCACCGGCGAGCCCGGGCAAGGGTCACGTCCGCATCCTCTATGCCGCGCAGACGAACGTGGCGCCACCGACCTTCGTCTTTTTCACGAACATCGCCACGACGTTCCACTTCTCGTATCAGCGGTATCTCGAAAATCGACTGCGCGCAGAGTTCGGCTTCGAGGGGACGCCGATTCGGATCCACGTGCGTGCCCGGCGACGGAAAGAGCGCCCCGAGAAGTCCCGAAGCCATTGAACCCCTGGAACCTATTGCTATACTGAGTCGCGAAATGACCCCGAAGCTGTTCAGGGCTGTGGATGTCTGTGAGATGGCCCAACTCCAGCCGTACGTGTTGCGGTCGTGGGAGAAGGAGTTTCCGGGCATTGGGATCCAGAAGTCGCCTGAGAGCCCTCGTCTCTATCGCCAGTCCGACATCGATCAGGTTCAGAAGATCAAGCAACTGGTGTTCGGCGAAGGGCTGACGCTGGCGGGTGCGCGCCGGCGGCTCGAACAGCTCGTACCGGCGAGCCCGGGTGCAAGCGAAGAGGAAGTGGCCGAAGTGCTCGAGGCGCTGGCCTCGGACGCGCGGACGAAGATCGCGCACGTGCGTGATGGCCTGCGTTCGATTCTCAAGCTGCTCTCTGCGGCACCGGGCACCGTGGTGGTTGTCGATGACTACCGCTTGACCTCGCCCGCACCGGTCAAGTCTGCGCGGCGCTCGCTCGAGGCGCGGCCGAAGTCGCGGGTCATCGCCAAGCAGGTCGCCAAGCGCGGATCGGGGAAGTCGGTGGCTGCCTCTAAACGCGGAAAGCGGGCGAGCGCGTAGCGGCAAATCGTAGCGTCCGGCATCAGCCGGACTATCGCGGTAAAATATTCGGTGCGTCGGGATGTGGCGCAGCCTGGTAGCGCACTTGACTGGGGGTCAAGGGGTCGCTGGTTCGAATCCAGTCATCCCGACCAATGTTCGAAAGGCCGATTCTCGAAGGAGTCGGCCTTTTCGTTTTGCACCCGCCGCTATCTGAAGTACCTGACCTCGAACTCCGCGCCGGCTTGACAGTCCGATTCGGTTGAGTACGTCCTCATGACGCCCCCTACGTGTCGATCGATAGTCGTCCAGTCGGACCATCCGAGTGGAGGCGTCAGTATTCCGATCGTGTTCGTGCCGCTGCGAATTGTGGTGCGACAGAACCCGGGGCCCAGTGATTTCGCCCGGACGTCGATGCTCGCGCTCACATCGCCCGTGACGATCGAGCTGCCATTGCGCAAGGCGGAGACGACCTGGCTCACGTAGTTCGTGCCACGGATCTCCAGGCGAGCTGCATCGATCCCGACCGTGTCTTCGACGGCCGAATCCGACAGGATCTTCCGAACGCGATCCGGCGTTGGCTCGTGAAGATGGTACGTCCACGTTCGTCCATCGTCGTCTCCTCGCGCTGGCTGAGGCTCGGTCAGGTTCAACTCAGCCTCGAGACCAGTTCGCGAAGCCGCGTCGACCTCTGGCCTCCATCGGATCTCGAACGGCGGCGACAGTGGCGGTTCTACGCTCTCACTCGTTACAAACCCCGGACGAAGTCCGAATCGACGCTCGAACAGTGTGTAAGTCCACCCGGAATCGAGCTGCGGGTCGACAGGCGTGAAGCGAAGCGCCGCCGAGCGCATGGACGCAAGGACGTCGGTGTGCTGCGCCACGGGACCGGCGAGCTCACCGTAGCGCGTAGTCCATTCGAGATGGAAGTCCCACGCCGTGTCGCGGAGCTGGTAGTAGGTCTCGGTTCCGCGCACCGCCCACGCGATCGCCAAGGCTCCGACACTCGCGAGGGCCAAGCGCTGTTTCCAACCGGAAGCCGGCAGCCGCTCGAGCAGCGCGGCCAGCGCCACATACAGGAGCATGCCGTAGCCGATGCCCGCGGAGAATGCGATGCGGTCCCGGGTGTACAAGAAGCCGAGCGCGCTCCCACACACGATAAGTACGACCCCGGTTGCGATGAGCAGCCGGTCCCTTGCGGCCGCGGGCCTGCCGACCGCCAGTCCCACGACGATCACGGAAGTGGTCAGCAGAGACGATATCGTGTGCCACCACTGCCAGAACTGCGTCGAACCGCTCACGAGAGCCGCCACGAACTGGTAGATGCCGGCCCGTGGCTCGGATGCGACGACCGTCATGAAGGTCGCGAATACGTTGTAGATCCAGAAGACCCAGGGGGCATGCTGGAACGTATCGCGCAGTGTCTGCGGATCCAACGCGGAGAAGCCGAGACCGGAGTCGGTGTAGACCCTCAACCCTTCCGCCACGCCGAACGAAAAGCGGACGACGAAATAGCAGCCGACTGCCGTTGCCACCGCAGCAACAGCACGCGTGCTCGCTCCAGGAGCCTTGAGCCACCACAGAACCACGATCAGAGGCGCGATGAGAAGGCTCGATTCGAGCAGCAATAGCGCGACGAAGGTGAGCGGGAGGAAGATCCAGTCGTACGCACGTGTGCGCTGATCGAAGGTGAGCGCCAGCGCGACGAGCAGAAAGAGGAGCGCGCCGGAGTACGCGTTCAACGGCGCGAACAGGAACAGAATCCTGGAGGTATGGAGACCGACGATACAGGCGAGCGCAATGCTCGCCGCCACGCCTCGTCGTGCACCGATCGGCCAGAAGAGCCACGCCAGCAGGGCAAGCACCGCCGCGAACTGAGCCAGCACCAGGGCTTGGTACCACCAGAGGTGCAGGCCTACGAGTTCGTACGAGAGCTTGACTCCCAGCCGGAGAAGCGGGCGGTATTCAGTGCCGCCGGCGAAGGCATAGGGGATGTACTGGCCCCAGGTCCACCTCGCCGCTTCGTTCAAGCTGCTGTAAGCGTCGACGTACGGCCAGGAAACTGAGAAGAATGCGGCGCCGAAGACAATGATGCAGAGAAGAGTGACTGCGACTGGAAGCCGTGACATGCCCTAACTCAGAAGCTAAACTTCGCGCCGAGCTGCATTTCGCGTGGGCTCTTCGCGCTGAAGATACGCCCGAAGTTGGCCGTCCCGAAGATGCGGCTCGGGATATCGAAGTTGGTCTTGTTCAGTGCGTTGAACACTTCCCATCGCAACTCGAGCTGACGTGTGCCCGCAACGCTCCACGTCTTCGCGACCACGAGATCGAGATTCGCGAAGCCGGGGCCGATCACGCTGTTTCGCGGCGCCGTGCCAAACGTGTAGAGCGCCGGCAACGAAAACGCTGACGTATCGAACCAGCGATCGGCTCGGCGTTCGTCGGACGGCAGATTCGGATCCGTCGATTGATTCGGACGTTGCGCCGGGCCGCTACCAACGTTGGCCTGATCCACGCCAAGGTTCACGGTGAACGGTGCGCCCGACTGCGCGAAGAAGACTGCGTTCACGCGCCAATTGCCGAGCGCGCCTTCCTTGAGGCCGCCAGCACCCTGGAAGAAGGGGAGCTGATACGTCCCGCTCGCGACGAACAAGTGCCGATGATCGAAGCTCGATGCGGCCCATTCGCCGGTCTCGTCGAACACGTTGCGCACGTCCTGCGGGACGTTGGCCTCCGACTCTGTCGCTCCGGGGCTCGATGCATCGTCGGTAGACGTCGAGAGCGTGTAGCTCACGGAGTAAGAGGTGTTGCGATGGAGTCGCTGCTCCGCCTTGAGCGTGAGGCCGTGATAAATCGATTTGCCGTCGAAGCGGATCGTCCGAATCGCTCCGAGAGCAGGAATCTGTCGTCGGGCCTGAACTGATCCCGCGCCCGGCTCTGGCACGTTGCGGATAGTCGCGTTGTCCGCACCGAGCGTCCACGAGCCCATGTACGAGACTTCGACCATCGTCGACGGCATCAGTTCGTATTGCAGGCCGCCACTCCACGTCTGCGTGTATTCGACCGCATACGAGTGGTCCATGATGTTCGGCGCGACGACGCCGGTTGGATCGGCCGTGAGGATGTTGCGCGTCTGAAACGACGGCACGCGCTGCGTCGTCGGGACGTCAACCTGCCGCGTGAAGAAGTAGGGCAGGTTGCGCGCGAACGCGGTCTGCACGCTATACGCCCACTGATTCAGGAAGATGCCGTAGCCTCCGCGGACGACCGCGCGATCGCGATCGAACGAAAGCGCAAACCCTGTCCGCGGCGCCAGGCGAAGCTTGCTTGGGCTGAGCAGGCCGCGATCCCAGCCCGCGTCCGCTGACGTGACGTACGGCACTGGTATCAGCGGCAGCAGAGGCGCGGCGTCGGGATTGATAGCGCCGTCATCGTCGCTGGCGATCACGTAGCGGCCGCCCGGCGTCTCGAAGTCAACAGACGACAGACGATTGCCCTCGTCCCGCATGTGCTGGTTGTATTCGTACCGCAGCCCGAGATTCACGGTCAGGTTGCTGCGGACTCTCCAGTCATCCTGTGCGAACGCATGGAACCAGTTGGTGCGGCCGTTCTCGTCACCTCTTCCTGTTCCGCTGATCGCTGTCGTCGGATATCCCAGGAGGAAATCGGCGAACGCGTTGCCCGTGAACTGACCCGTATACGTGAACGCGCCGCGTGCGTTGTCTGGTTGCTCGGGCCTGAACTGCAGATGGAAGAAGTAGCCACCGAGCTTGATGCGATGAGCGCCGCGATCGAAGAGCACGTTCTCGTACAACTCGAAGTGCTGATTGTCGCGGTAGGTAAACGTCGTGGGATCGCCGAAGACGCTGTAGAGACCGCGTGTAGAAATCTGCGGATAACCCGTGTCGCGTGGATCGCTCGTCACGCCTTGCAGACCCACTTGACTGGCGAAGTCCACGCCGCGATTCGCGCTGACCTGTCCTCCCGTGACGTGCATCCAGCCGAATCGAAGCTCGTTCAGAAACCGATTCGCAACATGGGTGTGGCTGACGACGGCATTTCTAGCCTTGGTGTTGAGGTCGCGCCCAAAGCCTGACACCAGCGTTTCCTGCA
>Ga0315912_10004033_pt1 | contig 14137 bp, 15 predicted proteins | sample VfabasoilMG_FD_204469 | JGI IMG/M metagenome (GOLD analysis project Ga0315912, IMG submission 204469) | Garden soil microbial communities collected in Santa Monica, California, United States - V. faba soil | ecosystem: Environmental > Terrestrial > Soil > Garden | place: USA: California... | reverse complement strand
GACATCGTCCTCGATTGGAAGCAGGTGGCGAGCTGGTCGCGCACCCTCGGATCGAACGTCACCGTACTGCCGTTCCCCGGGGGCCTGCACGACCTGGTGCTGTCGCGCGCCGAGATCCGCGACAGCGTGTTCAGCCAGCTTTTCGCTTGGGCGAGTCGTTCAATCGAATGAAGGAGTTCTATGGCTAGAGCAATTGTGTTCGCTATCTATACGTTTTTATTCTACGCCGGATACACGTTTGCCCAGGGCTTTCCAACGAAACCGGTGACATTGTATTCCTCGGCGTGGCCGAACGACGCAGCAGATCAGTATCTGCGGTCGTTCGCGCCTATCGCGTCAAAATATTTGGGTCAGCCGGTCATAGTAGACAATAAACCTGGACAAGCTGGCATGCTGAATCCTGCAAAAATGGCGGAGACGGAGAGGGCAGATGGTCATAGCCTTGCACCGCTTCCCATAACGGCCTTTCGACTGCCGCATCTTTATAGAGTCTCTTGGGACCCGACAAGGGATTTCACGTACGTCATTGGACTCGTACGCTACACCATCGGCGTCGTCGTCAAATCGGACTCTCAGTTTAAGGATTTAGACGACCTGATTAATTTTGCGAAATTGAATCCAGGGAAGCTTACGTACGGCACCCCTGTGCGGGGGGGAACTCCACACCTTGCTATGGCAGAGTTGGGACTCAAGACAGGCGCAAAGTTTAACTATGTGATGATCGGCGGAGAAGGCGAGGCGGCAAAGGCTTTGATCGATGGGAGAATCGCCGCGCTCGCTGATCTATCCATGTGGGGGCCCCTCGTGGATGCCGGAACTTTTCGCTTGCTCGTGACATTTGGTGAAGGGCGATCACGGTGGAATGCGCCGACGGCTCGGGATATGGGAATTGACGTCGTATCATATTCGCCGTTCGGCATTGTCGGGCCGAAGGGGATGGATCCGAAAGTTGTCAAGCTGTTGCACGATGCGTTCAATCGAGCACTCGATGATGCGGACTATGCGGCGCTCTTGAAAAGGCTCGATATGGTGGATTGGTACAAGTCGAGCGAGGACTACGCCGACTGGGCCGTCGATCAGTTCAGATTTCAGCGTGCGCTGATCGAACGTACCATCGGTTTAGGCAGGAACTAGCCGCGGCGACGAGTCGGTACGAGCCATAGGGTAACCAAGCTCGCAGTTGCCCATCCCACGTAAAGCGTTGTGAACACCCACGCGGGCGCGTTGTAGTAGAGGAACCGCGCCACCCAGCGGCCGACGAAGGTTTCCGGCCGTGCGCCGCCGCGCAGCAGGTCTTCCCAGACGGTCAGCGGACAGGCATAGCCAAGCAGCGCTTCGGCGGCGACGAAGACGATCGCCGCGAGGTGCAGGTAGCGGAACCAGGGATTGCGCACCCAGGCCCAGGCAGCAAGCGCGCCGATCCAGACGAGGATCAGGCCGCCGACGATGAACCCTACGATCAGGAAATGGACGACGAGGAGTGCGTCGGCCAGCACGCGCGCGTCAGACGCTGCGCGAGATGGGTCTCGTTGGATCCGCGGACCACTCGCTCCAGGAACCGATGTAGACGCGCGAGCCGGTCAGGCCGGCGATTTCCATCGCCAGCGCGTTGTGGCAGGCGGCCACGCCCGACCCGCAGTAATTGATGACCTCGTTGGGGTTTCGATCTGAAAGGATTTTCTCCAACTCGGATCGAAGCACTTCAGGGCTCTTGAAAACGCCTTCCGCCGTGAGATTGTCGTTATTGAAGCGGTTTTTCGCGCCCGGAATGCGCCCGGCGACCGGATCGATCGGCTCGCTCTCGCCGCGGTAGCGTGCCGGCGCGCGCGCATCGATCAACGCCGCCCGCTTGAGCTTCTTTTCGACGGCGGCAAGACCGGCGTGCATCGAGGCCCTGGCCTTGCCCGGATAGCTGCCCGGCTCGAACCGGGGCAATTCGGCGGTCACCGGCCGGCCTTCGCGCTGCCATTTCGCAAGGCCGCCATCGAGGACCCTCGCCTGCTCGTGGCCCGCCCAGCGCAGCATCCACCACAGGCGCGCAGCCATCGCGCCCGGCCCGCCGTCGTAACACACGACCGTGTCGGTGGGTTTCAAGCCCTGTTTGCCGAGCCAGGCGATGAACGCCTTCGCTTCGGGCAGCGGGTGCCGGCCATTGCCGCCGGTCCTGGCGCCGGACAGGTCCCGGTCCAGGTGCGCGAACAGCGCGCCCGGGATGTGCGATTCGAGGTACTGCTGCTCGCCGAGCGCGGGATTGGCCAGGTCGTGGCGGCAATCGAACACCCGCCATTGCGGATGCGCAGCCAGTTCTTCGGTGGAAGCCAGTGTGTTCACGATGTTCCTTCCAGTCCGCGCCGCAGCCACTCGTGAAAGTGCACTACGGTGTCCTCCATCGGCGATTGATAGGGCCCCGCGTCGTCCTGCCCTCGTTCCCACAGCGCGCGCCGGCCGCGGTCGAGGCGCCGGCAGATTTCGTCGTCTTCCAGCGCGGTTTCGAGATAGGCCGCCTTCTGCGCTTCGACGAAATCGCGCTCGAAGTGCACGATCTCCTCGGGATAGTAGGTCTCGACGACGTTGGTGGTGAGCCCGGGCGAGCGCGGAATCAGGTTCGACACGACCAGCACGTTCGGGTACCACTCGAAGCCCAGCCCGGGAAAGTAGCTGGCCCAGAGGGCGCCATATTTGGGCGTCTTGCCGCGCAGCTGCCGCAGGCAGGCTTCCTGCCATTTCCGGTAGACCGGCGTGCCTGGCGCACTGAAGCCGTTTTTCGCCGGAATCACCTGGACCGAATTGCACTCGCCGTAGCGCACCTGGAAGCCTTCGCAGTCGGCGAAGTTGCCCAGGCCGGCGTGCAGGTAGTCGACGTGGTAGACCTCGAGATAGACCTCCATGAAGGTTTTCCAGTTGACCGCGTAGTCCGTGACTTCCACGCGGTCGAGGACGTAGCCCGAAAAGTCGAAATCCTCGCTGCAGCCGAAATCGGCAAGATCCTTGCGCGCATCGCGCGGCCCGGCAAACAGCAGCCCGTTCCAGCGCGTGAGCGGCGTCGAATCCAGTTTGACACAGGGTGTCTCGGCGAAGCGGGGCGCGCCGAGCAGTTCGCCCTTCAGGTCGTAGGTCCAGCGGTGCAGCGGGCAGACGATGTTCTCGATGTTCCCGCGGCCCTCGAGCATGATCGACTGGCGATGGCGGCAGACGTTCGAAAGCAGCTCCACGCCCCCGCTTTTGTCCGTCCCGTTGCGCACCAGCAGCTTGGCATGGTCCATCCATTCGAGGCTGCGGTAGTCGCCGCGCTCGGGGACCATCAGTTCGTGGCCGGCATAGTTCGCGCCGGCGTCGAACAGCAGTTTCTTTTCGCGCGCGAAGACCTCCGGGTCGAAATACCAGGCCATCGGCAGCTGGCAGTTCGCCGGCCTGACCTGCGCCAGCGTGGCAATGTGGGACATGGGGTCCGGGGGCGCCGTAAGTGCTTAAAAGCGCGGGATTTTACATGATCCGGGGTTTGACCCACCCGCCGCCCTCGGTTATGGTGGCAACCCCCATGCGTAAGAAAGAACAAGCAGCCGCGGAGCCCAGCTTCGAAAAGGCGCTGGCGGAACTCGAAAGTCTTGTCGCGAAGATGGAAGACGGCGGGCTTTCGCTCGAGCAATCGCTCGCCGCGCACAAACGGGGCCTGGAACTTGCCAGGCAATGCCGCGAGCGCCTGGAAGCCGCGCAACAGCAGGTCAAGGTTCTGGAAGGCGATGCGCTCAAGCCCCTCGGGGGCTTGTCCCCCGACCTGCCGATAGCCGCATCCGATGGCGGCGATCGAGACTGAGGCCGATTTCGCCGCCTGGATGGGCGTCGTCCAGGCGCGCGTCGAAGCCGCCCTGCAGCGCAGCCTGCCCGGCACGCAGCACTCGCCGGCGCGCCTGCACGAAGCCATGCGTTACGCCACGCTCGAGGGTGGCAAGCGCGTGCGTCCGCTGCTGACGTTTGCCGCGGGCGAACTCGCCGGCGCCGAAGCCTCTCGCCTGGACGTCGTCGCCTCGGCGGTGGAAATGATCCACGCCTATTCTCTGGTGCACGACGACATGCCCTGCATGGACAACGACGTCCTGCGCCGCGGCAAGCCCACGGTGCACGTCGAATTCGACGAGGCGACCGCGCTGCTGGTGGGCGATGCCCTGCAGACGCTGGCGTTTCAGCTGATCGCCGAGCGCCGGCTCGCCGATGATGCGGCGCTGCACATGGAGATGGTGCGGCTGCTGGCGATCGCCTGCGGCTCGCGCGGCATGGCCGGCGGCCAGGCGATCGACCTGGAGGCCACCGGCAAGCAGCTGTCGCAGGCGGAGCTGGAGCACATGCACGTGCGCAAGACCGGCGCCCTGATCAGCGCGGCGGTCAAGCTTGGCGCGATGTGCGCTGGCCCATGCGCGCCGGCGCTCGAGCAATACGCGCACCGGGTCGGCCTCGCGTTCCAGGTGGTCGACGATGTGCTGGACGCGGAGGCGAGCACCGCGACGCTCGGCAAGACCGCGGGCAAGGATTCCAGGCAGGGCAAGCCGACCTACGTGTCGGTGATGGGCAGCGTGCGCGCCAAGGCCTTTGCCGAAGAACTCAGGCAGGGCGCGCACGAAGCGCTGGCCGGATTCGGCGCCTGCGCGCTGCGCCTGCGCCAGCTCGCCGACTTCATCGTGCTGAGGAAGTTCTAGGCATGGCGGCCATCGCCGGAGACCTCCCCGCCGACGGCTACAATCCGTCCATGTACGAGCTGCTGAAGACGGTCAACGATCCGGCCGAATTGCGGCAGATGGACCGCAAGCAGCTGCCGCGGCTCGCAGAGGAATTGCGCGCCTACGTGCTCGATTCGGTGTCCAAGACCGGCGGCCACCTGTCGTCCAATCTGGGCACGGTCGAGCTGACCATCGCGCTGCATTACGTCTTCAATACGCCCGAAGACCGCATCGTCTGGGATGTCGGCCACCAGACCTATGCGCACAAGATCCTCACCGGGCGGCGCGAGCAGATGGCGCGGCTGCGCATGATCGACGGCATCTCGGGTTTTCCGAGGCGCAGCGAATCGAAGTACGACGCGTTCGGCACCGCGCATTCCTCGACGTCGATTTCGGCCGCCCTTGGCATGGCGGTTTCCGCGAAACTGAAAAAGGAAAAGCGCCACAGCGTCGCCGTGATCGGCGATGGCGCGATGTCGGCGGGCATGGCCTTCGAGGCGCTCAACAACGCCGGCGCGATGGACGTCGACCTGCTGGTGATCCTGAACGACAACGAAATGTCGATCTCGCCGCCGGTCGGCGCGCTGACCAACTACCTGGCGCGGCTGCTTTCCGGACGCATGTACGACACGGCCAAGCGCGCGAGCGAACACATCCTCAAGCGCCTGCCGATCGCCTGGGAACTGGCGAAGCGCGCCGAGGAGCACGTCAAGGGGATGGTGACGCCAAGCACGCTGTTCGAGGAGTTCGGCTTCAACTACATCGGCCCGATCGACGGGCACGACCTCGACACGCTGATCGCCACGCTCACCAACATCAAGAAGCTGCGCGGGCCCCAGTTCCTGCACGTCCTCACGCGCAAGGGGCAGGGCTACAAGCTGGCCGAAGAGGATCCCATCACCTATCACGGGCCCGGCAAGTTCGATCCCGCCGAGGGCATCAAGAAGCCGGCGTCCGCGGGCAAGCCGACCTACAGCCAGATCTTCGGCGACTGGCTGTGCGACATGGCGAAGGCGGATGCGCGCCTGGTCGCGATCACGCCGGCGATGCGCGAGGGCTCGGGCATGGTGCGGTTCTCGGAGGAATACCCGGAGCGCTATTTCGACGCGGCGATTGCCGAACAGCACGCCGTGACCTTCGCCGCGGGCCTCGCCTGCGAGGGCCTGAAGCCGGTGGTGGCGATCTACTCCACGTTCCTGCAGCGCGGCTACGACCAATTGATTCACGACGTGGCGATCCAGAACCTGCCGGTGCTGTTTGCCCTGGATCGCGGCGGCGTCGTCGGCGGCGACGGCCAGACGCACAACGGCGCGTTCGACTATGCCTACCTGCGCACGGTGCCGAACCTGGTCGTGATGGCGCCCGCGGACGAGAATGAATGCCGGCAAATGCTGTACACCGGGTTCCAGCTCGATGGGCCCGCGGCAGTCAGATACCCCCGTGGCGCCGGGCCCAGCGTCGTGCTGCAGAAAGAGTTTTCTTCAATTCCGATCGGCAAAGGCGAAGTAAAAAGGACCGGCAGGAAGATCGCCATCCTTGCTTTCGGTTCGATGGTGAAGCCCGCGCTCGCCGCGGCGGAAAAGCTCGATGCCACGGTCGCCAACATGCGCTTCGTCAAGCCGATCGACGCCGAGCTGGTCGCGCGGCTCGCGGCGACGCACGAGCTGGTCGTCACCGTGGAAGAGCACCAGATCATGGGAGGGGCGGGCGGCGCCGTGCTGGAAGTGCTCGCGAAAACGGGCGCCCGGGCGTTGCTGCTGGGCTTGCCCGACCGCTTCATCGACCATGGCGATTCGGCAAAACTCCTCTCGTCCGTAGGGTTGGACGCCGAAGGCATCGAAGCATCGATTCGAAAGGCAATACCCGAGTAATTCAGTAGGAGATATAATCGGGTCATGAAAGCCAAGGACCTGCACAACATCCCCGACGTCCAGGCCGCGCACGATTCGCGCAAGCTCGCGATCGACCAGGTCGGCGTCAAGGCCATCCGCCACCCGGTGCGCATCATGGAGCGCACGGGCGGGACCCAGCACACCATCGCCAGCTTCAACATGTACGTCGGCCTGCCGCACCAGTTCAAGGGCACGCACATGTCGCGCTTCGTCGAGATCCTCTCGGCGCAGGAGCGCGAGCTGACGGTGGAGAGCTTCAAGGCGATGCTGAAGGAAATGGTCTCGCGCCTGGAGGCCGAAGAGGGGAGCATCGAGATGGCGTTCCCGTACTTCATCGAGAAGAAGGCGCCGGTCTCGGGCGTAAAGAGCCTGATGGACTACGAGATCACCTTCATCGGCGAGATCAAGAAGGGCGTGGAGTGCTTCGCCATGAAGGTGCTGGTGCCCGTGACGAGCCTGTGCCCCTGCTCGAAGAAAATCTCGGACTACGGCGCGCACAACCAGCGTTCCCACGTCACGGTCACCGCGAAGACCAGCGAGTTCGTCTGGATCGAGGAGATCGTCGACCTGGTCGAAAAGCAGGCTTCCAGCGAGCTCTACGGCCTGCTCAAGCGCCCGGACGAGAAGTACGTCACCGAGCGCGCTTACGACAACCCTAAGTTCGTCGAGGACATGGTGCGCGACGTCGCCGCGATCCTCAACCTGGACGAGCGCATCAGCGCCTACGTGGTCGAGTCGGAGAATTTCGAATCGATCCACAACCACTCCGCCTACGCCCTCATCGAGAGGGACAAACGGGCTTCTTAGCCCGGATCTTTCTAGGGCTTCTTTTGACGGAAGAAGCCCAGGCGCAGGACTTTTCCACCCAGCGCGCGCAAATGGTCGCCGAGGTCGAGGCGATGTATGCCGAGACCCGCGGCCTGACCGGCCTGCCGGCCATGTCGCCGCGGGTGCGCGCGGCGCTCGGCAAGGTCGAACGCCACCAGCTGGTTCCTCCGGAACAGCGCGCGGCCGCCTACCGCAACCATCCGCTGCCGATCGGCCTCGGGCAGACCATCTCGCAGCCCTACATCGTCGCGCTCTCCACCGACCTCATCGCGCCCGAACCGCATCATGCCGTGCTGGAAGTCGGCACCGGCTCGGGCTACCAGGCGGCAGTACTGGCCGAAACAGTGGGTCGTGTTTTTTCCATAGAAATAATTGAATCATTGGGAAAGCAAGCGGCAGAACGGTTGAAAGCTCTCGGTTACAGCAATATCGAAATCAAAATAGGTGACGGCTACAAGGGTTGGCCGGAAAGGGGGCCGTTCGATGCCATCGTGGTCACCGCGGCTGCGCCGGGCGTGCCGGAGGCGCTGGTCGAGCAGCTCAAGCCCGGCGGCAGGCTGGTGATCCCGGTCGGTGAGGCTGGCGGCGCGCAGGACCTGCTGCTGATCGAGAAGCTCCCGGACCGGAGCCTGCGCAGGCGCAGCATTCTGCCGGTGCGCTTCGTGCCGCTCGTGCCGGGCCGCTGACGGCCGAGTACCTTCTTCTAGTACCTGCGGACCAGGGTCATGGTCTGGCCCTCGCGGCGCATTTCCATGCGATTGAGGAAGGTGTTGCCGAGCAGGGCCACGCTCAGGCCCTGCTCGATGACGATCGCCTCGACGTTCTGCACTTCGATGCCGCCGACGCGCACGCTGTCCAGCGTCACCACCCAGACCGGGGCCGGTCCGGCCGCGGTCTGCGTGGTGCCGCGGCGGCCCTTGCGGTAATCGATGCGCAGGCGCTCGGCATCGCTGGCTGGTATCGCGATGGCAGTGGCGCCCGTGTCCACCAGGAATCGGATCGCGCCGCCATTGATCTGCCCGTCGGCCATGAAATGGCCGCCCGCGCCGGCCGCCAGGGTCACGGATTGCGCGCCGGAACCCGCGCCGCTGCTGTAGGTCTGGCCGCGCTGCAGCATCTTGCGCTTGCCGTCGACTTCGACGGTGGCGCGATCCTTCTCGACGGCGATCAGCGTGACGCCGCTGACGCTCTGCCCGACCTTCACCGTCCTCGGCGCGCCGCCGTCGATCGACAGGATGGCCGCTTTGGACTCGAAGGTGCCGACCAGCGACACGTCGGCACCCCACGCCGCGGCGCCCGCGGACAGCGCGAGAAGCGCAATAGAATGTCGCACCATGAAACCCGTGGCCATATTCCGGCACGCCCGCAGTGAAGGCCCGGCCTATTTTGCCACTTACCTCGAGCGGCGCGCGATCCCGTGGAAGCTGTTTGCGCTCGACGAAGGCCGTGCGGTTCCCAAGGACGTGCGCAGGTTTTCCGGGATCGCGTTCATGGGCGGTCCGATGAGCGTGAACGACGCCCTGCCGTGGCTCAAGCCCGCGTTCGAGCTGGTGCGCGAAGCGCTGCGCAAGGACGTACCGGCGCTGGGCCACTGCCTGGGCGGGCAATTGATGTCCAAGGCGCTGGGCGGCGAGGTGACGCGCGCGCGCGTCAAGGAGATCGGCTGGGGCGAGGTCGAAGTCGCCGACAACGGCGTGGCGCGCGATTGGTTCGGGGCGCTGCAAGCGTTCGAGTCGTTCCACTGGCACGGCGAGACCTTCAGCATCCCGCCTGGCGGCACGCGCGTGCTCGCCAACGCGCACTGCGCGAACCAGGCGTTCGCGCTCGGCAAGCACCTGGGCATGCAGTGCCACGTCGAGATGACCGAGGCGCTAGTCCGCAACTGGTGCGCCGGCGGGGCAGAAGAGATCCGCGGCAGTGCTGCGAGTGCAGGGGTGCAGCCGCCCGCGAAAATCGCGAAGAACCTCGGCGAGCGCGTGGCCGCGCTGCACAAAGTCGCAGATCGTATCTACGACCGCTGGACCGAGGGCCTGACGAAGACTTAATCGCGGAAGTTAGTGAACTGCAGCGGCAGGTCCTTGACGGACCCGCGCACGAGCTGGATCGCCGCCTGCAGATCGTCTTTCTTCGCGCCCGAGACGCGCACCGCGTCGCCCTGGATCGATGCCTGCACCTTGAGCTTGGCGTCCTTGAGCAGTTTCTGCACCGCCTTGCCCTTGTCCTGCGGCACGCCGACCTTGACCGTGACCGGCCGTTTCACCTTGTCGCCGGAGATCTTCTCGAGCGCGCCCAGCTCCAGGCAGCGCACGTCGATGTTGCGCTTGGCAAGCCGGCCGCGCAGCACGTCGGTGACCTGGCCGAGCTTGAATTCGTCGTCGGCGAAGACGGTCAGCACCAGCTCGGCCTGCTCGACGCGGGCGTCCGAGCCCTTGAAGTCGAAGCGGTTGCCGACTTCCTTGTTGGTCTGCTCGACCGCGTTCTTCACTTCCTGGCGGTCGACCTCGGAGACGATATCGAATGAAGGCACGTCGAGACGGGGGCGGGGCCCTGTCTTCCCTCCTAGCGGTTCAGGCGCAGCAGCTCGTCCTGCCAGCGCTGTGTCACGGCTTTCAGCCATTCGATGTCGCCCGGGCTTTCGTAGAACGAGTACACGCGGATCTGCAGAAGCTTGCCGCGCAACAGGAACAGCGTCGTGGTGTAGAACAGGTAGCGCGGCGTGGGCGATCCCCAGAACGTGGTGGCGGGACGGTCCAGGTAGCGGGAAGCCTGCAGGACTGACACCGTGTTCGGTTCCCGTTTCAGTTCCGCGAGCAGATGCGCCTTGCCCATCGGCTCCTTCTCGAGGAACTTGACCGTGTCCGGCGCCGTCAGCAGCGGGCCCAGGTTCTGCAGCGATTCGGCGACCTGGGCGCTGAACTGCTCCGGTGACAGGCGCTGGTGTTCCAGCCCCTTCGGCGTCACCAGGATCATGTAGCGTCGGATATCGACCGGGTCGCCCAGCGTGAAACGCCGCACGTCGTCGTCCGAAAGGGCGAAGATCAGGATTCTGTTCGAGGCCGGCGTCAGCGATTCCGACACCGAGGAAAGGCGGGGCGAGGCAAGGTCGGTGGTGTCCGTGAACCCCGGTGGCGTGTCGAGCACGAGCTTCTCGATTCCCAGGCGCACGCTGAAAGGCGCCGCGGCGCCGGCCAGCGGGAACGCGGACAGGATGGCGGCAAGCAGGGCGGCAACAATGCGCATAAGCGCCATTCTACGTATCATCTGCCATTTGCGGAGAGCACTGGTTTGGCGACGATTCTGAGCACGCTGCCCAAAGGGAAGAAAGTCGGCATCGCCTTCTCGGGCGGCCTGGACACCAGTGCCGCGGTGCACTGGATGCGCGCGAAGGGCGCGGTCCCCTATGCCTATACCGCGAACCTCGGCCAGCCGGACGAGTCGGACTACGCGGAGATCCCGCGCAAGGCGCTTGCCTACGGAGCGCGGAAGGCGCGCCTGGTCGATTGCCGGCCGCAGCTCGTCGCCGAGGGCATCGCGGCGATCCAGTGCGGCGCGTTCCACATTTCCACCGGCGGGGCGACCTATTTCAACACCACCCCGCTGGGCCGCGCGGTCACCGGCACGCTGCTCGTGGTGGCGATGCGCGAGGACAACGTCGGCATCTGGAGCGACGGCAGCACCTACAAGGGCAACGACATCGAGCGCTTCTACCGCTATGGGCTGCTCGCCAATCCGGCGCTGAAGATCTACAAGCCCTGGCTCGACCAGAAGTTCATCGACGAGCTGGGCGGGCGCAGGGAGATGTCTGCCTACATGAAAAAGGCGGGCTTTGGCTACAAGATGAGCGCCGAGAAGGCCTATTCGACCGACTCCAACCTGCTTGGCGCCACGCACGAGGCCAAGGACCTGGAATTCCTCGACAAGGGCCTGTCCATCGTCAAGCCGATCATGGGCGTGGCCTTCTGGCGGGAGGACGTCAGGGTGAAGGCGGAGAAAGTTTCCGTGCGCTTCGAGGAAGGCGCGCCGGCCGCGCTGAACGGCCAGCGTTTCACGGACGCGGTCGCGCTGTTCGCCGAGGCCAACGCCATCGGCGGCCGGCACGGCCTGGGCATGAGTGACCAGATCGAAAACCGCATCATCGAAGCCAAGAGCCGCGGCATCTACGAGGCGCCGGGCATGGCGCTGCTGCACGTCGCCTACGAACGCCTGGTGACCGGCATCCACAACGAAGACACGATCGAACAATACCGGGCGAATGGCCGCCGGCTTGGCCGCCTGCTGTACCAGGGCCGCTGGTTCGACCCGCAGACTCTGATGTTGCGCGAGTCGGCGCAGCAGTGGATCGCGAAGGCGGTGACCGGCGAAGTGACCCTCGAACTGCGCCGCGGCAACGACTATTCCATCCTCAACACCAGGAGCCGCAACCTGACCTACAAGCCCGAGCGGCTGACGATGGAAAAGGGCGAGCAGGTGTTCTTCACGCCGGGCGACCGGATCGGCCAGCTGACCATGCGCAACCTTGACATCGCCGACACGCGCGACAAGCTGCGCGTCTACGGCGAGGCGGGGCTGCTCGGCGACTCCGCGAGCCTCGGCGTGCCGCTGCTCGGACCCGGCACGCCGCGCAAGAAGAAGCGCTAGGGCCTAAAACTCCAGCCGCGTTCCGCGCCACGGTCGGAACCCTTCGTTTTTCCCCGTTGCGAAGGAAAATGCCTTCAGGTACGTTGAATGGGCACCATGGCCCTGGAATCCGTCATTGCAGTCAACCGCTTCGGCCTCGGGGCTGCCCCCGGCGAGCTTGCGGCCGCCGCTGCCGATCCCAGGGGCTGGCTCGCGAAACAGGTCGGCCAGCCAGCCCCCGCGCATCCGCAGTTCGGCAAGCTCGCGCATTCGAGCGAGGCACTGAAGGAATATCCGCGCTGGATCGCGAGCCTGCGCACAGCGGGCTCGCGCACGGTGGAGGAGACGTTCCGGGAGCACTTCGGACCGATCATGCGCGAGGAGTTCGGCGCGCGCCTGGCCGCGGCGGCGGCGACGCCGGCGCCTTTCCACGAACGCCTGGCGTGGTTCTGGGCGAACCATTTCACCGTGTCGGCCGAGAAGCCGCTGGTGTTCGCCCTGGTCGGCAGCTTCGAGCGCGAGGCGATCCGGCCCCACGTGACCGGCCGTTTCGCCGACCTGCTGATCGCCGCGACCCGGCATCCGGCGATGCTCCTCTACCTCGACAACCACCTGTCGGTGCGCAAAGGCTGGTCGCCGGCCCGGATCGCGCGCAGCGCAGCGTTTCCGCCCCCGACCGGGCTGAACGAGAACCTGGCGCGCGAGATCCTCGAATTGCACACGCTCGGCGTGAACGGCGGCTATGCGCAGGCCGACGTGACCGAGTTCGCGCGCGTCATCACCGGCTGGACCGCCAGCCCGATCATGAACGTTCCCGGCGGGACGAGCCCGGGCTTCGTGTTCGATCCGGCGCGGCACGAGCCGGGCCCGCGGACCCTGCTCGGCAAGACGTACCCGGAAGACGGCATCGCGCAAGGCGAAGCGGTGCTGCGCGACCTGGCGGCGCATCCGGCAACCGCGAAGCACGTCGCCACCAAGCTCGCGCGCCATTTCATCGCCGACGAGCCGCCGCCCGCGGCGGTGGCGCGCATCGAACGCGTATTCCTCGAATCGGGCGGCCACCTGCCGAGCGTGTACGCCGCGCTGCTCGACAGTCCGGAGGCCTGGGAGCGCCCGCTCGCCAAGCTCAAGACCCCGGTCGAGTACGTCGTGTCCTGCATGCGCGCGCTGCCGGCCATGCGCGCGACGCAGCCGCAGACACTGTTTTTCGCGCTGCGCGGGATGGGGCAGCGGCCCTTCTTCGCGCCGTCGCCGCAGGGTTGGCCCGATACGGCGGCGGCTTGGAGCGGTGCCGACGCGCTGTGGAAGCGCATCGAGTGGGCCGGAATCCTCGCCGCGCGACTCGGTTCCGGCGTGGACCCCCTGCGCATCGCGCGCGAGGGCTATGCCGAGGCGCTCGGCGAGCCTTCGCGCCTCGCGATCGAGCGCGCGGAGAGTCGCCAGCAGGCGCTCGCGCTCTGGCTTGCGAGCCCGGAATTCCAGCGGAGGTAGCCATGACGACGCGTCGCGAAATGTTGCAACTGTTCGGCGCAACGGCCGCGCTGGGCGGGCTGCCGCGGCTTGCACTTGCCGCGCCGCAGGCAGAACTGCGGGGCGGCGAGCGGCGGCTGGTGTTCGTGTTCCTGCGCGGCGGCATGGACGGGCTCTCGGCCGTGCCCGCCTACGGAGACCCGCAGTTCGCGGCGCGGCGCGGCATTCTCGCCATCGGTGCGCCGGGCAGCCCCGGCGGCGCGCTCGATCTCGATGGCCACTTCGGCCTGAGCCCCCACCTTGCGGAGATGCACAAGCTCTATGCGGCCCGCGAACTCGCGGTGCTGCACGCGGCAGCCAGCCCCTACCGGGAACGTTCGCACTTCGATGGTCAGAACCTGCTCGAGAACGGCACCGCGAAGCCTTTCGGCCGCGAATCGGGTTGGCTGAACGCCGCGCTTGCGGCGCGCGCCAGGGTGGGCGGCGTCGCCCTCGGCCAGAGCATTCCGCTCGTGCTGCGCGGCCCGGCACACGTCGGCTCCTGGTCGCCTTCAGCGCTGCCGGGCCCCGATCCCGACATGCTCGAGCGGCTGGCGGCGCTCTACCGCGGCGATGCCC
>Ga0315912_10004032_pt1 | contig 14138 bp, 8 predicted proteins | sample VfabasoilMG_FD_204469 | JGI IMG/M metagenome (GOLD analysis project Ga0315912, IMG submission 204469) | Garden soil microbial communities collected in Santa Monica, California, United States - V. faba soil | ecosystem: Environmental > Terrestrial > Soil > Garden | place: USA: California... | reverse complement strand
ATCATGGCCCTCTCCGCTTGTTTACTGGAAAGACGCTCATCCACGAAAAAGACCGACACGCCCAGGCGCGCCGCGAGCTTTCCCGTGAATTCCCGGACCTTCTGAGTGGTGGCGCTCTCGGTGCCGTCCATATTGAGGGGCAATCCCACGATGACCTGCGTGACCTCATGCTGTTCCACAAGCCCCCCGATGGCTTCGATGTCCTTTTGGGTGCCGGCGGAGGAGAGGACCGTCAGGGGTTGGGCCGTGATCCCGAGGGGATCGGACAAGGCCACGCCGATGCGCTTGGACCCTAGGTCGAGCCCCAACCAGCGCTTCGTCAAGGGAGCGTCTTCTCGAGGAGGGCCGTCACTTGCTTGAGGGCCTCATCCACCTTGGAGGCGTCCTTGCCCCCGGCCTGGGCGAAGTCGGGCCGGCCGCCCCCGCCGCCACCCGTCACCTTGGCGGCTTCCTTCACTAGGTCCCCGGCCTTGACCTTGCCCGTGAGGTCCTTGGTGACGCCCGCCACGAACCCCACGAAGGAGGGGGTGCCGCTGCCCAGCACGATGACCCCACTGCCCATCTTGTCCTTGAGGCTATCGGTCAATTGCCTCATCCCGTCGGAATCCAGGTCGTTGGTGCGGGCCACGACCAGGGACACGCCCTTCACCAGGGTCTTCTTGGAGAGCAGTTCCTCCACCAATCCCCCGGCCAGCTTGGACTTGAGGGAAGCCAGCTCCCGGTCCTTGGCCTTGAGCTCGTCCAGGAGGGCCTGGACCTTGGGTCTGAGCTCGGCTTCGGTGCCCTTCAAGAGGTGCGAAAGGTCCCGGAGGATCCCTTCCTTCTCGGTCACCAGGGTCTGGGAACCCTCGCCCGTCACGGCCTCGATACGACGCACCCCCGAGGCGACGGAGGATTCGGAGAGGACCTTGAAGAGCCCGATATCCCCTGTGCGGTCCACGTGGGTACCACCGCAGAACTCCATGGAGAAACCCGGCACATCCACCACCCGGACCCTATCCCCGTACTTCTCGCTGAAGAAAGCCAGGGCGCCCTTCTTCTTGGCCTCATCGAAGGTCATCTCTTCCTTGGAGACCGCCAGGTTGTCGAGGATGCGTTGGTTGACGAGGGTCTCGATGCGCTTGAGCTGCTCCGGCTTGACCCCCTCGAAATGCGTGAAGTCGAACCGGAGGCGGTCCGGGCCCACATAACTACCCGCCTGTCCCACGTGGGCGCCCAGCACTTGGCGCAGGGCCGCGTGCAGGAGGTGCGTGCCCGTATGGTTGCGCATGGTGGCGCGTCGTTCGCTCTCCTCCACCGTGGCCTCGACCTTCTGTCCGGCCTTCAATTGGCCGCGCTTCATATGGCACCAATGGCCCACCAGGGTCTCAGAGACCATTTGGCTATCCAGCACGTCGGCCCAGGAGACCTCGGCGGAGTTGAAGCCTTGGATCGTTCCCTTGTCCCCGACCTGTCCACCCTTCTCGGCGTAGAAGGGGGTCTTGTCGAGGAGCACGAAGCCATAGTCCCCTTCCGCGAGGGCCGGAACTTCCTCGTGCTTGCGGTCCTTGACCCGGATGACCTTCACGACCGACCCCAGGTCCTTGGTCCTCTCGTAACCCGTGAAGACGGTGGCAGGCATCTTGGCGGCCATCTCCTTATAGAGGGGTGGGAGGGCCGCGTCGCCGCTTCCCTTCCAACCGGAGCGGGCCCTTTCCTTCTGACCCTCCATAGCGGCCTGGAAACCCTTCTCGTCCACTGACAGGCCCTTCTCCTTCAGGATCTCCTTGGTGATGTCCAAGGGGAATCCGTAGGTATCGTAGAGGGTGAAGGCCTCCTCGCCGGAAAGGACGGTGGCCTTGGACTTCTTGAGCCCCTCGATCTTCTCCATCAAGCGCTCGGTGCCGGAAGCGAGGGTCTCGTAGAAACGTTCCTCCTCGGCCCGGACAACATTGAGGATATGGTCCTTGCGTTCCGACACCTCAGGGTACACGCCGCCCATGAGCTTCCCGACCTCGAGGGTCAAGGGGGAGAGGAAAGGCTTGTCGAAGCCGAGCAGCTTCCCGTGGCGCACGGCCCGCCGCAGGATGCGACGCAGGACATAGCCCCGACCCTCGTTCGAGGGGAGGACCCCATCGGCGATGAGGAAGGTCGTGGCCCTTAAGTGGTCGCTGATGACCTTGAGGGAGGTGTAGGTCTGGGCCTTGGCCGCGTCCGAGGCACTGGGGACCGAAAGACCCCCGGCCTTGGCGATGGCGGCCACCAACGGGGAGAGCAGGTCCGTCTCGAAGTTGGAGGGCACCTTCTGCATGACGGAAGCCACCCGCTCCAGGCCCATGCCCGTGTCGATGTTGGGCTTGGGGAGGGGCTTCAAGGACCCGTCCTCCTGCTTGTCGAACTGCGTGAAGACCAGGTTCCAGATCTCCAGGAACCGGCCGGCTTCGGCGTCGGTCTCGAAATCCTTGGTCGGACCCTTCTCGGGGGAAAGGTCCACGTAGATCTCGGAGCAGGGGCCGCAGGGCCCGGTGGGACCCATGGTCCAGAAATTGGAATCCTCCCCCATGCGGGCGATTCGCTCAGGAGGCAGGCCGGCCGTCTTTTTCCAAAGCTCGATGGCCTCGTCGTCCTTCTCATAGACCGAGACATAGAGGAGGGACTTGTCGATCTTGAGGACCTCGGTGACGAACTCCCAACCCCAAGCGATGGCTTCCTTCTTGAAGTAGCCACCGAAGGAGAAGTTGCCGAGCATCTCGAAGAAGGTATGGTGCCGGGCGGTGTAGCCGACCCTTTCCAGGTCCCCCGTGCGGAAGCACTTCTGGCAAGAGGCGGCGTAAGGCACCTTGTGGGGGAAAGGCAGGGTGCCGAGGAAATAGGGTTTGAACTGGTTCATCCCGGCGTTGGCGAGCAGGAGGGTGGGGTCGTTCTCCGGCACCAGGGAGGAGGAGGGCACGACCTTATGTTCCTTGGACTTGAAGAAGTCCAGGTAAGCCTTGCGGATCTCGTTGCCCGTGGTCGGAACGCCCATCAGCCCCTCATTCCTCATCGATAGGTCTTGGAAGGCGGGAATTATAGCGGAAAAGCCTGGGCGGGGCGAGGCGCCAAGGGGCCGTTATCCAGGGAAAAAAGCGTTCCCTGGGTCCAGGGACCTGGATGTGTTTCCTAAGGGGATGCCTTATCATCGCTCCACATTTCCAACTTCCGGAGGCTTCCATGAACCGCAACCTCTTGGCCGTCATCCTCTCCTCGGCGGCGTTCGCCGCCCTGGGCCCCGTCGGGGCCGCCCCTGCCACCACGACCGCGCCCCCGCCCGCGACCCTCGCAACGGTCCCAGCGAAGTCCCGTGCCATTGACCCCCTCGATCGCAAGGTCGCGGCCCTTCTCGCCAAGATGACCTTGGAGGAGAAGGTCGGACAGATGGTGCAGTGGGCCCATTGGGCCGGGAAGAAACGCGACATGATCCTGGAGGGGACCGAGAAGGGCCACGTGGGCTCGCTCCTCAACCTCATCGGCGCCAAGGAGACCAACGAGGTCCAGAAGGTAGCGGTGGAGAAGTCACGCCTCGGCATCCCCCTCATCTTCGGCCTGGACGTCATCCACGGCTTCAAGACCATCTTCCCCATCCCCCTCGGCGAGGATTGCTCCTGGGACCCGGAATTGATGGAAGCCTGCGCCGCGGTGGCCGCCAAGGAAGCCCGCGCCTCCGGTATCCATTGGACCTTCGCCCCCATGGTGGACGTGTCCCGGGAACCCCGCTGGGGCCGCATCGCGGAAGGGTCCGGCGAGGACCCAACGCTCGGAAGCGCCATGGCCGCGGCCCGCGTGCGCGGTTTCCAGGGCGGCGCCAAACCGGCGCTCGACCGGCATGACACGGTGGTGGCCTGCGCCAAGCACTACGTGGGCTACGGGGCCCCCGAGGCGGGGAGAGAGTACAACTATACGGAGATCACCGAGGCCAGCCTGCGCGACATCCATCTCCCCCCCTTCAAAGCGGCCCTCGACGCGGGGGTGCGCACTTACATGAGCGCCTTCAACGACCTGGCCGGCCTCCCGACCTCCGGCAACCGCCACACCTTGCGGGACATCCTCAGGGGCGAGTGGGGCTTCAAGGGTTTTGTGGTCTCCGACTGGGCCTCGGTGGCCCAGCTCATCCCCCACGGCTATGCCGCGGACCTCAAGGACGCCACCCAGCTCGGTGTCCTGGCCGGCGTGGACATGGACATGGAAGGCAAGGGCTACTCCGAACACTTGGCCCAGCTAGCGAAGGAGAACAAGGTGCCGCTTGCGATGGTGAACGACGCCGCCTCCCGCATCCTCAAGATCAAGTACGAACTGGGGCTCTTCGAGGATCCCTATGTGGATGAGAAGATGGAGTCCGCGACGATGCTGACCGCCGAGTCGCTCGACGTGGCCCTTCGGATGGCGCGGGAAGCCATCGTGCTCCTGAAGAACGACAAGCAGACCCTTCCCCTTTCCAAGGACCTCAAGACCATCGCGGTCCTCGGGGCGCTCGCGGCCTCCAAGAAGGACCCCCTGGGTTCCTGGCATTGCCAAGGCAAGGAAGCGGACGTGGTCTCGGTGCTGGAAGGCTTGAGGCGCAAGCTTCCGCGGGCCCAGCTGAACTTCGTGGCGGGAGTGGGACCGGAAGAGAGCGTCACCGACCCCAAGGGCATCGAGGAGGCCGTGGCCGCGGCCAAGAGGTCGCAAGTGGCCATCGTCGTGGTCGGCGAGCGGGAGAACATGAGCGGGGAGGCCGCCAGCCGCACCTCCCTGGCCCTACCGGCCCGCCAGCTGGACTTGGTGCAAGCCGTCCACAAGGCCGGGGTACCGGTGGTGCTGGTGCTCATGAACGGCAGGCCGCTCACGATCCCCTGGGAAGCCGAGAATGTGCCGGCCATCGTGGAGTCCTGGTTCCTCGGCACCCGCCAAGGGGACGCCGTGGCGGACGTGCTCTTCGGGGACTTCAACCCGACCGGCAAGCTGGTCGTGACCTTCCCCCGCAACCTGGGCCAGGTGCCGATCTATCACTCCGCCCGCAATTCGGGCCGCCCCGCGGAGGACCCCAACGACAAATGGACCTCGCGGTACATCGACTCCCCCAACAGCCCGCAATATCCCTTCGGATACGGGCTTTCCTACACCACTTACACCTATAGCGGGCTTTCCTTGAGCGCCGAGAGGATCGGAAGGGCCGGGAAGGTCATGGTGAAGGCCACCGTCAAGAACACAGGGAGCAAAGCGGGGGTCGAGGTGGTCCAACTTTATATGCAGGACCCCGTGGCTTCCCTCACGCAACCCGTGAAGAAGTTAGCGGATTTCAAGAGGGTGGAACTGGAAGCGGGCGAGGAGAAGACCGTGGAGTTCGTCCTACCGGCCTCGAAGCTGGGCTTCCACAACCACGCTGGGAAATACGTGGTGGAACCAGGCAAGTTCAACGTCTGGGTGGGCAAGGACTCGGCGGATGCGACCCTCAAGGGGAGCTTCGAGCTGACGGCCAACTAGGATCGGTCGGATCCGTCCGATCCGACTCGATCAAAAAGTAAAAGGCCCGGCTCCTTGCGGAGCGGGCCTTTTTTTGTGACTTCCCTTAGTGAGCAAGCCAAGAACTTGTCGTTTTAACACCCGCCACAAAAGCTCACCCGGACCGCGGCGATCCCCGTGAGCAGAGCGATCAGCCCGAAGACCATCCCGATCCTCGGGACGAAGTACTTGAACCCGATCAAGCTCAGGCCCAGGAACGACAGGAAGACCGCCCAAACGATGGGCAACAGGGTCTGGATGATCCCCGGGGGAAGCCCCGCCAAGACCCAGAGGACCACGGTCGCGAGCACCATCAAGGCCGTGACCCCCAAACCGTTCCCCATCCACATGTTGAACCAGGAAGTGTCGCCCCCGCGCCATTTGAAGCGAGTGGACCTCATCTTCGAGAAGACCTGGTCCGCTTTGGGCACGGAAACTCCCCCCCGCTTGGCGGTCCCCAACACCCCGCCGAAGGTATGGGCCAGGGTCCCTAAAAGCGACAGGACAGCGCTGATCTGGTAAAGCATGAAAAAACTCATTCTCGCCTCCTTATCGTAATGGCAAAAGATCGAGCAGGAAGGTTTAAGGGACCAGACCGAAGGCGGAGTTGGGGACCACTTCCCTCTGCTTGCCGGGCGGGGTCCAATAGAGGGTGAAGACAGGCCAATAGGCGGCGGGTTTCAGGTCCAGCACCTCGATGGAATGGGCACCCTTGGTCAGGGTCCCCTTGGCGCCCTTGCCGCCGTTCGGATGGATCCAGACCTTCCCGTCGATGCTGAGGCCCGTAGGATTATCAGAGCGGGCGAGGAACTCGTAGGTCCCGGTCGTCGGGGCGATGAGGGTCCCGGTCCAGCGGCAGGAATAGGGCGCTTGGGCCGAGAAGTCGTTCCCGTTCGTGTAATTGAGGACTTGGTCGTATTCCACCAGGAAAGGGTCCCCCTCCATCCGAGCGTCCCGGTAGTAAGAGCCCCTCAAACCCCTCGGGGGCGGCAGGCAGTTGAAGGCCCCAGGCCCCAAGGGACGCGCCACCCCATTGACCATGGAGGTGGCGGCCTTCAATTCGGGCTTCACGCCGGCAGGCACCTTGATCTCGATACGGATGGGATGGAATCCCCTCTCCAACTTGACGGCCTCCCCGGCCGGCAAGGGCCTCCCCTTGATCGTGAGCTCGGCCTCACAGTTCCCTGACAGTTCGATCCTCTGGTTCCCGAACTCCTCGATGTAGAGATTCCCTGTCAGGACCGCCCGGTAAGGTCCGGTGGGAAGACCCTCCGGGAAACGGGGGACCCGCCCTTCCTTCTTGCCGTCGAAGACCGCCTTCAAGCCCCGCACCTTCTCCAACTGCTCCGGCTCCACGAAGTAGGCCATGTTGGTGGTGTTCCCGACGGGATTGATCTGGAATTCCTCACGGCCGCCGGGATAGAGGTCACGCAAGAGCTCCAGGAGCCCCGTGCGTCCCTCTTCCAGGGCGAAATAGAGCCCTCGGCCCTCCGCCGGCTCCCGGGAGATGAGCCCCGCGGGAAGGTGCAGGGGCTTGATCCGGTCCGAGTAGCCGTAGCCCAAGAAATTGATGGAGTAATAGTTGAAATAGCGGGGCGTGAGGAAATAGTCGTACTTGCCCTTATGGTCCCGGATGGCCTTCCCTGCCGAGGTCTCTTGGGGCGCGTATTCCTGCCAGCTCGTGAGGTTATTGGCCTGCTTGTTGAAGTAGGTGTCGAAGTTGAGCCAAGCGGCGAAGAGAAGGGGCGCGGCCAGGACCCCCCAACCCACCTTTTCCCCCCACTTGCCTCCCAAGCGCCGGACCAGTCCCCAAAGCAGGGCCAGGGGCAGGGCGGCCAACAGGGCCATGAAGGGGGTGGTGCCCAACATGCGGTTCGCGTGGGCCGGGTCGATGGACAGGATGCAAGGCACGCACATGACAAGGAACCCCAGGAGCCCATAGAAGCTGGACTTGCGCCAAAGAGTGAAGAGGGCCAGGACCAACCCGATGAAGAAGAGGACCCCCGTGACATCGTCGAGCATACGGAAGTCCTGCAGGTTATGGCGCCCGTTGCCGTCCCCTCGCCAATGGAACATGACCGCCGTGCGGGTGATGTTGTCCACCAAGGGCTGGAAGCTCCCAGCCTGTTGGACGCGACCGAGGATGGAAAGGGACGCCTCGCGGCTCCCCAGTCCCCCGCGGTAGGTGTGCGCGATGTAAGGCGCGGCCAACACCAGGAAGAGGGCGCAGAAGCTGAGGATGGCCTTCGCGCGGGAAACAACGACCTTCCGGTTCGTGACCAGCTCATAGAGGGCGAAGAGCAGGATGAGGAAAGGCACGATCTTATAGGCCTGGTAGGTGTAGAGGCCCATCGCGAAGAGGGTGGCGGCCGCGTAGAAGGCCCAGCGTTTCCCCGTGCGGATCCCGTAGAGCAGGAAAGCGAGGGTCCCGAAGGTGTAGAGGGGCACTTGGTTCGTGGGGAACCCGTTGCGGGCGAAGTTGATGTTCCAGCGCATGACGGACAGCAAAGCCAGCCCGACGAGGGCCACGCGGGGACCCGCGATCTCGCGGAAGGTCCAATAGACGAGCGGGAGGGTCGCCAAGGACATCATGGAGAAGAAAAGGTAGAAGGCCCCTTGGGAGACAGGCATGACCAGGAACCAAGCCGCCAATTGGTAGAGCAGGAGCGCGGGGTTCTGGAAGACGTCGAACTCCCAGACGGGCAGGAACCCCTCATGGAGGATGCGAAGGGCCGACCACCCCTCCATACCCTGGTCGATGAACATGCCGGAAGGAACGGACCCGATGCGGAAGATGCGGAAGAAGGCCGCCACGACCATGATGACCGCGAAGGCGGTCCATTCGGTGCGGGGTTTCAAACCTTCCCTGGGGCCTTGGGAACGGAAGCTCTCCTTCAGGAAGGCCCAGAAGGCCTTGGGCGAGAACTTGCCCCCGGGCCAGGACGCCAAGAGGATGCCGCCCCCGAAGAGGGCCGCCGCCAAAAGATAGGGACCCCATTGGATCCATCCGGGGAATGTCGGGGTTGCGACCACCGCTTCCTGTGCCTTCCAGCCGAGCCCCAGGCCCACCAAGACCAAGGCGGCGCCGGGCCAAGTCCCCTTGCCCAACTTGGACGGCTGGGTGCGGGTGGGGGCCTTCGAGCGGGAGGAGCGATCGGCCGCGGCCTTCCCTCCCTTGAACTTGAGGGACTTGAGAGAAGGGAGCGACGGTAACGACGGGAGCTTGGGGAGGGCGAAAGCCTCCGAGAGGAAAGCCCCGGCTTTGCGGACCTTCAAGGACCAATTGGGGGAAGAGGCCTTTCGGGACTTCTTCCTCTTTTGGGAGGCCATGGTTCCCTCTTAAGGGTTGGATGGGCGCGGAACGGAACGGGGTGGATTCTATCGTAAGGGGCCGGGACTTGCCAACCGGGAAGGGCCTAGGCCTTGAAGGAACGGTCCTTCTTGGCCGTGGCGTAGAGCAGGAGCCCATTGACCACAAAGACGTCCTGGAGGGTGAACCCGTTCTCCGCCAGGGTCTCCCTCAGGCGGGTCTTGGTGAAGTGGTGGATATGGCCGCAGCGGTACTTGTGGTACACGCTCCCCTTCACGTAGCCCATGTAGAGGCAGTTGAGGTTGAAGAGCACGAAGAAGGGGCCCATGAAGAAGTCATAGGGCACCGTGATGAGGAAGGTCCCCTCGTCCTTGAGGACGCGCCTCACCTCCGCCAGGACCGACTTGTGGTCGAACACGTGCTCCAAGACCTCGCTCATGAGCACCAGGTTGAACCCCCGCGTGGGAAGACCCGTCTTGCCGAGGTTGGAGGCCACCTTGAAGTCCTTCAGGCGCTTGTTCTTCTTGGCCCATTTGAGCATCTTGGCGTTGATGTCCACGCCCGTGACGGGCAGCTCGTGCACGTTCCACCAGCAATTGCCGCAACCCAGGTCCGCCATCCTCATGCCCTTCTTGAAGTGGCCCATGACGAAGGCCGTCATGCGCTCGTAGCGGGAACGGTGGTACCAGGCCCGGAACTTGCTCACCTTGGTCTCGTCCGTCTGGTCGTCGTAGAAGCTCTCGTTCATCTCCCGGTACTCCACCTCCGCCATCTTGGCGGAGCTGAAGGTCGAGACCCGGTTCAAGAGGATGTTGGAGGCGGCCAGGATGGATAGGGAGGCCAAGAGGGCCGGGAGCAGGCTCCAGTCCCGGGCCAGGAAGACCCCCAACAGGAGGGCCCCCGCTAGGGACACGAAGAAGCTCAAGAAAAGATGGAGCCCCAGGGAGGTCCTCATGCGGATCTCTTGGTTCTCATAGACCACGTGGTAATAGAAATAGTGGAAGACCTGGTTGAGGAGGGTCCCCAGGAAGAAAGCCGTCCGGGGATCCCACCCCGATCTCTCCACCAGGAGCAGGGTGGTCCCAGCGTTGACGACCGCGCCCAATACCCCTCCCAAGAGGAAGATGAGGGAGGCCGGATGACGCCAGCGTTGCATCAGGACAGGTTCACCCATCTCAAGCCCCCTTCTTCGCGGAGATGAAATAACAGGCCCCGGGCCGTCCGTCGGCGTTCAAGGCGTCCCTCAGCCACCAGGTGGCGAAGGCCTTGACCGGTCCACGCGGCCCCACGACCCAACGTCCCAGCAGAGCCTTGATGAACTTGGAGGGCGAGGCGAGCCACATCCAGCGCTCGTAAGTATAGAAGGTCGGCATGGGCACCAGGTAATCCGCTTTCTCCACCCTGAGCCCGGCTTTCTTCAGGCGCTTCGTCCAGGTGGCGGCGTCATCCACGTGGAAATGCTTGAAGACCTTGTTGAGGAACCCGATGTAGGCCTTCCCCAAACCCGGCAGGCCCATCCGCTCGAAAAGCACCGTGAAGTAGGGACGGTTGTACATCTCGCTGGGGACCGTGATGAGGAGGCGTCCCCCCGGCTTCAACACCCGGTGGATCTCCTTCAAGGCCCCGTCGATGTCCGGGATGTGCTCCAACACGCAGTTGCTGACCACCGTCTTGAAGGACTTCGAGGGGAAAGGCATCTGGGTGGCGCTCACGCAGAGGGCTTGGCCGTAGCTGCCGCTCGCCTGGGCCCTTCCCACTTCCCCCTCGTCCAGGTCGATGCCGGCCTCCAGCTTCTCCCCGAAGGCCACGCGGGCCAGGAAGCCATCCCCGCAACCCACGTCCAGCACCGGATGGACCAGCTTTTCCTTGGAGAATCTGTGGCATTCCAGGGAACGCCAGAAGGCCATGGCGATGGGGCACTTCTCGAGGTAATGGAGGAAGAATTCCTCGCGGGTCCTGGGCAAGGTTTGGGCCTTCTTCTCGGCTCGGGCGGTCATCGTTTCTTCCTCTTTCTTTTTTTATCCTTCCGGGGACCGAAAGGCCAAAAGACGGCCTTGAGCCAGACCGTGACGGTCTCGGGCCAACCCCAACGGACGCCCCTGCCCCAGATCCAAAGGGCGATGAGCCCCAACCAGGCCGGGAGGGAGATGGCCGACCCCAGGAGCAGGTAGTTCGGACGGAAGACCATGCGGACCTCATGCGCCCCGGCGGTCGGCAGGAAGACGGCCCGGAAGGGCCCATTGGCCTCCAAGAGGGGGACCTGTTCCCCGTCCACGAAAGCCCTCCATCCGGGATAGATGTTATCGGAAAGGAAGAGATAACAAGGCTTCGGAACCTCCACTTTCGCGGTGACCTCGGTATCCCGATAGGTGAGGCTGGTCGGCTCCCCCAGGAAACCCGGTTCACCCTCGAAGGGGACCCCCTTCCCCGTGATCAGGACCTGTTCCCTCGGGTCGGACCAGCCCTTTTGGATGGTCAGCACGGAGGAACGCGTATCGGGTGACGCCACGGCCTTCCCCACCAGGAAACAACGGGGCAGGGCCTTCTCGTTCACGTAATGGTAATAGTAGGTCTTCAGGGCCATCCGCCAGCGCCCTCCCTTGTCCAGCTCCTTGTTCTCGGTCTGTAGGTAACGTAAGCGAGCGAGGTCGGACAGGGGCCCGTCGAAGTCCCTCTCCAGTTCGACCCGGAAATGGCCAGCCTCCTTCAGGAACATCATGTCGCTCCCCTTCAATTGCCCGACCTTGAAGAGGATGTTCGAGTTCACCCAGCTCATGGGCTGGATGCGGGACAGGCTCTTGTCCGTCACGATCTCCTCGCTCAAGGGAGCGGGGAACATGTTCTTGGCCTCCCAAAAACCGAAGGGCTTGGCGGTGAAGAAGGGCTTGGCGTAGCGCCACAGGTCGAACCCCGTGAGGGCCACGAGACCCAAGGCGAGCCCGTAAAGGGGAAGGGTCTTGGCCCAACGGGGCCGTCCCGACCCGCCCTTCACCAGGTATTTGCGCACCAGGTGGTCCAAGGCCAACCCGGCGCAGAGGACCATGCAAAGGGTGGTCACGATGTTCAAGCGGCTGATGCTACGGCTCATCCCGAAACCCGGCACCAAGTGATAGAAGAGCTTGAAGAAGAGCTCGCCCAACATCGCGGATCGGCCCATGGACATCAGGTAGAAGAGGATGGCGGTACCGGCCAGGAAAGCGTAGAGCCTCGAGACCTTGGCCACGCGCCAGGTCCCCACCAACAGGAAGACGAGGAAGACCGAGGCGATGCGGATGAGCCAGGGCGAGGGGTGGCGTGGGTCCGGCGAGAGGCTTGTGGCCCAGGCCATCACCCCCAGGACGGCGAGCGCCCCCAGGAAACCCGTCAGGACATAGGCCCAGGACCTCCGGGCCAAGAGATAGAGCCCCCCCAGGAAGAGGAGGAAAGGCACGACCCCCACATAGATGGCCGACTCGGTGTAGCTCCAGCGGCCCTCCTCGCTGTAGTCGCCCTTGATGGGGTCGCCCACGTAACCGGGACGAAGCAGGTAGTTCAGGTTATCGGGCACTTGGAAATCGGACATGATGAACTCGTAGCCCCATTCGGACCGGTTGCTGTGCCCCTTGAACTCCAGGAAGGGCAGGAGCATGCAGGAGACCAGGATGAGGAAGGCGCCCACGTAAAGGACCGAAGCCGCGGCCAGGCGCTTGAGGTCCAGGAGCCCCCGCCACCAACAGGCCAGGAGGTAGAGACCGCAAAAGAGCATCCCGTAGTAGGCGATCTGGGGATATCCCTCGAAGAAGGAAAGGGCCGTGCAAGCGGAGGCACCCAGGAGCCAGGCGAGGCTTTGTCGCGCCACCCCCTGGTGGAGGAAAAAGACCATCCAGGGGATCCAACAGGCGGCGAGCGGCATGGAGAATTGGCCGAACCAATGGTGCGTGTTCATGAAGGCCTGGAAAGCGAAGGCCGCCCCCGCCACCACCCCTCCCTCCCAACGGCAGCCCCAGGCCTTGAGGAGGGCGTAAACGCCCAACGCGGCCAACCATAGGTGCAGGAAATTCTCGATGGCGAAAGCGTATTGGAGCTTGTCGTGGAGGGCCAGGAAGATCACGTTGAAGGGGGAGAAGGCCGCCACGCTCGGATGCGCCACGAAGGGGATGCCCAAGGCCACATAGGGGTTCCAAAAGGCCGGATGGCCTTCCAGGAGACTGCGGACCCAATAGAACTTGAAAGGGTAATGGATGCCCGTGTCGGCCGCGGTCATGGGCATGAGTTGGGGATGGGTCATCTGGTGCCAGGCCACCGCCAGGCTGAAGGCGAAAAGACCCCAAGCCACCCAGAAACCTTCCGAATTCGGGACCCAGGAAAGCAGGGACCAAGACCGATCACGCGACCTAGACATTCCGACCTCCCGCTTTGGGGAATCCAGGATGGAGCCGGAGCCATAGGGCCCGGCCCAGGTACTTCAGGAGGGTGGTCAGTCCCAATTTGGACTCGCCCCTGGTGCGGTCCACGAACTCGATGGGGACCTCCACGACCCTCAACCCTGCACGGAAACATCGAAAGAGGATCTCCGAGACCGTGAAGGGGTCCCGGGCCTTCAAGGTGGCCACGCTCAAGGCCTCCAAGGCCCTTTTGGAATAGGCCCTGTACCCGGTGCTGGGGTCCTTCACCTTGAGGCCGAGGACCCACTTCAGATAATGACGGGCGAAACCGCTCACGAGCCGCCTGTGGAAAGGCCGGTCCATGTCCTTCCCGCCCTCGACATAACGGCTCCCCAGGACCACGTCCGCCCTTCCCCGCAGGATCGGCGAGAGCAGGGCCGGGAGGTGCTTGGGTTGGTGGGAAAGGTCCGCGTCCATCTCCACGACCGCGTCGGCCTTGAGACGCAAGGCCTCGAGGAAACCATCCCGCCCCGCCCAACCCCGTCCCTTCACCGAACGGTCCCGCAAGAGGAGCTTGAGCTTCTTGTCCCGCGCCATCATGCGGCGGACCTCTAGGTAAGTGCCGTCCGGGGAGGAATCATCCACCACGAGCACGACGGCCTGGGGCGCGTAGCGATGCAGACCCGCCACCAGCTCACGGATATTCGAACGCTCGTTGTAAGTGGGGACCAGGATCACGGTCCTCAAAAAAAGCCCCGGCCCTCGGAGGACTCCCACCCTGTGGTTCCGACCATCATGACCTCAGGGACTTGTTTTGATGAAACGAAGGTTCACCCAATCCGCCTGGTCATAGTTCCGGTCCCCGGCCGGGTCCACTTCCAGGACCATTTGCCGGACCCCGGTCACGTCCAGGTCGATGGGGATCGGGGGGCTCTTCACGCCCAGCAGGGGGCTCTGGTAAAGCTTAC
>Ga0315912_10004031_pt1 | contig 14141 bp, 6 predicted proteins | sample VfabasoilMG_FD_204469 | JGI IMG/M metagenome (GOLD analysis project Ga0315912, IMG submission 204469) | Garden soil microbial communities collected in Santa Monica, California, United States - V. faba soil | ecosystem: Environmental > Terrestrial > Soil > Garden | place: USA: California... | reverse complement strand
CGAGCAGCGCCTGTGGAAGCAGGCGCGGACCGCCTACGAGCTCCTGTCCCGGGCCAGCGCGCTGCCGGTAGCAGGTCCGATGCTCTCGGAGGTCCTGCGTGGAGTGACCTCCATCGCACCGCTCTACCCCCGGCGCGACCTCTCCCCACCGACCGTGCCGACGCGGCTCCTCGCCCATTTCGGCCAGCGGGGTATGGGCCGCGGCCTCACCGCTCGCCTGCAGCGCGGAGACCGCATCCTACTCACCACCTTCTTCGGGCCGGCGGTTCTCTCGGACCTCGCTGGCTGCGAGCGTTTGTATTGCGTCGTCACCGACAGCGACGTGAACCGGGTCTGGGCCAGGCCGGAGGCAGGGCGCACGAACGTGGTCTATCTCGCCCCGACCGAGCGCGTGCGCCGCCGACTGAAAACCTACGGGGTGCCCTCGGACCGCATCCTGGTCACCGGCTTTCCCCTGCCCCACCGGCTGGTGGGTGGCCCCGGGGCGCCGGACCTCAAGCAGAACCTCCGCCGCCGGCTAGCGGCACTCGATCCCCGTGGGCGCTTCCTGCGCGAATGCCGGGACGAGGTCGCCCACTTCCTCGGCGAGACGACGGCTCCTGGCAAACCGGTTCACCTGGCGTTCGCCGTCGGCGGTGCCGGCGCACAGAGCGAGATGGTCGAGCGCTTCCTGCCGAGCCTCGCCAAGCGCCTGCGCCGGGGCAAGATGCGGCTGACGCTGATTGCTGGCGTTCGGCAGGAGGTCGCGCAGGTCTTCCGGGACGCGGTGGCACAAGCTGGCCTCACCCCCGAGCTGGACGACGGCACCATCTCGATTCTGCTTGCCGACTCGCACCCAGAGTACTTCGCAAAATTCGACGAATTGCTCGAATCGGTGGACGTCCTGTGGACCAAACCCAGCGAGCTCACCTTCTACGGAGCGCTGGGCCTGCCGCTGATTCTCTCTTCCCCCGTGGGCAGTCACGAGCGCTACAACGCGCGCTGGGCCCTCCACTCCGGCGCCGCAGTTCGCCAAAGCGATCCACGACATGCCGGCGATTGGCTCTGGGAAATGCTGAAGGATGGAACCCTCGCTGGCGCTGCTTGGACGGGATACATGCGCATGCCCAAGTTTGGCCTCTATCGCATCATCGAAGAGGTCCTGGGTCCGCCCGCGCTCGAACGTTTGCTCGGCCGCGGCGGCTCGCTCTCGGGCGGCCTCAGCAGCTTGCACAGCCCCGACGACGACGCGCCGGGTGCGCCGACCGATGCCGAACTGCATGGCAGCGTGAGCGAAACCACCACGCACTAGCCTCATTCCCGCGGCACTGCGCGCGCCACAAGCAGAGCACTGCGCGCGCTCTCAACCGAGCGCCGTCACACCGTTGCCGAAACGTTTCCGACGAGGCACTCCTGCGTCAATTGCGAGGTTCATTATCGCCGCCGATGATGCGATCTCCGGGCGTCACCGGGCAGAATGAGAACGCGCCAGAGAGCGCGGCTTTCTGGCCGTCTCCGGATCGCGCGCTGGGTCGGGGGCGCCCGTCGAAAGCGCCCCGACGGTTGCAAAGCTTGCTGCCGTTTCTCGATCAATCATCAAGCGGGCCCAGTGCCCGCTTTCTTTTTTCGCCCCGTCCGATCAGCGGAGGTCCGATCAGGCGAGCTCCGAGCGGGCGAGGTCCGGTCACCCGAGGCCCGAGCCTCGCGCGCCCGAGATTCGCGGAGAACAGCGAAAGGAGGAAGCGATGCAAGTCGCGGTAATTTCCGATCTACACCTGGGGCGAGGTGGACCCACGGACGCCTTCGAACACGACGACCACGAGTTCTTGCGCTTCTTGAGCTATCTCGAGGCCAATTTCGAGCGCATCGTCCTTTTGGGAGACATCTGGGAGACGCTCACCGCCAAAGCTCCCCGCGCACAAGTGGCCGAACTTCGGGCAGCTCAGGAGTACCACGGCGAGATCTACCGCCGCTTCGAGCGCGCACCCTACCGCTACGTCCACGGCAACCACGATCTCGTCGCTGGACCCGCGATGGGCGCGCCGGAGGAGTACGCGCTCGAGGCGGACGGCGTCCGCATGCTGTTCATGCACGGGCACCAAGGGGATAGGCTGTGCTCGCACGGCCGTCCGCTGTCCGAATTTGGCGTATGGCTCGGCGCATGGCTGCGCCGCATGGGCCTCGGGGCAGTCTACCGCTCGCTCGCCGGACTGGAGAACGCTCGGAGCGGTCGCGAAGAGGAGTGCTCGGTGCGCCGCTGGGCCCTCTCCCAGGCACGCTTGGCAGCAGCCGACCTCGTGGTGACGGGACATACGCACGTGGCCGCCAAAGCCGAAAGCGGCAGCCGGTTGTTCCTGAACAGCGGCACGTGCTCGAATGGCAACATCAGCTTCCTGGCTCTCGACAGCCGGCTCGGCCACTACGAGGTTCACCAGGGCTACTGAGCCACACGCCCTCGCCCTGCATGCCCTCCGCGCCCACGCTCTTGCTCCTCATCGGCCTCACGGCCGTCCTCTTGCTGTGGGTCGCATACGCCGTCACCTGGCGCACCGCTCGCTCGAACTTTCCCGCGGCTACGCCGAAGCGGCGCGGGATCTCGGTGCTCAAGCCGCTCAAGGGCGTCGAGCAAGGCTTGGCTGACAACCTACGGGCGATGCTGGGGCAAACGCACCCGGACTTCGAGGTCATCTTCGGCGCCGACGACGAGCAGGACCCCGCACTGGAGCTCGCCCGCAGCATCAGCGCCGAGTTCCCCGATCGCCGCACGCTCGTCGTCTCTGGCAGCGCTACGGACGGCCTCAATCCCAAGGTGCGGCTCCTGCAGCACCTCGAGACCTTCGCTCGCCACGACCTGGTCTTGGTGTCGGACTCCAACGTCCGCCCCGGTCCGGGCTACCTTTGCGCTCTCGAAGACGTGCTGGCCGCGCGCGGGGCGGCGCTCGTGCATTCCGTGCTCGCCGCTTCGATGGGCAAGACGCTGGGCGAACGGCTCGAAGACATCCAAATCTCCGGTTGGGTGGCAGCCTCGGTTTGCTTCACCAGCGAGCTCGGTGACCCGGTCGTGATTGGCAAGGGCATGCTGATGGAGCGTTCCGCACTGGCGGCCGTCGGTGGCTTCCAAGGCGTGCGTGACATCCTGGCCGAGGACTACATTCTGGGCCGGCGCATGCGCAAAGCCGGCTATCGCGTTGCCCTGTGCCCGGAGGTGCTCTTGGTCATCAACTCCGGGCGCGGCATCTCCGGCTTCTTCAACCGCCACGTCCGCTGGGGTCAGATGCAGCGCACCATCTATCCAGTCGCTTTCTTCGCCTCGCTCGCAGCGCAGCCCACCCCGTTCCTGATCTTGGCTCTCGCACTGGGCCACGGCATGGTTGCTTGGACAGCCGGACTCGTCTTGCTGGCGAAGTGGCTGTCCGAGCTCGGGCTGGCGCGGTACGTGGCCGGTCGCTTGGCCTTTCGCACGGCCTGCGTCCTGCCGCTCAAGGACGTCCTGTTCGTCGGCGTGTGGTGCGCGGCACTGGTCAAGCGCACGGTGGATTGGCGAGGCCACCGCATGCGCGTAGGCCCAGGCAGTCGGCTCATGCCGCTGCCGACTCGTCAGGGCGCTTCGGTGCTCGGCTAGAGCTGGCCCGCGAGTGTCGGCTCGCGAGAATTGGCTCTCTAGCGAGCACGCTCTAGCGAGCACGCTCTAGAGGCGGCCGCCGAAGGCCGACCTCGAGTCACCCTTCGCGGGCGGAGGAGGAGGGGCCGCCGCCGTCGGAGTCGGACGAGCCGCGGGAGCCGGCTTCTTCTTTGCAGGGGCCGCAGCCGCCGTGGGCTTGTCGGCCTGCGGCTCGGGAGCAGGGGGCGGTGCCGCGACCGTGGGCGCCGGCGCCGGGGCCACTTTCGCCGCAGCGGGGGCCGGCAGTGCTTCGCTGGCCGAGGCCTCCGCGCCCTGGTCCTCCACCCGCGGTGGTGGAGATGCCGCCTCTGGCGGCGGTGCCTTGGGCCTGGCCAGCCAAACGGCGAGCCCGACGATGACGAGCGCAAAGGCGGCGATCAGGCCGTAGCCCTTGCGCGATTTCCCCCTGCCTTCGTCGGCGGTCTGCGTGAACGCGGCGACGGTCCTACTGCCTGCCGGAGTCATCGGGCCGGGCTTGGTGGTCGAAGTGAGCAGCGGCCGCCGAGAGGCGACTGGCAGCGTCGGCAGACCCGACGGCAGGCCATCGCTGCCGATCGACAGCCGCCCGGAGTCGAGCACGCGAATGATGCGTTCGGCGGAGGTCTCGGCGCGCCGCTCGGGCCCGAACGGCACCAGGGCCACCGCAAGCTCCGCCAGATTCTTGAAGCGCAGATCGCGGTCGCGCTGCAGCGTGCGAGCGACGATGTGCGCCAGCTCTTCGGGCACGTCTGGGCGAACGCTGGTCAAGAAGGGCGCGTCGACCCCGCTCACCTTGAGCACGAGCTCGGGGAAGGTCTCCGCCTCGAAGGGAACCTGACCCGCCAAGAGCTCGTAGAGCACGGCACCCAGGGACCAGATGTCACTCTGAGCGTCTGCGTTCTTGGCCGAGAGGAGCTGCTCGGGCGCCATGTAGTGCGGCGAGCCCATGACCGTTTGGGTCTTGGTCATCGACAAGTCGGTCGGCGAGCCAGCGAGCTTGGAGATGCCGAAATCCAGGACTTTCACCGACAAGAGACCGTCGGCGCGACGGACGCAGAAGAGGTTCGCGGGTTTGATGTCACGGTGCACGATGCCGAGCGCATGCGCCTCCGCGATCGCCTCACCGGCTTGCAGCACGAATTCCACGGCTTGCTCGATGCCGAGCGCACCATGGTCGCTCACCCAATGGCCCAAGTCCTGGCCGTCCAGGTACTCCATGACCATGTAGGGCGCCCCGGTCTCGAGCGTGCCGACATCGCTCACGCGCGCAACATGCTCGCTCTTGATCTTGACCGCCGCCCGCGCCTCGCGGGTGAATCGCTCTACGGCCTCACGATGCTTCAGCATCGACGGCAGCAGCATCTTGATGGCGACCTGCTGATCCAGCTGCAAGTGGTACGCAGCTACGACGACCCCCATGCCGCCGGCTCCGAGGACACGGTCAACGCGGTACTTCCCGGCCAGGACGGCACCAATGGGCACCTCGATCCCGCTCTCCTCCGATTCATCCATGCTGCGTACCGTCCAAGTCCCCATCGCGGGTATAGCAGGCTCCCGCCGAGGGTGCCTTCCCTACACCCGCCCCGGCACCGGGGGCCTCTCACGAGCTGGGTTGGGCTGACCTGGGCAGGCATGCCGCCCGGGCCTTCGGCCGTGGCGAACGCCCAGCGGGTCCGCCCAGCGCGCGTCCGGCTACGAGACAGCGGCCTGCGAGACAGCCGCCTGCGAGACAGTACGTTCACACTATTTCCAAAGTTTCACCCCTGCGCGCCCAAAAAATCGATTCCGCGCCGATGCGAATCCCTGATAACTTCTTGCGTAGGCCGGTTCGCCTTGGAGCCGAGCCGCGAGCGTCGAGGAACGAAGTTGAAAAAGCTGTTTGTGGGCAACCTTCCGTGGTCAGCGACGGAAGGCGACGTTGCTAGTTTGTTTGCTGAATTGGGTGAAGTGTTGTCCGTGCGCGTGGTGGCTGATCGTGAGACCGGTCGGTCCAGGGGATTCGCCTTCGTAGAGCTGGACGACGCAACCGCGGACCGGGCACTCGAGCAGGAGTTCGAGCTCGAGGGCCGGACGCTTCGAGTGAACGAGGCTGAGGAACGCGCACCGCGCGGCGGCGGCGGCGGCTTCGGTGGCGGTGGCGGTGGCGGCTTCGGTGGTGGCGGCGGCGGCGGCGGTCGCGGTCCCCGAGGCGGCGGTCCCCGAGGCGGCGGTGGCGGCTTCGGCGGCGGTGGTGGTGGCTACGGCGATGGCGGGGGCGAAGAGCGCCGGCGCGGTGGCGGCGGCGGTCGACGCGGCGGTGGCGGCGGCGGTCGACCCCCTCGCCGTTGATCCGTTCCGCGCGGTCTTACTCCGCCTGGCTCAGAGGCGACCTTCGATGCCGAGGCCGAAGGTCGGGCCGGACTGGTTGACGAGGAAGCCGTACTGGTCGTAGGCCGTAGCGCCTGCCCCACCAATGAGCACCTTGGCAAACCAGCTGTGGCGGGAGCCTGCACCCGCCATCAAGAGGCGAATGCCGATGTCGCCGAACGCGTAGCTGCGTTGCCCCGCGCCGCCACCCATGAGCAGCCACAGGCCGTAGGCCAGTGGGATCTGCCCTTCGGCGCGAAAGCTGCCGAAGCTGGCGATGCCGCTCGACAGCACTGCGCTCGTCCTCGCGCGCAAGTTCAGGCCGTCCTCGGCGCCGATGCGGAAAATCGGCGAAAACAGGAGCCCCGCCTGCGTACCCGCGCCTGCCTGGGCCGGGGTGGCGCTGCCGACGCCGACGCCGAAGCCAATCTCCGCCAAGCGCATGCTGATGCTGGGCGCAACGTAGGCTTCGATCGCTCCATTGACCGAGCCGAAGGGGGGTGCTGCTGGCTCGACTGCGGCGGTGAGCTTGGCCTTGGCGCCCAGGCGCATGCGCACGAAGGCGTCGACGAGCACGCCAGATTCCTTTTGGTCGAGGCCGAGCCACGGGCGCATGACCAGGCCGAAAGAAACCGGATAGGCCGCCTGCGGGGGCGCTTCGAGCGAGCCCGTCGGATCGTGATCGGTGAAGTAGCCCACCGAGCCGACCGGCACCTCCTCGTTGATGCCAATCGCCACATGAAAGGTCCGGTTGTTGACGCGCACGATGCGCCCGACTGAGGTTTCGTCGCCCCGATCGTCCTGGAACGCTACGCGCATCCCGCGGGTGATCTTCACGGACCACTGCGTCTCGAGGACGAGCGCGCCATCCCTGCGCTCGACCACCTTGCCGAGCGGAGTTCCTGGCATGAGCTTGTCGGCGTTGGGATCCTTGGGCTTGGCCACTACGCGATCGCTGCCCGCGGGCGCGCCCTCGCTGACCTCGGCGGGCACTGGGGCTGGCGCTGCCGGGGCGACGACTGGTGGGGGCGCGGCGGGCGCAGGGGCAGCTACGGCGGCGGGGGCCGGGGCTGGCGCGGGCGCTGGGGCCGGTTGGGCAGCCGGAGCCGGAGCCGGCGCAGGCGCTGCGCTCGGCGGCGGCGCCGCGGGCTGCGGCGGAGTGAGCGTGGTCTGCGCCGCGGCTTCCGCGCAGACCAGGGACAAGCTGCAAAGGCAGGCGAAAGTGCCGAAACGAGGCGCACGGTTCGTGGGGCGAAAACGAAGTAAGGTCATGTTTGTGGGATCATGACGGAAGGCGCAGCGCTTGAGAAGGGCAAGCGCTTTTGCACCTGAAGGGCCGAGGGGTGGCCAGCGGGCCGATTTGCCGCTCCAGCCAGCGCGAAACCGCTACCCCGGCGCCACGACCTCGAAGGTGACGCTCGACAGCTCGCTGCCACGGGCGTCGACCAGGCGCGCGCGGTGAGTGCCGGGATCCATGGTGATTGCCAGCTTTCCGCCCTGCGGGTCGAGCGCACGGCCATCGACGACGAGGCGGGCTCCCGCAGGCACCGGCGATGTGCGCACGACGACTTCGGCTCGAGGGGCTCGCGTCGAGAGGCGCGCACCCTCTGCGGGGAAGAGGATGCGAGGGCTCTCCGTAAAAGCAAACGCCCGCTCTGCGGCCTTCGACGAAAGCCGAGTGACGCTCGAGGGCCTGGAGCCCGTGGGCAGGGTGCGCCCCGCGCGCGCTTCGACCAGCACCTGGACGGCAAGCGGCGCGGCGCCGCGCGCGCCCGAGGTCTTGATCATCGGACGGCCATCGAAGTTGCCCACCCAAACGCCCACGGTCAGGTCTGCGTCGTAGACGAACGCCCAAGCATCCCGGAAGCCGGTCGAGGTCCCTGTCTTGAGCGCAAACGGCGCCTCCCCTTCGGGCGCGCCCACACCCCCCGGACCGAACATCTCCGCCCGCGCCCGTTCGTCCCGGAGAATGGAGGTGATGAGCGCTGCAGCATGCGCAGTGACGACCTGGCGCTCGTCGACCTCGTTCGGTGGCTCCGTCAGCAGGAGTCGCGGCGTCCGTGTGCGCCCGCCCCGAGCCAAGGCAGCGTACGCCCCGGTGAGCTCGAGCAAGGTGACCTCTCCGCCGCCGAGCGAAAGCCCGAGACCGTAGTGATCGGCATCCCGGTCGAGCGACGCGAGCCCAAAGCTCCTGAGCGCCTCGAGCCCGCGCGCCACGCCGAGCCGATCGAGCACGAACACCGCAGGCACGTTGAGCGAGCTCGCGAGCGCCCGCCCCATGGGGACCGGCCCACGAAAGCGGCGGTCGTAGTTCTCGGGGGTGTAGTGGCCGCCGGTCGTTCTGAAGGTGAGTGGCTCGTCCGGTAGGATGCTCTCGGCGTCGAGGCCGAGCTCGTCTACGCCGGCTGCGTACAGGAAAGGCTTGAGCGCGGAGCCAGGCTGGCGGGGACTTTGGACACCGTCGTTCTGGCCGAGGTCGCGGGTGGCCTCGGGGTCGTGCGAACCAACGTAGGCGAGGACCTCCGCGCTCTCGGTGTCGATGACCACCACGGAAGCAGCGCTGGCTCCACTCTGCGCAAGGCGCCTTTGATGCGCGCGCGTCAGCTCCTCGACTCGCCTTTCGAGACCGAGGTCGAGCGTGGTCACGAGCTCGCTTGCGCCCGGATGGGTGCGAGCGATGCGCCGGCTTAGATGCCACGCTCCCGGCCACGGCGCGTGCGGGCGGAGCGCAGCCGGCGTGGACATGGCCAGCTCGACGTCGCGGGCAGGGACGAGCCCGCGTTCCGCCGCGCGGCGTAGGATCAGATCGCGCCGCTCGCGCGCCCGCTCGAGATGGCGTTCGAGATCGTAGACGCTGGGCCCCCGCACCGTCGCCATCAAGAGGGCCGTCTCGCCGAGATCCAGCGCAGCGATCGATTTGCCGAAATAGCGATCGCTGGCCGCAGCCATGCCCGAGATGCGCGGCCCGAAATGCACGCGGTTCAGGTAGGCCATCAGGATCTGGTGCTTGGACAGAGAGCGCTCGATGCGCAGTGCCAGCGCAATCTCGTGGAGCTTGCCCCAAAGGCTCTTGGGCCGCGCAAAGCAGCTCCGCGCAAGCTGCTGGGTGATGGTGCTGGCGCCAGACACGATGCGCCCGCTCGTGAGCGCCTGTACGGCGGCACGCCCCATCGCCAGGGGGTCGACCCCCGGATGCGACCAGAAGCGGGCATCCTCGGCCGCCACCAGAACGGCCAGGGTGTGCGGCCCGAGGTCGCTCGCGAGCGCGCGCTCCTGCCACACGTCCCCCTCCCCCCGCAGCCGAGCCAGGAGCTCCCCGTTGCGGTCCAGGATGCGCAGGCCTGGCCGCTCGGGCGACAGGAGCACCTCCGGCAAGGGCATGCGGTAGGAGCAGAAGACGAGGCCGAGCGTCGAGACCAGCAGAGTGAGCGTGGCGACGGCGAGCGTGCGCAGAGAAAGCGCGAGCGCTCGCCCGAGCTCCAAGCGGCGTGCCCACTTCACCATCACTTCACCTCCACGATGCGCGCCGCCGTGCGCGCGAACACTTCTTCTTGGTACATTTCCATCACGCGCGTAGGCGGTGTCACGAAGCGGCCCGGCGTCGTCGCGCGAGCGAGGTAGCGATAGCGATAGAGCCCCGGCGGCATGTCATCGACGAAATAGAGCACCCGGTCGTCCTGGATCTCCTCACGGAACCAAGCGTACGAATAGCCGTCGGGGCTGGTGGACGGCTGCGGACCGCCGCTCGTGCTCAGGTGAAAATCCACGGCTTCGATGCCGGCCGGCAACGGATCGTCGATGACGACGAAGCGGCGACGCGAAGGCACCAGCACGGTGACCTCGCTCATGAGCAAGGACGAGGCGGCGAAGCTCGGCTGATCCGGGAGCGCTACTGGCATTTCCTGAAGCAGGCTCGGGTCGACGGCCGAAAGCGCGCGCTCGACGACGAAGCCCTGCTCCAGAGGCGCCTCGGGCAACTCGCGACGCGCAAAGCGCAAGCGCGCCTCGTAGAAGAGAGTCCCGTCGCCTTCCGCAGCGACGACGAGATCGGCTGGAGGACGCAACTTCGACATCGGCATGGCAAACGTCTTCGCCGCGAGCTTCTGCGGATCGAACGTGACGCGGCCGAGCTCTGCATCGGCCAAGTGGACGCTGGCTCCGAGGCGCCGAGGCAGCTTCTCCTGAGCGCTCGCGTAGCCATCCAGGGCCAAGAGCGAGAACGCAGCTTCTTGCGTGGTCTCCCACGCGCCGTCCTTGCGCGCCTCGAGCAGCGCGCGCACGAGCGCCGGAGCGAGATCCGTCTTCGGCTGTGCAGCCAAGAGGGCGCGCAGCACGAGCGCGTGCAGGCGCACACTGGAGGCGAAGTAGTCCGCGTAGCGATCGGCCTCGGGCTCGATGACCTCGGCGCGGTTGCCGCGCAGAGTCACCAGGCTCTCGATCTCGTGCTGGAGCACCTCGGTTGCCTTGTCGTGCTTGGCCTCGGCGAGACCCCAGAGCAGGATGGCGCGCGCGAACACTGGCATCCGGCTCCTGACGTCGAACAGCGCCTGCAGACTGGCCACGTCGGGATGCCCGAGGCGACCGAGCACGAAGGCCGCGAGCACCGCTTCGGGCAGGCGCTCGGGGTCGCGCAGGGCGGAGAGCTCTTCGAGGTAGCGCTGGCCACGCTCCAGGGCTGGTGCTGGGATCGGGATCTTCTGGCGACGCGCCTCGGCCAGCCCGAAGAGCGCGTACGCAGACACCCACGGCTGACTGCCGGCCGACTCCGGCCAAAAGCCGAAGCCCCCATCACCCTGTTGGCGTCCCAGGATCTCCGCCACCGTGCGTTCACTCAGCGCTCGTCCCTGCTTCTCGCCCTGTCCTCCTGCCGGCTCGAGGTCGAAGCGCCCTCTGAGCCCCTGCATGGCGACCATGGGCAAGAGGCGGCTGGTCAGCTGCTCGGTGCAAGCGTACGGATACTCCTCCAGCTTCTCGAAGCTGCCCTCGAGCCCCACCAGTGCGGACGAGGAAACGGTCACCTCGAGACCACCGACATCCGGTCGGGCCGCTTCGAGCGCAGTCAGGCGTTCGGCGCGCGCACCGTCGGTCCGACCGTACCCGGCGACGGTCTCGATCGGGCTCGGCAGCTCGACCGGCCGCGTGACCGTGACGGCATCCTCGCCGGCGCTCCCTTTGACGCGGAACGAAAAGGTGGCGGGACCCACGTCCTTGGCACGCGCCGGGAACTCCACCCGCACCGAGCCACGAGCTGGAATGTCCACACGGCGCGTCGTCGGCCCCGTGGCGGAAACGCCGCGCGCGTCGAGCCCCACCTCCACGGTCTCTGCCTTCGAGCTTCGGGAGTCGACGACCACCACCGCATGAAAGTCGTCGCCAGCCCGCAAGAAGCGAGGCAGCGCGGGCCGCGCCATCAGCGGCCTACTGACCGTGAGCTCCGTGCGGCCGCTGCCGTAGCGGTCGCGCTCGGACACGGCCATGGCCATGACGCGGAAACGGCCGAGGTTGTCGGGCAGCCGAAAGCGCACGCTGGCTTTCCCGGAGGCGTCGGTGACGAGGCCAGGATGGAAGAACGCCGCGGTGAGGAAGTTCGAGCGCGCGTCCCCGCCGTCACCACCCGGCTCCCCCTTGCTCCCGCCCTGGGACGGATCGAGTCCAACCAAGCGCGCCAGGCCTTCGCGCCCTTCGATGGTCTCCACCCGAAGCGGGCGTGGCCCAGCGAACTCGCTGACCGGGTCCGGCAATTGGTAGCCGCTCAGAGAGAGCACGCCTTCATCGACGACGAACACCGCAACTTCCGCGGCGCTCGGCGCCTTGCCCTGTTCGCGAACCGAGACCGAGAGCGTCACTTCGTCCCGCGGGCGGTACTCCGCCCGGTCGGTGCGCACGTCCACCGCGAGGCGACGAAGCTCGGGGTCGAGACGCAGCTCCGCGTAGCCGATGCGGTAGCCGTCGCCGAGCGGGCGCGCCTTCGAGCCTGCTTGCGCCCTATCTTCGAGCAGGTGCACGCCAACGAAGACGTTGGGCCCGAGCTCCTCGGTCACCGGGATCTCGATGACCGGCGTCGGGCCGCGCAGCTCGACGATACGCGAGGAGAGCACGCCCTCGCGCTCCAGCGTGACCCAGGCGCGCGCCACGGCGAACGGCGACTGGACGAGCAGGCGCGCTCGTTCCCCCGGGCGGTACTTCTTCCGATCGAGCGCGACTTCGACCGAGCCACGTTCGGCGTCGTCGCGGAAACCGGCGCTGCCACTCGCGAGTGAGCTACTGCCGAGCGCGTAGAGCCACGTGGATGCGCGCACTGTGCGACCTTTCTCGTCTTTGCTGCTGGCGCGCAGGACGTACTGACCGGGCCCTTTGGCCGTGAGCGCGCAGACGGGCTTGCCCTGCGCGGTCCCTCGGCAGCGGCCCGAGCTTTCCCGCAGCAGAGTGCGCACGGAGCGCTTGTAGCCAGCCTCCATTTCTTGCTCCACCTCGACCCAGCGCAGGTGGAGAAGCTCGAGCTCCACGCTCTTGCCGAAGACCTCCTTGCCACTCGGGCTCAGTGCGACGACGCTGGGCTCGATGGGCTTGCCGACGTCGAAGAAGCTGGACTCGTTCTGGCGAATGCCGAGGTAGTAGCTGGCCGGATGAACCAAGACGCTCGAACGCCCGGAGAGCGCTTGCCGGGAGACGTCGGTGACCTCCGCTTCGAGCGTGACGCGCTCCGGCCCGCGCTGGCCGGGCAGCTCGAGCTTGACCCGCTGATCGAGTCTCCCGCTCCCATCGAGCTCCGCCTCCGCTTCGGAAAGGAGGGGCGAAGGCGACCCGACTTCGTCCGCGGACCGAGCCGCATCGTCGGTGGTCTCGAAAGCCTCGGACCCCGGCGGGACGAAGTGCTCCTCGCCGCGCGTGACCCACACTTTCGTCTTGGCGCGAGCCATGGCGCCACCGAAGAAGTAGCTCCCGCGAACGCCGAAATCGACGAGCTCTCCCGCTGCTCTTTCGACGGCGCTGGGCGCGACCTCTACCTCGAACTCGGCCGGCCGGTAGTAGCGAACGGCGACGCTCGCCGTGCCGAGCTCTTCCTTGCCGCGCAGGAGGGTGATGGTCCAGCCGCCGACCTGGGCCGTCAGCGGGAAAGACAGCTTTCCGGAGAATGAGCCGAAGCCGTTCGTCTTGACCGAGAGCTTCGAGGCGACCTCACCTTCCGGGCTGGTCAGCGCCAACGTGAGGCTTTCGGGGGGCAAGACCTGGTTCCCCGTGCGCGCGGGGCGCCTCACGTAGCCCTTGACCCAGGCCGACTCGCCCGGGCGAAACAGATCGCGCTCGGCGAAGACGAGCGCCCGATCGCGCACTGGTCCCCAGAAGTCCGTCTCCACCGGCAAGCGCCAGGGGCCGACCGTTTCCCGGCTCGACACCAGGCAGACCTCGGCGCCAGCGCGTACTTCCAGGAGGTCGACCTTCTCGGACCCGGGGTCCGCGGCAAAATCGCCCTCCTTCAGCGTGGCCACGCCGGACGCGTCCGTCGTGACCGCCGAGGTGCCACCCCACACCTCGACGCGCGCTCCCGGCACCGGTGCTCCCGAATCGGTGCTGGTGACCCACACCAGGCCGTGGTCACGGCCGCGCTTCACGGACAGGCCAAGTCGGCTGCGCTGCCCCGTCTTCACCTCGGTCAGCACGCGTCCGTCCTCGCCCTGGTAGCGCACACCGAGTGCAAAGGCCCCTGAGCCTTGGCCGAGCAAGGCGTCCAGATCGACGGGCAGGTTCGCCGCCTTGTTCAAGGGACCACGCGTGAGGTGGCTCTTCTTGACTCCCTTCATCGCCTCGAGCTTCGCGAAACGCTCGCTCCAGTCGGCAGCCTCCAGGGCCGCCAGCTCCCCCAAGCTGAGCTTGCGTGAGAGCACGCTCACCTCGGCGTTCATGCCGTAGACGGACACCGAGCGGACGGTGGGCAGGAGCAGCTGACCCTCGAAGCCGATGCGTGCAGTGGGGCGGTAGTTGCCGATCAGGACCTGCCCGCCTTCGATGGAAACGATCGGTTGCCCGTAGACGTCACGCAGCGCCCCGGTGAGCTCGACCGTCAGCGTTTGGCCCGGCGCCACTTTGGTCGACAGGGAGAGGAAGCTCGTGGTCGCGCCTTCCCACCACTCGGTGTCGGCGGACACCGTCCCCGGCGTGGGGCTGCGCACGCCGC
>Ga0315912_10004030_pt1 | contig 14142 bp, 14 predicted proteins | sample VfabasoilMG_FD_204469 | JGI IMG/M metagenome (GOLD analysis project Ga0315912, IMG submission 204469) | Garden soil microbial communities collected in Santa Monica, California, United States - V. faba soil | ecosystem: Environmental > Terrestrial > Soil > Garden | place: USA: California... | reverse complement strand
GCGCAGCAGATCGGCGCGGCCGCGCGCGCCCGCCTGGCGCAACTGCGCGCTCGGTGAATGTATGAGCCGGTTGGTGAGCAGGCGCGCGACGTCTTCCAGCACCCGTTCCGGATCCTCGCCGAGGCGGAGCCGCCGCTTCGCCTCCGCCAGCACGTCCTGCCTGATGTCGCCGGCCCGGTCGCGCATGGCGCGAATGGTCGCGATGGCATCCCGGGCCCTGATCCACTCCATGAAATTCACCACCTGCGTGTCGATGATTTCCTCGGCCTGCCGCGCGGCTTCGCGACGGTTGCGGATATTTTCATCGATCACCCCGCGCAGGTCATCCACCGTGTAGAGGTACACGTCCTCGAGTTCGGCAGCCGCCGGGTCGACGTCGCGCGGCACCGCGATGTCGACGATGAACATCGGCCGGTTGCGCCGCCGCAGGAGCGCGCGTTCGATGTCGGCGCGCATCAGGATCGGCGCGGGACTCGACGTGGCCGAGACGATGATGTCGGCTTCATCCAGGTGATCGGGCAGCTGCTCCAGCGCAATGGCGTACCCGGAGTGCTGCGAGGCGAGGCGCTGCGAGTGTTCCAGCGTCCGGTTCGCGACGATCATTCTCTTCAGTCCGCTTTCGGCCAGGTGGCGCGCGGTCAGTTCGATGGTCTCGCCCGCGCCGATCAGCAGCGCCGTGTGTCCCGCGAGCTCGCCGAAGATCTGCTGCGCCAGCCGCACGGCGGCGAAGGCGATGGACACGGGGTGGTTGCCGATCGCCGTGTTGCTGCGGATCACCTTGGCCACCCGGAAGGAATTCTGGAACAGCCGGTCGAACAGCTGTCCGGTGGTGCCCGCCTGCACGGCGGCGTGGTAGGCGCCTTTCAACTGCCCGAGCACCTGCGGTTCGCCGAGCACCATCGAGTCCAGCCCGCTCGCCACGCGCAGCACGTGCTTCACGGCGTCCGCGTCGGGGTGCGTGTACAGGTAGGGCTCCAGCTTCGCCCGGCAGCCGTGAAAATCGAGGAACCAGTCCATCGGCCGCTGGCAGTCGTGCGCCGACACGCTGCAGTAGAGCTCGGTGCGGTTGCAGGTGGAGAGAATGACGGCCTCCTCGGCGCCGGACTGCTCCTTCAGATCGCCGAGCGCGCCGGCCAACGCGTCGTTCGCGAAGGCCACTCGTTCGCGCACCTCGACGGGCGCCGTGCTGTGGTTGAGGCCGATGGCAAGAATACTCATGGAGTGCGTCGCGAAAATCGCCGGATGAACCGGAATTCTCCCCGATGGCGGTCTGTACTGCAAGCATAAAACGCTTAAAATTCAACCTGTTGGGCTACAAGGCAAATTCCCGGTCAGCGCTGTCGTTGCCGGTGCCAAGGAACCATGTCCGGGCCGGATCTGTCCTTATTTACCGGGAATCGCTATCGTTGCGCCGATGTCCGGAATCGACCTCCACTATCCCGTTGCACCCCGCGCCGCCCGAGTTTCCGCGCTGACGCTCGTATTGCTGTGGCTCACGGCCTGCGCCACCACACCGGCGGGCCGGCCGGCGAAGGACGCCGGTGCCGCCAAGCCGGCGGCCGTGGAGGAACCCGCGGCGCGTACGGAGCCGGAACGCCCGAAGATCGCCCTGACCGAGGATCTGCTCAATCGCATCCTCGTGGCGGAGGTCGCCGTGCAGCGCGGCCTGCTCGAGGTCGCGGTGAAGAACTACCTCGACCTCGCGCGCGAGACGCGCGATCCGCAGGTCGTCGAACGGGCAACCCAGATCGCCGTGTACGCGCGGAACGCGGATGCCGCGCGTGACGCCGCGCAGATGTGGGTGGAACTCGATCCCGACAATCCCGATCCGCACCAGGTGCTCGCCGTCATGGCGCTGCGCGACGGCGATCGCGAGCGCGCGCTCGAACACCTCCGCAACATCCTCGATCACGCCGAGGGTCCGGTGGACCAGAAGCTGCTGCTGATCGCCAACCTGCTGGGCCGCGAGCAGGATCGCGATCTGATCCTGGCGCTGATGGAGCAGCTCGTAGCCACGCGCCAGGATTCGCCCGAGGCGCTGTATGCCTTCGCGCACGTCGCTGCGCGGCTCGGCGATCTCGATCGTTCACGGCAGCTGCTGGAGCGCGTGCTGGAGCTTTCGCCGCAGAACGACGACGCGGCGCTGAGCTACGTCACCATCCTGCAGCGCCAGGAGCGGACCAACGACGCGCTGGCGTGGCTGGAGAAGACGCTGCAGTCGCGCAAGGACGACGATTTCAACCTGCGCATGGCCTATGCGCGCCTGCTCACCGACGCGAAGCGCTACGACGACGCGCGGCGGCAGTTCGAAATCCTCGCCGTGCAGGCGCCCAACAATCTCGACGTGCTCTACGCGCTGGCGCTGCTGTATCTCCAGGCCGATCGGCTCGACGACGCCGAGGAGCATTTCGAGCGACTGGCGAGCCGCGACGATCGCGGCGACAACGCCCGCTATTACCTCGGCCGCATCGCGGAGGAGCGGAAGGACTGGACCAAGGCCGGGGTCTGGTACCAGGGCGTGCAGGAAGGCGAGAACTATTTCGACGCCCAGGTGCGGCTTGGCCTCACCATGGCGAGACTTGGCAAGGTCGAGGAGGCGCGCGCGCACCTCCGCGGCATCCGCACCTCCGGCGTGGAACAGCAGACGGTGCTCGTGCAGGCGGAGGCGGAACTCCTGACCGACGAGAAACGCTACGACGAGGCCATGAAGATCTACGACGCGGCGCTCGCCGGCGGCGACAATGCGGACCTGCTCTACGCCCGCGCCATGCTCGCCGAGAAAATGGACCGGCTGGACCAGCTCGAGGCGGACCTGCGTAAGATCCTCAAGCAGCAGCCGGATCACCCGCAGGCGCTGAACGCGCTGGGTTACACGCTGGCGGACCGGACGGATCGGCACCAGGAGGCCTACGAACTCATCAAGCGCGCGCTCGAACTCTCGCCGGGGGATTTCTACATCCTCGACAGCATGGGCTGGGTGCTCTACCGCCTCGGCCGCATGGACGAGGCGATCGATTACCTGCAGAAGGCCATGGCGGCCCGGCCCGATCCGGAAATCGCGGCGCATCTCGGCGAAGTGCTGTGGGTGACGGGCAACAAGGACGCCGCGCGCGAGGTGTGGAACACCGCGCTCAAGGCCACGCCGGACGATTCCCTCCTGCTCGACGTGATCCGGCGCTTCAGTCCTTGATCGTTGATGATGCAAAAGCCATCCATGGCTTTGCATCATGACGCGCGCCGAAAAGCGTGGTTTCCGGCGCGCTTTCATTTCAAGGACTCGCGTCCTTGAAATGGCGGTACATTCCTGTACCGCGCGCAGGTTGATGCGACACTTTGTGTCTTGCATCAACCCGCTAATCCCGCGGGCGGCTGACACGGAATGATCGGCCGCCGCTCCATTTCTTCCCTCTTCCAGCCGGCGGCGTTTGCCCTCGTGCTCGCGCTCGCGGGCTGCGCCGCCGCCCCACCGCAGACGGCGCTGCCGGCCGACTGGCTGCGGCGCCAGTCGCTGCTCAATGACCTGCGCGAATGGCGGGTGAGCGGCCGCATCGCGATCCAGCACGCGCGCGAAGGCTGGAACGCATCGCTCCACTGGAAACAGAACGGCGATGAATTCGTCCTGCGGCTGAGCGCGCCGCTCGGGCAGGGCACCGTCGAGCTCACGGGATCGGAAGCGGGCGTTTCCATGCGCACCGCCGACAACCGCCTACTGCACGCGGACACGCCGGAGATGCTGATGCAGGACAACCTGGGCTGGCACGTCCCGCTGCGGGGCCTGAGTTTCTGGGTGCGCGGCCTGCCCGAGCCGGGCTCGGAGCCGGAGAACCTGTCGCTGGACGCGAACGGCCGCATCCAGGAACTGCGGCAGGACGGCTGGCACGTGAGCTACGAACGCTACCTGGACGAGGGTTCCTACCAGCTGCCCGGCAAGATGACGCTCGAGAACGAGGAACTCCGGGTGCGGCTCGTCATCAGCGACTGGAACGTGCCGGCGTGAGCGGCCGGCCCTGGCCGGCGCCGGCAAAGATCAACCTGTTCCTGCACGTCGTCGGCCGGCGCGATGACGGCTACCATCTGCTGCAGACGGTGTTCCAGTTTCTGGAGTACGGCGACGAACTCGAGTTCGAGCCGCGCGCGGACGGCCGCATCGTGCGCATCGCGGAGTACGACGGTGTTCCCGAGGAGCAGGACCTCGTCGTCCGCGCGGCGAAGCGGCTGAGGCAGGCCGCGGGCATCGCGGCGGGTGTCGCGATCCGCGTCACGAAGCGGTTGCCCTTCGGCGGCGGACTGGGCGGCGGCAGTTCCGACGCCGCGACCACGCTGGTCGCGCTGAACCGGGTCTGGGGTCTCGGTTTCGACACCGATGCTCTGGCGAAGATCGGGCTGGAACTGGGGGCGGACGTGCCGGTGTTCGTGCGCGGCCGGGCCGCCTGGGCGGAGGGTGTCGGCGAGCTGCTGACGCCGGTGGAGGTGCCCGAGGAGTGGCTGCTGGTGGTGCTCCCCGGGGTCGCGGTCAGCACCGCGGAAGTGTTCAAACATCCTGATTTGACACGAAATACCGCCGCAATCACAATACGCGCCTTTCTCGCGGGCGCCGGGGTCAATGGGTGCGAGGCAGTGGTCAGGAAACTGCACCCGGAAGTCGGCAAGGCGCTCGACTGGCTGCGCGAACGCGGCGACGCCAGGATGACCGGCACGGGGTCCTGTGTATTCCTCCGCTGTGAATCGGAACGCGAAGCGCACGCGGCCCTGGCCGAACTGCCCGGGCACTGGCGCGGATTCGTGACCCGCGGTCGCAACCGGTCCCCGCTGCTGGATCGGCTGGCCCGGGATTGAGCACGCCTGATAGGGGTGTGGCCAAGTGGTAAGGCACGGGATTTTGATTCCCGCATTCCCAGGTTCGAATCCTGGCACCCCTGCCAATGCGGGGCGGCGCGTGGCGGGCCCGGGGGTCCGCGGCGCACGGAATGGTGAATTCAACGTGAACGGTTGATCGAGCGCATGACCCTGACCAACGTCACCCTGTTCACCGGCAACTCCAACCCGCGGCTCGCGGCCGAGATCGCCGGCTACCTGAACATGCCGATGGGCAAGATCTCGGTCGGCAAGTTCAGCGACGGCGAGGTGATGGTGGAGATCGCGGAGAACGTCCGCGGCCGTGAAGTATTCGTGGTGCAGTCGTTGTGCGCGCCGGTCAACGACAACCTGATGGAACTGCTGGTGATCTCGGACGCGCTGCGGCGGGCATCCGCGACGCGGGTGACCGCGGTGATCCCGTACATGGGTTACGCGCGCCAGGATCGCCGGCCGCGCTCGGCGCGCGTGCCGATCACGGCCAAGGTCGTGGCCAACATGATCGGCGCGGTGGGGATCGATCGCGTGCTGACGGTGGACCTGCACGCGGACCAGATCCAGGGCTTTTTCGACATGCCGCTGGATAACGTGTACGCGTCGCCGGTATTGCTCGGCGACATCTGGAAGCACAAGTACGCGAACCAGATCGTGGTGTCGCCGGACGTCGGCGGCGTGGTCCGGGCCCGCGCGCTGGCGAAACGGCTGGACGACACGGAGCTGGCGATCATCGACAAGCGCCGGCCGAACCCGAACGAGTCGGAAGTGATGAACATCATCGGCGACGTGGATGGACGCACCTGCGTCATCATCGACGACCTGGTGGACACGGCGGGCACGCTGTGCAGCGCGGCGGGTGCCCTGAAGAAGGTCGGCGCGGAGCGCGTGGTCGCGTACTGCACACACCCGGTGCTGTCCGGCAAGGCCGTGCAGAACATCGACAAGTCCGTGCTGGACGAACTCGTCGTCACGGACACGATCCCGCTCCGGCAGGACGCCGCCGCGTGCGGCCGCATCCGCCAGCTGTCGGTGGCGGCGATGCTGGCCGAGAGCATCCGGCGCGTCTCGGAAGGAGAGTCGCTGAGCTCGATGTTCGTGGACTGATTTTTCTGGAGAGCGCCGGGTCTGGTCGCGGACCGGGCGCGCAATGACAGGCAACTACAGTAATTACTTTAAGGAGCAGCAACCATGCAGCATTTCGAACTGAACGCAGAGCCGCGTACGGACAAGGGCAAAGGTGCGAGCCGCCGCCTGCGCCGTGCCGGCAAACTGCCCGGCATTCTCTATGGCACCAGCCGCGAGGCACAGCCGATCGCGCTGGCGCATGACGACCTCGTCCATCACCTGGAGCGCGAGGCGTTCTTCTCGCACATCCTGACGCTCACCATCGGCGGGAAGAGCGAGAAGGTCGTGCTCAAGGACCTGCAGCGGCATCCGTTCCGGCCGATCGTCATGCACATCGATTTCCTGCGCGTCGACGAGACCCAGGAACTGACGATGCGCATCCCCATCCACTTCATCAATGAAGAGGCGTGCGAGGGTGTCAAGACGGGCGGCGCGGTGGTCAGCCGCGTCATGACCGAGGTCGAAGTGTCGTGCCTGCCGAAGGACCTGCCCGAGTACATCGAGGTGGACCTGGGGCCGCTGAACATCGGCGACACCGTCCACCTGTCGGACCTGAAGCTGCCCGCCGGCGTGTCGATCTACGCGATGAAGCACGGCGGCGACGGCTCGCAGACGGTCGCCAGCGTGCACATCCCGCGCGCCATGGAGATCGAGGAAGAGAAGCCTGCGGAAGCGGCGGCAGCCGTGCCCGGCGCGGAAGCCGCGGCCGGCGAGGCCGCACCGGCGGCGGAAGGCGCTGCCGCACCTGCGCCCGCTGCCGAGGACAAGGGCAAGGAAAAGGGCAAGGGCAAGGAGAAGGGCTGATCGCGGAACATCGTGGCCAGCACCCCGCAGCTCGTGGTCGGCCTGGGAAATCCCGGGCCCCGCTATACCGAAACCCGGCACAACGCCGGGTTTTGGTTTGTGGACCGGCTCGCGGCGCAGTTCGGCGGGCGGTTCGCGGCAGAGACGCGCTTCCACGGCGACGTGGCGCGTGTCGACGCCGGTCGCGGCGGCTGCTGGGTGCTCAAGCCCACGACGTTCATGAACGACAGCGGCCGTGCCGTGCAGAGTTTTCTCGCCTACTACAACATCCCGGTCGAAGCCGCGCTGATCGTGCACGACGAGGTCGATTTTCGCGCCGGCACCGCGCGCCTGAAGCAGGGCGGCGGGCACGGCGGGCACAACGGGCTGCGCGACGTGATTGCCTGCGTGGGCGCCGAATTCATGCGCCTGCGTCTTGGCGTCGGCCATCCCGGCAACAAGGATGAAGTCGTGACCTACGTGCTCAACCGGCCGGCGGCCGCCGAACGTTCCCTGATCGATCAGTCGATCGATCGGGCGCTGGACGTGATGCCGCAGGTGTTCGCGGGCGAATTCGCGAAAGCGATGCAGGCACTGCACACCGGCGACGCGGCGGAAGCCGGCGATGTATAGCCGGTCCGCGCCTTCCTTCCGGCCCTAGCCACGGGGATCCATAATGGGTTTCAAGTGCGGCATCGTCGGATTGCCGAACGTCGGCAAGTCGACGCTGTTCAACGCGTTGACCAGTTCCGCCATTCCCGCGGAGAACTATCCCTTCTGCACGATCGATCCGAACATCGGCGTCGTCGCCGTGCCGGATCCGCGCCTCGCGAAGCTCGCGGAGATCGTGCAACCGAAGAAGGTCGTGCCGACGCACGTCGAATTCGTAGACATCGCGGGGCTGGTCGCGGGAGCATCGAAGGGTGAGGGGCTCGGCAACCAGTTCCTCGCGCACATCCGCGAGACGCAGGCGATCGCGGAAGTCGTGCGCTGCTTCGACGACGACAACGTCACGCACGTCGCGGGGAAGGTCGATCCGATCGCCGATATCGACGTGATCAATACGGAACTCTGCCTCGCCGACCAGGCGACGGTCGAACGCGCGTTGCAGAAGGCAGCGAAAGCGGCCAAGGCCGGCGAGAAAGGCGCGGGCGCGGTGCTCGCGCTCTTCGAGCGGGTCGCCGCGCACATCGACAAGGGTCTGCCCGTGCGCGCTCTGCAGGTGGACGCCGCGGGCAGCGCCGCGCTGGCCGAGTACCAGCTGCTCACGGCGAAACCCGTGCTCTACATCGCCAACGTGGACGAGGCCGGCCTGCACGACAACCCGTGGCTGGCGAAGCTGCGCGCGCTGGCGGAGAAGGAGGGTTCGGAGGTCATCCCGGTGTGCGCCGCGATCGAGGCCGAGATCGCGCAACTGGAGCCGGCCGACCGCGCTGCCTTCCTGGCCGACCTCGGGCTGGAAGAGCCGGGGCTCAACCGCATCATCCGCGCGGGCTACAGGCTGCTCGGCCTGCGCACCTATCTCACAGCCGGTCCCAAGGAAGTCAGGGCATGGACCATTCCCGCCGGCGCCACGGCGCCGCAGGCCGCCGGCGTCATCCATACGGACTTCGAACGCGGGTTCATCCGCGCGGAAGTCGCTTCCTACGAGGAATACGTCCGCTGCGGCGGCGAGCAGGGCGCCAAAGAGGCCGGCAAGTGGCGGCTGGAAGGCAAGGAGTACGTGGTGCAGGATGGCGACGTGATGCTGTTCCGCTTCAACGTGTGAAATACGCCACGCTGCGTCGGCAGATCATCCGCACGGCCCGGGCCTTTGCAAAGAACGGTCTCGGCGTCGGCACCTCCGGCAACGTCAGCGCGCGCGTCGCGGGTGGTTTCCTGATCACGCCGTCCGGTCGTCCCTACGAAAAAATGCGCGCGGGCGACATCGTGCATCTCGATGAGGCGGGCCGCGTGCGGGACGGAACACTCGAGCCCTCCAGCGAGTGGCGATTCCATCGCGATATCTACGCCGCGCGCAAGGAAGTCGGCGCCGTCGTGCACGTGCACTCGCCGTTCGCGACCGCGATTGCCTGCCTGCGGCGCGGTATCCCGGCGTTTCATTACATGGTCGCCGTGGCCGGCGGAAATTCCATCCGCTGCGCGGCCTACGCCACCTACGGCAGCGCCGCCCTGTCGCGGAACGCGATCAAGGCGCTGCGCGGCCGGCGTGCCTGCCTGCTCGCCAATCACGGAATGATCGCGACCGGCGCGGACCTGCGAGCAGCGCTCGATCTCGCGCTGGAAGTCGAGGAACTGGCGAAGCAGTACTGGATCGCGACGCAGCGCGGACGGCCGGTGCTGCTCGGCGTCACGGAAATGAAAAGAGTGCTTGGTAAATTCAGGAGCTATGGCGGCGGCCGCTTCCGGTGAACGCGGGGCGCGCGCCGCGGTCGAACAGGATGACGCCTTCAGAAACGGGAGACCATCGATGAAGATCCGAATCAGGTCATGGACGGCGCTGCCGTTCGCTGTGTTGTTGCTCTCCGCCTGCGCGCTCAGCCCGCAGGTCGTGGAAATCAACCCGATGCTGGAAGCTGTGCAAACGACCTCCGCGCCCGCTTCGCTGGCGCTGGAGGTCGTGGACGCCCGTGCCAACCCGGTCGTGGGTTATCGCGGCGGCGTCTACGCGACCGCCAGCATCTCGACCAACGAGAACATGCCGGACACGGTGCGCACGTCCCTGGTCACCGCGCTCTCGACGCGCGGTTTCCGGGTTACAGAGCCGGGGCAGTCGGGCGACATCAGTCTGAAGGTGGAGATCGCGGAGTTGAGCTATGCCGCGCGCCAGGACAACGTGAAGCGGGTGATCGACACCTCGGCCGTCGTGCGCGCCAGCAGCGCGGGCGGCACGATCACACGCACCGGCGAGTACCGCGATCGGCGCTCGAAGGACGTACTGAAGCCGCCCGGCGAGGCGGAGAACGCGGCGCTCGTCAACGCGGTCCTCACCGGCGCACTCCAGCAGCTCGTCGCCGATCCGGATCTGCTGAAGTACTGATTCGGGGACAGTCTGGCTGTTTCACATCCGTCGCGATCCGCGGCGGTGCGCCGGCCGCGGCATCGCAGGGTTCGATGTCGGTTCAGGTTTCTACCTGGGCCGAACCTCGTTCACAAGCACATCCCAGTGCTCTTCGAGCAGGCTGAATCTCAGATTCTCCTCGGCATCAAATTGTTTTCTGTCGTTGTAAAGACGGGTAATTGCGTCTTCCCAGAGTCGTTCCCACTCCGGATCGGATACCGCCGCCGCGGCATCGCGGTACACGATCGCGACGCGAAGATCCCAGCGCGGTCCGCCCGCCATGTGAGTCGCCGGCTCCTCAACGCGGATGTTGCGAACAAAGCCGTGCTTCTTCATCTCCTCGAGCAATGGGGCGTGATTTTTGGCATACAGCCGCTTGAACTCGCTGACACTGCCCCACTTGATGCGGTAATAGGATTCAATCGTGACGGGTACCTGGGCGGTAACGGATGAGCTGTCTTGAGCCGTTGCCTGGAGACTCAGACCCAGAAGGGCCGTGCCAACCAGCAAAAGCCAGGCGTTCACTACCGCGGATTCTTTCTCGCGCACGTTGTCCCCGGTTTGGCGTATTCGGCCGACGCCTGATGAATGAAATACGTATGCTGAATCAGGGGAGGGCGAAGGCGGTGACCTTCCCGTCCGTCATCCGCGGCAGGTAGATCGTTCCTTTCTCAAGCACCACATCCATGTCCGCCGTGCCGGGCGTCAGCGTGAGCAAGGTCGACAGCGCGCCGTCCTTCGAGTAGTGAAGGATCCTGCCGCCCGGCCAGTCGGTGAGGTAGTAGCCGCCCGCGCCATCCGTTTCCACGGCGTCGAGGTTGGCCACGGCGTCCTTCAGAACCTTCACGGACTTGTCGGCCTTCGACACGGTGAGCAGTTTGCCGGGACGTCCCTCGGGGCCGAAGACGCCAAGTGAGCCCACGATGACGCGGTCCGCCTCGATGTACAGCCCGTTCGGGGCGTCGAGGTCAGCACTCTCCAGCCACACCTCGAACTTGCCGCCAGCGAGGCGATAGAGCCGGTTCGCGAAAGAATCCGACACCCAGATCGCGCCGTCAGGCCCGGCCGCGACGTCGTTCATGAACTTCGCGGTCGGATCTTCCCAGCGGTTCGTGATTTTCCCGGACGCGAGATCGATCTCGACCAGCGCGTCCACGTCCGCCGTGTACAGCTTGCCACCGTGGATCGCCATGCCCTTTGGCGCGTGGAGGCCGGTCGCCCAGTCCAGCTTCTGCACCGTGCCGTCCGTGCCGACTTTCGAGATGAAGCCGTTGCCGTCCTTGTCGCCGGGCGGGCCGTTGACGTTGCTGACGTACACGACGTCGCCGGCGGGATCGTAAAGCGTGGATTCCGGCGCCTGGAAACCGGCGGTCTCCCAGAGCGTTTTCGGCTCGGCCGCCGCGGCGGCGGATGCGAACACGGCCAGGGCCGCGGCGAGGTTCACGAGGTTGCTGCGCTTCATGTCTGGCTCCCTTTCAGTTTGTGCAGGATGAATTCGTGCAGGTCGTATTCGATATTGCCCGCGGATTCGACGAAGGTGCGGCGCACGGCGTCGAGATCGAGATCGGCGGCGCCGGTCAGGATCGGCGTGCTCTTCATGCGGAACACGCCGCCCTCGCCGTCGTCCACGCCGCGGTGGCTGAAACCGGCGCCGGCGTTCCAGTTAAGTGCCTTTTCGTCCGGTCCCTTGTCATAGCAGATCTGGAACTGCACGACGGCGCCGCGCTCGTCGTACCACACGTAGAGATCGATGCTCGGATCGGTGAACCAGCGCCGGCGCGGTTCGCCTTCGATCTGCCTGGTATTCGTGACTTCGCTCAGCATCGCGGCCGCCCTCCGCGGGCATGATACACCGGGCGGCGCCGGCGCGGGGCGCTCAGCCGAACAGCTCGCGCAGTTTCGCGCCGGGATCCGCGGCGCGGAGCAGCGTCTCCCCGATCAGGAAGGCATTGACGTCGCGCGCGCGCATGAGCACCACGTCCTCGGCGGTGCCGATGCCGCTCTCTGTGACCACGGTGCGATCCGGGAATACATCGATCAGCAGTTTCAGCGTCGTGTCGAGACTCGTCTGGAACGTGTGCAGGTCGCGGTTGTTGATGCCGATGAGCGGCGTGCGCAGCATGAGCGCGCGCTCCAGTTCCAGCCGATCGTGCACCTCGACGAGTACATCAAGCTCTGCTTCCATGGCCGCGTCCGCGAGTTCGCGAAGCGCGGCGTCGTCCAGCGCCGCGACGATGAGCAGGATGCAGTCTGCGCCGATCGCACGCGCCTCGAACACCTGGTAGGGGTCGATCGTGAAGTCCTTGCGCAGCACCGGCAGCTTGGCGGCCTGCTTCGCGGCGGCGACGTGCTCGTCGGCGCCGCCAAAGAACTTCGAATCGGTAAGCACCGACAGGCAGGTCGCGCCACCGCGGAGATAGCTTTCCGCGAGCCGGCGCGGATCGAAATCCTGGCGGATCACGCCGCGGCTCGGCGAGGCGCGCTTGATCTCCGCGATCACCGCCGGCCGGCCCGCTTCGATCGCGCGGCCGATCGCCGCGCGGAACCCGAGCGGTGGCGGTGAGCTGAGCGCGCGCTGCTTCATCTCCGCGATCGGCAGCGCGCGTTTGCGCGCGGCGACTTCTTCGCGCTTGTGCGCCAGGATCTCGCGGAGAATATCCGGCCCGCCGTTCATGCGCCGGGCCCGAGATCCGGGCGCGGAAAACTTGAAGTCAGTCGCGCGAGGTCTTCCAGTTTTCTGCGCGCCTTCCCGCCGGCGATCGCGCCGCGCGCCGTCTCCACGCCGGATTTCAGGTCGCGCGCGATTCCGGCCGCGTACAGGGCGGCGCCGGCGTTCAACAGCACGATGTCGCGGGCCGGACCGGGTTCATCGCCGAGCGCCGCATGCACCAGCCGCAGGCTGTCCCTCGCGTCCCGCACGCGGAGCGCCGCGAGGTCGCCCCGCGGCACGCCGAACTGCTCGGGCGTGATCTCGTATTCCTTTATCTTTCCAGAATCGAGTTCGGCTACGCGAGTCGGCGCGGCCACGCTGATCTCGTCCAGCCCGTCCGCCGAGTGCACGACCAGCACGTGCCGGCCGCCGAGCTTCTGCATCACTTCCGCGATCTGCCGGACGCGTTCGTCGGAATGCACGCCGATCACGAGGTTCACGACGCCCGCGGGATTCGAAAGCGGCCCGAGCAGGTTGAACAGCGTGCGGATCCCGAGTTCGCGCCGCGGCACGGCCACGTGCCGCATGGCGCTGTGATGGGCCGGGGCGAACATGAAGCCGACGCCGACCTGTTCCACGCACTGCGCGACCTGTGCGGGCGTGAGATCCACGCGCACGCCGGCTGCCTCCAGTACGTCGGCGCTGCCGGAGCGGCTCGAGACCGAGCGGTTGTTGTGCTTGGCGACGCGGCCGCCCGCGGCGGCCACCACGAACGCGGCGGCCGTCGAGATATTGAAGGTGTGGCTGCCATCGCCGCCCGTGCCGACGATGTCCACGAGGTGTTCGTGCGCGATCTCGACGCCCGCGGCCAGCGCGCGCATCACGCCCGCCGCGGCGGCAATTTCAATCACGGTCTCGCCCTTCATGCGCAGTGCCACGAGGAATCCCGCGATTTGCGCGGGCGTGGCCTCGCCGCGCATGATCGCGCTCATGGCCGCAGTCATCTCCGCGCCGGAAAGGTTCTCGCCGGCGACGGCCTTGCCGATGGCTGCCTGGATGTCCATGCGGAACTCAGGCGGTCTCCGCCAGGAAATTCCGGAGGAGGTCGTGGCCGTAGGAAGTCAGGATGGATTCGGGGTGGAACTGCACGCCGAAGACCGGGTACTCCTTGTGGCGCAGCCCCATGATCTCGTCGATGCCGCCGCCCTTGTCCTCGGTCCAGGCAGTGACCTCGAGGCAGTCGGGCAGCGTCTCGCGCTCGACGACCAGCGAGTGGTAGCGCGTGGCAGTGAAAGGGACGGTGAGCCCGCGGAACACGTCCGAGCCCTTGTGGAAGATCTCGGAGGTCTTGCCGTGCATGATGCGCTTCGCGTGCACGACGCGGCCGCCGAACACCTGGCCGATACTCTGGTGGCCGAGGCAGACGCCGAGGATCGGGATGTCCTTGCCGAAGCGCCCGATGAGCGGCATGGAGACGCCCGCCTCGTTCGGCGTGCAGGGCCCCGGCGAGATCACGATGCGCGCGGGCGCGAGCTTCGCGATGTCCTCCAGCGTGACCGTGTCATTCCGCACGACGTGCACGTCCTCGCCCAGCTCACCCAGGTACTGCACCAGGTTGTAGGTGAAGGAGTCGTAGTTGTCGATCATCAGCAGCATGCGAGGGTTACCCTGT